>ENA-ORCS01001325-ORCS01001325.1-marine-metagenome-genome-assembly--contig:-NODE-1325-length-11055-cov-3.828566_pt1 | contig 11055 bp, 7 predicted proteins | sample MGYA00237781_ERZ508513 | MGnify/ENA primary metagenome ERZ508513 (study PRJEB26184, sample SAMN06268793) | marine metagenome | isolation source: Eden Landing Ponds, San Francisco, CA, USA | place...
CCCGGTCTGGCGCCACGACGACGGCAGCGTCGCCGAGTGGTGATCAGGGCGCGCTCGCCGGAGTCGCCGTCGCGGTCCTGTCCGGAGTCGCGGTCCCGTTCCCGTCCGGGGTCGCGATCGACTCGCCGTCGACGGTGGTCGTCGCGTTCACCGGTGTCGGGGTGGGTGTCGACTGGCCGCCGGGTTCACTGGGGTCGAGCGGGTCGGCCCAGGACGGCCGTTCGACGGTGGTGTTGCCGACGTCGGTGTAGAAGTAGCGCTCGTCGACGTCGATTCGCTGGGAGCCCCTGACGAGCGTGAACTCGTAGTGGAACGTCCGGACGTAGCCGTCGGGGTGGACCCAGACGGTCGCCGAGAAGTCGGTCATGTTGTAGTCGTCGTAGATGGAGACCAGATACTCCGGGGGCGTTCGCGAGAACAGGCGGGCGTACCTGACGCCGCCGCGCTCGGTCGTGTCCACCCGGGCGTCTTCGGTGACGAACAGAAGCCCGATAATCGACCCCGTGAGGACGGCGAAGCGCTGGCGCGCGTTGGCGGCCCCACCCCGTGATGCCATCGTCTGTGCCGACCCGTTCGGGGACTCGACGCGCCGGTAGACGCCGCTCGGGTCGATGAACGTCGACACGACCTGGTCGCTCGCGCTCGTCGTGTCCCGGCGCGTGTAGGTGGTGTCGTTGGCGACGGCTACCCGGTAGTCGTACTCGACGGCGATCGTACCCGTGGCGCCGCTGGTCCGCCGGCGCTGGTGGAACGTGAACGAGCGGTTCCCCAGCGTCGCGGTGTGTCGCTCGAAGAGCGCGGTGAGGTCGGGCGTCCCGCCGTCGGCGAGCCAGTCGAACGTCGCCGGGCGCGGCGTCGCCGTCGTCGTCTCGGCGGCCGTCTCGAACGGCACCGGCGTCAGCGTCCGCTGGGGGGTCTCCACCGCGTCGTCGGCCGACCCCGGAACCAGTCCGTTGCACCCTGCCAGCACGACCAGCACGGCGACTACCGCCGCGCCGACACGCACGTTCCGTCCGTGCCCTCCCATCGCCGGTCATAGGGTCGACGCGCTAATAAGTCCCGTCCCCGCGCCCTCGCCGACAGCTACCACACGGCGGGTCCGCTCGACAGCAAGAGTCTTGGTCGCGCCGCCCGGACGAGTCGCTGTGCGAATCGAGAACAGCTTCATCCCGGTGGAGGGGGTCGGCGAGACGACCGAGCGACGCCTCTGGGAGGCCGGCGTCACCACCTGGGACGACTTCGACGGCGACGTCGTGAGCGACCGGAAAGCCGACCGGATCTTCGAGTTCGTCGACACCGCCCGCGACCGTCTCCGGGCGGTCGACGCTCGCTACTTCCGCGACACCTTCCCCTCGGGCACCCACTGGCGCTGTTACGAGGACTTCCGCGGCGAGACCTGCTTTCTCGACATCGAGACTACCGGTCTCGACCAGCGCCGCGACGACGTGACCGTCGTGAGCTGTCACCGCGGCGGCGAGACGACGACGCTCGTCGCCGACCGCGATCTCTCGGCCGACCGCCTCCAGCGCGAACTCGACGCGGCGAACCTGCTCGTGACGTTCAACGGCAAGCGCTTCGACGTCCCCTTCCTCGAGACGTCCTTCGACGTCTCCGTCGACGCGCCCCACGTCGACCTCATGTACCCCTGTCGAAAACTCGGGCTGACGGGCGGACTCAAGACCATCGAGCGGGAGGTGGGTATCGACCGCGACCGACCCGACCTCTCGGGGGAAGACGCCGTTCGGCTCTGGCGGGAGTACCAGCGCGGCGACGAGAGGGCACTCGAGACGCTCGTCTCGTACAACCGCGACGACACCGTCAACATGCGGACCCTCATGGAACTGGTCGCGAACCGACTCGAACCCGACCCGCTCGCGAGCGCGACGACCACGTCCGAGCGCTGACCGACGCGTCCCTGGTACCCGCCCACACTGTCGCGCCCGTCGGTTCGACCCGCGTTTCACCGACCTAAAGACTCTTGTCGGAGCCTCTCGCAACGGAGAGACGATGGCCCTCTCGAAACGGTCCCTGCGCGCAGTCTTCGCCGTTGTCCTCCTCTGTTCGGCGGGTGTCGTCGCGACCAGTTACGCGACGGCTCAGCCCAACATCGCCCGGACCCAGGGCTCGGCCGCCGCCGACCCCGGGCCGGTCCCGACGGCCGACCCGGACCCTGGCTCCGAGTCGGTCGCCGACTCCGAGGGCAGTTCGGAATCGACGGCCGGCCCGACCACCGCGAGTCCCGACCGGACACCCGACCTCCAGGCACGCGCCAACCGGACGCGACTCGACCCCGGTGACGACGTCGGGAACGTCACCGTCGTCGCCACGCAGGGGTTCTACGTCTCGGACGAACAGGCCGAACTCGTCGCCCTCTCCGAGAGTGGCGAGGTGCTCTACTACGACGACACCTATCGCGTCTACTTCGACGTCGACCCCGTCCCCGGGAGCGAACACACCGTCGAGTACGTCGCCTCGCGCCACCTCGACAGCGCGGACTGCGCGTCGGTGCGCACCGACCGCTGTACCTACAACGTCGTCCGGCGAGTGAACCTCACGACCGGCGTCGACCGGGAGGTCTACGGCGAGGTGACGCCACAGGTCGTCTCCGGCCGCTGGCACGACGTCGACCGCGTCAACGACACTCACCTCGCCATCGCCGACATCGTCCGCGACAGCGTTCGGGTCGTCGACACGCGGACGGGCGAGACCACCTGGGAGTGGCGCGCGAACGAGACGTTCGACCGTTCGGTGGGGGGACAGGCCGGTGACTGGACACATATAAACGACGTCCAGGTCCTCGAGGACGGTCGGTTCATGGTCAGCGTCCGCAACATGGACCAGGTGGTGTTCGTCGACCCCGGCGAGGGCGTCGAGGACGGGTGGACCCTCGGTGCCGAGGACGACTACGGGATCCTGTACGAACAGCACAATCCCGACTACATCCCCGCGAGTCGGGGCGGGCCCGCCGTCGTGGTCGCCGACTCCGAGAACGGGCGCGTCCTCGAATATCGCCGGGTCGACCCCGAGACGGGCACGCCGACGACCGGGCCGGACGGGGTCTGGCGCCGGACCTGGGGCTGGCGCGATGGTCGCGTCCAGTGGCCCCGCGACGCCGACCGCCTCCCCGACGGCACCACGCTCGTGACCGACACCCACGGCGACCGCGTCGCACAGGTCGCTCCCAACGGGAGCGTCGTCTGGTCCGTCACCGTCGGCATGCCCTACGAGGCCGAACGACTCGGGACCGGCGACGAGAGCGCCGGGGGCGCGAGTATCCCCGCCGTCCGGGAGACCGACGCCACGCGCCGGGAGTCACCCCTGTCTGTCGTCGCTCCCGTCACCGGCGGTGACGCCACCCGCGTGGTGGTCCCACCCGACGAGGGGCCCGTCGACTTCGTCTGGGTCCTCCTCAAGCGAGTGGTCCCGAGCCTCCCGGTCAACGGTATCCTCTTCGCCGGTCCCTCCTGGCTGCGGTTCCACGACGTCGTCTTCGCCGCCGTCGGAACCGCCACCGCCAGCGCCTGGGTCGCGTTCGAACTCCGCTGGGCCGGGTTCGGTCTCCGTCGACGGGTCGTCCGACTCTGCCGAGGCAGACAGTGAGCATACGTATCAGATATCTCTATATCGTCTAGTTCGTATATGAATGGGCACTGTCCCGTCGTCTTCACTCGACTACTGGGTGGGCAGACACAACACCGTCCAGTTTCGGCCCGCATTCCGTGTGTTGTGTGTGCAATACTCGGGTAGAAAACTCCGCATACTTCGTTTCTGTCGTCGTGGCCGCCGAATGAGAAGCCCGAGCTTTCAGTCCCTCCTCGGGTACTCTCGTGCTGTCATAGCTGTATGTGTAATCCGCTTCTGACAGATCTTTCGACGTTCTCGTTGTGAATATATTCTTTCGATTGCGAGTAAATACTCGTGTCGAGACGACGGGTGAGAGGATAGGCGTGGTCGGGGTGAACAGTGGGAGGAACGCGCGTGGTCGGGTCAGATGTCGGTGACGCGCTGGTAGTCGTCGTTCAGCGCCTGGGCGTCCTCGGGGAGGAGCGCGACGACGACGTGGTCGGGGAAGTCGGCGACGTAGTCGACGAGGCTGGCGATCCTGCTGGAGTCGATAGCCTCGACGGAGTCGAGCAGGAGGAACGGGCAGACCTCGTGGATGTCGTGGGTGAGATAGCCCGCGAGGGCGAACACGAGGCCGGTGACCTCGCGTTCGGACTCGCTGAGGTGGTCGACCGAGTCCTCGTAGGTCGTCCCGTCGGCGGTGCTGCGCACGACGTGCAGGTCGAAGACCGTCTGCTCGGTCGTCCCGCGGCCGTCCGGAACGGTCTCCTGTTTGCGCTCGATCCAGATCCGTTCCAGGTTCTCGTAGTCGAGGATCGACAGGACCGACTCCATGTGGTCGTTGAACTGGTCGACGGCCTCGCCCTCGATCCGGTCGATGCGGGTGCGCAGGTCGGCGATCTCGTCGGTGATCGCGTCCCGGCGGGACTGGAGGTCCGCGCGCCCGTCGACTTCGGACTCGATGCGGTCGCGCTCGTTCTCGACGTCGTCGAGTTCGCTCCGGAGCTGTTCGAGTTCGAACTCGAGCTCGTTGGCCTCGGTGTGCAAGTCCAGCAGTTCGCTCTGGGTCTCGTCTTGGAGGCGTTCGACCTCCTCTTCGAGGTCGGCGATCCGGTCTTCGAGCCGTTCCTCGCGCCGTTCCCGCTCCTCGGTGGCAGAGTCCAGGCGCCGTTCCAGCTGGGAGCGCTGACGGCGCTGTTCCTCGTAGGTCGCTTTCTCGGTCTTGCAGTCGTCGATCTCCGACTGGAGGTCGCGGCGCTGGGCGAGTTTCTCCTGGCGCAACTCCCGCATCCGGTCGAGCGTCGACTCGATGGAGGCGCTGTCGACCTCGCTGCCGCAGGTCCAGCAGACGACCTGGTCGTCGACCAGTCTGTCTGTGACGGCGGCTTCTTCCTCGTCGCGCAGCGCCGCGACGATCTCCGAACTCGTCCCTTCGAGCATCTCCTCGTTGAACTGGATAACCTTCTGGAGGTTGGTCACCGTCGCGTCCAGGGACTCACGACGGTCGCGCAGTTCCTCGATGCGTCCCTCGACGTCGCCGACCTCCGACATCGGCGCCTCGGGGAGTCCGTCCAGTTCGCCTTCGAGTTCGTCGATCTCTTCGTCGAGGGCCGCGATACTCTCGCGTTCGGACTCGATGTTGTAGCGGGTGTCCTCCAGGTCCGACCGCGCCTCGCGAAACGCTTCGAGGGCCGATTCGAGTTCGGCTTCCTGTTCCCGTGGCGTCCCGACCTCCTGGTCGGTCTCGGCGATGGCCGCTCTGACCTCGGCGAGTTCGTCTTCGGTCTCGTCGATCTCGTCTTCCAGTTCCGCCTGACGGCGTTCGAGGTCCGGCAGTTGCCGCTGGAGGGACTGGAGTTCGTCCAGCCGGTGTTCGACCTGGTCGCGTTCCTCCTGCAGGTCGGCGATCTCGCTCTCGATCGCCGCGGTGTCGACCGGTCGCATGATGATCTCCCGGAGATCCCCACCCAGTTCCACCGCGCGCCGGGACTCGTTGGATTCCAGAAGGAAGACGAACAGATCCGCGAGCGTCGGGTCGTCCAGATACGGGTCACCGCTCGTGTGGATCTCGCCGTTGCGCCGATGAAGCGTCCGGGTGTATGTCTCCTCGCCGACCGTGAGTTCGACGTAACCCTCGTCGGCGTCGCCTTTCAGCGAGACGTCGTCGCTCCCAAGCCCCGCCATGACCGCCTGGAGTAGTGACGTCCGATTCGTCGCGTTTCGGCCGGTCAACACGGTCACGCCGCTCGAAAAGGCGACGTGCGTCTCGTCTATCCCGCCGATGTTCTCGACGGCTATCTCGACCGTGTCAACGACCGATTCAGATGCGCCCATACCTCCCTTTGGTCCCTTCGAGGATATAAAAATACTGTCTCGAAGACGGTGAACTCGCTGCTCCTTCCCGACCCTGCCCCGTCCGTCCCCGAGGACCGTGCCGGACCCGCCGGGTAACTTCGTCGCACGGTTACCACAACTCTATTACAAGAATAATGCTGTAATCTACCCCACGCCGGCTGCGACCCCGCCGCCGACCGCGCCCTCAACTGTGTCGTCGAAGCGCCGTCGAAGCATCGTCGACTGTCCCATCGGCGTGATTCGCGACGGCACTGAGATTACAATATTATAGTTGTAATGTAAAACGGTCGGGAACGCTGGTACGGTATTATCGGACGCCGTGTGAGCCGACCGGATCCAGGGTCCGGTTCGGAGAGGCCACGCATGGTCGCCTATCACGGCGTTCTCGAATAGCAGGCGAAAACATACTGTACGACGTACAGTTCGGGCCGTCCGGGAATGCCGGACAGCACTCGGGTAGCGGTCGTCGTGCCGAGGGGTGAGAACGAACGCCGACAGTGGTGAGCGAGTCGACGCCGGGACAGGAATTGGTCGTCCCCGGGGATCGGTTGCAGTCGCGTCGACAGGCTGGTTCTGTGGCGGCGGGAGGTCGTCGGGGTATCAGCGAGTGGAGCGACGGTCAGTCAGTACGGCGAGCGGGAGTGGCGAGAACAGTCGGCGGGTGTGGCCCGCGTCGACGGGCGTTTGTCGGTCGATTGTGGGCCGCGTTCGGTGTTCGACGAGCGGTCCGGGGAGTACCGGGACGCAGCGACGGCCGCCCGCCCCAGCCGGCACGGTGAGAGTCGGTCGTCGTTACCGCAGTTCGTCGGCGCGCTTCTCCCAGTCGTCTTCCCAGAGGTCGATGGTGTGGACGGCGTCCTCGGTGTACTCGTGGGCCTCGACGACGTCCATGTCGAGTTCGATGCCGTAACCCGGCCCCTCGGGCACCTGGACGTAGCCGTCTTCGACGACGAGCGGTTCGGTGAGCAGGTCGTCGACCCAGTCCTCGTCGTAGGTCTGGAACATCTCCTGGATGCGGAAGTTGGGGATGGAGGTACAGAAGTGCGAGTAGATGGCGCCGGCGACCGGCCCCTGGGGGTTGTGGGGCGCGATGTCGACGTGGTCGGCCTCGGCGAGGCCGGCGATCTTCTTGCCTTCGGTGATCCCGCCCGTGTTCATCAGGTCGGGCTGGAAGACGTCGATGTCAGTGCGCGTGACCAGTTCGAAGAAGTCGTGTTTGGTCATGTGGCGCTCGCCGGTCACGACCGGGATCGGCGACTTCCGGGCGACCTCGGCGAGGCTGTTGACCGAATCCGGCGGGCAGGGCTCCTCGTACCACGCCGGGTCGAACTGCTCGAGTTTCCGCGCGATGTCGACGGCCTGGGCGGCGGAGAAGCGACCGTGACACTCGATGAGGAGATCCACGTCCGGCCCGACGGCCTCGCGGACGGCCCCGACGATGTCGACGGCGTGGTTTTTCTCCTCGGTGGTCATCGACTGCCAGGCGGTCCCGAACGGGTCGAACTTCATCGCGTCGTAGCCGTCGTCGACGACACGCTCGGCGGCGCGAGCGAAGCCCTCCGGTTCGCCGTCGGCGTCGGTGTACCAGCCGTTCGCGTACGCGCGCAGTTCCGTCCCGTGGACCGGGCCGCCGAGCAGGTCGTAGACGGGCTGGTCCAGTACTTTCCCCTTGATGTCCCAGCAGGCCATGTCGACGGCCGAACAGACCGTCGTGTTGATGACGTTCTTCGAGAACCACTCGTCGCGGTACATCTCCAGCCACAGCGACTCGGTGTCGAACGGGTCCCGTCCGATGAAAAAGTCCGACATCTCGTCGATCGCGGCGGCGACAGTCCGCGGCTTGTCGTGGGTGGTCGCTTCGGCGAGTCCGGTCACGCCGGCGTCCGTCTCCAGTCGCACGAACACCCAGGGTTTCCACGGGTTGGCCACCAGGTACGTCTCTACATCGGTGATTTCTACGTCCGACATACCAGTGGATCCGCCGTACCAACTAATTAAACCCACTGAAACACGGAGGTCGTTCTCACTCCGATATTACCGGATCCCCCGAGTGATTAATCATTACAGACTCCCGGAACGGGCGTCTGCACGCCGACGACGACCCACCGAGGTGGTCTCCGGCCCCCAGTGTCGGCGTCATCGAGGCGATCCAGGACTGTAGCGGGGCGACGCTACCGGCGGGTGTCGACGAGCTCGACCGGCTCGAGGGCAGGTGTATCGCGGTCGATGTCGCTCGACCCTGCCAGGATCGCCGGCACCGCGGTCTACCCACCCGATCCGGTAAAACCGGACTCCCGTCCTGTAATCTGTCGAACACCACAGCCACTATGTGACAATGTGAGCAAAAACTATTTACCACATGACGGGCCAGATGCGTTCATGCGCTACTACCGAACCGAGCGGAATGGGGGCACTTCACTCTTGGCAGCCCAGGGGTCGACCGGCTACGACCTCACGGAGACCGAACCAGCGCCGACGTCGTTTCTAGACCTCGCGTCGGCGGCGTCACTGACAGGGGGGGCGGTCGACGATGTCGCGGACAACCTGGTCGAATCCGCCCCCACGGTCGACCTGGACGCGGTCGCGGGCGACCTGCAGCGACCGCTCGACCCCGACGAGGTCTGGGGGGCGGGTGTCACCTACGCGATCAGCCAGGAGGCCCGGCAGGAAGAGGGTGGATTGGCGGAGTCGTATCTCAACGCCTACGAGGGCGAGCGCCCCGAGGTCTACTTCAAAGCGACCCCGAGTCGGACGGTCGGGCCGGACGAGACCGTCGGCATCCGCGGTGATTCGGAGTGGGACGTGCCCGAACCGGAGATGGCGATCGTCCTCTACGAGGACGACATCGTCGGGTTCACCGTCGGCAACGACGTCTGCAGTCGCGACATCGAGCGCGAGAACCTGCTGTATCTCCCCCAGAGCAAGACCTACGCCAAGAGCTGTGCCATCGGACCGTGTATCGCCTCGCCCGAGAGCATCGAGGACCCGCTGGACGTCGAGATGCACATGGCCATCGAGCGCGACGGCGAGACGGTCTTCGCGGAGGGTACCTCGACGAACCAGATGGTCCGGACCTGTGAGGAGCTCGTCGACTTCTACACCCGCTACAACGAGGTACCCGAACTCTCGGTGCTGCTGACGGGCACGTCGATCATCCCGCCCGACAGCGTCTCCCTCCAGGAGGGCGACGAGATCAGCATCGAGATCGAGAACATCGGCACGCTCGAAAACACGGTCGAACAGCTGTAAGGCACCTGATTTCTGCTAGCTGCCGGCAGCGGTTCCGGGGCGGTGGCGGCAGTCAACACCCGTTACATCTGGTTTTTTGTACCCCCTCCGACGAGTATGTGGTGTATGGCAGACACGCAAGTGACCGTCCACGCAGAGGCACGTATCGACGAGATCGAACCCGCACTCCACGGGCACTTCTCCGAACATCTGGGCCGTTGTATCTACGACGGGATGTACCACGACGAGACGGCCGACAGCGAGGGATTCCGCGACGACGTCGTCTCCCTGCTCGCCGACATCGAGATGCCCGTCCTGCGCTGGCCCGGCGGCTGTTTCGCCGACGACTACCACTGGGAGGACGGCGTCGGCGACGACCGACCGCGACGCCGGAACCTCTTCTGGGCACAGGGCCGCGAGGACGTGCCCGAAGAGCCCAACACCTTCGGCACCCACGAGTTCCTGGAACTCTGTGAGCGCATCGACGCGGACCCCTATCTCGCCCTGAACGTCGGGTCGGGCGACCCCCAGGAGGCCGCCGACTGGGTCGAGTACTGCACCTACGGCGGCGACACCGAACTCGCCGACCGCCGCCGCGCCAACGGCCGCGAGGAACCGTTCGACGTGCCCTACTGGGGCATCGGCAACGAGAACTGGGGCTGTGGCGGCCAGATGTCCCCCGAACAGTACGCCCGTGAGTACCGCCGCTTCGCCACCTACGTCGGCACGATGGACCACCTGATGGCCGACCAGGAGTTCGACCTGATCGCCTGTGGCTTCGAGAACCACGAGTGGAACCGCCGCTTCATGGAGGAGATCAGCGAGTCCGCCTGGGGCGCCGAGTTCCCGCTCGACCACCTGACCCTGCACCACTACTACGGCCGGACGATGTCGATCGTCGAGACCGACGACGAGGACAAGTACGACCAGTTCCTCGTCGAGGCCCTGGAGATGGACGAACACATCGAGCGCATCGCCGCGGCGATCAACGCGACGGCGACGACCCGGGACATCGGTGTCATCATCGACGAGTGGGGTGCCTGGCACACCGAAGCCGTCTCCGAGACCGGCCTCGAACAGCCCGGGACCGTCATCGACGGCCTCTCGGCCGCCGCCGTCCTGGACATCTTCAACCACAACGCCGACGTGATGACCATGGGCAACATCGCCCAGACTGTAAACGTCCTGCAGTGTCTCGTCGAGACCGACGGCGAGGACGCCTGGGCCCGCCCCACCTACCACGTCTTCGACCTCTACAGCCCCCACCAGGGCAACGACGCCGTCCAGACGACGGTGGACGCCCCCGTGCGCGACGCCGAGCGCACCGACGAGGACCTGCCGCTGGTCGGCGCCTCGGCCTCGGTCGGCGAGGACGGAACCTACGTCACGCTCACCAACCTCGACGTTCGTGGCGCCCACGAGGTCGAGGTCGACGTCGAGGGCGCGGACCCGACCGCCGTGGACGCCCAGCTCCTCTTCGAGGGACAGGAACCGGACGCAGTCGTCGACGCCGACAACGCCGCGTCGTTCGAACCCGAAGCCGTCGACCTCGGCGTCGGGAGCGACGGCACGCTCACGGCGGAACTCCCGCCGTCGACCGTCCTCGGCGTCTCCCTCGAGTAACGCCCCGAAGAGCGACTGGTCGCCTGCGTTCCGGCGGTGACCGGATACCTCCGGACGCGCTGTTTTCTTTCCGTGAAAAAGTGAGCGTTCGACTGCCTGGGCCGGACCGACCGTACCGGATAGACCGCGTTACGCGTCGACGGCGTCGTCGATGCGCTCCCACTGTTCGGTCGAGAGTGAGACGTCGACGGCGCCGAAGTTCTCGTCGAGCTGGTCGACCGTGCGGGCGCCGACGATCGGCACACAGGTAAACCGGTCGTGGTCCATGAGCCAGCGCAGCGAGAC
>ENA-ORCS01001327-ORCS01001327.1-marine-metagenome-genome-assembly--contig:-NODE-1327-length-11048-cov-3.618175_pt1 | contig 11048 bp, 8 predicted proteins | sample MGYA00237781_ERZ508513 | MGnify/ENA primary metagenome ERZ508513 (study PRJEB26184, sample SAMN06268793) | marine metagenome | isolation source: Eden Landing Ponds, San Francisco, CA, USA | place...
TGCCGCACATCCCCGGAAGCGACATGGCCGGCGTCGTCACCGAGGTCGGCGAGCGCGAGACGACGGGCGACAGGGCCATCGTCTTCCGCCCGCGGTAGCGCTCGGCTGGCCGTCGTTCCCGTCACCGGCGGTGAGCGCGGACGACCAGAAATCGCGGCGTGTTCTCCTCGAAGTAGTCGTGGTGTTCGACGTCAGTGTCGGGTAGCGGTTCCCGGAGGTCCGAGAGGGCTCACACGTCGGGAGGAGTGAGAGTGATCGTCGTAGACGCGGTCCGAGAGCCGGCGTCGGGGGGCTCCCGAACTGGAACGGGCGATGGTCGTCCAAGACCACAAAATTATTTCGCGTTCGGGGGCGCAAACCGAGACAGATACTGACCGTGTCCGTTCAGTCGACAGTGTTGATCGTAGACGACGAACCGGGAGTGGTCGACGCCTACGCGCTGCAGTTGCGCGAGGAGTACGACGTCCGTCGCGCCTACGGCGGAGAGGAGGCACTGGATGAGATAGACGAGGACGTCGACGCGGTGTTGCTCGACCGGCGAATGCCCGACATCCACGGTGACGAGGTCCTGAAGCGGATCCACGAGCGGGGCTACGACTGTAAGATCATCATGACGACGGCGGTCGACCCCGACCTCGATATCCTCTCGCTGGACTTCGACGACTATCTCTGTAAGCCGATCCTCCGGGAGACGCTCCTCGAGACGCTCGACCAGCAACTCGACACCCCGAGCACCGACCAGCGTCTCGACGAGTTCTTCCAAGCCGTCTCGAAGGTTGAGGTCCTGGAAGAGGAGCTCCCGCCGGGACAGCTCTCCGACCACGAGGAGTATCAGCGGCTCAAAGAGCGGTCAGAACGTCTGGGAAACGAACTCGCAGAGGAGCTTTCGGACTTTCAGGAGATCATCGAGACGTTCCGCGAGATAAACCGGAGCACGGACTGACCGGCTCCCCGGCGCGTCGACCACTCCCGGGGTCACCGACCAGTCGTCGACAGTCGGCGAGACGTTTTTGTCGTTCGATACGAAACGTAGCGTCGGATGAGACTCAGGACGAAGTTCGCCCTGATCCTGCTTTTGGTCTCGGTCGTCCTGAGCGGCGTGGTACTGGGCAGTGCCGAACTGTTCGAACGGAATACAGTCCAGCAGGAGCGACAGGACGTCGACGAGACGGCGACCCTGACGGCCGCCCAGGTTAGCCAGACCGTCTTCGAGAAGAAGGGGACGATGTCGAGTTACGCGATCCGTTCGGAACTCGGGACCGGAGTGGAGACGACGGACCGGTTGCGTCGCTTTCTCAACGTCACGGAGTTCAACCAGGCGCAACTCGTCGCCGCGAACGGAACGGTCGTCGACTTCTGGGGCGACGAGGTGACGCCGGCCCAGCGGAGACAGGTGGTCGGCACCGACGTGAGTGGGGCCGACTACTTCACGCGGGCGATGGGCGGCACCCGGTTCGTCGAACTGCTGGGGCCCTCGCAGGTCCGGCGCACCGACCGGCGACTCGTCCTGTTCAGTGTCCCGGTCGGGCTCGGCTCGACCGGGGCAGCCGACGGCGTCTTCGTCGCGGGACTGTTCGTCGACGTGGACCGTCGGGGGGGACGATCACAGATCAACCAGACCTCGGAACTGTTCGGCGCTGTCTCGCCACAGGAACGGGAGACACAGAGCGTCCGTATCGTCGGGAAGAACGTCAGCGGGGAGGCGGTACTCCTCCACCGTCCCGAGCGGACCTTCGCCCGCAACTTCAGCGCCAGCGCGACGGTCCGGACGGGGGCCGGCCGGGACTGGACGCTCACGGTCGTCCGCGACCGTTCGACGCTGGCCGAGCGGGTCCGGCGCCTCCAGGGAGTCCAGTTCGTCGGCCTCCTCCTGGTGTTCGGAGTCGTCGTCGGCCTCGGCTACTGGGAGTACTCGATGACGCTCAGTCAGACCGACCGACTGCTCGACGGGTTCGAGTCGCTCGAAGCCGGGGACTTCGAGCGGCGCCTCTCGTTGCGAGCCGCCGAAGAGTGGGAACAGATAAGCGACGGGTTCAACGACCTCGCGGTCGGTCTCCGTGAGCGCGAGCGCGCCGTCCGCGAGCGCGAGGAACGTCTCGGTGTGCTCAACCGGGTGCTCAGGCACAACCTCCAGAACGACATGAACGTCATCCTCACGTACGCGGAGATGCTCCCGGACCTGGACGGCGACCAGGAGGAGGAGGCCGTCGAGACGATCCTCGCGAAGGGGACGGGGCTCGTCGAGCACGGCAAGAAGGCCAGACAGGTCGAGGACGCGATGCGGTCCGCCGAGGACGGCCTCGTCGAGCACGACTTGGAGGAGCTCGTGGGGACAGTACTCGACTCGCTGGCCGAAGAGTACCCCGACGCTCGCATCGAGGCCGACTTCCCGGACACGGTCCGCGTTTCCGGGATCGAGTCGCTCCATTTCGCCGTCCGTAGCCTGTGTGAGAACGCTCTCGAGCACAACGACGCGGCCGAACCGACGCTCCAGGTACACGTCGAGTGCGACCCCGAGACGGTCCGACTCCACGTCACCGACGACGGCCCCGGTATCCCCGAGTACGAGCGTCGCGTCGTCGAAGCGGGCAGGGAGACGGACCTGGAGCACGGCAGCGGCCTCGGGCTCTTCCTCGCGACCTGGGTCGCGGAGAAGTCGGGCGGACGGATCGATTTCGACGTTCCGTCCGACGGCGGAACGACGGTGACGCTGGCGTTACCACCCGCCGACGCCGCCCAGGGCACCGACGCGGACCCGGCGGTCGGGGACGGCCAGACCACGTGGAGGTAGGTCGGCAGCCCGGACGAGAACGGAGTTCCGAGAGTCACCGCGCGGGTCAGTTCCGCCGCGACAGCAGGCGAGTGACGACGCCGAGACAGAGCGCGGCGAGCGCGAGCGCGGTGGCGGACGGGAGTAACGGTCCCTCGGTCGCGGTCGTCGTGTCGAGCGGCGCCACGCTGTCGCCGGCCTCGCGGACCGCGATGGTCCCGGAGTCGGAGACTTCGATGACTCCGGCGGTGACGGTGTTGACTGTCAGCGTGTACGATCCGGTGGTGTCGAACGACCGGTCGAACGTCACCTGGACCGTCCCGCCGTCGGGCACCGTGACCCGTCGCTCGTCGAGGACTTCCTCCCCCAGGAGGAGGCGCGTGACGTAGACGCCGTCGGCCTCGCCGTTGTTCGTTATCCGGGCGTCGATCCGGGCCCGGTCGCCCTCGCTCGTCTGACTGGCTTCGACGCTGACGCTGGCGTTGGTGATGCTGATCTCCGGGCGATTGGTTCCGGCGACCCACTCGGAGAGACCGTCAGCCGTCGTCCGGTACCGCAGGAGGTCCCCGTCGAGACCGAGGAACGTCGTCGGCTGGGCGACCCATCGCCCGTCCGTGTAGCGGTACATCGCGACGTCTTCGGGCGCGGCGTCGGACCGTCGAACCGCCGACCGGTCGATCCGGAACGTGAGCGTGGCGTTCGAAAAGTCCTCGTTCGGCGCGGAGTGTTCGATGCGGAAGTAACCGAGTCCACGCGTGTTCGTCGATACGTCGAACGCGGGCGAGTCCGGGAGCGGGTCGCTGCTCGCCGTGACGTTCACCGTCCCGTTGGTGGTTCGGTTGGCCGTGACTTCGACCGTATCGAGCGTGACGTTCCCCCCAGTCCGGTCGACGTCAACCGTCTCCCGCTCGCCCACCCCTGCCGAAACTGTACCGCTGCTCTCCTCGACCCCCGCACCGTCAACGGAGGTCGACGTCGCCGTGGGCGTCGGCGCTGGTGTCGCCGTTGGCGTCGGCGTTGCTGTGGGCGTCGGCGTTGCCGTGGGTGTCGGCGTTGCTGTGGGCGTCGGCGTCGGCGTCGGCGTTGGCGTCGGCGTCGGCGTTGCTGTGGGTGTCGGCGTCGGCGTTGCTGTGGGCGTCGGTGTTGCTGTGGGCGTTGGCGTGGGACTCGGAACAGGAGTCGCCGTCGCAGTCGACGAACTGACGTTGATCTCGGCGGGCGGGAGGTCGTTGATCGTCACGGTGTGTGTTCCGGTCTCGGAGAACGTGGTAGTGAACTGGACTAACTCGGAACCGCCGGCAGGGACCGTGACGACGGTCTCGTTGACGACGGCACCGTCGACGACGTGATTCAGTGTGAACTCCCCCGAGGTGCCCCCGTCGTTGAGGACCTCTGCAGCGATCTCGACCGGTTCACCCACGACGACATTCAGCGGGCCGGTCTCCGTTCTGTTGATGAATATCTCACCGGACCCGTTGGAGGGCGTCGGGGTCGGCGTGGCCGTCGACTCCGTGGAGACGTTGATCTCGGTCTGGGGGAAGTCGTTTATTCTGACGGTGTGTGTCCCAGCTTCGGAAAACGCCGTCTCGAACAGGACCGTCTCGGAACCGCCGGCGGGGACGGTGACGACAGTCTCGTTGACGACGGCACCGTCGACGACGTACTGGAAGGTAAACTCACCCGAGCTATTGCCGTCGTTGATGGCTTCGGCCTCGGTAGTGACCAGTTCACCGCGGAGGACGTTCAGCGGCCCCGTGATGGTCTGGTTGAGGTAGACGTGACTGCTCGCCACACCCGCTCGCGACGAGACGGCGTAATCGTTGCGGGTCTCGGTGACCAGACTGACAGACCGGTCGACCGGTCCCAGGTCCGGCTCGTCCCCCGACACGACCGTGCCGGCGCCCGCGGCGACTGTCGCTCCGAAGATAACCGCGACCAGTACCAAGGTTCGCATCGATCCGCGGTCCATCACTCCGTGTACGTACTACCTATCGATTCTTACCTCTGGTGATTCGTGCGATCCTGTCGACAGTCTGTTTCGTCCGGGTCGCGCGTCGCCGGCGATTCCGCCCCACCGGCGGTGAGAGCGGACACCGGGGTGGGTCGGGCGCTCTCCGAGAGGTCACGTTCGGGCGGCTCGTGCCCCGAGGACGACGTCGACGAACTCGCGGGGGTGTTCGGCGTAGGGGACGAGCGCGGACCCGCCGATCGAGACGAGTCTGACGCCTGCGTCCTCGGCGAGTTCCCGACCAGTCGACACCGGCGGCATGTCGGCCTCCTGGCCCCAGACGAGCGTGACCGGGACGTCGACGTCGGTCAGTGCCGCCGCGAGGTCGACGTCGCTGTCGAGGTGGCCGCTGACGAACGAGGCGGGGGCGAACCTGGCACCGGGCTGGTGGCCGGTCCGCCACTCGTACTCGACCGTATCGTCGTCCAGATTGGACATGTCGTAGTAGCCGTGGTCGTCGTGGAAATAGCGGATGGAGGGCTCGCTGACCACGAGGTTGTACAGCGCCTCGCCGACCACGGGCGACCGGACGAGAGTCCGCAACCAGACGCGTTCGCCGGGGATCGTCGTCGCCGTCGGGCAGACGAGGACGTACCCGCTGGCGTCGACGTCGTCGGCGACACCCGCGACGTAGGCACCCGTCAGCGAGGCCGCGACGACCGTGGGATCCTCGACGGTGTCGCCGAGGAAATCGCGGACGAACGTCTCGTACAGCGCCGCCGAGTAGGTCAGTGGCGGGCGGTCCGACCGCCCGAATCCCGGCAGGTCGGGCGCGACGACGTGGTACTCCTCGGCGAGCGGTTCGACGACCTTCGCCCACTCGTGACTGGAGGCGGCGGCGTTGATGCCGTGCAAGAGAACCAGGTCCGGGTCGTCTGGGTCGCCCGCCTCCGTGTAGGCGACGTCGAAACCACGCCAGCGGTAGGTGCGCTGTTCACCCGGCAGTGGTGGTGGCAGGTCGCCCGCACGACGCGAGAGGACGGCGTTGGCGACGGCGGCGGTCCCGAGCGCCCCGACCGCCGCGCCGGCCACTGTTCGGAGTCGCATACCTGACACTAGCGGCCTGGCGCGCTTATACCCTACGACACCCGGTGTGGAACGAGTCCACGTCCCATCGCTGTCTCAGTCTTCTTCACTGCGCTCGCGGACGCACTCGACGACCGGCGCGATGACCTCGTCGGCGACGGTGTAGGGGTCCGTCTCCCGGGCGACGATCCGGTCGACAGCGGCGTCGATCCCGCCTCGATTCTCGATCTCCTCGGCGAGCAACGCGTGGACGTCCTCACGCAGGAGCGTCCGCACCTCGGCGGCGTAGCGGTCGCGGACCTGCTGGTCGAGTTCACCCGACGCGACGAGGTACTCGCGGTGGGCGTCCAGCGCCGCGAGGAGGTCGTCGACGCCCTCGCCCGTGTTCGCGACCGTCTCGACGATGCGTGGGTCCCAGTCGGCCGGTTCAGACCCTCCCTCGTCCAGTTCGCCCTCGTCGGAAGCCTGTTCGCCGTTCGCTCCTGGGGCGTCCGCACTGACACCGTGATGTCCCCCTGTCGAAGCCCCGCTTCCCATGTGGAGCATCTCGCGCAGTTCCTGGACCGTCCGGTCGGCACCCTCCAGGTCGGCCTTGTTGACGACGAAGAGGTCGGCGATCTCCAGGATCCCGGCTTTGAGCATCTGGACGTCGTCGCCGCTGCCCGGCGGGACCAGCACTGCGACCGTGTCGGCGGTGCGGACGATGTCGATCTCGTTCTGGCCGGCGCCGACGGTCTCGACGATGACCTTGTCCTTGCCGAAGGCGTCGAGTGCGGTGACGGCGTCCGTCGTCGCCGTCGAGAGCCCACCGAGGGTCCCGCGGGCCGACATCGACCGGAAGAACACGTCCATGTCACCGACGTTCGAGGCCATCCGGATGCGGTCGCCCAGGACGGCACCGCCCGTGTAGGGCGAGGCGGGGTCGATAGCGATTATCCCGACGGTGAGCCCCTGGTCGCGGTAGGCCTTCGCGAGTTTGTCGACGAGCGTGGACTTGCCGGCACCGGGACTGCCGGTGACGCCGAGGACGTCCGCGTCGCCGGTGTGGGGATGGAGCGCGGCGACGAGGTCGCGATAGCCCGGTGCGCGGTTCTCGATTTTCGTGATCGTCCGGGCCAGCGCCCGGTGTTCGCCCGCGAGGACACCCTCGACGAGGCCCTCGACCGCCGACTGGTCAGTGGACACTGCCGGGGCGGAGCGGCCCTCCGCGTCCCCGTCGGTCATCGGTCGGGGGCGTTCGCGCGGACGTACTCGATCATCTCCGACATCGAGGCGCCGGGTCCGAAGATCTCGGCGACGCCCTCGTCTCTGAGTGTCGCTTTGTCGTCGTCCGGCACGATCCCCCCGACGAGGACGAGCGTATCCTCCAGAGCGCCGTACTCGCGCAGTCCGTCCATGATCTTCGGGACGAGCGTGTTGTGTGCGCCCGAGAGAATGGAGATGCCCAGCACGTCGACGTCCTCCTGGACGGCCGCCTGGACGACCTCGTCGGGCGAGCGGTGCAGGCCCGAGTAGATCACTTCGAAGCCCGCGTCCCGGAAGGCGCGAGCGATGACGTGGGCACCCCGGTCGTGCCCGTCGAGCCCGACCTTCGCGACGAGACACCGGATCTGGCGGTCCTCGTGTTCCCGTTCCTGTTCCGTGCTCATGGGCCACATTTCTCGGGCAGATGGTTTCACAGTTGCGGTGAAAATTGCCACACCCGTCGTCGACGACAGACAGTATCGGCGGCCCGGCCCCGGGAAACGCGCGACCTTACGCTTCCTCGTCGTCCGGGGCACGGGACCGACGGGCGAGGACCGCCCCGCTACCGAGCACACTCGCGAGGGCGGTCACGAACGACAGGCTCCCGTCGGCGGTCGTCGTCTGCGCCCCCACACCGGCGTTCCGGTCAGTGTTTCGGCCCGTATCGTCGGATCCCGGTGGCTGGATCGGCGTCTCGGCAGGTGTCGGAGACCGGGTGGGCGTCGGGGTGCCTGTCGGCGAGGACGTCGGTGACGGCGTCGCCGTCGGGACCGGGAGCCCCGGAGCACGTTCGGTGATCTCGAAGGCGTGGACGGTCTCGCCGGACTGGACGTAGATCGTGTCGCCGGCGACGGCAGCCGGTCCTCCGGGTACCCCCGCCAGCGTCCGCGTCGCTCCGGTCCCGGGGTCGACGGCGGTCAGCTCGCCATCGACGGACGTGTAGAGCGCGTCGGTCGTCCCGACCAGCGGATCGACGTCTGTCTCACCCTCGATGCGCCACTGGACGCTCCCGTCGCCAGCGGCGAGGGCGTACAGCGTCTTCGACCCCGAGAGATACACCGTACCGCCGTGAACCGTGGGTAGCCAGAGGTCGTCGTCCGTCTCGACCGTCCACTCCGGAGTGCCGTTTGTCCCCACGGCGTGTACTACCCCGCTGTCGTCGGTGACGTAGACCGTGCCGTTCGCGACGACCGGGGACGTCGCACCGACCTGCCCGACCTCGTAGCGCCACGACTCCCGCCCCGTGTCCGCATCCAGCGCGGAGACGACCGTGGGTTGACCGGGTGTTTGGTTGTTGATGGTCGCGTTGTCGCCGGTTACGTAGATGGCCCCGTCGACGACCGCGAGCGGGTCCCAGACGCTGCGCCCGAGATCACGTCGCCATCGCCGGTCGCCGTCCCGGTCCATCGCGACGAGTTTCCCGTCGACCGTCCCGACGCAGACGGTCCCGTCAGCGGCCGAGAGTCCCGCAACGGGTTCGCTATCGAGTGTCTGGAACCATCGTTCGGTGCCGTCGCCCGCGTCGAGTTCGTAGACGTACCCCTCGCCGTCGCCGTTGGCGAGCGCGTAGACGGCGCCACCCCGGGCGACAGGCACCGACTGCATCCACCGGTCGGTGTCGAACCGCCACTGTTCCTCGCCCGTTTCGGCGTCGAGTGCGCGGATCGCGCCCTCGTATGGTTCGGACTCACCGTTGTCCAGTGAGAGGTACACGCGCCCGCCGTGGACGGACAGGTGGTTGGGTTTCGGGTCGGACTCGACGGCCCAGCGTTCCTCGACTGCGGTCGCAATACCGTCGGGGCCGGATACCCACCCCGAGTTCGCGCCGGTTCCACGATAGCTCGGCCAGCTCGCAGTCGACTGTCGGGGCCGCTCTCCGGCCGTCACCCCCGCTGATCCGATACCGGTGGCAGCACCACCGACGCCGACAGCGACTGTCTGCAACACAGTTCGTCTCGTGGTCAGTCTCTGCGACTCGCGGTTCCCGTGCATCGATATGCGTCGCCGGTTCGGGGGTGCGGACTGCGTCGGTTAAACGAACCGGTACCGGAGACCGCCGGACCCGGACGGACCGTTCCGAAGGGAGTATACTGGTGGCGTCCCGAGGGCCGGTATGGCAGTCGCCGACAGTCTCCAGTCGCGGGCCAGGGCCAACCCGCGGCGGGTCACGGTGGTGCTCTCGGTGATCGGCTACGTGCTGGTGCTCGGAGCCTTTACCCCCTTCGCGCCGTTCCCGTCGATCAGCAGGGACGCGACCATCTTCCTGGGAGACGCCATCGCAGTCGTGAACACGCTCGCGCTGGTGTCGATCCTCGCCGGCGTCCGGTTCATCAGGCGCGGCGACGTACGTAAACACCGTGCGTCGATGCTGACCGCCTTCTCGCTCATCATGATCTTTCTCGTCATGTACCTGCTCAAGGTCGGCGGCGGGTTCGAGAAGGCCATCGTCGCCTCGGGCGTCGTCTACTACGCCTACCTCGCGATGCTCGCTATCCACATCCTCCTGTCGGCCCTGGCGGTGCCGGTGGTCCTCCACGCCGTCGTCCTCGGACTCACCCACTCGCCGGCCGAGTTGCGCGAGACGAGTCACGCACGGGTCGGCCGGATCGCCGCCGCCGCGTGGTCGCTGTCGCTCTTTCTCGGCATCGTCACCTACCTCATGCTCAACCACGTCTACAGCTGGGAAGCCCGCGGCCACGAAGCGTTGCTTCTCCTCGCCGTCGCGCCGGCCTGGCGTCAACTGCGCGACCTGTGGTAAGCCCGGCGACACCGACGATCACGCGACGACTACCGCTCGCGCAAGGGCTGGCGGCCACGCGACGACACTGACACCCACCGCCGGTGCTGTCAGGCGCTGACACTGACGGCGCCTTTCTCGCACGACACCGTCCCGCAACGTTTTGCCATCGGCTGTGCTACGTGTCAGCATGACAGACCAGTCCGACGAACGGACGACCATCCCGGTCGGTGGCGGAGCCTCGACCGGCGACGATGGAGAGGGGGGCGGGGGCTCTACAGGGGGCGGCGGTGGGGACGACAGCCACCAGCGCTGTGACTACTGTCGGCTCCCGGTCCCGGGGACGCCGGTGACCGCCGAATACGATGGCGAGACGTACGCCTTCTGTTCGGTGGGCTGTCGAGACGCCATGGCGGACTCAGAGAAGGTCTTCACGCAGTATCACGGCTTCCGGCGGACGCCCACCGGCGTCGCCCCCATCGACGAGAGTCTCCCGCAGGGAGTCCCGCGCAACTCCTTCGTCATGCTGACCGACCAGGCCGGCACACGGAGCGAGTCCGTCAGGGCCGAACTCGTCTGGCGAGCACTCCAGCGGGGCGAACCGGTCGTCGTCGTCACGTTTCTCGAACCGCCCGTGTCGGTCGTCCAGAGTTTCGTCACGCTCGAATGGAACGTCCTCCCGTACCTGGAGGCGGGCCGACTGCGCTTCGTCGACGCCTTCACCCATCGTATGGAGGACCGCGAGCGCATGGCCGACCGGCTCGAGGACTGGAACACCCACCTCGTGAGCTTCTGTGAGCCCGCCACGTCACGGGTCCGAGACCCCTCGGACGTCGAAGAGCTCTCGAACCGGATCGACGACGCGCTCGAACGCCTCGACATGGAGGACAGAGGGATCGTCGTCCTCGACTCCCTCGACGAGTTCGGTTCCGGCGTCCAGCCTGTCCAGGCCTACCGGTTCGTCAAGGACCTGCGCGCGACGGTCCCCAAGAGCCGGTTCGTCCCTGTGTACGCGAGCGCGACGATCTCGGACAACGCCGAGAGCTTCCCCCACGACCTCGAGTACATGGTCGACGGCATCGTCGACCTGCGCCTGAACGACGAACTCGTCGAGGGGTCGCTCATGAAACAACTCCGCGTCCGCAAGATGAACGGCGTCCTCGCGCTCCCCAAGTGGGCGCTCTACGAGTACACCGCCGGCGAGGGCATCGTCACTATCGTCCCTCGCGAGGGGCCGCCCGACGACGCCGCTGACGGTGACG
>ENA-ORCS01001329-ORCS01001329.1-marine-metagenome-genome-assembly--contig:-NODE-1329-length-10996-cov-3.166499_pt1 | contig 10996 bp, 8 predicted proteins | sample MGYA00237781_ERZ508513 | MGnify/ENA primary metagenome ERZ508513 (study PRJEB26184, sample SAMN06268793) | marine metagenome | isolation source: Eden Landing Ponds, San Francisco, CA, USA | place...
CTGTGCGACGTCGTAGGGGACGGGGATCTCCTGGCCGGTCCAGGAGGGGACCTCGCCGGCGGGATCCTCGATGGGCGTCACGTGGACGGTCTCGTCGTCTTCGTCGATCTCGGTGATGCGCCACATGTCCCCGCGCTGGATGAATACCTCCCCCGGCGCGGCGAAGTTGACGACGAACCGTTCGTCGAGTGTCCCGACCTGCCGGCCGCTCGCGCCGTCTTTCACGTCGTAGGTCGCCTCGTCGGGGATCATCGAGAGGTTGTGATAGAAGTACTGCCAGGTCCCCCGGCGTTTCTGGAGTTCGTCGTCGTCTTCCTCAAGCCAGACCACCCGGTTGTCGGCGAGTTCCCGGACGATCTCCCGGAAGGCAGTCGCCGAGATGTCCCCGAAAGGATAGGCTCGCGTGACGATCTCGTAGGCTCGACGGGCGTCAATCTCGCCGAAGTCCATGACGAGCCCGGCGATCTGGTTGGCGACGGTGTCGCGGCTGCCGTGATGGATCTCGGCAGGTTCGACGTCGCCAGCTTGTGCCTGGCGTGCGATCGCAAGCGCCTCGAACGTCTCGTCGGGACTGGTGGTGACGATCGTCCCACGTGAAGTCAGATCCCGGCGATGACCTGCCCGGCCGACGCGCTGGAGCAGTCGGGAGACCTGCCGGGGGCTGTTGTACTGGATCACGTGATCGACCCGCCCGACGTCGATGCCGAGTTCCATCGAGGAAGTACAGAGTAGCGCGTCCAGTTCGCCGGCCTTGAACGCGTCCTCGACTTCGACCCGGGAGTCGGCCGCGAGCGAGCCGTGGTGGATGCCCACGTCGGTGCCGTACTCCTTCAGACGGGAGCCGAGTGCCTCGGCTGTCTGTCGAGTGTTGACAAACACCAGGGTCGATTCGTTCTCGTCGATCAGTTCGTCGATCTTTCGGACGTGGCTGGCGACCGCAGCGTCGGTAACGAGTTGTCCGGCGACCTCCTCGTCTCCGTCCCGGACTGACGGACGAACCACGTCGATCTCCAGGGAACTTCCGGCGTCGATCTCGACGATCGCGCATCCGCGATCGCCGGTGAGGAACTTCCCGACCTCACCGGGATCGCCGACAGTCGCCGAGAGGCCGATGCGCTGGAACGGTCCCGCGACTTCCCGGAGGCGTTCGAGTCCGACGGTCAACTGCGCCCCGCGTTTCGCGGCGGCGAGTTCATGTACTTCGTCGACGACGACGTGTTCGACGCTCTCGAGTGCCCCCCGGAGTTTCTCGCCGGTGAGGATCGCCTGGAGTGTCTCGGGTGTCGTGACGAGCACGTCTGGCGGATTCTCGGCCTGCTGCTGGCGGCGGTAATCGGACGTGTCGCCGTGGCGGATGTCGACGTCGAGATCCAGCGTCTCACCCCACCACTCCAGACGGTCGCGCATATCTCGATTCAGGGCGCGCAGCGGCGTGACGTACAGCGCACCGAAGCCCGCCGGCGGATCGGCGGCGAGCGCGTCGAAGACGGGCAGCATGGCCGTCTCGGTCTTGCCGCTGCCGGTGGGCGCGATCACGAGGGCGTCCTCGCCGTCGGCGAGCGGCGGGATCGCACGGCGCTGTGGCTCCGTCGGCGTGGAAAAACCACGTTCGGACAGGGCCGCACGGACGGCCTCGCCGAGGTGGGTGAAGGCGGCGTCGCCGTCACGTCTCGCCTCACTCATCGGGGACGAATACGGGACTCGGCCGATTAAACGCGTCGGGGGTCGTGTCCACGGATACCATGCCCGCCGGCGACTATGGGGTTCGTCCACGCATATCGCGGTAATCGAGGGGACAGTGATTCGTCCAGCGATGACGCACCTGCTCGTCGGCGTGGGACACGTTCTTAGGCGCGGCTCTCCCAGACGGAACCATGTACCTGCCGGACGAGGCCTGGCCCGATCTGCAGTCGTACTTCGAGGAGGAATCGCTCGTGTTGGTTCCGCTCGGTTCGACCGAGCAACACGGCCCACACCTGCCGGAGGGGACCGACCACCTCATTGCGGAGGGGTTCGCCCGCGAGGTGGCCGAGCGGACGGGCTATCTCTGTACGCCGACGATCACGATCGGCGTTTCCGACCATCACCTGCAGTTTCCCGGAACAGCGTCGGCCGATCCGGCCGCGTTCCGGGACTACGTCGAGAGTATCACCCGGAGTCTGACGACCCACGGGATCGATCGCGTGATCTACGTCAACGCCCACGGCGGGAACGTGACTCATCTTCGGGAGGTCGGTCGACGTCTCCGCAACGACGAGACCGCCTTCGCTGTCGAGTGGATGTGGGACGAGTCCATTCCGGAGCGGATCGACGAGGCCTTCGAGCACAACGGCCCTCACGGCGGGCCCAAGGAAACGGCGCTCATCCAGCACCTCCACCCCGAGCTCGTCCACGAGGATCGGCTCGAAGAGGCACGTGACGGCGGGCTCGTGAAGGTCGATGACCGGATCGGTCGAACGCACGGCTCACGGACGTTCTACGACTCGATCGACAACAGCGAGAACGGCGTCTTCGGCGACCAGACCGACGCCAGCGCCGAGATCGGGGCCGAACTGTTCGGAGCCGCAAGCGACGAACTCCAAGCGCTGGCCGAGTGGCTGGCCGACCAGGAGTTCAGCGACCTCATGCCGAAAGAACACGTTTGAACTCGTCGTCGGTGTACGTTTGAACGCCTGGATCGTCGGTTCGTCTATCGGACGACCGTGACCGAAACGGGCGACCGCCGAACCACTTTCTCGGCGACGCTCCCGAGCAGGATCCGGGAGACTCCCTCGCGGCCGTGACTGCCGATGAGTATCCGCTCGATGTCGTCGTGGTTCCCGGCGTATTCGACGATCTCCCTGGCCGGATTGCCGACGACTGTCTCGACCTCGTAGTTGCCGTCCGTCGCTTCGAGGGTCGCAAGGACCTCATCGGCGATATCCTCGGCCAGTTCCTCGGGGTCGTCGTCGAAACTCTCCTGGATGAGGCCCAGGCCCGCCCCGAGCGAACCGCCAGCGACTTCGATCACCCGCAGGAGGACGATTGTCTCGTCCCCGTATTCGGTGACTGCTTCTTCGATTGCTTTCCGGGCGGGTTTGGAACCGTCGTATGGGACCAGTACTGCCATACAACCGATCGGAGCGCAGCGGCAATAAAACTCGACCTTCCTGGAGGTCGATCCGCGTGGGATATCTTAACAAGTGTTCCCCGAGACGTCTAGACAATGGTCGATCCGACGACTGCCCCGCTGTTCGAGGTATTCGTTCACCTCGCGCTCGCGTTCGGCCTCGGCGCGCTGATCGGGTTGGAGCGCGAACAGAGCGAGTCGGGCGGGACCTTCGCCGGGAGTCGGACGTTCCCGTTGATCGCACTCTATGGGGCGCTCGTCGAGGCGTTTTTCCCCAGTATACTTTTCCTCGCTATCGGTGCACTCGTCGTTCCACTCACCGTCGCCTACGTCGGGAAAGTCGTCTTCGAGGGCGACATCGGGCTGACGACCTTGCTGGCCGCGCTGGTGACTGTCCTGTTGGGCGCGATGACGACTCACTCCGATCGAGGTGCGATCGTCGCGATCGTCGTCGGCGGTGCCGTCACGGTACTGCTCTCGATCAAGGACCCGGTCCACGAGTTCGTCGATCGGATCGAGGAGAGCGAACGACGCGCGTCCGCGAAGTTCATCCTCGTCGCTCTCGTCGTGTTGCCAGCCTTGCCCGATCGCTCGGTCGAGGCGCTCTACGGACTCAACCCCCGGTTCGTCTGGTTGATGGTCGTCTTCGTCACCGGTCTCGGGTTCGTCGCCTACGTGCTCGGTCGGATTGTCGGCCCGGAGCGTGGCATCGCCCTCACGGGGATCGTCGGCGGGTTCGTCTCCTCGACGGCGACGACCGTCTCGATGGCGGAGAAGACGATCGCAAACGAAGGACTCTATCACGTCTGCGGGTTCGCGGTCGTCACAGCCTCGATCGTCATGTTCCCGCGGGCACTCGTCGAGGTCGCCGTCGTCAACCCCGATCTGGTCGGCAGCGTCGCGCTCCCGCTCGGTGGGATGACGATCGTCGGGGCGGTCGCCGCCGCCGTTCTCTACTGGCGGACGACGGCCGAGGAGACCGTCGAGCCCGAACGTCTCAGGAACCCCTTCCGGCTCAGACCGGCACTCCTCTTCGGAGCCGTCTTCGCCGTCGTGTTGCTCGTCTCGGAGTACGCCACCGAGTGGTTCGGCTCCTCGGGCCTGTACGCGACGGCGTTCTTCTCAGGACTCGCCGACGTCGACGCGATGACGATCACGGTGAGTCAACTAGCTGCCCAGGGGGCCGTCTCGACGACGGTCGCGACGACGGCGATCGTGATCGCGGCGATCGCGAACACACTGGTCAAAGTCGCCCTGGTGTGGATTCTCGGCACGCGTCACCTCGGAACCCTCGTCTCGACCGTTCTGGGTGTCGTTATCGCGATCGGCATCGTCTTTCTCGCACTTTGAGTCAGTCCTTTCCCGTGGACATTATAGCACTTTGAGTCAGTCCTTTCCCGTGGACATTATAGCACTTTGAGTCAGTCCTTTCCCGTCCACCCCTTCAAACTCGGTCGTACGGTCCGAGGCGCGTCCCGTCGAGGAGATAGGCATCCCCCTCTTCGAGGGCGTTCGGCAGGAACGGCGAGAGGAAGGTCTGGCCCTCGACGTTGACCCACGTCCCACCGGAGAGGTCGTTGAACGCCGGACAGACGACCAGTTCGCCGTCGATCTCCGGACAGTCTTCGTAGTAGTCCTCGAACGGCTCCGGATCGATCGATCCCCGCAGCCACACCCGCTCCTTGCGGGCGCCACCCACTTCGTCCTCCAGTCGAACGACGGGATGCTCGTGGCCGACGCACACTATCTCCGCACCGAGGACGTCCCGAGAGGGCCAGGTGTGGCCGTGTACCAGCCCGATCTCTCCCCGACGGATACCCTCGCCGCCGGTGATCGTCACCCGCTCGCGATCGGCCAGTAACGATTCGATCTCGCCGTCGTGGTTGCCCTTCACTATCGTCAGCGGAACGCGCTCGGTGACCGCCGCGACCAGCGTCTCGAGTTCCTCACGCTCCTCACGCGAAGGACTTCCGATCGCGTGTCCGAGGTCGCCGAGAACAATCAGGCGATCGGCGCCGGTCCTCGCGAGCAAGTCCAGGATCACCTCGCGGCGCCCTTGGGCACCCGAAGCGAGTTCGACCCCTTCACGGCGGAGACCGGCCTCGATCCCGGCGTGGACGTCCGCGAGCAACAGCCCCCGTCCGTCCGGGAGGTCGACCAGCGCAGCAGGGGCGTCAGGGACCGGTTCGACGGCCATCAGATCGGCTTCAGCGTCCCTTCACCCGGTTCGTAACACCGGCCGTTCATCAGCGCCTCCTGGATGGTGTCCTCGACGTCCTCGGCCGTCACGTCGTGGTCGTCGCTTACACGATCGATCACGGCCGACCGGTCGGCGCCGTCGCCCTCGTCGAGGGCCGTCATCGCGTCCATCACTGCGTCTTCGAGGTCGACAGCTGCTTCTTCGTCGTCTTTTCCCGTTTCATCCTGCTCGACCGGAGTCTCGGATCGCCATTCGGGTTCTGCCGCCGTTTCAGCGCCGGATTCGACCGCGGCCGTCCCCTCGTCGGCAGCCTCGGGTTCCGGATCGGGCGTGTCGATGCCGGCCTCTCCGGGTCCCTCGACCTCCGTCCCGGACGTGAACTCGGTACCGAACTCCGACTTGATCTCCTCGCGCTCCTCGTCGTCGAGTTCGAACTCGCCGTCGAACTCGTCGAGTTCGGTCGATTCGTCGTCAGCCTGCGCCCCTTCCGCCGCCCCTTCGTCCGGCGTTTCGACGGGGACCGTCTCGGCGGCTTCGCTCTCCGCTTCCGACGCCGTCTCAGTCGTTCCGTTCCCCGCTTCCGACGCCGGCTCGGCGGCTCCACTCTCTGCTTCCGACGCCGGCTCGGCGGCTCCACTCTCCGCTTGTTGCGTTGACTCGGCGACTCCGCTCTCGGCTTCCGACATTGACTCGGCGGCCCCGCTCTCCACTTCCGACGGAGCTTCGCCGTCTCCGCTTTCGACTTCCGCCCCGGTTTCGATTCCCGTTGCGGACTCGACTTCCGTCGTTGCGTCCGACTCCGCGGCGGTTCCGTCGGGCGTCGTCTCCGTTGCGTCGTCCGACACTGACGTGGCCGCGGTGGGTCCCGTGGTCGCTTCGGTCGCTTCCACGAGGTCGGCCGTCGCCGCCAGCGCATGCAGGTCGGCGTCACCACCCTGGTCGGGGGAGAGTGCCAGCGGTTCGACCTCCTCGCGTTCACCGGCGACGAGTTCGGCCGTCGAGACCGCAAGTTCCCGCACTGCGGCGAGATAGCCGGACGTCGTCCCGTAATGGTCCAGCGCGAGCGGGATTCCCGCCGCAAGCCCATCGGGAACGCCACGATCACGCAGCGCCGCGGTCAGCTCCTCGTCCGTCGCCTCGACCTCCATCGCCGTCGCCATCGTCCCAACCCGTTCGAGCGTCTGTCGAGCGGCCCCGACCGTCCAGCGATCCCGGGTGCCTTCATCGACCTCGTTGAGGCTCTCCGGCCGGATCGAGGTGTAGATGACGTCACTGTCTTCCGGCTGGAAGGTCCGCGCTTTGCCGGTGACGGCGACGTAGGCCGGCGGCTCGGCGCGTTCGAGGAACGTCTGGGCGTCGGGCTGATACTGGCCCGCGTAGACGACGAACGTGCCCGTCGGATCGGCGATCCGTGCCCGGAGGACCTCCTCGCCAGCGGGCTGGACTTCGGTGAGGACACCCACCGCGAAGACGCGATTGACGCGGGCACCCGTCGGTGTGATGACGTAGTTCGGCGCCCGCTCCTCGTCGCTCTCGGAATAGGCGTAGTCGGCGTCGTCGAATTCGGCGGCGAACAGCCGATAGGCAACTTCGCGGCGGCCCGGAGTGCTCCCTTCGTCGTCTTCGGTCGCGCTCATCGGCCCACCTCCGCGAGCAACTCGTGGGCCCGATCCGCCGGATCGTCCTCGCATGCGTCGAAGGCGGTGGCATTCAGCGTCGCGCCGAAGTCGTCGACGCTCAGCGATCCCCGGACCCGGAACTCCCGGCCGACGATCGCCTCGCGGATCGCGTCGGTCACGACGTCGCGGTCCATCGCGTCGCGGACCTCGACCCGCCCTGTGATCTGGACGCCCTCGAAGACGCGCTCGACCGCCTCGACGACGAGGGCGGCGTTGCGGGCGACGACCGCCTCGACGCCCTCCAGCGGGCCGTCGACGACCTCGACGCTGCCGTCTCGACGGCCGAGAGCGTCGCCAACGACCGCCTCCGGGAGGCAATCGAGGAACGGGACGTCACCATCGAGGGTGCGGATCTGCTCTCGCTGGTCGAACAGGGCGCCGGCGTCGACTCACTCCTGCAGCGCGAACTCGCCGACGAGTACGCCGACGCCGTCACCGCTGCCCGGGACCACCTCGTCGACGCACTCGATATCGACGACTACGCCGACACCGCCCGCCGGGCGTTCCCCGACGAACCCACCTTCCCCGTCGAGCGCGAGGAGAGCGTCGTCTCTCGGTTGCGGGAGGAACTGACCACCGCCCGGGACCGCCGCGCGACGAGACTCAAGCGCGACCTCGCGAGCGACCTGGCCGACCACCGGGACGACGCCCAGCGACTGGCCTCGGCGGCGCTCGAACTCGACGTCGAACTCGCCATCGCGCGCTTCGCTCGTGACTTCGAGTGTACGATGCCCGAACTGGGCGGGTCGGGATTCGAGATCGAGGGCGGGCGCTCCCCCTTGCTCGACGTCGACTTCGTGGACGTGGAACCGGTCGACTACGGCGTCGAGGGGGTGGCGCTCCTGACGGGCGTCAACAGCGGCGGGAAGACCTCGACGCTGGATCTCGTGGCGCTCGTCGTGACGCTGGCGCACATGGGGTTGCCGGTCCCGGCCGACCGCGCCCGCGTCGAGCAGGTCGGCGCGTTGCACTACCACGCCAAGACCCAGGGGACGCTGGACGCCGGTGCCTTCGAGTCGACGCTACGCCAGTTCGGGTCGCTCGTCGCGTCGGTCCGGGAGAGTGCGGACGCACAGCGGACCGACACCGGGGGTGACGGCGCCTCGGCCGACGGCGGCGACCCCGTCGAGGCGGGTCGCGTCCTGGTGCTCGTCGACGAACTGGAGTCGATCACCGAACCGGGTGCGAGCGCGAAGATCATGGCCGGGATCCTCGAAGCGTTCGCCGACACGGACGCGACGGCGGTGTTCGTCACGCACCTCGCTCGCGAGATCCGCGAGTCTGCCGCGGTCGAACTCGCGGTGGACGGCATCGAGGCGGAGGGACTGGTCGACGGCGAGTTGCGGGTCGACCGTTCGCCGGTCAAGGGGACGCTCGCGCGTTCGACCCCCGAACTCATCGTCGAGAAACTCGCCGACGAGCGCGAGGGGTTCTACGACGACCTGCTGGGCAAGTTCGACTGATACGGTTTATTGTAGCGATTGACCAGTACGCGCCGACTCCGAGATACGGTTCGGCTGGACCCACTACAGTTCGTTCTCTTCGCGAGCGACCCCGACCCAGTCGGGTTCGTCGACGGTCGTCGAGCCGATACCCGTGATCTCGTAGGAGAACTCGACGCGCTGGGCCACGCCGTCCTGGGTGCCCGTGGCCGTCCAGCGTTCGGCGCGCACGACGCCGTCCTCGTCGACGAGCACCTCGAACTCGAAGTCGCTCCAGCGGACCTCACCCTCGGCCATCGCCCCCGCTGCGATCCACGCCGGGCGCTCGGTCAGCACGTAGCGAGTCACGGACGCCCCGTCGAAGGTGGTCGTCCCAGACCGGGTGAACTCCGAGAGGTCGTCGCCACCGGTGACGTAACTCCCGCTGTCGAACGGGCTCGTCCCGGTGAACGGTCCGGCACCGACCACGTAACTCGCCGACTCGCCCTCGCCGTAGCGGTTGTACGTCGTCCCCTCGGCGTGGTAGACTTCCCATCCCGTTACCGTTTCGCCCTCGGTTATCTGATTCGACCGGAAACGCGACCGCTCGGTCGCGAAGTCGATCGCGCTCGTATAGGAGGTCCCGCTGACGACGTCGCCGTCGGTTACGGTCATCCGCCAGGTCGATGTGTAACTCCCCGCCTCGACGAGGGCCGCCGTTCGGTTGGCGAGTGCGCCGTCACCGCCCCCACTGGACCCGTCACCGCCGCTGGCTCCGTCGCCGCCGTTCCCACCCTCGCTGGATCCCGGTGCGATGTCGAACCCGCCGACACACCCCGCCAGTACCACGAGCAGTACGACCAGAACCGTTCCGAATCCTCGATACATGCGACGTATACGCTCGATTACTACTTATCCATTCCTGAAATGATAAGTTCGCGTTCGACGTCGGCTGGGTGGCTCACGGTGTCCGGGTGAGACGGGTCCGTCATCGTCTCGTTGGGGCGAAGCGCAGTATTCGATGGGATGGTCGTCGCCGGGGCGGGTGACCCGCCGGGACGCACGGAACGGTCGTGCGATTTCTCGCTGAACGGACGACGGTCAGCTCCCGCGACCGTACTCGCGGTCCGACCAGACTGCGTCCCCCACGCCCGAAAGCGGCGACACAGTCAGTCGTGGTCGTGGTCGTGTCCGTGGTCGTGGCCACCGTCAGAGGCAGTGCCCGACCCCGACTCGTCCGACGCGCCGGAGATGTCGCCACCGGCGACGAGGGCGTCGTGGTCGCCCTCGATCATGTCGAGGTCCTTGAGGTTGTCACGCTCCTCGAAGTCCTTGACGGCGTCCAGCAGGTCCTGCTGTGTGAGGGTGGTACGCTCTTCGGTCAGGGCGTCCAGCACCGCCTCCCGGAGGACGAGTCGGAGGTCGCTGCCGGTCAAGCCCTCGGTCTCGCGGGCGATCTCCATGGGCTCGAAGTCCTCGATGTCCATGCGGCGGGTGACGACCTGAAGGATGTCCGCGCGCATCTGGTCGTCCGGTTTGGGGAAGTTGACGATCTCGTCGAAGCGTCGCCACGCCGCGGCGTCTAACTGGTCGGGGTGGTTGGTCGCGCCGATGAGAAGCACTTCGTGTTCGATCAGCGAGACCTCGTCGATGGACTTGAGCAGGGTGTTGACGGCCCGTTTGATGGCGGCGTGTTCGTCGCTGGCGCGGGTCTTGGCGACGAAGTCGAACTCGTCCATGAAGAGGATACACGGCGACAGACGAGTGGCCACCTCGAAGACCTTCTCGACGTTTTTCGCCGTCTCGCCGAGGTACTGGGAGGTTATCATCGACAGTTTCACCTCGACGAACGGGAGGTCGAGTTCCGAGGCGAGCGCGCGGGCGACGGAAGTCTTGCCGGTGCCCGGCGGGCCGACGAACAGGAGCTTGCCGATCTCCCGGAGGCCGATGTCGGCGAGGTAGTCGCGGTGTTCGATAGCCTTGACGATCTTCAAGATCTCGCCTTCCTGGTCGGCGGTGAGGACGAGCTGGTCCATCGTCATCTCGACCTCTTCGGGAGCGCGAACGTCCACGAGGTCGAGCATCTCCTCGTCTTCCTCGTCCGCGAAGTACTCCTCCAAGAGGTTGTCGATCCAGACGCGGTCCGCACGGATCGGACGGTTGTCCGCGCGGGCGTCCTCGTAATTCAGGTCGTCGAAGTCGTCCTCGTACGCGGCGGCGAGGACGGGATTGTGATGCAGGTACTCGGCGTCGACGCGCTCCAGGAACCACTCTTCTGCCATGTCCTCGTCGGTGAAAGAGATGGTCCCCGAGAAGTCGTCGCGGTCGGTAAAGAGCAGTCCCGAAACCGCCTCCCAGGGGCGTTCGACGTCTGTGGCCTCGCGTGCCGTGGTAGTGGTCGGTGACAGCGGTCGCTCGATAGTCCCGTCGCTCCAGAAGACCGCCCGGTAGGCCGGCGGGAGGTCGTCCGGTTCCAGGTCACGGTCGTCGCTGTAGACACCCGCAGTCAACACGAACTCCACGACCGCGAGTTCCGGATCGTTCATTCCCCGATAGGTTCGGTGCCGACCGGTATAAGTGCCGCGAA
>ENA-ORCS01001331-ORCS01001331.1-marine-metagenome-genome-assembly--contig:-NODE-1331-length-10981-cov-3.893067_pt1 | contig 10981 bp, 8 predicted proteins | sample MGYA00237781_ERZ508513 | MGnify/ENA primary metagenome ERZ508513 (study PRJEB26184, sample SAMN06268793) | marine metagenome | isolation source: Eden Landing Ponds, San Francisco, CA, USA | place...
TGTTTCAGCGTCGCCGTCGAGTAGAGTCGTTCGTGCTCGTAGAGGAGGTGCTCGGCCGCCAGCTCGTCGATCTTCGCGTCGACGGCCGCCTGTTCGCGCCCGTGGACCATCGTGAAGAGGTTGTACTCCCAGTCCTGGCCGGGCCTGCGCGGCCGGTGATAGCACAGCGTCACGTAGGGCAGTCGCCCGACGGCGACCCCCAGTTCGTCCAGTCGGTCGTCGGGGACGTCCCAGACGACCATGCAGTTGGCGTCGAACCCCGTCGCGAGGTGGTTGACGACACAGCCGATCCGCTTGATACAGCCCGCCGCCCGGAGGCGCTCGACCGCCTCGAGGACCGCCTCGACGGGTGCGTCGACCTGGTCGGCGATGTCCCGGTAGGGCGTCGCCGACAGCGGGAACCCCTCCTGGACCGCCAGCAACAGTCGCCGGTCCAGGTCCGAGAGGTCGGCCGCCGCCCGCTCGCTGATCGTCGTCGCGTCCACGTCGGTTTCGTCCAGGCTCTCTCGGGCGAACCGGTCGGAGTTGACGACGGGGAACTCGAGGTCGATGTAGAAGTCCGTGAGCATCGGGAGGACGAGCACGTCGAGTCCAGTCTCGGCCTCGATTTCGGCGAGGATGGCGTCGCGCCGTTCCTTCGAGGCTGCCGTGACCACGAACCACATGTTCCACTCGTGGTCGCGGGCGTAGTTGTGGTTGACCTGCTGGTGGCCGTTTATCACCTCGGCCACCTCGTCGAAGCGCTCCTCGGGCGCGCGGACGGCGGCCAGCGTCGACGACCCGATCACAGGCGGGTTCAGCACCGGCCCGAACCGCCGGAAGATCCCCTCGTCGTAGAGTCGCTCGACTCGCTCGAGTGCCTCCTCGCCCGAGATGCCCAGCGCCTCACCCACGACTTCGAACGGTCGCTCCCGGACCGGGAAGCCGCTCTGGTACCCGTCTATCAGTGCGGCGTCGACGTCGTCGACCAGATCGCGCCAGTCGCTGGAACCCCGACTCATCGACGACGCTTGGGAGCGGTCGAGTGTACCTCTTTCGACTGGCGGCCCATTCGCCGACGACGGCTCTCACCGTTCGACGGGGCGATTCCCGCTGTCCGAGGGGTGCGACCCCCGGTGTTCGGGGCGGTGACACTGCGGGAAACGAGAGTCTTTAGCCGGGGGCGACCGAACGAATTCGTATGGCACACGCGACCCAGGAGTACGGCGACTGGCCGCTCAAGCGGTTGATGACCGAGGTCGTCGGATCGGGCCACAAATCCGCAGACGACATGGACCGCACCCAGGCCCGCGAGGCCATGCACCGCATCCTGGCGGGCGAACCCGACCACACGACGCTCGGTGCGTTCTGGCTGGCCAACCGCTGGAAGCGAAACACCCCGGAGGAACTCGGCGCGTTCGTCGACGTCATGCGCGAGGAGAGCGTCGAAACCGCCGAACCGACGGTCGACCCCGTCGACTGCGGCGCGAACTACGACGGCAAGGGCCGCACGGCGATCCTCGGGGTCGCGGCGGGCGTCGTTGCCGCCGCTGCCGGCACGCCGGTCGTCGTCCACAGCGGCGACCGCGTCCCCACACAGAAGCAGGATGCCTACAAGCACGTGCTGGACGAACTGGGCGTCGAGACGGACCTGACTCCCGGCGAGAGCGCCGACATGGTCGACGACGTCGGCTTCGGTTTCTACTACCAGCCCAGTTTCAACCCCGGCGTGCAGGACCTCTGGGAGCGGCGCGACCAGATGGGCGTTCGCTGCTTCGTCAACACCGTCGAGACGCTCGCCAACCCCGCCAACGCCGACGTCCACCTGGGATCGTTCTACCACCTCGCCTTCGCCGTCAAGATGACCGAGACCCTCCAGCAGGCCGAGACACAGGACGTCTCGCGCACCCTCTTCTTCCAGGGCATGGAGGGGTACGACGACGTCCGGCCCGGGACGACCGTCGTGGCGGAGTGGGGGTCGGTGCGAAGCACCGACGAATCGTCGAGCGGGGAGCGAAGCGACCCGCGAGACAACGCCGGCGACGACGAACTCGACGATTTCGAGATCGAGACGGCCGCGTACGGCATGGACTTCGAGAGCGAGGACTTGGGCGTCGAGGACGTCGCCGCCGAGTCCGCGGCGATTACCGAGGCGGTCGTCTCCGGCGAGCGCGACGACCAGTTCGCGGACGCCGTCGCGCTCAACGCCGCGCTGCGAATGTACGCCCGCGAGGACGTGGCCTCGCTCGACGACGGCCTCGACGAGGCGCGGGCGGCCGTCGACGACGGCAGTGCCGCGGCCGTCCTCGAGGACCTCCAGGCGTTCTGAGCGGTCGGACCGTCGCCGGGCTGACGGCGGCGACCAACTCGCGCCCTCCCGAGACCAGCGGGGTCGCACCCCCTCCCGAGACCAGCAGGGTTTTGTCCGCCCTCGCCGTTCCAGAAACTATGAGTGAATTGACTGCCACGCTACACACCTCCGAGGGGGACATCGTCGTCGAACTGTTCGACGAGCGCGCGCCGAAGACCGTCGAGAACTTCGTCGGACTCGCCGAGGGCGCCGACGACTACGAGAGCGCGACCGTCGGGCGCGGGACGGGCGCCTGGGAGGACCCCGACTCGGGCGAGAAGCGTATCGACCCGCTGTACTCGGACATCGAGTTCCACCGAGTCATCGAGGGGTTCATGCTCCAGACAGGCGACCCGACGGGGACAGGTCGTGGCGGTCCCGGCTACACGTTCGACGACGAGTTCCACCACGAACTACGCCACGACGGCGCGGGGACGCTCTCGATGGCCAATCGTGGCCCCGACACGAACGGCTCGCAGTTTTTCGTCACGCTGGACGCCCAGCCACACCTCGACGACAAACACGCCGTCTTCGGTGACGTGATCGAGGGCATGGACGTCGTCGAGACCATCGGCAACGTCGACACCGACCCGAGCGACCGCCCGATCGACTCCGTGGTGCTCGAGTCCGTCGAGATACATCGCTGACTGTCGAAGCGGACGCGTCTTTTCACCCGGTCGAGTGCCAGTGAGGAACGGGAAGAGACCGACGAGCGACTGCGCCGTCAATCGTCGGCGGGTGCCTCTGTCCGTATCTGGTCGTCGTGGAGGATACACGCCGAGATGTGGCCGTCGCCGTGTTCGGTGTAGTCGGGATGGGTCTCCTCGCACGGGGTGGAAAACGAGTCGTTCAGCACCTCGACGGCGCCCGCGAGGTCCTCTGCCACGATCGACTCGAGCGCCTGTTCGAGGTCACGCTCGGCCCCGGAGTCCGAGAGCTGCTGGGGGATGTCGAAGTCGTCGCGGATCCGATTTCCGATCTCGTCGTCGCTGTCGACACTCTCGCGGATCTGCTCGAGGTCGAGTTCGCCGCTGGCCGCCTGGTACCGGAGCGTGATGAGTGCGCGCCAGACGTCCTGTTCGAGGTCGACTCCCTCGGGCTGGAGCACCTTGTGACAGCGCGTGTGGAACCGACAGCCCGACGGTGGGTCGACCGGGTCCGGCACCGTCCCGGTGAGTTCGATGTTCGACCGGACGGCGCGCGGGTCGGGTTCCGGGATCGACGAGAGCAGCGCCTCTGTGTAGGGGTGCTGTGGGTTCGCGAATATCTCTTCGGTCTCGCCCATCTCGACTATCTCTCCGAGGTACATCACCGCGACGCGGTCACAGACCGCCCGGATCACGGACATGTCGTGGCTGATGAAAAGCAGGGAGAGCCCGAACTCCTCCTGGAGGTCCTCGATGAGCGAGAGGATCTCCGCCTTGATCGAGACGTCGAGCGCCGAGACCGGCTCGTCGGCGACGACGAGTTCGGGGTTGAGCACCAGCGCACGCGCCAGCGCGATGCGCTGTTTCTGGCCGCCGGAGAACTCGTGGGGGTAGCGGTCGTAGTCGTCGGCCGAGAGCCCGACGCGTTCGAGGAGGTCCTCGACGATCGCTCGCCGGCGGTGTTTGTCGGTCATCCCGTGGACGAGCAGCATCTCGGCGACCGACCCGCCGACGGTCATCCGCGGGTCGAAACTCGAGGAGGGGTCCTGGAACACCATCTGGACGTCCCGGCGGAACGCCTTCAGTTGCTTCTTGTCGAAGCGCGTGACGTCGTTGGGATGGTAGCCGTTCCCGTCGCGAGTCCGCCCCTCGCGGCCGCCGCCGTTGAAGATCACCTCGCCGTCGCTGGGGTCTTCCAGCCTGACGATCGACGTCGCGGCGGTGGACTTCCCACAGCCGGACTCGCCGACGAGACCCAGCGTCTCGCCGCGCTGGATGTCGAAACTGATCCCGTCGACGGCCTTCGCGGCGCCGACCTGCCGGTTGAGCAGCCCCTTCCGGATCGGGTAGTGTTTCTTCAGGTTGCGGACCTCGAGCAGCGGTTCGTCAGTCATCGGAGGCCCCCCGTTCGTCCGCGGCGTCGGTCCCGAGTGACTCGTCCCTGACGGTCCTGCTGTCGTAGCCCTGCTGGTAGAAGACACAGGAGACCGCGTGGTCGGTGCCGACCGACACTTCCTCGGGCTGGTCGCCGATCTCACACTCCCCGATGGCGTGTTCACACCGGGGCGCGAACCGACAGCCGTCGGGCGGGTTCGTCGGGTCCGGCAGTGTGCCGGGTATCCCGCGTGTACTGTCGCCTTTGCCTGGCAGACACCGCATCAGCGCCTGCGTGTACGGGTGGGCGGGTTGCTCGAAGATGTCGTAGACGTCGCCCCGCTCCATGACCTTCCCGGCGTACATCACGACGATCCGGTCGGCGACCTGTGCGACGACGCCCAGGTCGTGGGTGACCAGCAGGATACCCATCCCGTACTCCTCCTGGAGGTCGTTCAGGAGTTCGAGTATCTGTGCCTGGACGGTCACGTCCAGTGCGGTCGTCGGTTCGTCAGCGATGAGCAGGTCGGGGTTGCCGACCAGTGCCATCGCGATCATGATCCGCTGTTTCTGGCCGCCGGAGAACTCGTGTGGGTAGTCGTCGAACCGACTGCTGGCGTTGGCGATCCCGACCCGGTCCATCAGGTCGACCGCCCGTCGCCGGGCTTCCTTCTTCGGGACGTCCTCGTGGGCGTGGATCGCCTCGACGATCTGCCAGCCGACGGTGAAACAGTGGTTCATCGCCTCCTGCGGGTTCTGGAAGATGTGGGCGATGTTGGCCCCGCGGACCGAGCGCAGTTCCTTGTCCGACATCTCCATCAGGTCTCGACCCCGGAAGCGGGCACTGCCGGTGATAGTCCCCGGGGGCGTGTCGACCAGTCGGGTCACCGACTCGGTGGCGACGGTCTTGCCCGACCCGGACTCGCCGACGAGACAGACCGTCTCGCCGTCCTCGACGGTGAAGTCGACCCCGTCGACCGCGACGAGTTCGCCCGTCTCGGTCCGGAAAGTCGTCCGCAGGTTCTCGACCTCGAGCAGCGGGGGCTCCCCGCGCTCGTTCGTCCGACTCATCGTTCAGCCTCCGCGGCCGCCTCGGGGTTCAGTGCGTCGAGCAGTGCGTCGCCGACGAAGTTGAACGCCAGGATCGTCAGGAACAGGACGAATCCCGGTATCAGGACGATCCACGGGGCGAACGAGAGAGCGTCCCGACCGCCGGCGATGATCTGTCCCCAGGAGTCGATCGACTGGTCGCCCAGCCCGAGGAAGGATAGCTGGGCCTCTGCGAGCAGGAATCCCGGCACCAGCAGCGTGATGTCGGTGATGATGCTGCTCGCGGAGTTGGGGACGACGTGGCGGCGGATGATCCGGAAGGAACTCGCGCCGCTGATGTTGACGGCCTTGATGTACTCCTCCTCGGAGATAGACAGCGCCTTGCTGCGGACGTACCGGGCCATCCCCTCCCAGGAGAAGATCCCGAGCAGGAGGATCAACAGCCAGAGGTTCCCGCCGAAGGCGTAGATGAGCAGCAGGTAGAAGATCAGCGTCGGCCACGACGCCTGGATGTCGACGTAGCGCATGAGGATCTCGTCGACCCAGCCCCCAGCGTACGCGCTGACGGTACCGACTGTCGTGCCCATGACGACGGCGATCAGGGTCGAGATGAACCCGACTTTCAGCGTGACAGCGAACCCGTTTACCAACATGGCGAGTAGTCCTTTCCCGGCACGGTTCGTCCCGAGCGGGTACTGCCACGTGCCGAAACAGCGGCCGTTGGCGACTTCGCCGAGACAGGTCGCCGGGTTCGCATCGTTGATCGAGAGATAGACCGGCGGCTGGTAGCTGTGTATGACGCTCTGTTCCGGGGCCTTGACCAGCAGCGGCCCGACCATACCGACGACGAACACGAAGCCCAGCCACACGAGGCTGATCACCGCTGGCCGGTTGCGCTTGAACTCCTTCCAGTAGTACTTGGTCAGTCGGGGGTGCTGGTAGAGCGGGAGGACGACGTAGAACGCGAACAACAACAGCGTGAACGCGAACAGGTAATCCAGTGCCGGGACGTCGATCTCGAGTCCGACGGGTTCGAACGTCGGTGTCCGCTTGTCCAGTACCTGCCAGTCGTAGGCTGCGAGAGCCGCCAACGGAATCGTGGTCGCGATGAGCCCTTTCGCGTTGGTCGAGAGCGCCCATCGGCTGGAACCGGCGATCTCCTCCCAGTTGACTTGGTCGAACTTGTCGGGTCGTTGCGTTGCCATAGTTACCTATCTTCGTAGCTGATCCGCGGGTCGAGTAGCGTATACACGAGGTCCTGCAGCAGGTTCCCGATGACGCCGACGAAGACGAACACCAGGACCGACCCCAGGACGAGGTTAGTGTCCTGTTCGACCGCGGACCTGAACAGCGTCCGGCCGAGTCCGGGGATGGAGAACACCACCTCGACCAGGATAGACGACCCGGCGAACAGGAGGAGTAGCTGGCCGACCATCGTGGTCGACAGCGGGACCATCGTCGGTCGCAGGATGTGCAGTGCGTAGGCCCGGAGCGGCGAGACGCCCTTCGCACGGGCCGTCTTCACGAAGTCGGCGTTCATGTACTCGGAGGACTCGTTGCGCGAGACGCGCATCAGGCCGCCGATCGACCCGGTGACGAGCACGAACACCGGGAGCGCCAGCTGGATGACGTTCTGGACGCTGAACACCGGGGCGTCGACCTTGTAGATGATCGGGACCCACTCGAGCCAGATCCCGAAGATCAACAGCAGGATGATCGCGAAGAAGAAGTTCGGGATCGCGTAGCCGAAGAAGGCGAATCCCGTCGCGAGATGGTCGCGCCAGCTGTACTTGTTCGCCGAGGAGTACAGCCCGACGATGGGGCCGATGATGACCGTCAGGATCGTCCAGGGGATCGAGTACTGCGCCGTGTAGTACAGCGACTCCAGCAGCGCGTCGACGACCGGCTGGCTCCGCATGCTCGACCAGCCCCAGTCCAGCGTCGCGACACTGACGATGAAGTCCCTGTATCTGACCCACAGCGGCTCGTTGAGGCCGCGGAGTTCGCGCGTCCGCTCTATCGCTTCCCCGGGGTCACCACCCTGCAGGGCCGCCTGGGTGACCGCCTGCTGGACGGCCGGGTCCGGCGAGAACGCCATGATCAGAAACGAAACGGTCGCGATGATGTACGCCACTATGGCGGCCCAGAGCACGCGTGCGGTGACGTATCGTCCGTATCCCATTGTGTGGATCTATAGATTCGTGAATGATTCGAAACCGGAGGGTCGACGCGTCGGCCTTACTCCTCGAAGCGCCAGGCGGGGAAGTTCCACCCGTTCGAGAAGTTCTCGATCGGGCCGACGAGGTTGGGGTTGTAGCCGATGATGTCGTCGGGGAACACCAGCATGATGTAGGGCTGTTCCTCCGCGAGCGCGACGAACATCTCGTTGAAGATGGACTGCAGCTCCTCGGTCGAGTTGGCGTTGCGTGCCTGTTCGAACAGTTCCTGGGCGTTGAAGTCCGGGTAGTAGCCGCCGAAGTTGAAGCTCCCGCCTGCGCCGTCGAAGAAGGCGTTGTTCGTCAGCGGGTTCCGCGGGTAGGTGTTCAGCCCGTAGACGATCGACATGTCCCAGGGCTCGTTCGACGTCACGTTCCGGGGACCCGGGTTGAACGGACCGGGCGAGTCCCAGGTGAACGTCTTGCCGTTGTACTCGACTTCCGTCCCGGGTTCGACCCATCGGTCCTCGGGGATCTGCGCGTAGTCGTTGACCCAGGGACCGGCCGTGACACTCTCGACGTTGATGTTCATCCCCAGGTTCTGGTTCAGTTCCTGGGCGACGTACTCGGCCATCAGCCCGTCGGTGTCGTCGTTCGCGAACCAGTAGAAGTCCAGCGTCACCTGGTCGCCCTCGGGGTTGACCATGGTGTCGCCGTCGAACGCGTAGTCGTACTCGGACATCTCGAAGGCCTGCTGGGCCCGTTCGCGTGCGACCTCGGAGCCGTACATGTCACCCTGCCCGAACTCCGGGAAGTCGACGTCCGACGGATACCACCGGGAGAACTGGGGCTGCCAGGTGTAGTGGGGCCGGGCCAGACCACGCCAGACGCCGTCGATGAGTTCCTGCTTGTTGATCGCCATCGCCATCGCCTGGCGGAAGGGGACGTGCCGGAACAGGTTGCCGGGGCCGGCACTCCAGCCGTTGTCACGCATGTTCAGCGTGATCTTCTCGTTGTAGGGCTGGGGGATCTGGTTGACGCTGACGCTGTCGTTTTGCTGGTACTCCTGGAACTGAGACGGCGGGATAGACGCCGAGTCGGCCTCGCCCGTCTCGAGTGCACCCAGTCGCGCGGACTGTTCCGGGACGACACTCGTCGTGACTCCCTCGAAGTAGGGTGCCCCGCCGTAGATGTTCGGCGCGTTCGGGATGTCCTGGATGTAGTAGTCGTCGTTACGGGTGTAGGTCGTCCCCGACCCGCGGTTCCACTCCTCCATGGTGTAGGCGCCCAGGTTCCCGGTGAACTCCAGTTCGAGCAGTTCCGTGTCCTGGCGCATCCCCTCCACGTCTTCCTCCTCGACGTAGGGCTGGACGAGGTCCTGGGGGATCGGGTACAGGAGCGGTTCGAACGTCTGGGGCCAGAGGATGTTCGTGCCGGGCAGTTCCACCTGGAACTCGAACTCCCCGTTCTGGGTCACGTTGTACTCCGACGGCCAGCTAGTGGAGTCCGCCGTCGGGAAGGTGTCGTTCTGGTGGAGTTCCTGGATCTGGTAGACGTAGTCCGAGGCCGTCACCTGTCCGTACGGGTCGCTGAACTGCAGGTTCTCCCGGAGGGTGAACACCCAGACCTGACCGCTGTCGGTGGTCAGGTCGTAGTGCTGGGGGAACACCTGCTGTTGGTCGTCGAAGGCGTAGCCGTAGTCCAGTGCGTAGCCGATGGCCGTCCCTGCGCCGGCCTCGGAGTTGTACAGCGGGTTGAGCGTCTCGTAGGACGCCCCGGTCACCGTGTCGTAGGTCCCGCTGGGTTCGGGAAGCGGCTGGTCGGTCGGCGTCGCCGTCGCCGTGTCACCGAAGTCCTGGGTCTGAGTCTGGTCCATCGCCTCGGTGTCGGTCGGGGTCGCCGTCGGCGTGTCGGCGGACCCACCCGGAGTCGCCGTTCCGTCGCCACCGCCACAGCCGGCGAGTCCCGCGGCCCCTGCCACACCCAGCATGGAAAGCCAGCGTCGCCGACTCATGTACCTGTCGTCTCGCTCAGTCTCAAAGGGCTTGCGCGGCATACGCCTACCAGCGGCCTCCATAAAAAAAAACCTTCCGGGCTTGACCGATTTTACGACGGCAGTGTCAACGAAAGCACCGAATTTCGGAAACGTCTAACGTGTTGTGGCGGGTTGTAACAAACCTTTTGTAAAATTCGCGCAAAACTTGTGACTATCGGACAATTAAAAGGAGGTTTCTCCAGCGAGTGTCATCATCGATCGTTTATGTAAGGGCCGCCGTCTGGCGCATACTCAGGGCCCGAAACCCCTAAAACTGACGGAGGTCGGGTCGGACCGAAACCGACTTTCCGGGGCCGGTCCGAGTGGGGGACGCGCGAGGGTGGCCGAGCCTGGCCAAAGGCGGCGGGCTTAAGACCCGCTCCCGTAGGGGTCCGCGCGTTCAAATCGCGTCCCTCGCAGTTCTCCTGGCGTGTCCGAACGAAAGAGGTAGCATTCTCCTGGCGTGTCCGAACGAAAGAGGTAGCATTCTCACCCGCGCACGGGCGCGAAGATTGTACGTTGCCGCACGTGGTGTAGCCCCGCTGGCGGTCGGACGACGGACTTTTGCCGTTCAGCCCCTCAGAGACGGACGATGACCGAGGAGACGCCCGCGGCGGTTCGCGAGGCGACCGCGGACAGGGACTCGTTCGAGGAGACGACCGGCGGGTACGCCGTGACCACGACGCGTTTCGACGCCGACGTGTCGGTGACGGGCGGGTCCGCCGAATGGGCGACGGCTTTCACCGTGACCGTCGAGGTGCCGACACTGTCGGCGGCCGTCGACGGGGAGGTGGGCGAGGCGGTCGAGCGGGGGTGGCTAGACACCCTCGAGCGACGACTGGCGGAGGCACCGAAGGCGACGCGGGCGAGCGTCGACCCCGACCTGACCGTCGCGACGACCGCCGACACCGTGACCGTCACCTACGCGTTCGAGTTCGGGAGCGTTGAACAGGGACTCGACGTGGCGAAGGCGTTCGTCGAGTACGTCGAGGGGACGTACGTCGAGGGGGTCGTGCCGGGCTACGACTACCGGCCGCCAGTGTCTGACCTCCTGAGCGGAGCGAGTCAGGGCGACGGCGGCCGCGGCGGCACGCCCCTCTGACTCGCCGTCTCGAGTCCGTCCACAAACCGCCACCGCGCGCCAGTCCGCGGACCCGCCACCGCGTGCCCGTCACTGGTCGGCGATGGCCTCGCTAGCGATGTTGCGACCGCGGGCCTTGAGCCTGACCTCTCGGCGGACTCGCTTCTCGCTGAGGACGCCGGTCTCGACGAGGCGGTCGAACACGTCCTCGACCTCCGAGACCTCCATCCCGACGAAATCCGGGATCTCGAACGGCGAGACGCCCGAGTACAGCGCCATCAGCACCTGTCGTTCGTCGTTCGAGAGGTC
>ENA-ORCS01001333-ORCS01001333.1-marine-metagenome-genome-assembly--contig:-NODE-1333-length-10980-cov-3.731542_pt1 | contig 10980 bp, 9 predicted proteins | sample MGYA00237781_ERZ508513 | MGnify/ENA primary metagenome ERZ508513 (study PRJEB26184, sample SAMN06268793) | marine metagenome | isolation source: Eden Landing Ponds, San Francisco, CA, USA | place...
ACTCGTAGCTGACGATGCCGACGTTGTCGGTCGAGCCCGTCCCGTCGAGCGTCGTCGAGACACCCCGGTTGACGCGTCTGTCTGACCCCGCCTCGGCGGTCGGTCGCTCGTCGTCCACGTCGGTGATGGTGACCGTGACGTCCTGGGTGTTGGTGTTGCCCGCGTCGTCGGTCGCGGTCACGGTGAGTTCGTAGTCGTTGTTCACGTCGCTGTCGGTCGGGTTCTCGAAGTCCCGTGCGCTGTCGAGCGAGAGCTGGCCCGTACTGCTGTCGATGCTGAACGCAGCGACGTCGGTCCCGCTCAGTGCGTAGCTCACGTCGGTGTCGTAGCTCGTTCCGGTGTCGTCGTCGGCATCAACGTCGAGGACTGTACCGGTCGTGCCCTCGTCGGTCGAGACGGCGGTAGTCCCGCCCGCGCTGAAGGTCGGGCCGGTGGTGTCGACGGTGATCGTCCCGGAGGCAGCGGCCTGGCTCCCGCCGTTACCGGCCGCGTCGGTGGCGCTCACGGAGACGGACTGGTCGCCCTCTGTCGGGGCCTTGCCGACGGTGACGGTCGCGCTGTACTGGTCGTCGTCGGGCGCCGAGTTCGACCCGTCGTCGGACAGCGTGACCGTCCCCGCGTCGTACGCACTGGCATCGGCGTCGACCGACGAAATCGTATTGGCGTCTGTCACTGTCGCCGTTATCTCGACGGTGTCACCAGTTGTGACATAGCCGTTGTTGTCGGTGTCATCTGTTATGGTAACCTCGCTGATACCAGGGGGTTTCTGGTCGATAGTGTACGTCTCGTCGGTGTCAGGTTCGGAAATATCCAGACTGTTGCTCGCCGCGTCCGTAATATCGGTACCGCTGGCGATATCCAGTCCGAGCGACCCGTCACCGGATACTTGGTCCACCGTGACCGTGATGGTCGAACCGCTGGAACTGTCCACGCTGTCGATGGTGCCCGAGGCGGAACCGCTCGATTTGAAATCCCCATCGTCGACGTTGTTCACAGATTCCGAGAACGATACCTGGAACTCGACGCTGTCAGCATTCGTCTCCTGACTGCTCGGCGACGGGCGCGTAATCGAGTCCACCGTTGGCGCAGTGTTGTCGATGGTGTAGGGTTCACCGCTCGTGTAACTACCGTCAGCACTGCCGGCAGTCCCTGACCCGCCAAGGGGCACACCGTTCCCATCCGTGATACTGTCGTCATCGACGAGTTCGAGTTCCAGGTCGCCGTCGCCCTCGACGTTGGCGACCGTGACAGTGTAGCTACTGCCTGTCCCGGTCAGCGAGACGTCGTTATCCCCGTTCGCCGTCGTCGCAGTTTTGGTCGTCGTAAGCGTGAAATCATCTGCATCGACACCGCTAACGGACTTCGAGAACGCCACGGTGAGTGCGACACTGTCGGCGTTCGTCGGACTGGAATCATCGCGGGTGATGGACGAGACGATTGGTGTATCGTAGATACCTTGGGCTTGCAACTGCTTCGTCCGGTCCAGACCACTCAGTATCGGGTACCCGTCGGCCGTCGCATCTGTTTCCCCGCTCGATACTGTCTCCCAGGTACTCGTGAAATCGAGTTTGTTCATGTTCGAGGTGGCACTCGACCCCTGCATCTGGGATGCCGGCGAGAGATCACCCGTCGAACCGAAGCCGACGAGAGTAGAACCGCTACCGACTCCGATCGCGTCATCCTGGTTCGTCGTTCCCTTATCCCAGTAGGAATTCTCGACCGTACCGAACTCGGAGTCGCCGACCAGCCCACCGACTTCCGAGGTCCCAGACACCGAGCCAGTCGCGTAGGAACGTTCGATCGTCGAAAGCGCGGCAGTAAGGCCGACCAGTCCGCCGACGTTCTCCTTTCCAGAAACGGAACCGGTCGCGTACGAATTCTCGACCGTACCGGGGTTGAACGCAACCAGTCCGCCGACAGAATTACCATCGCCAGAAACGGAGCTAGCCGCGTACGTATACTTGACCGTCCCAAAGCTTTCGCCAGCTACTCCGCCGACAGTGTTGTCCCCAGTTATGCTCCCGCCTTCGAGACCGACGTTTTTGACCAAACCGCCTGTGCCGATGGACCCGAACAAGCCAACATCGTTGGTCTCCACTCGATCGACGGTCAACCCCGAAATCGTGTGGCCCCCCCCGTCGAAGGTGCCCGTGAACCTATTTGCACCGTCACCGATCGGTGTGAAACCCTTCGCGTTCTCACCCTCGCCGTTCCAGCTACTGGTCTCGCTGGCGTCGATATCGCTCGTGAGTTCGTAGTGCTTATCGAGACCCTGATCCTCGATACACTGCAACTGGTCGACGCTCCCCACCTGGTAGGGAGTGCTCGGCGTCCCCGCCCCGGTGTAACTGACGCTGCCACAGTCCGGGGCGGTGTTGCCCGCGGCCGCGGCAGTACCGGCGAAGCCGACGCTGGTCGCTAGCATCGCTAGCCCCACGATCGCGACGAGATACACCGCGACCAGTCTGCTCGCGCCACACCCGGGTCTCCGAACCGGCGGTTTCGCCCCGGCCGCCGGTGTGATGGAGCTCATCGTCAGGACATCCAGTCATGCTATAATAAACCTGCGGCCAGCATATGCAGGTATCGTCCGCGACGGACCGGACACACCGGGCCGACCGGTCGGTGGGGTGGGGGGTGGAGCCATCTCAGTTCACGGCGACGGTCCGTTCGTTCGCCATCCAACCCCCGATCACTTCGATCGAACTGTCCCTGGCGGCTACTGGCCGAGGTAGTACCGGACCAGGTCGAAGACGTCCTGCCGGTCGAAGACAACCCCGTCGACGGGCGCTCTGCCGACGTATCGCTCGACCATGGTCGAGCGGATACACCCATAATGTACTGTTGTGCGCGTCGCACACGTTTTTGTGCGGCCGTCCGCAACGTCGTGCATGGTCGACTTTCAATCCCGGGACACGACACGCGGCCTCTCCAGTGACGACGATGACGACGTGGACGAGGAGGCCTCAGACTCCCAGGCTGGAGACTCCGAAGGCGACGAGACGGCCGTCGAACAGGCCGGCACGGACTCCGAAGCGACCGAATCCCGGTCGGCTGACGGGGCACCGACCGAGTCGGACCCGGTCGACGGGAATGCGACCGAATCGGACCCGGTCGACGGGAATGCGACCGAATCGGACCAGACCGAATCCGGAGACTCCGACCACGACGACGGACACGAACACGACCACGACGACCAGAGTCACGGTCACGACGGCCACGACCACAGCCACAGCAACGGACACGGTCACCACGACCACAGCCACGAGGACCACCATCACGCGGACGTCGAGCAACTCGGCGTGGCAGTCGTCACGGTGTCCTCGTCACGCTCGCTCGACGACGACCCGAGCGGCGACGCCGCCCAGGCACTCGTCGAAGGGGACGGCCACTCGGTCGTCGCGCGAGACCTGGTCGCGGACGACCTGGACGGGGTCCAGCGTGCGGTGCTGGCACTGACCGACCGCGAGGACGTCGACGTCGTCGTCACCACCGGCGGGACCGGCGTCACGCCCGACGACGTGACCATCGAGGCGGTGTCGCCGCTTTTCGACAAGAAACTCCCGGGTTTCGGGGAACTGTTCCGCATCCTCTCCTACGAGGAAGTCGGTACCCGGGCGATGGGCTCCCGGGCCACCGCCGGCGTCAGCGAGGGCGTCCCCGTCTTCTGTCTCCCTGGCAGCGAGGACGCCGTCAGGACCGCCGTCGAGGAGTTGATCCTCGCCGAAGCACCCCACCTCGTCGGCCTCGCGAACGGAGACTGAACGATACGTCCCGGACTCGGTCTCTCCTCTCCTCTCGAACGACCGGTCGCCGAGACCCGGGAAACTAAGTCCGTCCTGACTGAACGGTCAGTTAGATGTCCAGGGACAGTATCGCGGACCGGATCGAGGCACTCACACTCGAAGAGAAAGTCGGGCTCGTCCACGGCGCGACCGACGAGGAAGGCAGCGCAACGGGGTTCGTCCCCGGCGTCGAACGGCTCGACATCCCGCCGATCCGGCTCGCGGACGGCCCGCTCGGGGTACGAACCGACGAGCCTGCCACGGCCTTCCCGGCCGCCATCGCGCTGGCGTCGACGTTCGACGCGGACCTGGCTCGCGAGTTCGGAGAGGCTCTCGGTCGGGAGGCCAACGCCCGTGACCAGGACGGGATGCTCGCGCCCGGGCTGAACCTGATCCGGGTGCCCCACTGCGGGCGCAACTTCGAGTACTACAGCGAGGACCCCGTCCTCTCGGGGGAGACGGCGGCGGCCGTCGTCAGCGGTATCCAGTCACAGGACGTCGTCGCGACGCCGAAACACTACGTCGCGAACAACCAGGAGACGGCCCGCGCTTCCGTCAGCGTCGAGGCCGACGAGCGCGTTCTCCGGGAACTCTACCTCCCCGCGTTCCGCGACGCAGTCGACGCCGGCGCCGGGTCGGTGATGTCCTCGTACAACCGTGTCGGCGGTACGTACATGAGCGAACACCACCACCTCCTGACCGAGGTCCTCAAAGAGGAGTGGGGCTTTTCGGGCTACGTCGTCTCGGACTGGTTCGGCACCGAGAGCGTCGTCGGCACCGCCAGGAACGGTCTCGACCTCCAGATGCCCGGCATCTCCGCCGAGGAACTGTTCATGTCGATGGGCACGGGCGACGACGAAGCGATGCCCGACGAGCGGCCGGAGGAGGAAGCGGAGGCCCCCGGCGACGGGCCGGGAGAGGAGGCGATGGACCCCGAGGAGATGGACGACTTCGATCCCGCTGACTCAGATTTCGCCGACGGGATGCCGGACCCGAGGACAGGCGGCCTCTATTCGGAGGATCTGGCCGAGGCCGTCGAGTCCGGCGAGGTGCCCGAGTCACGACTCGACGACATGGTCGCGCGGGTGCTCGGTGCCTTCGCCGACGTGGGTCACTTCGAGGACGCCGAGCGCGAGGGCGCCATCGACACACCCGAGCACCGCGAACTAGCACGGAAGATCGCGACCCGTGGCACGGTCGTGCTGGAAAACGACGGTGCCCTGCCGCTTTCTGACGACGCCGACGTGGCGCTGGTCGGCCCGAACGTCGACGAGGCGATCCTCGGAGGCGGGGGTTCCTCCGAGACGACGCCGTTCGTCGAATCGACCCCTGTCGAGGGGTTCGAGGGCCGCGCCGGGGGCGAGGTGACGGTCGCCCGCGGGATCGAGCGCGTCGAAGACGTCTCGCTGTTCGACAGTTTCGGCCCCGACGAGGGGGAGGAAGACGACGACGGACCCGACGTCTCTCTCGACGACGCCGTCGCCGCGGCCGAGGACGCGGACGTCGCAGTCGTGTTCGTCCGCGACCAGGCGACCGAAGCCACAGACCGCGAGACGCTTCGACTGCCGGGTGACCAGGACGAACTCGTCGAGGCGGTCGCGGCCGCCGCCGACGAGACCGTGGTCGTCCTGAACACGAGCGGTCCCGTCGAACTGCCCTGGCGCGAGCACGTCGCCGCCGTCCTCGCCGCGTGGTACCCCGGGCAGGCACACGGGGACAGCGCGGCGGCCGTCCTCTACGGCGACGCCGACCCCGGTGGACGCCTCCCGGTCACGTTCGCACCCGAAGGCGAGTATCCTGCGAACACCGAGGAGCGCTTCCCCGGCGTCGACGGCGAGGTCCACTACGACGAGGGACTGCTCGTCGGCTATCGGGGCTTCGACGCGACCGACGCCGAGGCGACGTATCCGTTCGGTCACGGCGAGTCCTACACCGCGTTCGCCTACGGCGACGCCACTGCCCTCGACGACGCGACTGTCGAAGTCGAGGTCGAGAACGTCGGTGACCGGCGCGGCCGCGAAGTGGTTCAGGCCTACGTCGACTCGCCGGCCGCGCCCGACGACCTCGACCGGCCGCCCCGCGAGTTCGCCGGTTCGGCCGCCGTCGAGGTCGACCCCGGAGAGTCGACGACTGTGACGCTCGCACTGGACGAACGGGCGTTCGGCCGGTGGACCGAGGCGGACGGCTGGACGACCGACGCCGGCGAACACGTCGTCGAGATCGGTCGGTCCGCGGGGGATCTGCGGCGTTCAATCAGTATCGAACGGTAACTCCGGGCATCGGACACGAGCGTCCGGGGTTCGTCACGGCTTTGCCGCGGGCAGTCCTACCGCGAGTATGGTCACGCGACTTCGCGAGGGCATCTGGTGGCTGGATCTGGGTGGCGTAAACGCCTACCTCGTCGACGACGGCGGAGCGGTGACGCTGATCGACGCGGGGCCACCCTGGCGGGCCGGCGCCATCCTCGACGGTCTCGTCGACGCCGGGTTCGTCCTGACTGACCTCGACCGCGTGCTCGTCACGCACTACGACGCCGACCACGTCGCTGGCCTCTCCAGACTCGGGGGACTGGACGTCGAGGTCTACGCCGGCCGCCGCGACGCCGGTCTCGTGTCCGGGAGCGAATCCCCCGATCTCGGCAGCCGAAAGGGGTTCACGCAGGGGCTCATGGCTCCCCTCGTTCGGGACTCCCCGGTCGCGGTCCGGGCAATCGACGACGGCGACACAGTCGGGAGTTTCACCGTCTACGAGACACCCGGCCATACGCCCGGCCACGTCGCCTACGTCAGCGAGGACCTCGACGCCGCCTTCGTCGGCGACCTCCTCAGAGAGTCCGACGGCCGACTGACACCCTCTCCGTGGTTCCTGAGCGACGACACCGACGCAGTCCGCGAGAGTATCCGTTCGCTGTCGGCCCGTGGCCCCGAGTTCTCGGTGCTCGGAATGGGCCACGGCGTCCCCTTCGAACGGGGTGGGAGCGGCCGACTCGACGACCTCGCCGCACGGGTGTGATCACCAGTCTGTGCCCGGGCCTGACCGGGCCTGCCCGAGTCTGACCGGATACAGTATCTCTCCGGGTCGGCAAGCCCCGGGCAGCCGATCAGCTGTTTCAGATATGGTTTTCTGCCCGATAGTTATTTGATGCATGGGTTTGGTATGTGAAAACATGCTGGAGACGATAGACAGGTACGCACCGGGGGATCCGAGGCAGCGACTGGCAGTGGCGGTGGTCGCGGCAGTCACCGGCATACTCGCAGTGGGGGATGCGTTGAACGTCATCTACTTCCCGATGTTCCAGCTCGGGCTGCCGAACTCGGCGCTGGCGAACCTGCTGGTGCTCACGCTGGGCATCGCGTTGCTGGTGGTCACGTACCGGTTCGTCGAGTTGAACGTCGGCGACGGTGACCCGCTGGTGACGCGGTCGAGGGCCGCAGACGGAGGGTACGACGACCGCGAACCCGAACAGATCCTGGAGGCGCGCTACGCTCGGGGGGAACTCGACGAGGAACAGTTCGAGCGGATGCGTCTCCAGCTCTCGGACTTCGAACGGTCGAACGGCGCCACGAACGAGGCGTACGACGACGCCCGGGACTTCGCAGAGAACCACGAACTCCACGACCGCGAGACGGTCATCGACTGATACCGTCGCTCGTCACTGTTTTTCAGACCGCTATGAAATCCGAGTGACGACCACTGCGAGTACGTGGACACCGGAGCCGGGCGGATTCGGGTTCACATCCCGCCGCCGTCGCCACCGTCGCCCGTTCCCCCGACCGCGCCACCGCCGCCCGTTCCCCCCATCCCGCCGCCGCCCGACCACGCCCCGGGGGTCCCGGGGTCGGTGATGTTGCCGTCGCTCAGCGGGTCGCCCGTGTTCCCACCGCCCCGGTGCTGCCCACGGGCGAGTTCCTCGACGGTGGCGTTCTCGACCGTGTCTCGGGTCCGGCCGGTCTCGACGCTCCGGGAGCGAACGTCGACCCGCCCGTCGAGTGCCGCGGCCGGACCGGCCGCCGCGACGACTGCCGAGTCCGGCAACGGTCGGTCGCTGGGCCACCGCCGCCAGAGCGTCCGCTCGTGTTCGATGGCGCGGTCGAACCCACTGTCGGCACTCGCTCGTGTTTCGCGCTCCCGGGGCGAGGGCACCCGCCCGTCGAGAATTCGTTCGACCGCCGCCGGGTCGCGGACGTTCCGCACCGTGACGGGGTCCTGGCCCGACCGGAGCAACTCGAAGGTCCCGGTCTCGGTCCGGTTTCCGGTTCCGGCCTCGATCTCCTCGCTGCCGGGCTCGTCTTCCCTGACGACGAGGTCGACGTCTTCGAACGGCACGCTCGCTGTCTCACCGAACGGCCCCACCCGCGCCTCGGTGACGACCCGGTCACGATAGAAGCGGACGGCGGCGGTGTCCCGGAGTGCGGTCGCGCCGACCAGGACACACAGCGTCACGACCCCGACACCGGCGGCGAGCACGAACGGCCCACCGAGGCGGGGCGGCACGCCCACGACGGTCGCTCCGACGGCGACGGCCACTGCGACGGCGATGCTCGCCGCCCACGCGCTCCGGTCGGCGAGCGCCGCAGACGCCGGTCGCCCCTCGACCGTGGCTACCGGGGCGGTGTCTGTCATACTGTCTAGGTGAACGACACAGACAGGTAAGCCTTCTGTCCAGACGGCCGGAGAGACCGGATTACTCCCCGACGAGTTCTTCGGCGATAGCGTCGGGGCCGAGCAGTTCGGGGTCCATCGCGACGACGCGCTGGCCGCTGACGAACTCCGGGAGCGAGTCGCCCGTGTAGGCGACGACCCGGAGGTCCGGGTTGAGGTCGCGTGCGACGACGACCGAGGTCGCCTGCCCGACGTCGGTGAGCAAGAAGACGTCCGCGTCGTGGATACCCGCTTCTTCCAGCGCCGGACGGGTGGCGATACCCTCGATGTGGGTCACGCCGACCCCTCGCTCGTGCAGGGCCGCCGCGAGTCCCGCCTCGTCCGGTCCCGCAAAGACTACGTCCATGTCATCGCCGACGGGACCCGGGGGTTTGTGTCTCACGTTTCACGCGTCGGGTGGTTCCCCTTCACCACAGCGTATCAGAGAACTGGTTTCACACTCTTCGATGCTCGTCCACGAGTGATGGTACAGGGGAAGGACATAACACACCAGCATCCGCCGAGCGACCAGTGGGAGCGAGGCGGTTCACCGGACGCGAGGGAGCGGTGCGAGGCCGACCGGAGGGAGGCCTCGATGCGAACGGGGAGGAACGACCCGTGAGCCAGCGAAGCGAGCGAGGACACCCGAGCGGGAAAAAGATGGCTATACAGTTGTACTGACCGACTGTGAACGATTCTATGACACGCTACTTCACCACCCAACCGTTCGGTCACACCTCTCCGGCGGTCGCGCCCGTCCTGTCGAACAGGCCACGGAGGAGTCCGGCACCGACGAGTGCCACGCCGCCGAGCACCCCCGCTCGTCCGACCGTGCTGTGGGGATCGCTCGCAGGTTCGAGAAACGCCTGGTTCGGTGCCGCCGACGGGACCCACGCCGTCACCGTCTCTCCGGCGTCGTACTCGGCGATCACCGCTCGCGCCTCGGTTTCGAGGTTCATCGTATCGGCGGCGCCACCGATCACGTTCTCGCTCCGGTACTCGCGCCCGTCGTAGCGGTACTCGTAGGTCACCTGCAGGACTACGTCGTCGCTGTACCCGCTCTCGCGCTCGTCGAGCCCCGAAGACACCACCGTGGCGTCGACTGGTTCCGCGTTCTCGACGCGGTCGCGCACCGATGCGTCGAGGACCCACCCGCCGCCGGCCGCCGCAGTACCGACGAGCACCAGCACGGCCACCTGCCTCCAGTGGAGCCCCCCATCGCTCATCGTGTGTCGGAACAGGTCCACCTCGCCCGGAAAGTGTTTTGTGGACCGGCAAAAACGTGGGCGAAAGAGCGCCTCGGGGCTTCGCCCCGTTCCGGCGGGAAACACATCGCTTCGTCCTCGTGAGTGGCGCGAACGAGGGCTCGGGAGCGTCTGCGCTTCCGGTGCTCGGCGTACAGTGGGTTTGTGGCCGTCGTCGCCTGATCGAGTCCCGCTTCAGTATGGCAAGTGCTGGAACAGGACTGTGCGTCTCAAAAAGGACTCTACTGTACCCGTTCCGACTAGCGGTACGCCGTCACTCGTATTCGATCGTGGCTGGGGGCTTGTGGGTCACGTCGTAGAGGACGCGCGCAACCGACTCGTTCTCGCCGGTGATGCGCGACTGGATGCGCTGGAGGGTTTCCCAGTCGACGTCCTGTGCGCGAGCGGTCATGCCGTCACGGGATTCGACCGACCGGACCGCGACGACCCAGCCGTGGACGCGGTTGTCGCCCTTGACGCCCGTCGCCTTGCCGATGACTGCCGCCAGCGCCTGCCAGGGGTCGTGGTCTTCGAGTTCCTCCTCGACGACGTGGTTGGCCTCGCGGGCGACCGCGAGTTTCTCCTCGGTCACCTCGCCGATGATCCGCACCGCCAGTCCGGGCCCGGGGAACGGCATCCGCTCGGAGATGATTTCCTCCAGATCGAGAGCGCGTGCCACCTCGCGGACCTCGTCCTTGTAGAGGTCGCGCATCGGCTCGACGATCCCCTCGAAGTCGATGACTTCGGGGAGGCCGCCGACGTTGTGGTGGGATTTGATGGTACCCTCCGATTCGATGCGGTCGGGGTAGATGGTCCCCTGGACGAGGTAGTCGGCGTCGACCTCGCGGGCGACCTCCTCGAACTCGCGGATGAACTGCTCGCCGATGACGTGGCGCTTTTCCTCGGGGTCGGTGATCCCTTCGAGGGCGTCGACGAACCGGTCCTGGGCCTCGACGATCCGGAGCGAGTCCATGTAGTCGAACGTCCGGCGGATCTGGTCGGTCTCACCCTTGCGCATGAGGCCGGTATCGACGTAGACGGCGGTGAGCTGGTCGCCGACGGCCTCGTAGGCCAGCGCCGCGGCCGTCGACGAGTCGACACCGCCCGAGAGGCCGATGACGGCGTTCGCGTCACCGATTTCGTCGGCGATCTCTGCTTTCGCATCCGTGATGAACGACTCTGTATCGACCATCAGAGCTCGACCTCCTCGGCCCCGGACTCGCTATCCCCTTCCCCGGTGGTGTGCTCGGCGTCCTGCAAGTCGAGTGCCGCCGCCAGCAGGCCGACGAAGGGCGGACTCGCCCGGGTCG
>ENA-ORCS01001334-ORCS01001334.1-marine-metagenome-genome-assembly--contig:-NODE-1334-length-10971-cov-3.857995_pt1 | contig 10971 bp, 9 predicted proteins | sample MGYA00237781_ERZ508513 | MGnify/ENA primary metagenome ERZ508513 (study PRJEB26184, sample SAMN06268793) | marine metagenome | isolation source: Eden Landing Ponds, San Francisco, CA, USA | place...
CAGTCCACCGGAAGACTCACTCCGTTCGTCTTCCGAGCCCTGGCTCACTTCGTTCGCCAAGACGCCAGGGACAGCGACCACCCCGGACAGCACCGCGACAGCCTCACGCCTCCCCAGCCTCTTGCGCTACTCGGCCTCCGGCCTGCGTTGCTCGTCCACCGTCAGAGCAAGCTCTGACGAGCCTTCGCTCGCCCCGCTCGCGAAGACCTCGCACGACTCCGCGCACTCATGAAAGAGCGCGACAGCGCGCCCCGACACGTCGGTCGAGACGAGCGTCGCGTCAGGCGACGCCGCTCAGCAGGAAGAGGACGAGGTTGTTGGCAGCGGGCCCGAGTCCGACCGCGGCGACGAACGCCAGCAGGAGGTTCCCCTCGGTGGGGTCGTCTTCGACGTAATCGGTCATCAGGACAACGATGCCGCTCGCGACGACGAGTTTCGCGAGGACGAACAGCCAGCCCTTGCCCAGGTAGGGAGCGGTCGGGAGCGTGCCGGCGAAGTCCATGATCATCCGGGGGACCGGGGTACGCTCGCCAGTCCCCAGCACGTCGACGCCGACGGCCGTCGAGACGCCGTCGAGCGCGTGGCCAAACAGCGCGACGACGGCCCCGAGGTGTGCGACGACCGCCGGGCGGGTGGCCCGGAGCACGAGGGACGCAAAGAGTGTCGCGACGACTGCACCGACCACGCTGGCGGCTGGCCAGACAGCACTAGTGGTGTCGGCGACCAGGGTGAGCGCCCGGGCGACCAGTCCGAGTACCACCACACCGCCGACGACACCGAGTGCAAGCACACTCCGTTCGTCGGCGGCGGGGGAACTGACGCCCTCGAAGGCGGTCCGGCCGTCGACGCTGAGGAGCGCCCCGACCCAGACAGTCGCGGCGGCGACGAAGGTGGTGACGTACACCGCTGGAGCCGTCGCCAGCGGGTCGACGGCCGGAGGGACGACGACGGTCTCGTGGGCGGCGTCGAACTGGTGGAGCGCGTGGAGTGCGCCGCCGCCGGCCATCCACGGCACCAGCGCGGCCACGTGGCGACCGGTCACGCCCGGACCGAACCGGACGAGAGCGCCACCCAGCACGGCGGTCGCGACGACGAGCGCCACCGCGTAGGGCAGCGGCGGGAGCACCAGCCCACTCGGCAACACCTGCATGTCACGTGCGGGCGCACGGAGCGTCGAAAGCGTTCCGGTCGCCGAGGGACAGCCGTCGGATCCCCCACCGGGACCCGACCGGTGAGAGACTGCTGGCGTTTTTTGTGTTCCCGGGGCGTTCACCGGCATATGGATCCCGACTCCGGGGGGGACCCGATGGCAGTCACAGCGCGGATCGAACACACGGTCCTCGGGCCCGAGACGACACCCGACGACGTGATCGCGGTCCTCGACGACGCCATCGAGTACGGAATGTGCGCCTGCATCCCGCCCTGTTACCTCGAACTGGCCGACAGCTACGCCCCGACTGTCGAACTGGTGACCGTCGTCGGCTTCCCCCACGGCCAGCATACGACCGGCACGAAGTGTCACGAGGCCGCGGGCGCCTGGGAAGCCGGCGCCGACGAGATAGACGTCGTGATGAACGTCGGTCGCCTGCGGGCAGGTGAGGACGACGCCGTCGAGGCGGAACTCGCCGAGGTCGTCGCCGGCGTCCCGGTCCCGGTGAAAGTCATCGTCGAAGCACCGCTCCTCTCCGAGGACGAACTCCGCCGTGCGTCCGAGTGCGTCGTCGCCGCCGACGCCGACTTCCTCAAGACCGCCACCGGCTTCTCCGAGGGCGGTGCGACGGTCGAAGACGTCGCGGTCATGAGCGAGTACCTCCCCGTCAAAGCCTCCGGTGGGGTCGGTTCCTGGGCCGACGCCCGTGCCATGTTCGAGGCCGGCGCCGAGCGGATCGGCGCCTCCAGTGGCGACGTCATCGCTCGCGAGTACCTCGGCCAGCAGGAGTAGCGCGACTCGACCAGCGCGAGGACCGTCCCGCGACCGGGGCGAGAAACGCTTTTGCCCGGTCGGAGGCAAGCGAAAGCACGACGCGTGGCCCGGTATCACATCGAAACGTACGGCTGTACGGCGAATCGCGGCGAGAGCGCCGCCATCGAGCGGTCGCTCCGGGCCGGCGGTCACCATCCCGTCGACGGGCCCGAAGCCGCGGACGTCGCCATCCTCAACACGTGCACGGTCGTCGAGAAGACCGAGCGCAACATGCTCCGGCGGGCGGCGGAACTCGACGCCGAGACGCCCGCCGACCTCGTCGTCACGGGCTGTATGGCGCTGGCCCAGGGAGAGGCCTTCGCCGAGGCGGGCGTCGACGCCGAGGTCCTCCACTGGGACGAGGTCCCGGAATACGTCCGCAACGGCGAGTGTCCGACCCCGACCGCCGACGCCGAACCCGTCCTCGACGGCGTCGTGGGCATCCTCCCCATCGCGCGGGGCTGTACCTCCGATTGCTCCTATTGCATCACCAAACACGCCACCGGGAAGATCGACTCCCCACCCATCGAGGACAACGTCGAGAAGGCTCGTGCGCTGGTCCACGCCGGGGCCCGCGAGTTGCGGATCACCGGCCAGGACACCGGCGTCTACGGCTACGACCGCGAGAACCGGAGTCTCCTGCCCGACCTGCTCGAGGAGATCTGTGCCATCGACGGCGACTTCCGGGTGCGGGTCGGCATGGCCAACCCGAAGGGCGTCCACGGCGTCCGCGAGGAACTCGCCCGGGTGTTCGCCGACAACGACGAACTCTACGACTTTCTGCACGCGCCCGTCCAGTCGGGCAGCGACGACGTGCTCGGCGACATGCGCCGCCAGCACCAGGTCGCCGAATTTCGCGAGGTAGTCGCGGCGTTCGACCGCCACCTCGACGACTGGACGCTCGCGACGGACTTCATCGTCGGCTTCCCCACCGAGACCGACGCCGATTTCGAGGACTCGCTCTCGCTCCTCCGGGAAGTGCGCCCCGAGCGAGTCAACATCACGCGCTTCTCGAAGCGGCCGGGCACCGACGCCGCCGAGTTGAACGGGCTCGGTGGGACGCTGAAAAAAGAGCGTTCGAAGGAAATGACAGACGTGAAGATGGACGTGGTCGGAGAGACGTACGAATCCATGGTCGGCGAGCGCCGTTCGGTCCTCGTGGTGGAGGACGGCACCGACGACTCGCGAGTGGGCTACGACCGGACCCACCGGAAGGTCGCCGTTCCGGGGGCCGAGACGGCGGGCGTCGACCTCGGCGAGACGGTGACTGTCGAGATAACCGGCCACAACACGGTCTACGCGCTGGGCGAACTGGTGTAGGCTCCCCGGAGCCAGTATGCGTCCACGTCGGTGTCGTCGACGGGGTTTACGATTCCGGGAAGTACCGCCCGTGGAACCCGAACGGGACTGCGTGGGGAAGTGGCGCCCGCGCACGCTCGTCGAGCGTCTCGCCGTCGAGGACGAGCAGGTCGGTCCGTTCCTCGTCGGTGTTCAGCACTGTCACCAGCACGACGCCCTCGTCGCTGGGTCGCTCGGCGTCGGGTGCACGGACGAAGACCGGTTCCTCCGCGAACCCGCCCGACTCCGCCCACCGCCACGTTTCGCCCGTCTCGACGTCGACCTTCGCGACGTGGTTGCCGTCGCGCTCGGCCGCCCCCTGTGCGTAGGCGTACCGATACTCCCTCGTCCGGTCCGCGCGAGCGACCCGCGGGAGTTCACAGCCGCGATACAGCGACTCGCTCGACACGTCGCCGTCACGTAGTCCCAGGGTGAACCGCTGGAGATGGCCGTCCGCGCCCGACTCGAACCAGTCGACGGCGTCGGCCAGATAGAGCCCGTCGACCACGTCCGCGTCGGGGTACGTGACCAGGTCGACGACCACCTCGTCGGGGTCGCTGCCGATTTCGTCTCCGCCCTCGGGCTCGTTCGCCCCCCCAGCCCGCTCGAAGGCGTTGATCTGGTGGAAGACGAAGAAGGCGTCAGTCTCGGCGGTCGCGACGCGTTCGCCCGTCTCGCGGTCGAGGACGTGAAACGTCGTCCCGCGTTCGGGTTCCCAGTCGTAGTGGTCGACGAACCCTTCGCCGCCGGGCAGGAGAAAGGATGCGGGCGTCGTCACGAACGGGTGTTCGGTGAGGACGACGTACTGGGCCGTGAGCGCGAAACTGTGGAGGTAGGCGGGCGCGTCGGCCTCGACCGAGCCGATGGGTTCGCGTGTCCGCGAGCCATCGGGCAGTCGATACAGGGTGTACTCGCTGGGGCGGCCGAAGGTCGTCAGGAGGCCGACCGTCTCCCCGCGGTGGGGGTCGGGGAGGACGTGCGCGCAGTTGATGTGCCCCCCGAGGTCGTCCGAAAAGTGGAACTCGCCGCGCGTGTCCAGCGTCTGCGGGTCGACGGAGAGATAGCGGGGGACTTCCGTCATCGCGACCAGATCGTCGCTGACGCCGAGGACGTGGACGTTGCAGTTGTCCGTCGGTTCGCCGAACAGCAACTGGCGGACCCGCTGGAGGTAGCCGCCGTCACCCGTGGCGAACTGCCCGTCGAGAACCCCCTCCTCGATAGCGCGCCGGTAAGTCGAAGAGCGGAGGAAGCGATTGGTGTAGCGGACGGTGGCACTGTCGAACGAGAACCGATGCAACATAGCGAGGCCGTCGAACCAGTGGCCGACGCGCTCGCCGTCGACCTCGAACTTCGCGGGGCCGTTGCGCACCAGCGACCCCGTCAGCCACGACGGCAGGTCGCCCTCGACCGGTAACTGTCGGTCGCGCACCTCGCTGTCGAGTGTCTGGAACCCCAGGTCGAAGCCCGCTTCCGTCGCCATACCGCCCGTTACGGTGGAAGGGTATTCAGTGACGGGGCGAAGTGGCGTCACTGGGCTCCTCGACTGACGGTCCCAGTCCCGCGAGTCGTCGCTCGGTCAGTTCCAGCACCGTCTTCCCGAGTTGCTTGCCGTTCCGGGCGAGACCGTGGGCCTCCGCGACGCCCGCGCGGTCGGCAAGCGGCACCAGCCGAAGGGTCGTCCCGCGGGGGTCGATTTCGACGTGGAGCGACGCCTGCGGAAACGAGCAGACGGCGGGTGTGAGCGCCTCGACGGTCGTCGCGCCGCCGACCAGCCCCTCGTGGCCGAGCACTGCGGGAACGTGCTGGTGGGCCGAGAGAACAAGCGGCGCATTTCCGGCCGCAAGAACCCTGGCGACGGCATCAGCGTCTTCGACCTGGAAGTTCCGCCAGCGCGGTCCCGGGGGGAGTCCGGGGAGCGCGGCGACCGGGTGGTGTGCGACGACGACCGGGTTCGCTACCGTCGCGAGGCGGTCGACCAACCACGCGCGCTGGGCCTCGCCGACCCGTCCGCCCCAGGTGTGTCGCAGGTCGCCGTCGTCGCTCCCGGCGCTCGCAGTGTCGACACACAGCAGCGTCAGGTCGCCAACCTCGCGGGCGAGTGGGAGCGCGTCGTAGCGCTCGTAGAACGCCCCGGCCGGCGGCGTCTCGTGGTCGTCGAAGGCCTTCGGGACGTCGTGGTTGCCCGGAATCGCCCACCACGGCACCGCGAGGTCGGTGAGGATTTCGTCGACGGCGTCGAACGCCGCCGGGTGCCCGTCGCTCGTGAGGTCGCCGGCCACGACTGCGGCGTCGGCGTGTTCGTTCGCCACGGTGACGCCCGTCGCGAGGCGGTCGCGTGCCCGGTGGGCCACTTTCCAGGTACCGCTGGCCTCAACCGCGACGTGCGGGTCCGCGAGGACCGCGAGGGTCACCGGCGGGTCGCTCCGTGGCCGGTCGAGTCGTGCGAGCACGGGTCCCGGTGCGTTCGCCTTCGCCGCCCCCGATCCGGTATCGCCGGTCGACTCGGCGGCGGCGTCGACAGCGTGCGACACGGCCGACTCGTCGACGGTCACGACTCGGAGAGGACGTGGACCCGGTCGGTATCGAGCGCGAGCGAGACTTGCTCGCCCTGGGACGGTGCCTCGGTCGGGTCGAGTCGGAGTGTGACCGACTCGCCGTCGGGCAGTTCGGCGACGGTCTGGACGTGTTCGCCGAGGTAGAACCGCTCGCGGACGGTCGCGCTGAAGGGGCCGGCGCCGACCTCGAACGCCTCCGGTCGGACGACGACGGTCACCCCGCCCTCGTCGCCGTTCGGGGCGGGCGTCGTCGCGTGGCCGAAATCGAGCTGTCCGTCGCGTGCCGTCGCAGCCAGCCGGTTCGACGTGCCCACGAAGTCCGCGACGAAGTCGTTGGCGGGGCGCTCGTACACCTCGTCGGGCGTCCCGACCTGTTCGATGACGCCGTCGTTCATGACGGCGATGCGGTCACACATCACCATCGCCTCGGCCTGGTCGTGCGTGACGTACAGCGCCGTCACGTCCAGGTCTTCGAGGAGGCCCCCGATCTCCCGCTGGAGGCGGCGTTTGAGTTTCGCGTCGAGGCCGGTCATCGGCTCGTCCAGCAGGAGGACGCGGGGTTCGATGGCGAGCGCCCGGGCCAGTCCCACGCGCTGTTGCTGGCCGCCCGAGAGCGTCGTCGGGTCGCGGTCGGCCAGTTCGCCGATGTCGAGCAGTTCCAGCAGATCCGTCGCCCGCTCGGCGCGCTCGTCTTTCGGGAGCGAGCGCATCTTCAGGCCGAACTCGACGTTCTCCCGGACAGTCATGTTGTCGAACAGGGCATACGACTGGAAGACCAGGCCGACGTTACGCGCCTCGGGCGGGACGTGGGTGACCACCTCGCCGTCGAACAGTACTGCGCCCTCGGTTGGCGTCTCGAACCCCGCGACCGTCCGCAGGGTGGTCGTCTTGCCACACCCCGACGGACCGACGAGCCCGAGCGTCTCCCCGGGCTCGACGGTTACTGACACGTCGTCGACCGCCAGAGTGTCACCGAATCGTTTCGTCACGCCGTCGAGTCTGACTCGTTCTGCCATTAGCGTGTGCCTCCGAGTTCGAAGCCGCGCTGTCCCAGCGCCTGCAGGAGCGCGGTCACGACGACGACGATCGCGAAGTAGATCGAGATCGCCGCCGACGCCCGCAGGAACGGGTTGTTCGAGATGTTCTCGAACAGAAACAGCGAGAAGGGTTTCGGGCCGCTGGAGTAGACGATATACGAGAAGTTGAACTCCGCCGCTGCGAGCGTCCAGCAGACGATGGCGCCCGAGACGATGCCGGTCTTGGCGTTCGGGAGGACCACCGTGAAGAACGTCCGCGGCCAGGACGCACCGAGCGACCGGGCGCTCTCTTCCATCTGGCGAAGATCCATCGACTCGAACGACGACTGCACGGCGAGTACCATGTACGGCGCCTTCAGCAGCGAGTAGCCGATCATGAGTCCGACCGCGCTGGGCAGGTTCGAGTACGTCTTCAGGAACGCGACCCCGAGGATGATCCCCGGGACGATGGGGAGGACGGCGAACGTGTTGAGCCAGCCCCGCCCGTAGAAGTCGTAGCGTGTCACCGCGTAGGCGATCGGGATGCCGACGAGCAGGTTGATGAAGACGCCACCCAGGGCCAGCCCCATGCTGAAGCCGATGGTGACGGGAATCGGGATCCCGAAGACACGCCAGGCGCCACCCAGGCCGCGCTGTGCCCCCACCGTCTCCGTGAGCCCCAGTGCCTGTTTCCAGTTGGTCAGCGTGAACAGTTCCCCGTCCCGGACGAACGTCGGGAGGACGCCCGTCCAGTCGTGGGCAAAGGAGGCCGCGAACGTCGCCACCACCGGCAGGATCAGGAAGACGACGGTGACGAGGACCGTCCCGACGACGAGCGGCCGGCCGAGTCTCGCGGTCACTCGTCCGAGTCGTCCGGGGTCGCGGGCCGGAACGGTCCCGCCCATCGCCGGGAGACCACCGTCCGGGACCGCGTCGGTATCGTCGGGCGACGCGGCCCCCGGCGTCCCGTCTTCGGTCCCTGCCTCGGACGCCGCGCCGTCGCTCATCCGGTCACCTCCGCGCTGGTAAAGCGCAGACTGAGGAACGTGAACCCGACGGTGAAGAAAAAGAAGAGGCCAGCGAGCGCCGAGGCCGTCGGGAGGTCGTAGCCGACCTTGAGGACCTGGTTGAACCGGAACGTCACGACCGAGAGGGCCTTCAGGACGAGGACGGTCCCGAAGATGGCCAGCGCCGTCCGGAACGTGAGGATGACCGCGCCGACGATACCCGGGCGGATCTGGGGGAGGGTGACGTACCGGAACGTCTGCCAGGGCGTCGCGCCCAGCGCCCGTGCGGCCGCCTCGGCGTCCGTGTTGATTTCCGCGTAGGTCCCGCGCAGGAGGAACGTCGCCCGCGGCACCATCGAGTAGAGATACCCCAGGAACAGGCCGACGATGGCCAGCGTCGTGCCGGCGGGCTGGCCGGTCAGTTTGACGTCGTTGGCGGTGAGCTGCGGGAACACCGACGCCTCGCCGGCGAGCCAGACGAAGAAGTTGGTCAGGAGACCGGTCTTGCCGAACCAGACGATCATCATGAACGCGGCGACGATGCCGGGGAGGCTGATCGGAAAGGAGATCAGCGTCACGAGCAGCCCCTCGCCGGGGAGGTCGTACTTCTCCAGGGCGTGGGCGATGACGATACCGAGGGCGACGCTGGCGACGGTCGTGACCGCACCGAACCACAGCGAGTTCCAGATCACCTCGCCGTAGACGGGGTTGGCGTCGAACGCCGAACCCACCGCGGGGACGAACGCGAGGATCGACGAGCACAGCCCTACCCACCCGTCGAGCTGGAACCCGCCGACCGAACGGAGGTACTCCTCGGCGACCGAGATGCGGAACATGACGACCAGCGGCACGACCGCACCGAAGACCGCCAGCGCGACGAACGGCAGCGCGAGCGCCAGGATCCGGCGGCGTTCCCTATCGTGCTCGGTCGTCGGCGAGACGAGTGCGGCCGTCTCGGCGCGGACGCGCCCGAGCAGCGAGACCTCGTCCAGAGTCGACATCTCAGTACCCGGTCAGGCCGACGCCCTGGCCGATGTCGTTGATGATACTGTCCTGGTTCTCGACCATCTGCTGGTAGTCGACCTGGAACTCCGTCTCGGCGTAGGCGTCCTGGCTGGGGAACTGGTCGGGCATGTCCAGTTCCGGCGCGCGGATCGGCCGGACGAACGCGTCGAGGAAGCGCCGCTGGCCTTCCTTCGAGAGGACGTAGTCCATGAACAGCTTGCAGGCGCCGGGGTTGGGCGCACCCGCCAGCATCCCGAAGCCGTAGGGCTGGTTGAACGCCCCCTTCTCGCCGTCGGGCCCCGTCAGGAGTTTCACGCCGACCTTCTCTTCGTCGATGGAGTCGGCGTTGTACTTCAGGTCCAGGCCGGTGTAGTCGTACTCGACGAACGTCGTCACCTCGCCTTTCGTGAACTTCTGCTCGACGTTGCCGGCGAAGACGGCGCCCTGGTCTTTCATCTCGTTGTAGTAGTCGATGGCTGGCTGGACGTCGTCGAGTGACCCCCCGTAGGCGTTGTTGATAGAGAGCGCGCCGGCCAGCCCGACCGCGGCGTTGGGTGGCTGGAACTGTGTGTTTGCCGCGATCTCCTCCTTGCGGAGGTCCTCCCAGGTCTCGGGCGGGTCGATACCCTGTTCCTCGTAGAGGTCCTTCCGGTAGGTGACCGTCGTCGTCATCCGCCGGGTGGCGGTCATGTGCCCGTTGTCGGTCTTGAGTTTGTCGGGCACCTTGTCCCAGTTGGCCGGCTTGTACGCCTGGGTGAGGTCGTCCTGCATCGCGAGGATCCCGAACGTGTACCCACCGTTGTACGCCGAGTGGGTCGGGTCCTGGGCGTTGTTGCGCAGGTCGTTGAGTGCCTCGCCCGAGGAGCGCTGGTCGTCGTTGAGCGGGACGCCGTACTGCTCGTCGAACGCCTCCATCTGGGCACCCCAGTTCGACCAGCCCGTCTGGACCGCGTAGACGAACAGCTTGTCCGGGAAATTCGCCGCGTTCACCGTCGTCTGGTAGTCACCGTACCCCACTTCGTAGGTCTCGCCCGACGACGTCGAGTCGCCGTCACTTCCGCCGTCGCTGCTTCCGCCGTCGTTGCTACCGCCGTCGCCGCCCGATCCACCGTCACTCGACCCACTGCACCCTGCGACACCCGCTGTGAGCGCTACGCCAGCACCGGTCAGAAACCGGCGTCGTGTACGTTGCATACGTGACGACCCGAGTAACCGCCCCGAAAAGCTCTTGCTAAGACCTCTATACCCGGATATTTCGCCGTCCAGACGGGAAAGACCACTCCGTAGTATCTTCTAGAGGTATTGTCGTCTATTGAGAGTGTATACCGGACGGGAAATACACGCCCTCGATACCGTCGTCGCTGGAAGACTGCTCGGGTCGCAGTGAAAAATACGGTGGCGTCGGCCTCACCTTTCTCCGCGGGTCGCTACGCTCCCCGCTCCGATTCGAGGCCTCGTGCGATCGCTTACTCGCCCTTCTCGATGGGCGCACCGACGAGGTTGCCCCACTCGGTCCAGGAGCCGTCGTAGTTGATGGCGTCGTCGTAGCCGGCGAGTTCGTGCAGCGCGAACCAGGCGACCGAGGAGCGCTCGCCGATGCGGCAGTAGGCGACAGTCGTCTCGTCGCCGTCGATGCCTTCCTCGCCGTAGAGGTCCTTGATCTCGTCGGCGGTCTTGAAGCGGCCGTCGTCGTTGGTGACCGCGGCCCACGAGATGTTGCTGGCACCCGGGATGTGGCCGCCACGCTGGGCGGTCTCCTGCAGGCCCGGCGGGGCCAGGACCTCACCCGAGAACTCCTCGGGCGAGCGGACGTCCACGAGCGGCAGCCCGCGCTCGATGGCGTTCTCGACGTCCTCGCGGTAGGCGCGGATGGACTCGCGCGGACCCGAGGCCTCGTACTCGACCGCCGAGAAGTCGGGTTCCTCGTCTGTGAGCGGATAGTCGTTCTCGACCCAGTAGTCACGGCCGCCGTCGAGGAGTTTGACGTCGTCGTGGCCGTAGTACTTGAACTGCCAGTAGGTGTAGGCGGCGAACCAGTTGGCGTTGTCACCGTAGAGGACGACCGTCGAGTCCTCGCTGATGCCGGC
>ENA-ORCS01001335-ORCS01001335.1-marine-metagenome-genome-assembly--contig:-NODE-1335-length-10963-cov-3.574591_pt1 | contig 10963 bp, 11 predicted proteins | sample MGYA00237781_ERZ508513 | MGnify/ENA primary metagenome ERZ508513 (study PRJEB26184, sample SAMN06268793) | marine metagenome | isolation source: Eden Landing Ponds, San Francisco, CA, USA | place...
GACGATGTCCGAGCGGCCGACGACGACGGCGTCCGCGCCCTCGGTCTCGACGTCCACCGCCTCGAGCAACACCTGGATCCCGTGGGGCGTACAGGGTTTGAACCGGGGGTCGCCGGCGACGAGTCGCCCGACGTTCTCCGGGTGAAACCCGTCGACGTCCTTCGCGGGGTCGATACACCGGAGGACCCGGCGGCCGTCGACGTGGTCCGGCACCGGCATCTGGACGAGGATTCCGTGGACCTCCGGGTCGGCGTTGAGTCGTTCGACAGTCTCGAACAGGTTTTCGGCGGGCGCGTCCGTGTCTAGCTCGCGATGGTAGCTCTCGATGCCTATGTCCGCGCAGGCCTGCTGTTTCATCGAGACGTACGTCTCGCTCGCGGGGTCGGTGCTCATCAGGACTGTCGCGAGGCCCGGTTCGACGCCCGCGTCGGCGAGCGTCTCGACAGGAGCCCCGAGTTCAGAGCGAAGGCGGTCGCTCACGGCTGACCCGTCGAGGACGTTCCCGTCGCGGATCACGGACATCGGTCACCACCCGTCGTCGGACAGCGGTCTCGGTCAGCGTGTGTCATCGATTCATACGTCGCGGCGGGCGATAACAAAGGACGGGTCGGTCGGTGTCATGCGAGTCGTCCCGCGACGTGCCAGCAGGTCGAACTCCCGGAGGGCAGGCGTCCGGGCGACCGGCCACGCGCCGCCCGGCAGTGGATCCACATCGGGTCAGTGGCGTGTCAGGAGTTGTCGACGGGGGTTCCCGGCGGGTGTGGGTCGGGCGAGCGTGGTCGACAGTTCGGTGGAATACGGCTTCGAGAGGCCACAGGAGGGCGAATTCGTACTGTGCTCGGTTCGCCGTCGGGATCACTGTCTCGGCGGGGCCGGGAAAGACCTAATTGCGGTGTCTCCCGTGAGAGGAACCAGACAGACGCCGGCGACGCGCGAGCGAGTGCGGCCCGGCCCCACGACCAATGTCACTCGACACACAGCCGACGACCGACGGCGTGCGGGCGCTGCTCACAGCGCCGCGGTACGAACTGATGCCGTTCGACAGCTTCGGGGAACAGTTGCCGCACCTGCCCGACGGAGCGGAAGTCGCGATCACGACCTCGCCGACGCTGGGGCTCGAGGCGACGATCGAGTGGACGGAAAACGCCGCTGCGGAGGGGTACGAGATCGTGCCGCACATAGCCGCGCGGTACGTCGAGGACGCCGACCACCTCGACGAGGTGGCGGGCCGCATCGTGGAGGCGGGCGTCGACGATATCTTCGTGCCGGGGGGCGACCGCGAGGAACCGGCCGGCGAGTTCGAATCGGCCCACGACCTCCTCGTCGCGCTCGAGGAACTGGGCTACGACTTCGCGGACGTCGGGATCACGGGCTACCCGGAGGGCCACGACTTCCTCAGTGACGCGGTCCTCGAGGAGGCGATGGCGAAGAAAGCGCCCTACGCCACCTACGTCACGACCCAGCTCTGTTTCGACCACGAGGACATCCTGGCCTGGGTCGAGTCCATCCGCGAACGCGGGGTCGAACTCCCCGTCGAGGTCGGTATCCCCGGTGTGATGAACTACCAGAAACTGATCGGTGTCGCACAGAAGGTCGGCGTCGGCGACTCTATCGACTTCCTCAAGAAGACGACCGGCGTCGTCGGGTTCGTCCGCCAGCTCGTCGGCTCGCGCGGGCAGTACGAACCCGACCGGCTGATCGACGGGCTCGCACCCTACGCCACCGACCCCGACTACGACCTTCGAGGCGTACACATCTACACGATGAACCAGTCGGCCGACGTCGAGGCGTGGCGCAAGCGCCGGCTCGAGGGATAGGAGACCGCGTGCGAGTATGGACTGGACCCGCCATCTCGAACTGCTTCCCCACTACGTCGTGAACCTCGTGCTCGTCGTCGTCGCCATCGGCATTTTGCGGCGGTTCGTCGGCGATCTCGGAGTTCCCGTCGAACTCGGTGTGGTCGTGGTCGTCGTCCTCGCGTACCCGACGATCGTTCGGGTGCTCGGTGTGGCACCCAGTGCGTGGGACCAGTCGGAGCGGTGACCGACACGGGAATCTGTGCCTGTGACCCTCGCGCTCGTCGGTTCTCCGTGGGGCGTCCGGTCGTCGGGGGTCAGTATTCGACCGACCGCTCTCGCCGGTCGGGTTCGACGGGGCTATGGACGTGTAACCGGTAGCCACAGGCGGGACAGGCCCGGTCGCTCGGGGACACTTGCGAGCGACACGACTCGCAGAAGACGACGCCGCTCTCGGTGACGACGCGGTACTCGGTGTCCGTCTCAGCCGGCGGGTCGCCGACGTCGAGGTCGACCAGTCGAAAGGCCGACCGCGCCTCGCGCACGTCGTCGTCCGTGGGGAGCCTCGTCGTGCGCTCGGTCGTGCCGGTCTCGAAGCCCCTGAACGGGTCGTCGCTCCAGTAGCTCTTCAGTCCCCGCCCCTCTTTTCGTCCCCCGGGCCCGAACAGTCGACCCCCCGCGTCGAAGGTGACGGTCAGTGTCCGCTCGTCGGGGTCGAGCGTGACGTCCGAGACGTCGGCGAGCGGGATCTCCGTCGGGCGATAGAACCGACGCCACACCGTGAACAATCCGCCGGCGAGCGCGACCAGCGCGAACGCCAGTTCGCTGCCGTCCGACCCGGACGCCAGGAACACCCGCGAGAACAAGAGGACGGGGATCGACAGGAACAGGCCGACCTTGCACGCGGCCACTGCACGTCCGGCGTACCCGCTCGAGTACCACCGCGCGAACTGGCTGCGCAGGTACGTCTTCGGCCGCCTGTGTATCCGGACCGCCTCGTCGTCGACCGACACCTCTCCGTCGGTCGTCCGGAAGCGCCCCCGCGACCAGTCCATACGTCGTCTAAGCGACACGACGGGAAAACTGTGTCCCTGTCTCTGGCCGCACATCTCTGTCCTCTCCGTCGCTGTGTACCGACTCACCCCATCGCGCGTTCGAGGATAGCGTCGCGCGCCGCCACGGCGTCGGACCGGCCCGACCGTGGGAAATAGAGTGTGTTCTCGTCGACGGGATGGCTGAGAAAGCTCCCCTCTGCGGGCTCGAGTCCGACCTGTTCTATCTGGATGTGGCCGGTCAGCCACCCGCCGGAGTAGCCGACGCCGAGGATCTCGTCCATCGGGATGGTCTTGTCCTCGTGGATCGACGCCGACGACCGGTCGATCTCCACGCGGTCCTCGTAGACCGACAGCGTCCCGCCCTGAAGCGAACACGAGATGACCGGATCCGTCGCCTCGTCCGTCGATTCCGCCGCCATGGGTATGTGTGACACACCAGTCCGCGAAAAACCCCCGTGTCGCGCCCGACCGCCCGGACCCCGAACCACAACACATACGAATTCTGTGTAGTAGTGGTTTGTCCAGTGTCTATCCCGGGGCTGGTGGCCTGTCTGAGTACCCACTAGAATAGGTTTAGTGGGCCCAGACACTGCTATACGGGCGATTACGGCGCGTGGGTGGCGACGATATTCTGTCCCCCGGACGAAAGTGACACCTCTCTTTTATGGAGGTGGGCGAGCGATACGGGATAGCGATGTCAGACAGCCAGCCACCGGAGTCCAGACCCGAACACCCGAACCACCCGAGCGTCGACCAGTCCGACCGGGTCCTGCCGCGGAACCTCCGCCAGACGGGCGACCCCGGCATCAGGATGCTCGTCTCGACGCGCGTGCGAAAGTCGCCGTTCTTCCACAAGTCCTTCAACGAGGAGGGCGCCTGGCGCTGTTCCGTCTACAACCGTATCTACCACCCGCGCGGACTCGTCGAACCCGAAGACGGCGGGGCGATGGCCGAATACGAGGCGCTGACGGAACGCGTCACGCTCTGGGACGTGGCCGTCGAGCGCCAGATCCGCGTCAAGGGGCCCGACGCCGAAGCGCTCACCAACTACGTCGTCACGCGCGACGCGAGCAAGATAGAGCCGATGCACGGGAAATACGTCATCCTCTGTAACGAGGACGGCGGCATCCTCAACGACCCCATCCTCCTGCGGGTCGCCGACGACGAGTTCTGGTTTTCCATCTCGGACTCGACGCTCATGCAGTGGCTCCAGGGCGTGAACGTCGGCATGGACTTCGACGTCGAGATCGACGAGATCGACGTCGCACCCATGCAGATCCAGGGGCCGCGCTCGCTGGACGTCATGGTCGACGTCGTCGGCGACGAGGTCAGGGACATCCCCTACTACGGACTCATGGAGGCCGAAGTCGGTGGCTGTGACGTCCTCGTCAGTCAGACCGGGTTCTCCGGCGAGGAGGGGTTCGAGATCTACGTCCTCGACGCCTCGGAGAACGCCGAACGCGTCTGGGACCCCGTTCTGGACACGGTCAAAGACCACGGCGGGAGGCAGATCGCACCGGGTCACCACCGCCGCATCGCCGCCGGCATCATGTCCTGGGGGCAGGACATGGACCACGAGACGTCGCCGTTCCAGGTGAACCTCGGCTACCAGGTGCCCGACGACAAGGACGCCGACTACATCGGCAAGGAGGAACTCGAACGCCAGAAAGAACTGATCGAGGACGGCGAGTACCCGTTCACCCTGAAACTGGTCGGCCTGAAGATGGCCGGCGACCCCATCCGGGACTACGCGCCGGACTTCTGGCTCATCTCCGACCCCGACACCGGCGAGGAGTGTGGCTACCTCACCTCGCCGTGGTGGAACCCCGACCTGGAGACGAACATCGGCATGGGCTTCGTTCCCGCCGAGAAACTCCAGGCCGAGACCGACACGAACCTGAACGACAGCATCTTCGAGGAGGACCTGGACATCGAGTTCCAGGTCCACCTCCCCGACGAGTACGCCGAAGAACCGGGCGAACCGGTCTACGCGACGGTGGCCGAGGTCCCGTTCAAGGAGTCGGTCAACCCGAGCGCCCGCGAGCAGGCCAAGCTCAACGCCCGCCAGGACGCCGAGGAGTGACTGTCGCGAGCGGAAACGCGCTCCGCCAGGAGTGAGTGGACCAGACGAGCCGGGCGGCGTCACAGACGAGTTCGGCGGCGGGAGTCCGACGGTCGCACAGGGGGGCGGTCTCGACGCGGACGCCGAGTCGGTCGTCGCTTTCTTGCGCGACCGAGGTACGTCACCAGGCTCGTCCCGGTTCGAAGCTCCGTGAGGGTGTCGCGACTCGATACCGTCCGGTTCCGGACTCGAGTGGCGACCGACTGGGTCCGGTCAGGTCCGCTCTCGTTCGCGATAGACGGGTCTGAGATCGGTCGCGTCCTTGTCGAAGCCGAGCCACACGCTGAGTGCCGACGCCGCGAACACGAGATACACCGGAAAGCAAAGCAGGAGCGTGAAGGCGAGCATGGGTGCGGTCAGCACCCCGGTCCAGTAGAGCGCCCCCATCCCGGTGAGGCCGACGATCGCGGCCGCAGCGATCCCCAGTCTGAACGCGTGGTGTGCGTTCGCGCCTGGGGCCACGTTCGGAGTCGTCATCACCCGACTCTCTGGGATACCCCAATAAAAACCCTCTTACTCGCTATCACCGGCTGAAACGCGTTCACACGGGCCGTACGAGCGATCGGCAGGACCCGACGAGACAGCGAACGACTCGCGGGGAAAGTTCAACGGGTCGGAGACCGAATCGGGGGGCGTGACGACCGAACTGCGCGGTGAACCGGTGGCCGAGGCGGTTCGTGAGAGCGTGGCCGACCGCGTCCGGATGATGCGGGACGCCGGAACAGTGCCGACGCTCGGGACAGTTCTCGCGAGCGATGCTCCGGACGCCGCGCACTTTATGGACCTCAAACACGAGGCCTGCGCCACGGCCGGGGTCGCCACCCGTGACCACCGACTCGGCACTGATGCGTCCGAGACGGCGGTCGTCGAGGCCGTCGAGGGACTGAACGAAGACCCCGACGTCGACGCCGTCTTCGTCCAGACTCCGCTTCCCGAGGGGGTCGACGTGAGCGCGGTCGGCCCGCGGATCGCCCCGGAGAAGGACGTCGACTGTTTCCATCCCGACACTCTGGGACGCCTCGTCGCCGGCGACCCGCGGTTCGTCCCGGCCACGACGGCGGCCGTCTGCCGACTGCTGACCCACTACGGCGTCACGGTCGCCGGTGCGCACGTCGTCGTGGTCGGGCGGTCGCGAGCAGTCGGGCGACCGATCGCGAACAGACTGCTGTGGGACGCCGAACCGGGGAACGCGACGGTGACCGTCTGTCATACGCGAACCAGCGACCTCGGGGCGACGACGCGTCGGGCCGACGTCCTCGTGACGGCTGCAGGGGAACCCCGACTGGTCGACGGGTCGATGCTCACACCGGGAGCCGTCGTCGTCGACGTCAGTGCGAACCGGCGACCCACCGACTCCGGAGGGGAGGACGGGTCCGTGGTCGGTGACGTCGACGCCGCGAGCGCACGAGAACGAGCAGCCGCTCTCACGCCCGTCCCGGGCGGGGTCGGCCCGGTGACGATCGCGGCTCTCCTCGACAACGTTGTCACCGCGGCTGAACACCGGGCGGACGCCACGGACCGTCACCCCCCGGAAACGGGCCCCTGACACCGGCAACGGCGACGACTTCTCGACGCCGTATATAATAACCTACATTATTCATCGTGGGGTTTGATGCGCGCTCCGGGAGTGTCAACGTGTGACATGGGTCTCGGTGACGCACTCACGGAACTGGGGTCGTTTCTCGACGACTGCGAAGCCCGTGGGGGAGTCGTCCAGCGGGTTGGCTTCGAGGCGGTGACGGACGCGGGGGAGCGACGGTTGCAGGCGGACGTCGACCTTGAGGTGTCGGTCGACGAGACGGGGGTCGGGTCGCTGTGTAACCCCCGGGTCGGTGCTGACGGGACGCTCCGGTTCGCGTTCGCGTCGACGACGGACCTGTTACCGGTCGAGGACCACGACGTCCGGGTCGAACCTGCGGCCGGTGCCATCGAAGACGACGTCGCAGTCGTGCGGTTCTGTGCGGTCGTCCCCGAGGTGACCGGGCCGGGAGGGACGACCGCGGCCTCGGCCGCCGGTCCGGACGAGTCAGAGCGGCCGGCCGACAGCCCGGGCGGTGCCCAGCACACGCTCGCCAACCAGGTCGGGTCCGACGGTTCGACCGAGCACGCCCCGGAACTCGTGGACGCCACCGCTGAGAGCGAGAGCGACGACGGGAGTGCGTCCGCGGCGTCCGGGGTGTCCGCGCGCGACCGGGAGGTCCCGCCGTTCAAAGACCCCGACCTGCTGGCGACCGTCTACGACTCGTGTGACACGTTCGCCGAGATGGCGGCGGAACTCGAGATGGACGTCACCGCGGAGACGGTCCGGCGGTACATGATCGACTACGACATCCACGAACCGGACACGTACCGGACGGGCGGGGCGACGGCGGCGACCGGGGACGAACAGGTCGTCCTGTCGGACGGGATCGGCCTCCCCGACGACGTCACTGCCGAGGACCTCGTCGAGACGGTCGAGCGCTCGAACACTATCTACGAGGTCAAACAGGACATCGACATCGAACGCGACGACGCGCTGGAGATGCTCCAGGACCTGAACCTGCTCGACCTGGTCGTCGGCCGCCTCGCGACGGAGGGTGAACGCGAGGTCACCCGCGAGGACATCGTCGACCGGCTCCGGGAGGCCTCGGCCGTCCAGTAGGCGCCTGCTACGCCAGGGGTCACTCTTCGAACAGTCGACACATCTAAGACGTGTCCGGGTATCATCCTCGCTACAATCACGCCGTGGCCGGGTGCGGTCCCGGTGACGGTCGTCAGTCCAGTGGGCTCTACCGATGCCAACGATAACCGAAGTCCGGTTCGCACACGAACGGGGCGCGCTCGCCGGGACGCTCGGCGCCCTCGACGAAGTCGAGGTTCGGGTACTCCCGGAGACGAGTACCGACCCGTCGGGGACGATGTCCGTCTTCGAGTTCGACGGCGTGGACCACGACGAACTCACACCCGCGCTCGAGGGTGACGACACGGTCGCCTCCGTGCGGCCGATGCCGGAGTTCGCCGACCGGACGCTCTACGGCATCGAATTTGCGCCCGAGACGAAGTTGCTGGCACCGAGAGTCACGGACGAGGGCGGGTTCGTCCTCGACGCTCGCAGCGCCCATCCCGGGTGTGGCCTCGACGGGTGGCACGAGCGCTGGCTGCTCCCCGACAGCGCTGCGATCCACGACGTCTGGGAGTACGCCCGTGCCGAAGGATTCGAGTTCGAAGTGGTCGACCTGTACCGGCGCGGGACCGGGGACGCCCGCAGCCACGCCCGGGGGGCTCTGACCGACGAACAGCGAGTGGCACTCGTGACGGCGCGCGAGATGGGATACTTCTCGGACCCGCGCGAGGCCTCTCTCGAGACGCTCGGCGACGCACTCGGTCACTCGCCCTCCGCGATCGGCGGTCGCCTCAAACGCGGGATGAAAGCACTCATCGAGGCGACGCTCGTCGTCGACCGGCCCCGCCCGTAGCCCCCAGCGAGCGTTTCACCCACAACGACTGTTTTCTCTCCCACGGCGACCACTTCCCCTCACCCACCGTCCCCCGCGTCCCGACCGTCAGCCCCGCGTTCGCGCCCCGGACGGGCCGTCAGGTCGCCCGTGTGCGATAGCCGTGCACACGGCAAACTACTATGTGGTCGTCCCTGCAACGTCGAAGGGAGCCCGACAACCCCTCACACTGACCGACGATGGTGCTCTCGACGAAAATCTACGTAGAACACTCCGATCTGGCCCTCGTCGAGACCATCAGGTCACTTCCGGACGCCGATCTGGGTGTCGTCTCCGACGTCGGCACCGACCCGCAACACGACGTCCACTGCTTCTGGGTCGAGGCCGACGACTTCGACGCGTTCGAGACGGCGCTCACGGCCGACCATACCGTCGCCTCGTTCTCGGAAGTCGCCGGAGACGCCGACCGTCGGACCTACCAGATCGAGTACAGTGACGCGGCAACGCTCGTCTCGCCGGTGGTCACCGACGCAGGCGGACTGGTACTGGAGTCGCGCAGTCGCGGTGACGGCTGGGAACTCACGCTACAACTGGCCGACCGAAGCGTGATCGAGGCGCTCGACACGTTCGCTCGAGCGGAGGACATGCGGTTCGAAGTCCTCGAGATCAGCGAATCCGAAACGGGGGATATCGATACCGAGTTCGGCCTGACCGAACCCCAGGTCGAAGCCCTCGTCAACGCCTACCTCCACGGCTACTACGACGAACCGCGGGAGGCGGTCCTCACCGACCTGGCCGACCTGCTCGACATCTCCGAGACGGCTGTCAGCGGCCGCCTCCGGCGCGGGTCGGCCGCTCTGATCGACGCGACTCTCCTCGAGTCCGACGAGTGAGGGCTACGCCTCGTCGATCCGGTCTTGCCACTCCTGTACTTTCGCCAGTAACTCGACGGGCGCCGTCTCGTTGACGTCGACGTCCTGCAACTCGTCGACGACGCCGGCGACCTCGGGGTCGATCGATGGTTCGGTACCGGAATCCGCTGGTGACTCCGGGGTGCTGCCGTCGGTCGCGACCCGTCGCCCGTCGCCTCCCGTCGACGCGCTCACAGGCCCGTCCTCCGTCGTCAACTCGCCCGACCCGAGGTCGAAGACCACCTGCTGTGTCTCGCCGCCACCGCCGTCGCTCCCCCTGACCTCGATAGCCTTGTCCTCTCGCAACCGGTCCAGGACGTCCCGCGAGCGGTCGACGACGGGGTCGGGGACACCGGCGAGGTCGGCGACGTGGATCCCGTACGAGCGGTCGGTCGCTCCCTCCCGGACCGTCCGGAGGAAGGTTACCTCCCCCTCCGATTCGTCGGCCGCCACGTGGACGTTCTCGACGGTCGGCAGTTCGTCGCCCAGCGCCGTCAACTCGTGATAGTGCGTCGCGAACAGGGTCTTGCACCGCACCTCGTTGACGATGTACTCCGTCGCCGCCCACGCGATAGAGATGCCGTCGAACGTCGCCGTCCCCCGACCCACCTCGTCCAGGATGACCAGCGAGTCCTCCGTGGCGGAGTGGAGGATGTTCGAGAGTTCCTGCATCTCGACCATGAACGTCGAGCGACCCTGTGCGAGTTCGTCTAACGCGCCGACGCGCGTGTAGATACCGTCGACGACGCCGACCCGCGCCGACCGGGCGGGGACGAAACTCCCGACCTGTGCGAGCAGCGTGATCAGCGCCGCCTGGCGCATGTACGTCGACTTCCCGCTCATGTTCGGCCCGGTCACGATCAGAAAGCGGCGGTCCTCGTCCATGTAGAGGTCGTTCGGAACGAACTGCGTCGTCTGCTCGACGACCGGGTGTCGCCCCTGCTCGACGGCCAGCTGCCGCCCCTCGACGAGTTCCGGCCGCGTCCAGTCGTTGCGGACCGCGTGGGTCGCCAGCCCCGAGAGCGCGTCGGCCTCCGCGAGCGCCCGGCCGACGGTCTGGAGCGTCTCGGCCTCGCGGGCGACCCGGTCGAGCAGTCGCTCGAAGATCTCCCGCTCGAGTTCGTGGCGGCGTTCCTCCAGTCGCAGTACCTCGCGCTCGCGCTCGTCGAGTTCGGGGATCGTGTAGCGCTTCGAGTTCTTGAGCGTCTTTATCTCCTCGTACTCGTCGGGGACTCCGTCGGTCTCGCTTTTCCCGACCTGGATGTAGTAGCCGTCGGTCTTGTTGCGGTCGACCGAGAGGTGCGTGATCCCGGTCCGCTCTTTCTCGCGGTCGGCCAGCGTGTCGAGCCACTCCAGGATCGACTCGTGGCGCTCGATCACCTCGTCCAGTTCCTCGTCGTACCCCTGCTCGGAGACGACCTTGGCCACGAGGCCACCCGCGACGCCCGCCCCAACGATACACAGGTCAACCCGTTCCGATGGTGTACGATCCCGCTGGGTGCTCCGGGTCTTGGGCGGTGCGCTCATGTTTTCGTTCGAAACCGGGCTGTTGCGGCCGCTCGGTGTAAATTCTTCATCTCACGGTTCCTCCTGGTACGAACGGAAGCCTCCTGGATGGCCGACCGGGTTATCTATTCCGACGAGT
>ENA-ORCS01001336-ORCS01001336.1-marine-metagenome-genome-assembly--contig:-NODE-1336-length-10960-cov-3.915097_pt1 | contig 10960 bp, 8 predicted proteins | sample MGYA00237781_ERZ508513 | MGnify/ENA primary metagenome ERZ508513 (study PRJEB26184, sample SAMN06268793) | marine metagenome | isolation source: Eden Landing Ponds, San Francisco, CA, USA | place...
CACCGTCGCGTGGAGGATCCGCTCGGGCGCGTCGCCGATCCGGGAATAGAACACATCGAGCGTGTCTTCCCGGGTCCGGACCGCGGTGTGGCGCGAGCCGTCGCGAAACAGCAGCGGCCCGCGCTCGAAGCTGGTGAGACCGTCAGCCGAGTGGTACACCCGCTGGCCGCTCTCGCTCTGGCCCGCGCCGCGGTTCTCCTTTCCCAGCGCGTAGTAGTCGCCGTTGTACTCGAACACCCGGAAGTAAAAGCGTCCGAGTGGCTCCTCGCGGGTCTCGAAGGCTCGGCCGTCCGGGGAGAGCGCCAGCCGTGTGTACTGACTGGTCGTCCCCGAGGGGTCCTCGAAGCGGTCACAGCAGCCGTGGTAATACATCCGGACCCGCTGTAGTTCGGGGTCGACGTGCACGTCCGGGGAGGCGATATGGTCGTCGAAGCCCGATCCGGCCTCCGCAATAGAGAGGGGATCGGGGTCACGCAGCGTCCAGGGTCCGGTCAAGTCGTCAGCATACGCGAGCCGGATCGACTCGCCGCCATGGTCGGCGAAGTAGAGGTAGTACTCGCCGAGGGGGTCGTCGATCCAGGACTGCGCCCGGATCAGCGACGGTCCGTTCACGTTCTCGTCGAGCCGTGGATCGAGGTCGGGAGTGACGATGGGGTTACCATCGAGGCGGTCGGCCTCCATGCCTGCCCCCCGGTCGAGCGCGACAAAAATGTATTGCGAATCGAACGCGATAGCCCCCGTCTGTACTGAGCGAACCGAGGTGGCGAAAATCAGCTATGTGAACCGTTCTGTGACGCCCACAAGGTCATCTAAAGTACCGAAAGAACAAGAACCTCCAGCCCCCACTACAAACGAACCGCCAGATGGCGCCCACCTACCGACACGCCGTGTATGACTACGAAACCGGGATCCAGAAATCGGCGGTAATCCCGATTTCCTCTAACGGCCTTAACGCTCTCCAGCGACGTGTTCGTCGCCGTCCCAGTGGGCGGAGTTGTCCTGGGGGTCGTAGCCCAGCACCTCCTTGGCCCGTTCCAGCGAGTAGTACTTGCGGTCGTTGTCGGAGATGCCGTAGACGATCTCGAAGTCGTAGTCCGCTTCGAGCGCACAGCGGTGGATGCGCGCACAGTCGGGGTAGGAGAGCCACATCGCCTGGCCGCGCTCGTAGTCGATGGGGGGGTGGCCCTTCGTGAGGTTGCCGATGCGGATGTTACAGACGGAGATGCCGTGGGTGTCGTGGTAGTACCGGCCCATGACCTCGCAGCTGGCCTTCGAGATGCCGTAGAAGTTGCCGGGCCGGGGGAACTCCGTCCCGTCGAGACGGAAGTCGTCTTCGGAGCGGTACATCTCGGGAGTGCGCTCGTCGGTCTCGTAGGCGCCGACAGCGTGGTTCGAGGAGGCGTAGACGAACTTCTCGACACCCTCGTCGATGGCGGCCTCGTACATCTTCTGGGTGCCGTCGACGTTGGTCGAGAGCACCGACTTCCAGGGGGCCTCGGGACGGGGGTCGCCCGCGAGGTGGATGACGGCGCCGACACCCTCCATCGCCGCCCTGACGTCGTCCTCGTTGATCACGTCACCCACGAGGTACTCGTGGTCGGGCACTTCGTCGGGCGGACTGTGAAAGAGCAGTTTCCAGTCGTACTCGTCGGACAACTCGCTCAGGACGGCCTCCCCGACGTACCCCCCGGCACCGGTGAGCAGGACCGTTTCGTCCATTCGGGTGTACGTCGGCGAGCGCTCAGTAAGTAAGATTTGGTTCGACACGCGTCGGTGGTCCAACACGACGGACGTCGTCGCCCGCGGCGGCTGACGCCTCGCACGACAGACGGCGTCGGCGACCTGTCGACAGAGATTACTCCGGGGGGACCCAGCGACCGGTATGGACCCCACCGACGCCCAGACGGCCTGTTTCGAGACGGGTATCAAGTTCGGCACGCTCTATCACCAGTTCGCGGGGACGCCGGTGAGTCCGGAGAGTGCGGCGAGTCTCGAAACCGCTATCGAGGAGTCGATCGAGAACCAGCCCCACTGTGAGTCCGTCACGGTCGACGTTCTGACCGAGGAGATCGCCGCGGAACTGGCCGATAGCCCCGCCGACTACACCGAACTGACGGGCCGGTTCATGGAAGTCGAGGTCGTCGTCGACTACGAGGGCCAGGCGGTGGTCGCGGAGATGGCGATGGCGGACGGCTATCCGCTGATGGAAGTCGTGTCAGTCTCGGACGCGGACGGCGACGAGTAGCCGGGAGACCGGCCAGCAGCGGGTGAGAGCGACCAGGTGCGAGTGAAACCGGCCCGAAATGGGTGAGAGCGACCAGGTGCGAGTGAAACCGGCCCGAAATGGGTGAGAGCGACCGGGAGCGATTAGTAGGTGGCGTGAGCAGGGTGGGACATGTCCCTCTCCGCCCTGGAGTCCGTCGAGGACGCCTTCGACGCGACGAAACGCCTCCTCTGGCCGTTCGCTCGCGGGACGTGGTTTCGCCTCGCTGCAGTCATGCTGTTCGTCGGTGGTGCCGGCGGGTTCAACCCGACATCGGGGTTTAGTTTCACGCCGACCCCGGGTGGTGGTTCTTCACAGCCGCCGGCCGGCGGTCCCCAGCCCGATCCCGGAGTAGACCCCGGGTCGCTGACGCCCGAAGTGACGCCCACACTGGTCGTCTTTCTCGTCGCACTCGTGGTGTTTCTGGTCGGGGCCTTCCTGCTGTGGCAGGTCGTGAGCGCAGTGATGGAGTTCGTCTTCGTCGAGTCCCTCGACGCCGAGGCGGTGAAGTTACGCGGATTCTTCCGGCCGAACCTCTGGCCGGGCGTGCGACTGTTCGCCTTCCGGACTGTCGTCTCGGTGCTGGTACTCGGTGGGTTCATCGGGGGCTTGCTCCTCGTCGGCGTCCTCCTCGGCGGCTGGCCGGTTACACAGTGGAGTGACGGCACCGCTCTCGCGGTTCTCCTGCTCGGGATACCGCTGGGTATCGTGGTGTTCGTCGCTCTGGGACTCGTCCTCGGGTTCACGACGACGTTCGTCGTTCCGGTGATGTTCGCCGAGGACCGGGGCGTGATATCGGCGTGGCAGCGTCTCCTGGGGACAGTCACCGGCAACTGGCAGGAGTATCTCGTCTATCTGGTCGTCAACTGGGTACTCGGGATCGCTATCGGTTTCGTGACCCTCGTGCTGACGGTGCTGGTTGCGGTCGTCGTCGGGATCCCTGCCCTGGTGATCACGGTTCCGACGGTCCTCACAATCGGCGTGACGCCCATCGCCGGAACGATCCTCCTCGTCGTCTGGCTGCTGGCCGGGGTGCTGTTTCTGGTCGCGACGCTCGTCATTGCCGTCCCGTTCCAGACGTTCCGGCGGTACTACGCGCTGCTGGTCCTGGGCGACGTCGACCCCGACCTCGACGTCGTCCCGGAGACACGCGCGGCCGTCCGGACCGACGGCGGAACAACTGGTGAGTCCCCCGCCAGTGACGGAGACAGCGAGGACGTAGACGTCGGCAACGACGGCAGTGGCGGCGATACGGGAACCGGTGACGACGACGACGGTACTCGCGACGGCAACGACGGTGGCGACGCTGACGACGACGGTACCGGCGACGGCTGGAACGTCGACCGCTGAGTGCCGTGGAGGCCGGGCCGTGGTCGACTGGATAGCGGTTCTCGCCGGTCGCCCGGGGAGCGGAGCGGTAGTGGTCGGTTGCCCGCCAGACATCACCGTTTTCGGCGTGTCACGGACGGTTTTTCACTTTCACTTTTAGGCGGGTGTTTAAACGTACAGGGGTCGAACGGTTGGATATGAGTCAGGCGACACTCGACGACGACGAGCTCTTCGAGGACGCGGCGAGCGAGATGCGCGAAGACGTCGAAGACAGCCTCGAGAAAGCCCGTGCGGAACTGCCCGCCGCCGACGACGTGTGGGACGTCGAGGCCGACAACACGCTGGGCGTGCTCAACGCGCTCAAGTCCGCACTCGACGCGGGAGAGGCGACCGACCACCTCCACGATGCCAAGAAGTGGTACACGATGGGCGAACGCGCCGACGCGTTCGACGACGCCGACGACCTCGCCGAGGAGATCGAGGCCATCGAGGACGTCCTCGACGACGTGGGCGACGCCCACGACCAGGTCGGCGACCTCGCGAGTACCGTCCCCCAGCTGCGCGGCGCGCTGGACGACTTCGACGAGGAGTCGGCCGACGCGGACGCGGACACGGATGCCGACCCCGACGAAGCCGAAGCCTGAGGACGCTCGAACGCCGGTCACTGCGTCTCGACCGACCGCCACGCCGCCAAACCGCCAGGTCCGTCTCGAACGGCCTCCGCTGGACTCCCACCGTTTCGACGCTACTCGTCTCCGGAGTGTCGCTCGCGTGCGTCGCGTGAGCCGGATCGCTCGGGCGGAGTAACGTCCCGGGTCGCGACGCGGTCGAGCAGGTCGGCGAGTCGCTCGGCCGCACGGTCGCGTAACCACTCGCCGAGTTCCGGACTCCCGAGTGACGGGTCACCGATGGCGCCGTTCTCCGAGAACGCCGCGGAGTCGTACGCGAGGTTCACCCCGGAGACCCACTCGCCCCAGCCGTCGGCACTCTCTGCGGCGGCGGCCTCGAAGCGGTCCTCGCGGACGAGGTCCGGGGCGACGGCCTGGACGAGCGACGTCTCGACGGGACCGGCGTGTCCCATCGCGACGTCGGCGAGGTCGACCGGCGGGGGCGGCGTCTCGTCGTCGGGGTCGAACGAGACGGCGTCGAACCAGGTGAACGGGACGGCGTAGCCCGACTCGTCGCGGGTGAAGCGAGCGCACAGTTCCCTGAGCGCGTCGACGTTGCCGCCGTGGCCGTTGACGACGACCACGCGCTCGAACCCGTGGGAGGCGAGCGATTCGACCGTCTCGCGGACGTAGTCGCGAAACGTGTCGGGAGACACCCAGAGCGTGCCCGCGAAGTGGCGGTGTTCCTCGGCGATTCCGACCGGGACCGTCGGTCCGACGACGACCTCGCCGTCGTAGGCGTCGACGCCGGCTTCGGCGACGGTTTCGGCTGCGAGGGCATCCGTGCCCAGCGGGGCGTGGGGGCCGTGCTGTTCGGTGCTGCCGACGGGCAGGACGGCGAGTTCCATCTCGACCGCCGCGGCGTCCGTCCAGGTGGCTGCCGACAGATCCATACTCCCAGGTGACGTGGCGACCTGTTAAGCGGTTCGCCGCGCGGGTTCGCGTCTATGAGGGAGTGTTCGGGTCCTCCACAGGGGGTGAGCGCCGCCGCGCGCGAGCGCGAACGGAAACGGTCACGACCGACTGATACGGGGTATTCGGGAGAGAAACCACGGCTGAAACGGGACGGCCCCCGATACCGGGGATGAGTGATATCCGGCCCGGTCACGCGGGTCGAACCCGTCGTCCGAGTCAGTTCACCGTCGAAGGCCTCGAGAGGGTCACAGACGGACAGTTCCGTCGGTCCGGTGTCGACGTACGGACTGGTCCGTCGCGATATATGTCGAGCGGGAGAGAACGCGCCACAGCGGCCGTCCACAAGCGATAAGACGGGGTGGTTCTATGCTCCGGTAAGATGGTAGTGCCACTTGGCGGAGTGGCGGCCGACATACTGTTGGCGGGCATCGGCGGTATCCGGGCGCCAGCGGAGGTCTTTCAACAGATCTTCCTGGTGTTCCTGGGGCTGGGGACGCTCGTCGGCACGGTCGTCATCACGTACACGCTCTACAACGCGTACAAGTACAGGTACAGGGAGGAGGTAGACCCCGCACCCGACAAGGACCACCCGCAGATGGGCGAACTCCCCAAGGGCGGGGGCAAGGGCAAGAAGCTCTTCCTCTCGTTCGGACTGAGCGCGGTCATCGTGCTGTCGCTGGTCGGCTGGACGTACGGCGCCCTCGTGATGGTCGAGGAGGGACCGAGCGCCCAGACCGAGGGCGAGTTCGACTCGATGGACGTCGACGTGACGGGGTACCAGTTCGGCTGGCGTTTCGAGTACCCGAACGGCCACGTCGAGGACAGTTCGGCCGGGGGGAAACTCTACGTGCCAGCGGACACGGTGATAAACGTCTCGGTGACGTCGGACGACGTGTTCCACAACTTCGGGATCCCCGAGTTGCGAGTCAAGTCCGACGCCATCCCGGGACAGACTAACGACGTCTGGTTCGTCACCGAGGAGACCGGCACCTATCAAGCCGCCTGTTACGAACTGTGCGGACAGGGCCACTCCTACATGGACGCCGAAGTCGTCGTGATGGAAGAGTCCGAGTTCCAGGACTGGTACGAGAGCACGAACGGAACGGAGGCCGACGCGACTAACACCACGGAGGCAAGCGCATGAGTCACGAACACGACCACGGACACGACTTCCCCCCGATGAGTTCGGTCAAACGCTGGTTCATCACGACGAACCACAAGGACGTCGGCATCCTCTATCTCGTCACGTCTATCTTCGTCTTGCTCATGGGCGGAGTGTTCGCGCTGTTGATGCGCGTCGAGCTGTTCTCGCCCGGCCTTGACTTCCTGAGTACCGCGGGTGCGTACAACCAGGCCGTCTCGGCCCACGGGCTCCTGATGGTCTTCTGGTTCATCTCGCCTTTCGCCACGGGGTTCGCGAACTACATCGTCCCCCTGCAGATCGGAGCTGACGACCTCGCGTTCCCGCGCCTGAACGCGATGAGCTACTGGGCGTACCTGTTCTCCATCGTCCTCTTTATGATCTCCTTCTTCCAGGGCGGTACGTTCGCTGGCGGCTGGACGATGTACGCGCCGCTGAACGTCCCGACGTACATGCCCAACGTCGGCGGGACGACCGTCGTGCTGGCGCTCATCATGTTCGTCGCCGCAGTGACGATGGGGTCGGTCAACTTCCTGACGACGTTCTACCGGATGCGCGCGCCGGGACTCAGAATGCGGGACCTCCCGATGTTCTCGATGTCGTGGTTCCTGACGGTGTGGATGATGCTCTTGGCCTTCGCCGCGCTGCTCGCGGCGCTGATGATCCTCGGCGCCCAGCACCTCCTGCCGGTCAACTACTTCAACGTCGACGGCGGGTCGCTGCTGTGGACCCACCTCTTCTGGTTCTTCGGCCACCCCGAGGTGTACATCGTCTTCTTCCCCGCGCTGGGCGTGATGGGCGAGGTGTTCCAGACGTTCACCGGCCGTCGCCTCGTGGGGCGCAAGTGGTTCGTCCTCGCGATGGTGCTCGTGGCGCTCCAGTCCTTTATCGTCTGGATGCACCACATGTTCCTGACGGGGATCAACCTGGAGATAAAGACCCTGTTCATGGTGACGACCATCGGTATCTCGCTGCCGTTCGACCTGATGGTCTTCTCGCTGATCTACACGATGATCAAGGGTCGTATCCGGTTTACGACGCCGTTCCTGTTCTGCCTGGGCGCGCTCATCCTGTTCATCCTCGGCGGTATCACGGGCGTCTTCCTGGGCGCCGTGGTGCTGGACTACGAGTTCCGTGGCACCTACTGGGTGGTCGCGCACTTCCACTACGTGATGTTCGCGGGCGGGACGGCGCTGGTCGGCGGCATCTACTACTGGTTCCCGAAGATGACCGGGCGGATGTACGACGAGTTCCTCGGCAAGCTCCACTTCGCGATCTACTTCGTCGGCTTCAACCTGCTGTACTTCCCGATGTTCAGTGCCTGGGAGACGCCGCGGCGCGTGTTCCAGTACGACACCGGAATGGCGTTCTGGCACAAGGTCGCCACCGTCGGCGCGTTCATGCTCGGGATGTCCTTCCTCATCATGGCTTACAACCTGTTCAAGAGCATGGTCGACGGTGAGGAGGCCGGCGACAACCCCTGGGAGTACGCCTCGACGGCCGAGTGGGCGGTCCCCTCCCCACCGCCGCTGGAGAACTTCCCGGGCGTTCCGGACTACCGCGGCGGGAGCCTGTCCTTCCGTGACGAGAGCGAACTGCGCGGCGAGACCGCGGCCGACGGCGGGACCGCCACCGACGGCGGCACCCCTGCTGCCGAGACGAGTGCCGCCACCGGCGCCACAGCGAGTGGCGGCGCGCTCGCCACCGCCGAGCAGGCACTCGCAACGCAGGCCGTCGAGAGCGAACCAGACCACGCCGACCACGCCAGTTACTGGCCCGTCGTGGTCTGTTTCGCCGGGTTCGTCGCGTTCCTCGGCCTCTCGGGGATCCGGACCGGCGACACGCTCTACTACGGACTGACCGCGACTGGCGGCGTCCTCTCGGCGGTCGGGTTCGTCGGGATGGCACAGGAGTCCTTCTACGTGCCCGAACCGGAGTTCGCCGAGAAGTGGCCCTTCGAGGGCGTCGAGAACATGAAACTGGGGATGTGGTTCTTCCTCGCGTCGGACATCGTCCTGTTCGGCGGGTTCATCGGTTCGTACCTGTTCCTGCGGGTCGCCAACGGCTGGGAACACTGGCACCACGCGTTCATCCCCGAGGCCCACGTCGTGATGCCCGGCCTGATCAACACCTACCTCCTGTTGGGCAGTAGCTTCGCGGTCGTCCTCGCGCTGGTAGCGGCCGAGAAGAACTCCAGTCGGGGCATCGTCGCCAGCCTGGTCGCGACCTTCCTGCTGGGCGTCGGCTTCCTGGTCAACAAGGGCCTGGAGTGGCAGCACCTGTTCCACATCCACAGCGAGGCGTTCCCCAACGGCTGGAACCTCGGGACGAACATCGCGTCCTCGACGTTCTACCTCACCACTGGCCTGCACGGCGCCCACGTCGTCGTCGGCCTGATCATGCTCCTGTACATGGTCCCACGGGCGCTATTCGGCGCCTACACCGGTGAAGACCAGGACAGCCTGGAGTACTTCGGCCTGTACTGGCACTTCGTGGACATCGTGTGGCTGTTCCTGTTCCCGCTGTTCTACATCCTGTAACAATGGCACACACAAAACTCTACACCGGAATATTCGTCGTACTGATGGCCTTCTCGACCATTCAGGCGGTCGTCGAGATGACTGGCCTCCTCGACCGGGCCTACTGGACGGCCTTCGGGATCATCATCGTCCTGTCGACGATCAAGGCCGCGCTGGTCGCCGGCTACTTCCAGCACCTGCGCTGGGAGCCCCCCGCGGTCACTTACGTCGCGCTCGGCGGCCTGTTCGCCGCACTCACGCTGACCACCGCGGCGGCCTACTCGATCCTGTAGCGCGAACGGTCCAGTCACTTTTCACCGCGAACGTCTCGATCCGTTAGATCCTTGACCGAGATCGTCACGGACCGTCAGCGTTTACTCCGACGGTACTGTGCTGGGTAGCAGGTATGTCAGAGGCGGGACCGGGTAGTCCGGACGGTGGCGGGAGTGACGGGGCGGCTGGATCCACAGACGGCGGCCTCCGCGACCGACTGGGCGCGCTCGTCAGTACGTGGCCACGGCGGATCCTCGTGGGACTCGTCGCGCTCGTCGCGCTACTGGGAGTCCTGTATCTGACGGGCGTGATCGGTGCGCCCTCGGCCGGCCTCGAGGACCGGGGTGACTGGGGCGAAGTGACCGACGAGCGCACCGAGATCGTCACGACGGTCTGGGTGAACAACCCGAACCCTATCGGCCTCTCCTTCGGTGAGAGCCTCTCCGCCGAGTACGATATCTACATGAACGGCGTGCGAGTCGCCACGGGGTCGAAATCCGATGTCTCGGTCCCGCAGGGCAACAGTACGACCGAGTTGCGAACGGACCTGCTGAACGAGCAGTTGCCGGCGTGGTGGGTCGCGTTCGTCCGCGCGAACGAGACGATCGAACTCGACGTGAATGCCACGGTCAGCGTCGATGCCGTCGCCTCCTTCGAGCGAGATATCCACGTCAATCGGACGATTCTCGACGACCGGAGACCGGTGATCGGTGCGCTCTCGGCGGCGGCCAACGGGACGAGCGGCACCTACACGCGCTCGGTCGAGGCGGGTCAGCTGGACGACTCGCTGACGGGCGGGGTCGACCTGGGGGCCGTCACCTCGGCGACCGTGGGCTACGAGGTCGAACGGGGCTGGGCCACCTGGGAGTCGGTCACCGAAGAGGAGACGACGGCGCTGATCCACCTGCGCGTCCACAACCCCGGTGACGTGCCCGTACCCGCCGCACCTGATGGTGTCGGTGTCAGTATCGACACGAACGACGTCAGACTGTTCGAGGCCGGCACCGACGCCGTGAGCCTCCGCAGCGTCGCCCCCGACGCCGTCATCGCGCCGGGCGAGACCCGGGAGGTCACCTTCGCGGTGACGATGCAGAACGAACGCGTCGACGAGTGGTTCACCAGCCACGTCCGGGAGGACCGCGGTCCCGGCGTGGAGGCGACGGCCGTCAGCGCGCAGTTCCAGGTGATCTTCGAGGTGCCCGGGGCAGGGACGACGTTCCGACTGCCCGCGGACTCACCCGCGACCTACGACTGTCAGTTCCAGACCGCGATCCTCGTCGACGGCCAGGAGACGTCGACGACCTGTGGCGAGGGAGCGAACCCGGCCAGGGGCGGTCCCGGCGAGGTGACCGGGACCGCGACGCCCGCAGACGGGACGGACGGACCGGTCGGGACGGACCCGCTGGGGACCGACCCGCTCTCGGAGACTGTCGTCGGGACCACGGTACTCCGTGACCCGGTCGAGACGACGCTGCCCGGGACCGACAGCGACGAACTCGTGACGACGGTCGACGACGGCGTCGGCACCGTCCTGCCCGAGACGCCGACCGCTACTCCCGGTGGGACGGCGACCCCGACACCCACCGAGGCGCCGGCGAGACCGACCGCCCGCCTGGACGCCAACCAGACGGAGGGACCCGCGCCGCTGACCGTCGCGTTCGACGCCACCGGGTCGTCGGACCCGAACGGTGACATCGAGGAGTACCGCTTCCAGTTCGGTGACGGCACTACGGCGACGGGGGCCACACAGACACACACGTTCGAGACGGCGGGCACCTACACGGTGACGGTGACCGTGATCGATAGTACCGGTCGGCAGGACACCGCCAGCGAGACGATCGTCATCACCGTC
>ENA-ORCS01001338-ORCS01001338.1-marine-metagenome-genome-assembly--contig:-NODE-1338-length-10944-cov-3.401675_pt1 | contig 10944 bp, 17 predicted proteins | sample MGYA00237781_ERZ508513 | MGnify/ENA primary metagenome ERZ508513 (study PRJEB26184, sample SAMN06268793) | marine metagenome | isolation source: Eden Landing Ponds, San Francisco, CA, USA | place...
GTGGGACCAGGGAGTCGAAGTCGGCGATCCGGCCACTGAGGAAGCCACTCAACTCGCCGCCACTCTTGCCTTTCTCGATAAGCGGCGCTTGTAACTCAGCATAGACGTAGGCGACTGCGCCGATGGTGATGTACGACCCGAGCAGGATACGGAGTCTAAGGAACAGACCCATAGGTTACCCTCCTGCAAGCCGATTTTCGATGACCCCGCGGTAGACGAAGGCTAGTGCGCCAGTCAACAGGATGATCGCGGGCAGCCAGGTGAGGCCTCCATCCAGCGAGGTGTAGAGCAGGCTGTCGGTGCCGAGGATGTTCCCGATCCCGACGAGCAGATGGTCACGGAGCACCTCTTTGAGGACCGAGAGCAACAGCATCGCGGCGGCCACGCCTGCAGTGAGCCGGATGGCGGCGCCCCACACTGGTCACCCTCCAAACCCGACGAGTGCGGCCTGTTTCGCGAAGTCGATGGCGAAGGGGATGATCGAGCCCCCTCCGCCGCCACCGCCTCCACTCAACAGTCGCGGTCCGAGCACGAGGATTGCCGTGACACCGACAATGCCGCCGACGGCGATGAGGAGCATCTTCATCGCGTAATCTTTGAGGTCCTCATCGCGTTCCATCAGTCGCCCGATGGTACGCTCTTGCTCCATCTTGTCGGGATCCTCAGTGGAGGGATAGGTCTGCCAGTACTTTTCGAGAGAGATCAACTTCGCGTCGCCGTCGCTGGAGAGGTCGACGACGCGGTCAACCAGCGAGCCGGGGTTCGAGACATGGACGTACTCTGACCGCCCGCGACCTCCGTCAGCGACGGCCTGTTGACTTCCTCCTGCCCGTTGGTCTTCGACCGTGACGTGTTGCACGGTCGCATCCTGGTAGACGGCGACGTCGTTACCCAGGTCGAGTGCTTCGGCGACTTCGGCCTGGACGTGCGAGCCCAGCTCGTTTGTACTCGCGCTCGCCCAGACGGTCGGCACGCTGCCGGCGACACGGTACTCGTTGTCGGCTTCGGCTGGCGACTCCCACCACTCAGGCTCGTCTTCGATTGTTTCGTAACGTCCCCGTTCGTGGTTGTAACGAAGCGGGACGTGCTTGATTTGTCCGTCGATGACGATGTGGCCGATCTCATCGATTTTCTTTGAGGACTTGTACATCCCGCGGTAGCCAGCGTTGAGAAACCCTCGCCACATTCTCCAGGAGAACGGGACGAGCCGAGTCACGAACAGGAGGAGGTTCAGGATGGTCGTCGAGATGGCATTCGAAACGGCGGCTCCAGCCCGAGCGCCAGCGCGGTGTCGCGCGCCGGTGGATAACCAGGTCGGCCGACTCGGTGCTGAAACCGATTCGGCTCCATCGCGGACGCCGTCGATGAAGCCACCGGATGCTTCGGTGGCATCAGGATCGTCTGGATCATCCGAGCTAGGTCCGTCGAAAAGGCCATCAAGCCCGTCGGACTCTTCGGAGTCGTCCGGCCCGTCTGAAACAGTGAATTCATCGGAGCCGTCGAAGGTGTCGGGCTCATCTGCGTCGAAGCTATCGTCGGGATCAGAATATTTCTCGTCGCTGCTGTCACCCCGGGCCTGGTCGAGTAGGTCATCGTCGACAGTGCCGTCAAGATCTTCGAGTGGATCTTCGTCGGACATCAGTCAAGCAACCCCCCGGCACGCTCGCGAAGACTCTTGGACTCCTCGGTGACCTCCCGCTTGGCAGTGACCGTCGTTTCGCCGACGGTTTTGAGCCCCCGCCCTTTCGCCGCGAGGGACTGATGGTTCGTGACGGCCTCGTAACCGGCACGGAGAGCCCGACGTTCGTCGGTAGTGAGTGGATCTTCAGGCTCTTTATCTTCGCGCTGGTGGGTTCCTTGAGCGAGAGCGAGCCGTTCGCCCCGACAGAGCCGCCCTGGCTTGCGTTCTGCCTCGTGTTGCATCGATTTCCCGAGGTTTCCCCACTTGATCTCTTGCTCGTACTGCGGCGAGCGGTTCCCGATCGCATGCGAGGCTGCGACTTCAGGGCCGAGGATGCCCTCGAGCCAGTCGTATTTCCCCGTGTCGATGCCCGCGCGACGGAGCTCTCGAAGGAGGTTCGCGTTTTCCGTGACCTCTTGCGTCCCCTCTCTCAGGGTCCCGTCGATCAGTTGCTGTTCGACCTGGCGGTCGTGCATGTCTTCGATCTGGTCGGTCTGTTGGTTACTCATGTATGAAATGAATCTTCAGGGTCGGTCACGTCACCGACGTCCGCTTCCGGTTCAGTGGCCTCGTCCTCGGGCGGGAAGACGCCGAGGAAGTACAGAAAGGCGGCTGCCAGACTGAGGATCGACAACCCGGTCGCGAGGTACTGCCAGGCTACCGATCCGACGACGAGCGGCGGGTCGGCAACCTGCTTCATGATCTCGATGTTCCGCGCCTGCAGCGCGAGCACGGCCCAGGCGCCGGAGCTGAAAAGGCCGAGCGGAACGACTGAGCGACGTGCTAAGAACATCGCGAGCGTACTCGCAGCCGCGAAGACCAGCAGCGTTTGGTATAGTCCCCAGTACATGTTACACTCTGAATCCGAGTTTTAGCAGGGCACCGAACCCTGCGACGAAGAGGATGAGACCGACGAAGGGTGCCGTGGACCCGAGAACACTACTTGCTCCGAGGGTCGACTGACTCGGCGAGCTGGGCAGCGCCGCTGGCACACCCACCATTAAGAAGAGGGCAGCCCCGACGCCCGCGACCAGGAGTGTCCACAGATTCCCTCGCATCGGTCATGCGCCTCTACATCCCACCGCTGCCGCCGAAGATGCCCATGAGGCGGTTGGCAGCGAGGACGATGAAGCCGACGATGAGCAGCCCCATCGCGGCGACACCGGTCGTCTCGAGGTCGGTGCCGATCTGGCTGAAGGGCCCAGAGCCTACGTTGACGGCTGCGAAGACCTCGTTGAGGACGACCGCGGTCAGCAGGGCGACGATCATGCCCCCGCCGATGAGACGGATCGTTCTCACGATGCCGTACTCGGCATCGGCCTCGTGGTCGGGGTGCGCTTGGGCGTAGTACTCCGCTCGGGACTCCAGGTGCGTGGTTGCACGTTCAGGATCGGGAGCGAGTGCTCGTGCTCGGCGCCGTGTCTCCCGGCCTAGTGCCAGGACGAACACGGCGAGCGTCTTGAGAAGGCTGTTCACGGGCTGGGTAGCGCGCTGGATAGCACCACCGATGTCGTTGACCCGGTGAGGGGTCGTGGCCGTTTCGAGGGCCATGAACCCGGGTCGACACTAAACTCACATTAACACAGACAGCAGTTGCAACATCGGTTGCAACTAACCAGTAACCGATGTTGCAACCCCCGATCAACTTTTGGTGAGATGTCTAGTCACTCCGACCAATGGCAGCTGGAGAAACGGCCGCAAAACTACGTGCCCAGAGAGCGCTCGACGGGCTCACGGACGATAACTCAAGACTCGTGTACTGTCGAGAATACACGGTCTCGGGGTCAGGATCATCGACGTCACTGCAGACTCGACTGCACCATCAGTGGGTGCAGCGTCACGAGATAGAGTGCAAAGAGACGGTCCTGGAGTTTTACGACGAAAAGACGGGAGCGTTGGTGATCCTCCCCACCGAGACTGCCGAAGAGAAGATCACGAGGGACTAGCATGGCGACCGAGGAGAGTGATCCACAGTCGGGATCGACTGACGACGAACTCGAACTCGAAGGCGCGCGGGAGTTCGTCATCAAAGAGCGCTGCGAGGACATCCTCGAAGCGCGTCGGAAAGCACTGGACGCACTGTCGAAGTACCACAGCCTCCGGCAGGAGGCGGCGCATCACGGCGACGTCGAGGAACTGGACACTCATGTCGCCGGTCTCGTCTGGGGGTTCGCCTTCGAGAGCAAGCAGCTGCTGTCCCAGACTGAGGCAGGAACGGACGTCTGGGAGTCACACGATCTCGGTGTCTGGCAGGTCTCCGAACCGCAGGTAGACGAGACGGTTCGGAATGTCCTCAGCTACCGGATTCCGAATCGGGGGGAGACACGCGGGCAGGCGCCGGTTCTACAACTGCACGGCGTCGCCGAGTTCGTCGACCTTGCGCCGCCGGTGTCTGTCCAGGCGACGGTCGAGGTACTGCCCTCGGGTCGACATTCTCCGTCACCGGAGACGCGTACGGTCACGTACCGGCAGTCTCCTCCAAGGGAGATCCTCGTCGAGGTGTTCGACGCAGTAGATGGAGTCATCGGAGAGCTGGGTCTGGCACCGGAGGTCCAGCCCGCAGAGGACGACGCAAAAATAGACTATGAGGACCTGATATGACCCACCTGAGTGAAACAGAGTTCTGGCACGAAGTGATGGACGACGTGCTTGGGACGCGGAGCGGTGGAGCGATTATGCTGGTGGACGCCGAGAATGCGCGGAAGGGCGTCGGAAAAACTGGATGTGCAGTCACGCTCGCCCGTGCATTCGCGAAGGCGTTCGGCTACGAAATCGTGGACGACGATCTCGTCATCGCTGGCGAGAACTACCTTCAGCAGTTGCGTGATCATCCTGGAGAGTATCAGCCGTCAGTCGTCGTCTGGGACGAGGCCGTCGGCGGCGGGTCTGGAGACGGTCGTCGTCACATGAGAGAGCAGAACCGCGTGATGGGGCAGGCCTGGCAGTTGCTCCGGACGAAGCGTATCATCTCCTTGGTGACGTTGCCGGACTGGAACGACCTGGACAGTCGCCTGCAGAAACTGGCGGACTATCGGATCTGGTGTCGCGAGAAGCCCATCGGGAAGTTCCAGGCGTACAAGGTCGTGACGCCGTTCAACTCTTCGGAGGTACGAACAAAGGGGCTCGGGAAAGGTGAGCAGACTCGAAAGATCGCCTTCCCGGATCTGAAGAGCAAGGAGGATCCCCTGTTCGAGACCATCAGCGAAAAGAAGGACGCGCTGATCAACGCGGAGAACACGTTCGATGCGGACCAGGCGCTGGTTGATGCTGACGAAGATGAGGAGATCGACCCCGAGGCAGCGGCCGAAAACGCGGCCCGGGAGAAGTCGATCAAGGCCGCCTTGAGAGCGGTTAAACCGTGGGATAACGACGGTGGTATGAGTCAGAAAGATGCCGCAGAACTCGTAGATTACTCGGAATCGTGGGTCGGCAATCGGGTTCGTGAGTGGCGTGACGGCCACCATCGTGATCTCGTCGCCGAACCGGAGGCAATAGCCGGATGACGCTCACCACCACCACCGAGCGCAGTACAGAATCTGCATGCGCCTGTGGGGACAGAGAGACATGCGGTGGTCAACTTCGCGACGAGGGGGTACCGCGGGATTCGGGTGGGGGTGGTCAGGGGATCGGCGCCGATCTCGAGGCTGCAGATCTGTCTGGTCGGCCATCGGCGACGGTCGTGCTCCCGACCTACTGTGAACGCTCGTCGGTCGGGCCGGTCCTCGACGAGCTGCTTTCGCTTCACTGCGTTGAACGGGTGATCGTCGTCGACGACGACAGCCCGGACGGGACGGCGACGTTCGTCCGGCGGGCCTTCGACCGCGAGACACTGCGTGGTAAGGTCTCTGTCATCGTCCGTCCCGGTGGTGACGATCTCGCGAGTGCTGTCTGTCGCGGTTTCACCGAGGCAGATAGCGACGTCCTGGTCTGCATGGACGCCGACGGCCAGCACCCGCCAGGTGCGGTTCCAGCCCTCGTCGCGCCCGTGGCTGCCGGAACACCCATCGCAGTCGGGAGCCGCCACGCTGGCGAGGGCCGCGTCGACGCCAACTGGTCCCGCGTGCGCGAGGCGATGAGTTTCGGAGGGTCGCTACTTGCGTGGGCAGCGGTTCCCGAATCGCGAGCGACTCAGGATCCGATGAGCGGCTTCTTCGCTATTCGCTCTCCTGTCTTCGAGGCCGCCCGCCACCGCCTCAAGCCCACCGGCCACAAGATCCTGCTCGAACTGCTCGCTCAGTGCCCGATCGGCCGCGTCGTCGAAGTACCGATTCGCTTCCGGCCACGCGAGGCTGGCGAATCGAAGACCGACGCCGCCGAAGTACTCAGCTATCTCCGACACATGAGCCGACTGGCGGTCCGCGCCCGGCAGCGACCGACGGTTGACCGCGAGCGGCGCGTTCGGGAGGTGCGGAGATGAAGACTAAGCGCCGCTCAGATGAGCAATATGTGGTCGCAAAATTCACTGCTATGGGGTTCTATATACTGTTTCATTTCTGGGGCGGTGTAGCCTTTCTAACGACCTTACAAGATGAACTTGCCTACTCCATTTTCTGCCTCTTAATTTCGATAGCTTGCCTGACCGTAGCGGTAGGATATACAAAACACGGCGTCGCTAGGCGACTGCTGTGTCTGATCAAAGAGCCGGACTACCAGCCACTCAACGAGCGTGACCACAGTTCGGGGGTTAATCGATGAGCGTCGCCGATGCGGTGGCGATGCGAGCGAGCCACCACCTCGGCGTCGACGTGGCGCGGTGCAAGCGCCTAGTGGGGTACGCACTGGTCGGTGGGATGGGGATCGGCGTCGACCTCGCCGTCGTCCAGGGGACGCGGATGCTCGGCGTCCACTGGTTGCTGGCGGTCGCACTGGCGTACCAGACGGCGATGACGTGGAACTTCGCCCTCCAGCGCCGGTACGTCTGGCACTCGTCAGGGTCGCTCCTGCGCGAATACGTCCGCTATTTCGTCGTCGACGTCGGCGCCTTCGGCGTGCGTGCGGCGGTCGTCTGGGCGACGCTCGACCTGACACACCCGTGGGACGCGATGCCCTATGTCCCGGCGCCGGTTGACCCTGCAGTGCCAGCGTCGTTACTGGGCATCGCGTGTGCGGTGCTCGTCGGGTTTGCGGGCGCGGAGACGCTCGTCTTCGGAGAGGTGGGTGACTGATGCTCGACCGTCCACTCATCGACGTGACGATTCCGGAGACAGAGGGCTGGCAGGACAACCTCGCAGCTCGGATCCTGCTGATCATGACTGGCCTGCTGCTCTTCCGGATGGGGTTTAACACCTGGGCGGCGTTGATGCCGGAGTTCTATCTCGGCGGTGCCGCGACGGTGTTGCTGTTCGCGATGGGTGCCCAGCTCTTGATCATCGCCGTCGCCGACGTCGACCTCGAACGCTGGGGGCCCGCGATCGCGTATGCCGTGCTCGGCGTCGTACTACTCGCACTGATCATGGCACTTTACCGCGGCTGGCTGGACAAGATCCAGACCGACGCCCTGCTGTTCTCGCGGGCGGCTGTCGAGGGCCTGGTCACTGGACAGAACCCGTACACGGTGGATATGCAGCCGTGGATCGATTCGTGGCGCGGCCCTCAGTGGTCGACGCCGACGACCGAGGGCGGCATCGTCCGGTCACTCAGTTATCCTGGTGGCGCGGTCCTCTGGTTCCTCCCGCAGTTCGCGCTCGTCGGTGAGACGCCGTGGGGCATCCGCCTGACGCTCGTCCTCGCTGCGCTCGCGACGGGGGCCGTCGTCACGGCCTCGATGCCGGCCCGCCTCGCGATCGCGGGCCCGGCCTCGCTGTTCGTCGCCCGTAACCTGCTGATGACCGCGGCCGGGGGCGTCCTCTGGCCGCTGTGGGTCCTGCCGACGGCCATCGCGACCCGCGCCTGGGTCGGCGGCCGGTGGCTGCGCGCCGGCCTTGCACTCGGCATCGCCGCGGGAACGAAGCAACTCATCTGGGCGGCGGCGCCGTTCCTGCTGGTCTGGGCACTTCGGGAGGAGCGCATCGCCCTGTCCCGCGTCGCTGCCGGCGCAACCCTGGGGTTCGCGGCACTGAACCTGCCTTTCGCGCTCTGGAACTGGCAGGCGTGGCTGGCTGGGACGATCCGCCCAGTCTCTTCGGGTCCTGACCTCGTCTTCCAGGGCGTCGGCGTGGCTACTTTCCCCGTCCTGGGGTATCAACTCGCGCGCTGGTGGTTCCTGCTGGCGGTCGCGGCCGTCGTGACAATTGCACTGACGGCCTATACACTGTATTTCGACCGCCTCAAGTGGACGGCGTGGACGCTCCCGCCGGCGATCATGCTGTTTCACTCGCGGTCGCTGACCAGCTATTTCGTGAGTTTCGCGCCGCTGGCTGTCCTCGTCGCCACCGCACACATGGGCCGCCTGCGGGCCGACGACGTTCCGCTGTTCGTGACGACCGAACCCGCCTGGCGCCACTTCCGGCGGCGACTGGAGGCGATCCGCGAATGAATCGCCGCCACGTCCTCGCCGGCGTCGCTGGCCTCGCGACGGCCGGGATTGTCGGGGCGATACCGCGGGCCCACGCCGAGGCGTCGCTCGCGGCTACCCTCAACGTTGTGGCCGACGCGACCGACGAGACCGGGGAGGTCGCCACACTCTGGCTGCGGGTCAGCAACGACCGCGAGCACGGCGAGGCCCCCATCGACCCAGTCGTACAGTGCTGGGCGATGGAGCGCCAGACGCAACTCTCGTGGACGGTGTCGCCAGCCGATGCAATCGCGCCGGGCGAGTCTCGGGTGCTCGTCGTCAAGGCACCCGGCGACCGGGAAACCTCGCGACTCCCGCCCGGGAACAGAGGACTCGCCCGCCTGTGGGACCGCGGGACGGACGCCAGCGCTCACGATAGCTGGGAGGTCGGCGACCCATGATCGACGTACACGTCGGCGTCCTCCTTGGGATCTGGGTCCTGAACGAGGCGACCTCGCAACTTGTCGCCCACCCCGTAACCGAGGAGGGCGACCCCGTGCGCCCGCCGCTGTCGCTGCTGGACTATCTGTGGTACAATCCAGGGGTGCTACGCCGATGAAAGACGGGACGCGGGTCATCGTCATCGCAGTCGTGGGCTTCGCCGCGTTCCTCGCCGTCGGTGCCCTCACGGCACCGAGTCAGGCCGACACCGGTCGCGCGAACGGGCCGACGCTCGTGACGGCGTTCAAGGGGCCCGGCGCCGATTTGAGCGGGAGCGTCGCCGTGTTGGAGTCGGATGGCAGTCGACGCTGGACAGCTCGCGGCCCGCTCCAGTACCTCGGCACTCACCGTGTGAGCGACGATCGTGTGCTCGCCGCGTATCAAGACGTCCACGGCGACCGGGTCGTCACTGGCGTCCGGATTCTGACGACTGGGAATCAAACCGTCTGGCGCTGGGAATACGAGGTGAATGGGACATTCTCGACAGAGGTTCATGACGCCGAACTCCTGCCGAACGGAGACGTTCTCGTTGCGGGCATGGCCCGTGAGCGCATATTCGTCGTCGACCGCAAAGCGAAACGGATCGTCTGGCAATGGAACGCATCGACGTTTTACAAGCCACCCGCCGACCCGACCGCTCGTGACTGGCTGCACATCAACGACGTCGATCGGATCGGCGAGGATCGATATCTCGTCTCGGTCCGCAACGCCAACCAGATCCTCGTCGTCGAGCGCGGCGTGGGCGTCGTCGAAATCATCAACGAAGACGAGAGCGACAAGAACGAGCGCAATTGTCGCGGCATCAAAAACCGGCAACTCATCGGTAATGACCCGCGTTGTGGGGATCCCGCGGTCCTGAATCACCAGCACAACCCGCAGTGGCTCGGCGACGGGCGCGTGCTCGTCGCCGACAGCGGAAACAATCGCGTGGTTGGACTGGAACGCGTCGGCGACGAGTGGCGGGTGGCGTGGCAGCTCCACTCGGCGAATGGGCTCCAGTTCAACTGGCCGCGAGACGCTGACCGCCTCCAAAACGGCCATACCCTCGTGCTGGACACGCACAACGACCGCGTGGTCGAAGTCACGCGGACGGGGGACGTTGTCTGGTCGACGTCGATATCGCGACTGGGGTATGCGGCACTCCGGAACGGGAGCGAGTATCCGGCAGGGCCGCCCTACTACAACACGTCGGGTGCGCAAACCGGGATAAACCAACCCTTTGCCGTCGTCTCGATCGCCACGAGTTCCCTCCAGAACGCAATCTCACTGCCGTACTGGATCGGCGAGTGGCATGTCCTCACAGGGTTCGCTGCCGCAGTGCTTGTCCTCATCGGCGCTGGGGACAGTCTCTGGACCTACTGGCGTGACCGACGCGATGACCCCCGCTCCCAAGACGGGATGGGCGAGCCGTCACCGATAACGGAGACCAACGATGACTGAGAAACCGACGAGAGACGAACTGATCAGTCGCATCGAGACGCTCGAACAGCAGCAGAAGCAGCTCCGGGCCGAACAGAATCAGGTCCAGTCTCTGTTTCAACAGTTCAAAAACGGCCAGATCAGCCGTCGAGCGTTCATGACGGCCGTGGCGGCGATTGGCGGAGTCGGCTTCATAACTGGCCGGTCTCGGGCAGCCCCATCGTGGGGAAACTCAACTGGCAATATCGGCACATCGTCGACTCCATTGGCGAACGGGTATATCCAGAATCTGCGGTCGCAAATGCTCAATACAGACGATGCAATGGTCACAGGGGAGCTAACAGTCAACGAGTTGCTTTCCGACCTCAACTCAAGTATATTTATGGAGTTTGGAGATTCTGGAGCGGTCGCTGATACAAACCGAGTTGCAGCCAGCAATCAGGAGCCAAACACGTCTGGAGTCCTATTTTTGACTGAAGGCGCGGACAATGCACTCCCTCCAAACGTTACGGGAATATTCACACTTCGAGCTTCTAACACTCCAGTTCTGGTTGGCGGAGACACTGGACAATTCGCGGCAACCAAAGGTAATCAGGGGACAGTCAATGTGTATAACGAGTCCGGAACGCAATGGATTGAAAACGAGACAGGGCAGGATATAGAGCCGTCTTGGGCGATTGTCGGCACAGCGTTTTGATCAGTCAGCGGGTAGAACGAGCGGTCGGTTCGCATACTGTCCTCGCGAAATAATCTCTTTTTGTAAAACCCCGTTTCTAAGTCCCTACCCTAGGGCCAGTCGGGGTGCATTGTCCACGATTGACCCGTCATTACACCACAATCAATGAGTGATTGGACCGGTCCCGACCGTAGCGCGCCGAGCGTTCTGCGAGGCGCGCAATTGGATTGCCGC
>ENA-ORCS01001339-ORCS01001339.1-marine-metagenome-genome-assembly--contig:-NODE-1339-length-10934-cov-3.457861_pt1 | contig 10934 bp, 10 predicted proteins | sample MGYA00237781_ERZ508513 | MGnify/ENA primary metagenome ERZ508513 (study PRJEB26184, sample SAMN06268793) | marine metagenome | isolation source: Eden Landing Ponds, San Francisco, CA, USA | place...
ATCGTCGCTACGTTCGAGAAGACCGAACCCGGAGACGTCCTCGATCTCGATGAGGATGCCTTCCGGGAGGGAGAGGTCTCGACGGCGTTGCGATCGACGGCGAAGACGCCGGTCGATCGGCGACGGCAGTCCCCCAAACAGCGGGCCGGCGGAACGGTGGCGACGCTCGCAGAGGGCGTCGCCGCCGAAATCGATCCTGAAACGACCTACGTTTTTGGCCCGGGCAGTACCGTCGGCGCGATCGAATCACGGCTCGGGTTCGAGGGATCGCCGCTGGGCGTCGACGTCTGGCGGGACGGCGACGTCCTAGTCGAGGACGGCGGCGAGTCCGAGATCCTCGCGAGTCTCGGGACTGACAACATCGTGTTCGTCTCGCCGATCGGCGGCCAGGGCTTCGTCTTCGGTCGCGGCAACCAGCAACTCTCCCCTGCCGTCCTCCGACAGTCCGACGTCCGGATTGTCGCCTCGCGCCGGAAGCTCGACGGAATCGGCGTCCTCCGGGTGGATACCGGCGACCGCGCCCTCGACGAGCGACTGCGGGGCTGGCATCGCGTTCGAGTCGGGCGCGTCGAAACCCGACTCGTCCGGATCGTCTAGGGCCTAGAGGTTTGCTTCCGGCGACCTAGGAATACCCTCGTAGTATTGATAGACTTAAGGTCGACTGGTCACGTAAGAGGTGTATGGATACGCGGAAGGTCCAGCAGCTCGGTCCCTCAACGCTGGCAATGACGCTGCCGGCAGACTGGACGAGCGAGAACGGAGTACAGAAGGGAGACGAAGTGTCCCTGCGCGTCGGCGGGAAGGGCATGCTGACCGTCTTTCCCGAGTCCGTCGACGCGGGGGATTCGGAGGCGACGATCCACGTGTCGACGCTCGACGCGGACTCCGTCGAGCGTGCCATCGTCGCCCAGTACGTCCTCGGCCGGCGAGTGATCCACGTCGAGGCCGACGACGGCGAGACGCTGCCGAGTTCGCACATCAACGCCGTCTACAACGCCGAGACACAGTTGATGGGGCTGGGTGTCATCGAAGAGACGCCCAACCGGATCGCAATCCGCTGTTCGGTCGATCCGGGGGATTTCAGTCTCGAAAACCTGCTCGAACGCCTAGAGAGTACGGGGAGCACGATGCGAACCGAGGCGATCAAGGCACTGGCACACGGCAATCCCGACCTCGCCCAACGGGCACTCAACCGCGAACGGCAGGCTAACAAGATCTTCGTCCTGCTGTTGCGGCTGATCTTCACCGCCTACCAGAACCCCAATCTCGCCCACGCCGTGGGACTGGAGGACGGGTTCCCACTAGTCGGTTATCGGTCGGTCGCGAAGAACCTTGAGTTGATCGCCGACAACGCCGAGGACATCGCGGACATCGCCCTCGAGGCCGACGGCCACCGGCTCAACGTGGACACCGAAACCATGGAACGGATCCGGGACCTGACCGAACAGGTCGACGAACTCACCGAACTGGCGGTCCAGGCGGCCGTCGACCGTGACTTCGAGATCGCTAACGACGTCCGTGCGCGGTTCCGGGAGATCGACCACTGCGAGGACGAGTTGCTCGACGGGCTCGAAGAGATGCCCAACAGCGATCTGCTGGCAGTCAGGGACGTCCTGGTCGCACTCCAGGAGACGGCCCAGTACGCGGTTCGCAACGCCGAGATCGCCACGAATCTCGCACTGAACGAGGAGTCCGAACACACGACGATCGAGTAGAGACACTGGCCGACCATTCAGTTCCCGAAGCCGGCAGGATCGTTCACGACGAGCTTCTCGAATTTAACCGGCCCGTTCCCCAGGGTTTTACTTTTCGAAGCGATCCGAACCGGCGGCCGCGCTGACGACGTCGACGGGCGCGACGTTGGCCGCCACGTCGTGGACTCTGATCACGTCGGCGCCACGGTCGGCCGCCAGTGCGGTGGCCGCGATCGTGGGTTCGTAGCGCTCCTCGGCGTCGCGATCGATCAGTTCGAACATCGACTTGTGGGAGTGACCGATCAGGACCGGACAGCCCAGCCCGTGGAGTTCTTCGAGACGATCGAGTATTTCGAAGTTCTCTGCGGCGCTCTTCCCGAATCCCAGGCCGGGATCGACGAGGATCCGCGAGCGGTCGAGGCCGGCCTTCTCGGCCAGCAGGACGGGTTCTGTGAGTTCTTCGAGGACGTCCTCGACGACGTCGTCGTAGTGGACCTCGTGGTCGGGATCGACGGGCGTGTCGATGCTGTGCATGACGACGATCGACGCGTCGTGCTCGGCCGCGAGGTGGGCCATGCCGGGATCTTCGAGCCCGGAGACGTCGTTGAGGACGTCCGCGCCGGCTTCCAGGGCCGCCTCCGCGACTTCGACCTTCCGCGTGTCGACCGAGACGGTCACGTCCCGCCCGGCGAGGCGTTCGATCACCGGGACCACGCGATCACGCTCGGTCTCGACAGGTACCGGATCGGCACCGGGTCGGGTACTCTCGCCCCCCACGTCGACGATGTCGACGCCCGCCTCGATCATCTCCTCGGCGCGGTCGAGCGCGTCCGCGAGAGCGTCGTACTCGCCGCCGTCGTGGAAGCTATCGGGCGTGACGTTCAAGATCCCCATCACGGCCGTGTCGCCCTCCCAGGGGAGACCCTGATCGTCGGGAACGACGTCGACGGAAAGCGCCTCCCGAAGTTCCTCAGCCAGCGACGACCCGAGATCGGATCGATCGGCGAGTCGCCCGACGACGCGTTCGAACTGCGCGTAAGTCCCCATGAGGACGACGTCGACGCGTTCGCGCTCGCTGTCGTCGACGGCCGAGATCGCACACTCTCCGCCCACCGAACGGAGTGCGTCTCTGAGAGTCCGGGCTTCGCGAGGCTGGAGGCGCGTCTTCAGGACGCGATGGACGCCCTGGGCCCGCATCTCCCAGGCGTCTTCGTCAGTGACGTGGGCGTCCTCGAGAACCGCCTGGGCTTCCGGAAGCGATCCGGCGCGTTTGGGCACCTTCGCCCGCGTCCAGCGCGACCGTGCCTCCCTGACGGCGTACAGCGAACCCACGACGAGGACGGCGTCGTCCGGGCCGGCGGATTCGAGTGCCAGATCCAGCGCATCGGCCACCGTCGAACGCGTCTCCACGTCGGCGTCGGTCTCGATCACGAACGCCCGGGCGAGGACGCCTTCGTCCTCCGCCCGGTCGACGTCCGGACGAGCGGTGATCACGGTGTCGGGTTCGGGCAGCGCCGCGGCCATCCCGCGATGGTCCTTGTCACACATCGCCCCGACGACGAGGTGCAGGTCGTCGTACTCGAACGTCGAGAGGGTCTCGGTTACCTGCTCGCAGCCGCCGGGGTTGTGCGCGCCGTCGAGGACGATCAGCGGTTCGCGGTCGAACACTTCGAAGCGACCCGGCCAGGTAGCCCGTCGGAGGCCGCTGGCGAGTGCGCTCTCGCTCACGTCGGCAACCTGTCGGGACAGGGCAGCCGCGACACCCGCGTTTCGAGCCTGATGGGCCCCTAACAGGGGGAGACGCGCTTCGACCGACCAGTCCGGGCCTGACAGCGTGACGAGTCCCTCCAGACCGTCGCGACCGTCAGCCCCGACCGAGACCGTGGCATCGTCGTCGGTCCCGACCCGGAGGATATCACCGGCCTCGCCGCGGATGGCGGCCAGCGCGTCACCGGTCGCGGCGGTCACCAGCGGTGCCCCGGCGGGGGCGACCGCAGCCTTGTCGGTCGCGATCTCCTCGATCGTCTCGCCGAGGAAATCCGTGTGTTCGAGGGTGATGCTCGTGACCGCGCTGGCGACGGGATCGACCACGCTTGTGGCGTCGTGTCGACCGCCGATGCCGACCTCCAGGATCGCGACGTCGACCTCGCGGCGGCCGAACTCCCACAGCGCCAAGGCCGTCAGCGTCTCGAAGAACGTCGGCGCGTCGCCGCCGGCCGCGTTCTCGGTGACGTAGGGTTCGATCCGCTCGACGAACTCGACGAGCGCTGCCTTCGACAGTTTCCGCCCGTTGACCCGGACGCGCTCACGGACGTCATCGAGATGTGGCGACGTGTAGATCCCGACGTCAAGCCCCGCCTCACGGAGCACCGTTTCGAGCATCCGGGCGGTGCTTCCCTTGCCGTTGGAGCCGGCGATCTGGACCGCAGTGAGTGACTCCTGTGGATCGTCCAGATACGCGAGCAACTCCCGCGTCGCCTCGGTGCCGGGACGCGGCGAGAACCGGCGGAGGTCGAAGAGAAAGTTCGCACCCTCGTGATAGCGCATGGTTGTTGGCATCGGACGGGCGCGCTTTAGCCTATCGGAGTAAGCCGTCCCCGATCCAGCGGCGTTGGACCGGTCGGTACGAACCCGTCACCTCGACGGATTAGTCGATCACTCCTCGCCGAGGACGCCGGCATTCTCGGCGCCTTCGGGGAGGGAAACGGAGACGTTCCCATAAGACAGTCGAGTCGTGATCTCCCGCTCGACATTGACGGACTGTTCCTCGATCGATCGAGTGACCTCGGCCGTCCGCTGGATCGCGATCGGCCGATAGGTCTCCGTGTCGATCCGGAACGTCGATCGAAGGCTCACGTTCGCCTCGACGCCCGCCGGCAGATCCAGCGCGTCCCGGAGTTCTCTGTTCAGTTCCCCGCGGTTCACTTCGGCGTCGAGAACGTAGACATCTCTTCCATCGAAAGTGGTCGTCTCTACGGACGAAAGCGAGGCGTTGTCGAGGAAGAACTGGTGGAGCCTGAGTTGATCATAGAGCAGCCAGTGCCGTGCGAAACTCTCCGAGACGTCCCGTTCGATCCACTCCGATCCGTACTCGGACCGGAACTGCTCGCCCCGCTGATAGAGCGTCTGATCGAGGACGTACCGGTCGATGTCGACCTGCTGGCCGGAGCGGGTTTCCGTCCGGTGGGAAACCACCGATCGGCTGGTTCGGTTGAGGCCGTATTCGACGTCGACCGTGCTCGTCAGGTCGCCGTCCTCGCGGTGCTGGACTATCGTCGCGTTCTGCTCCGCTGTGTATGCGGAGACGTTCCCCATCGCCGCCAGCGTGGCGGCCTGCAACTCCTCCGCGCTCGGGACGTCCCCGTCATCGACGGAATCGGTCGGTGTCGCCGTCGGCGTCGTCGATCCACCGCCGACACACCCGGCCAGCAACAGGGCCACCACGAGGAGGGCACCCGAGAGATGAGATCTGGTCGTCATGTTTCCCCCAATGGGGCCTGAGAAAATAAACCCGGCTAAGCTGTGCGGCCGACACGACGTGACCCGGAAGCTACTCCCGTGCCGTCAGGCGGCGGTCTCGTTGTCGAGCGAGATCGCCGAATCGGCCGACTCAGGGAGGGAAACTGTGACTGTTCGGTTGTACTCGAACGCGAGTTCGATATCCATCGTCAGGTCGACGGTCTGTCCCGCCTGCGTGACTGTCGCGTTTATCGAGACGGTGGTCCGAGCGGGTCGGTCGGTCTCGGGATCGACCCAGAGACGTTGGTCGACGTTGGTCACGTCGTACTCGACGCCCGACCCGCTACCGAGACGTGCCATGATCGCCTCGCTCGTCGCTTCCTCGTCGACATCGGCCTCGAGGACGCGCGTTTCAGTTCCGTCGATGGTCTCGGTGCCGGCCATCGTTACCGAGGCGTTCGCCAGGAACGCACGCTGGCGGGCGAGCGTGTCCTGCTGATCGAGGAAGGTGTCGTTGACCTCGGCAGTCACCCACTCCGAACCGTACTGGCTGGCGTAGGCGGGATTGTATTCGTAGATCGACCCGTTCAGAAAGTACACGCTCGCTCGCTGAGTCATCCCACTCACCGACACAGTCTGGTTGATCTGCATCCGCTGGTCCGCCCGGTCGAACGCTCCCAGGGAATCGATCGCCTGTCTCTGTGTCCGGTTGTTTGCCGACTGGACGATCGTCGTGTTCGTGGTGACGTGATAGGACTCGACGCCGTCCATCGCTGCGAGTGTATCTGACTGGGCCTGCGATCCATCGACCGCCTCGGTCGTCGTCGCCCCACCGCTACACCCCGCGAGGACTACCATCCCGAGGAGGGCAATCAGGGCAAGCGCGCGTCGTCGCATGTATCTCATCCGTACTTTCCGTGAGTCCGTAAAAAGGATCCGTCTTTCCTCGATGCCGTCTCGAAGTGGAGTGAGACGGATTATACGCTGAACAGGCGCAATACCACGGCCTTCAGGCCGTGGATACGCGCCGTCACTCAGTGACACCTTCCACAGACCCCAACAAGGCTGGATATTCCACGCCAAACACAGCCTTTAATACACTATATTTCATAACTAGTTATAAATACAGTCCGATGCTGGAGACAACCCGCACCTACGTCGCACGCATCACGAACCATAGTCAGGTTCGTGACGATCTCGACCAGTGCGGGTTCTCCGCGTCGAAACTGTGGAACGTCGGACGCTACTACATCCAACAACGGTGGGACGAAGACGGTGAGATACCCGACGAAGCCGAGCTGAAGTCGGAGTTGAAAGACCACGAACGCTACAGTGACCTGCATTCTCAGTCAAGTTCGTTCGAAAGACGAAGTCTTTCGTGATGCCAAAAATCTACGATTTTTGAGCACAGCGAGTTCTCGAAGAGCTTGCTGAAGCGTTCACCGGCTGGTACAACGCCGACGACGGTAACAACCCACCGGGCTACCGGAAACGTGGCGACCGACACCCTCGCTCCACCGTCACATGGAAGAAACGAGCCATCAAGCACGACGACAAGCACGGCCAACTTCGCCTCTCGAAAGGCTTCAACCTGAAAGAGAGTCGGTCTGACTTCATCCTCGCGGAGTACGAAACTCGCCCTGACGTAGAAGTCGAGAACATCCAGCAAGTGCGTGCCGTCTGGAACGGCGACGAGTGGGAACTCCACCTCGTCTGCAAGAAACAGATTCCTGTCGAAGACGCACCCGGTGACAACACGGCGGGTATCGACCTCGGAATCAGCAACTACCTCGCCATCGACTACGAGGACGGCCCCTCAGAGTTGTATCCGGGGAACACGCTGAAAGAGGACAAACACTACTTCACCCGCGAGGAGTACCAGACCGAAGGCGAGAACGGCCCGTCGAAGCGAGCGCAGAAGGCTCGGCAGAAACTCTCCCGACGCAAAGACCACTTCCTTCACACCCTCAGCAAGCACATCGTTGAGCGGTGTGTCGAAGAAGGTGTGGCGAAAATCGCGGTTGGCGACCTCAGTGACATCCGCGAGGATGAGAACGGTGACTCGCGGAATTGGGGTGCGTCCGGGAACAAGAAGTTGCACGGCTGGGAGTTCGACCGATTCGCCCGCCTCCTTGAATACAAGGCCGAGGAACACGGAATCCTCGTTGACCGTGTAGACGAGGAGAACACGAGCAAGACGTGTTCGTGTTGCGGGCAGATTCGGGATAGCAACCGTGTGGAGCGCGGTCTATACGTCTGTTCGTCGTGCGAGACGACGATGAACGCAGACGTGAACGGTGCGGTGAACATCAGGAGAAAGATAACTCAGAGTCTCCCGACGGGGGATATGAGTAACGGCTGGTTGGCACAGCCCGGAGTCTTCCTGTTCGACCGCGAGAGCGGACGGTTCACACCGAGAGAGCGGGGAGACTGCAAACCCTAATATCTCAACACTCGGGATTCCTCCGCCTTCAGGCGGATGAGGATGTCAAATGGATCTAGTGTTCACATACTGTCTCCCAACAGCTTAGGGTCAGATACAAATACAACGATTGGGAAGAGAAAACCGTACTATGAGTTCGAACATAGAATCGAATTCCGACATTAGTGCAGAATCTTCAATTGAAGCTGACGAAATGGCGGGTTCTTCAACGAAAACACTCTGTTTCTGGTCGAAAACTGACCCGGACTGGAACCCTGACTGACTGCCTCGGTCACACGAGATTCGATAGCGCATCTAGCGATTCGATGTGATGGGTGGGGTCAGGTTCTCCATCGGGGACATCTCCGTCCCGGGCCAGCAGCGCACTGTCGATGCCGGCACGGTCGGCGGCCGCGATATCGGTGCGGCGGTCACCGACGAACAGCGCCTCGTCTATCGAGAGACGGTCAAGTGTCCATCGGAGCAGGTGTGCCTCGGGCTTGCGCTGACCGAACTCCGACAGCGTCGGATACCGACCGCGGACAGTGTCCATTGGCCAGCCGAAGTGTTCGGCGGTAAACCGAACGGTTCCCTGCCGATTGTTGCTGACGATGCCCAGCGTCTGCTCGTCGGCGAGGTCTGCCAGCACTGCGGTGTCGTCGAACGGAACCCGATCACCGCCGATAATTCGTTCGTTTTCGATCGTTGTCGCGGCCCGTTCGCGATAGGCCCAGGCCGGCGCGGCCGGCAGGGAAAGGTCGTCACAGGTCGTTCGCACTTCCGCGACATCGTCGGGGTTTACCAGTCCCGGTAGCGGATCGCCCTCGTAGTCGATCCCAAAGTCAGCGAGTGTCGCGGCGGCTGCCTGACGGTACACGTCCCGGTCAGTGTGATACCCGGTCAGCAACACGCCGTCCATATCGAACAGGATCGTTTCGTATGCCACAGACACGCTCCGGGCGAGAGCAATAAATCAATTCCGCCCACGGTACTGACTGCCCATCCGCGTGGCGGGATGGCGATGACGCTCCGGCGACGGTAGTCAGACATTCGCGGAACCGTCGACACCGGACGGGTCGACCGCGCGTGCGAGCAATGGTCGCAGCATCTTTACTAGGGGTGCGCGTTCGCTGTCGGTCCAGACCGCGCGATGGTTGCTCACACCGGGCAGCGACGAGGCGGCGTCCGCGCTGACGAGCATCGACTCTCCGTCGACCATCAACACTGCGCTGACCGCGCCGGGCCGGACGGGATACTCCTCCCACCAGGTCCAGGTCTCAACGACCCGGCCGGCTGCGGCAGTGTCGGCCACCCGGTCGCGGATCGGCTCCCCCGGCGAGCCTATGGTCACCGTGACGCCGCGCTCGGCGGCCGTATCGATCGCGTCAAGCAGTTCGTCAGTGAGCAACGCATCGACGGCCAACGCGAGCAGTACCTCGTCGTCCGCGGCCGAGACGAGTTCCCGTAGCCGCTCGCTGACCTCTGTCGACCCTTCCATCACCCAGACATCGACGCTCTCGTCGTCTCGGGTTGGCGATTCCAGTCGTGGGAACAACTCCCGGAGCCGATCGAGATAGCGTGTATACTCCCGTTCGAGCGTTGCAGTTGCTTCTGTCGGCCCGGACGCGCGAAACCGCCTCGGCGTCGACTGCTGGATGTCGACTAGCCCCCGATCGCTCAGTGTCTCCATACAGTCATAGACTCGCGCCTGAGGAATGTCGGCAACGTCCGCGATTTCCTTGGCCGTGCCGGTGGCGATCCGAGACAACGCGACGAAACACTTTGCCTCGTATTCGGTAAACTCGAACTGCTGAAGCAACTCGACTGACTCCTCGACGACTGCGTCGATCCCGTCTGTTGTGTTCGGTCTTGTCATCGTAGACTCCCTGGTGGTCTGGGAGCCTTTCGGTAGGGACCAGTAAAATCTCTTTGATGTTTCTACTATCTTCAAAATGGCTTCGTCTCTGGTGTCGACTGAGTTATAGCGCCTGAATGCGACTATATCGGTGATATCCCCCGCAGACGTGTATCGGCCTCTACCTCGGACGTTGCCGAGAGGGATAGATTTATACCGAAACAGCTCATTTTCTACGATAAGAAAAAATGCCTGGGCAGTCCGGGCACGACCAACCCACAATGTCAGAGACCAACACTCGATTCCGATCACACGCACAGACGCGGACGGCACGCGACGAACAACTACAGGGGTCCGAGGAGACGGACGGGGAGCTGACCTGTCCCGAATGTGGTGCATCGGGCATCGCTGTCGAGAAGCGCGGGGAAACTGTTTGCAGGGAATGTGGGATCGTCATCGAAGACGATATGATCGATCACGGGCCCGAGTGGCGGGCCTTCGACTCCCGGGAGCGCGATCAGAAGTCCCGCGTCGGTGCGCCCTCGACGAACACGCTACACGACAAGGGACTCTCGACGAAGATCGACTGGAAGGACAGCGACGCGAGCGGCTCGTCGCTGTCGGCGCGCAAGCGTTCCCAGATGGTCCGACTGCGCACCTGGGACGAACGGTTCCGGGCGAAAAGTGCCCGCGAGCGCAACCTCAAGCAAGCTCTCGGTGAAATCGATCGAATGGCCTCGGCGCTTGGCCTGCCGGAGAACGTCCGTGAGACCGCCGGTGTCATCTACCGAAAGGCGCTGTACGACGACCTGCTGCCCGGCCGCTCGATCGAGGCGATGGCGACGGGGTCACTGTACGCCGCCGCGCGGCAGGCCAACACGCCACGCAGCCTCGACGAGTTCCAGCCGATCAGCCGCGTCGACCGCCAGGAGTACGCTCGCGCGTATCGCTATCTCGGGCGCGAACTCGGACTCGCGATTGAGCCGGCCGATCCAGCGAAGTACCTCCCCCGGTTTGCTTCCGAACTCGAAGTCCCGGAAGAGGTCAAACGTCGCGCTCGAGAACTGATCGAGACCGGCAAGTCTCAGGGCGTCCACTCCGGGAAATCGCCGGTCGGACTGGCCGCCGGTGCGCTCTATGCTGGCGCACTGCTGAGCAACGAACGGATCACCCAGCAGACGATCGCCGAGGTGACCGACGTCAGTGAAGTGACGATCCGTAACCGGTATCAGGAACTCCTCGACGCACACGAGCAAGCCGAGCAAACCGGATAGCGGCGACTGCCCGTCCAAACGATAACGGCGATCGGACCGCCCGATCAGCGCATCTCTTCGAGCGAATAGAAGTCCTCAGCGTCGGCGGTGAGCCAGTGGGTCGAGCGGTCGTCGTCACTCATCCCTGGTGCGTCGAGATACAGCGTCACTCGGTCACCGTCGCGTACCACCCGCACCGTGCCGGTCGACACACTCTCGCTGTCGAACGATCCGTCCTGGGGCGCGTGGTG
>ENA-ORCS01001342-ORCS01001342.1-marine-metagenome-genome-assembly--contig:-NODE-1342-length-10897-cov-3.236784_pt1 | contig 10897 bp, 7 predicted proteins | sample MGYA00237781_ERZ508513 | MGnify/ENA primary metagenome ERZ508513 (study PRJEB26184, sample SAMN06268793) | marine metagenome | isolation source: Eden Landing Ponds, San Francisco, CA, USA | place...
GCGTGATCGAGACGAACGTGAAGAGGACGAAGATCCACCAGATCGTCCGGACTGTCGAGACGATCGAGGGATGGATCTTTTCCGAGCGCGCCTCGCTTTCGTAGAGCGTCAGCGACCCGCTGCCGGGTCGGGCGAGGATCGCCGTCGTCAGGACGATCACGCCGACGCCGCCGATCCACTCGATGAACGATCGCCACCACTGCAGCGTCCGGGGCAGGACCTCCTCGTTGTCGGTCATGGTCAGCCCCGTCCCGGTGAAGCCGCTCATGCTCTCGAAGAGTGCGTTCAACGGTTCCGTGAACGCCGCGAGCGTCGAAGTCCGGGCCGAAGACGGGACCGAGAGCAGCGCCGGATCGAGTTCGGCAGTCCAGGCGACCAGCAGGAAGGGCAGCGAGCCGAACAGCGCGACCGCGAACCAGCCCGAGGCCGCGACCATCATCCCGTGGAGTTTCCCGGGGTCCTCGGCGTCCGCGAACAGCGTCGTCAGCGCGTACCCGACGCCGAACGGGATTGCCGCCGAGACCGCGAGCGCGGGCACGACGTAGAACTCGCCCCAGACGAGCGCGACGACCGCCGTGACCACGATGAGTCCGGCGAGCGCTTCGAGCATCCGGCCGATATCACGTCCGAGCGTCGCTTTCGTCCCGTTCATTCCGTGGTGTCCCCGTAATGGCCGAAGATGTCCGTGATCGCCGGATCCGCGCCGACTGCCGAGTAGACCGTCAGCAGGTCACCGGCTTCGATTCGCGTGTTCCCACGGGGGGTAATCGGCTTGTCCGTGCCCTCGCGCTCGATGGCGACGACGAGGATGTCGTCGCTAAGGTCGCCGGCTGCGGCCTCCTGTAGTGTTTTCCCGACAATCGGTGCGTCATCAGCGACAGTGATCTCGAACACCTCGGCCTCCTCGTTGATCCGCATATAGTCGACGATCGCAGGGCGGGCAACAGATCGATAGAGGTGCTCGGCGATGAGTTCCTGGGGGTTCTCCATCGTGCTCACGCCGATCTGCCGGAAGAGACTCATATGCTCGGGGTTGTGGACGACCGACAGGATGTTCGGCACGTCGAACTCCTGTGCGAGCAGACAAACCATGACATTTGTCGCGTCCTGGTCGGTCGTAGAGATGACCGCGTCCGCCCGGTCGGCACCCGCGTCCTCGAGCGTTTCACGCACCGTCGCGTCTGCGTTCAACACCAGACAGTCGTACTCGCTGGCGATCTGATCGGCTTTCGCGTCGTCGCGTTCGATGACGACGACTTCGTTGCCCGACCGAGTCGCGATATCGATCAGGGGCGTTCCGATATCGCCAGCGCCGACGACGATGATGTACATATCGGTTGCTCGTACAGAATGGGTAGAAAAACTATCGACTCGCAGATGATTTGAGCCGTGTTATCGACTATAGTGGAGACAGCAATCGATCGCCCTGGTCGCAATCGCGGAGCGGTCGAACGGGCGGAGTCTCTGGCGACATCCGGTCGGGCGACAGTAACGCGAACTTGGGTGTCTCGGCGTTTCGCCAACGAGACCGGAACGTATCGACGATTGGCCGATTCACAACGTCTGTGAGTGGTTCCCTCACCGAGACGCTTTTTTCATTGCGGACTGAATCGCCTGCAATCGATATGAACTCGCTCCCAGACTCGCTCGACGATATCAGCCTCACTCGTCGGGACCGACTCATCGTCTATTACGCCGCTGGTCTGGTTGTCCTCGTCGGTACCTACACCCTGCTGTATCATCTCGGTATGACCCACCTCGAAGGGGACGACCACTCGATTTTCCGGTCGTTCCAGACGGTCGTCGAGACGTTCACCACGACCGGGTTCGGCGCGGATTCGCCGTGGGAAACCCCCTGGATGAACCTGTTCGTGGTCATGATCCAGTTGAGCGGCATCGCGCTGGGCTTTTTTACGCTACGAGTTATCATCATCCCGCTGTTTACGAGTGCAGAAGTCAATCTCGACAACCGGCTGACGCCGAAGCGTGATCACGTCATCATCTGTGAGTACCGTCGCGACTCCGAGGTACTGCTCGAAGAACTCGAGGCGCTCGGGATCGAGTACGTCCTCATCTCCTCGGACGAACAGGAGGCTCGCCGGCTCTCGGACGACGGGTACGCCGCGATCGACGGCTCACCCCAGCAAGCGGAAGCCTTCGAGCGAGCGAGCATCGACAGCGCGCGAGCGGTGATCACCGACGCCGGGAGCGCGACGGTCGATACGATCCTGACCGCCCGGTCCGTCCAGCCCGACGTCGAGATCATTACGCTCACCGACGACAGTTCGCTCGCCGATATCTTCGAGGAGACCGGTGCCGACAGCGTCCTCTCGCCACACAGCGTCCTCGGTCACCGACTGGCCGAGAAGATTGTCTCCACGTTCCGCACCGACCTGGGCGACGCGGTCGAACTCGGCGAAGACATCGAACTGACGGAGGTATCCATCGAGCGAGGGAGTGCCCTCGACGGCGTGACGATCCGGAACTCGAGCATCCGCGAGGAGACGGGTGCGAACGTCGTCGGAGCCTGGATCGACGGGGAGCTGGAGCTGCCGCCCGATCCGGACGCTGTCATTCGCGAAAACACCGTTCTGCTCGTCGCCGGCGAACACGAAGCCCTCGAAGAGCTCAGCGAATTCAGCCGATCCGTGACACCGTTCAAGCGTCCGGATCGGGTCGTGCTCGCCGGGAGCGGCGAAGTGGGGGGTGCAGCCGAGCAGGTACTCGAAGACGCCGGCATCGAGACAATCACAGTTGACCACGACGAGGCGACCGAACCGGATGTCGTCGGTGACGTGGGCGATCGGGCGGTCCTTGAGGAAGCTGGCATCTCTGACGCGGGGGCGATGATCGCCTGTATCCCGGACGACTCGCAGAACCTGCTCGCGGCTGTGCAGGCACAGGCGATCAATCCCGACATCGAGGTTCTGTTTCGCGCCAACGAGATGGCGACTGTCACGAAGGCCTTCCGTGCGGGGGCTGACTACGTCCTGGCGGTCCCGCAGGTCAGCGCGCGGATGGTCGCACGTGAACTCCGCGGCGAGGACGTGCTCGCACCCGCAAGCCAGATTCGCGTCATTCGCGTTCCGGCGAGACCGTTCGCCGGCGAAACGACCGAAAGCGCCGAGATCCCCGAACGCACCGGTTGCCGGGTCGTCGCAATCGAGGACGACTCCGGAATGACGACCCAGATCGATCCCGGCCGGCAACTCGACGCGGACGACCGGCTCACCCTCGTCGGAACCGACGACGCGGTTCAGCAGTTCCTCAAGCAGTTCGACGTGTCACCGACGGAATCCTGATAGTGATTATTGTCGGCCTGTTCCGGATCGCCCGCCCGACTGCGGGCGGTCGTCCCGGTAAATCGCTACAATGAAAGCAGCGACCGCGCTCAGCCGAACAGCCGCTCCCACAGCGACCGCTCGTGGGCCCTCTCGGCGAGTAGCACTGGCACGTCGATCTCTTCAAGCGTATCGAAGACCAGCGAGCCGGAGACGAGCCGCGAGAGCAGTCCCTCTCCGGTCGCACCGACGACGATCAGCGTCGAGTCCTGCGCATGGTGTTCGAGCGCGTCCTCGAACGACCCGGTCTCGACGACCGCGCGGGCGTCCTCAAGGTCGTGAGTTTCAGTCCACGAATCGAGAAACGCCCGCCCGTCGGCTTCGTTGTCGGCGACGTGCAACAGCGTGACTTCCGGGCCGGTCTGTTCTCCTAGGGCGGCCACGACAGCAGCTGAGAGATCCGAGGACGGGCCGCCGGCGGTCGGGACGAGAACCCGATCCGGTTCGAACTGATCTCCGTCGAACACCAGCACGTCACAGGGGAGGTCGTGAGCAATCTCGTCGACTGTCCGTTCCGCACGCCCTTCGGCGAGGTGATCGCCGCGTCCCATAATCAGCGTGTCCACGTCGTGTTCGCGGGCCGCGTCGAACACTTCGGTGAAGCCGCGGTGTGAGAGGATCGACACTGTTTCGACCGGGATATCGTAGCCGTCGGCGTCTTCACGGGCTTGTGCGAACAGTTTCTCGGACGAGCGCTCGACGTGCTCCTCGCGTGCACGAGCGAGCGACGTCTGATCGGGGACGGTCACGACGTGCGTCGAAAGCAGGCGACCGTCCTGTGCGCTGGCCATTGCACATCCCAGTTCCATCAGCGATTTCTCTGTCTGTGGATTCGAAAGCGCGACCATTATCGTCGGGCCAGCATTCCCGTTGGGAGCGACCGCATCGGCGGCCGAAACGACCGATTCGGGAACGTCGGACTCCTCGGAGCGGACGTGTGTCGAGAGAACGCCCTCCAGCGGCGTCCGTGCCCGGGCGTAGACGAAGTACCACACCACAGCGAAGACGACGAACCCACCGGAGATCAGGATCTCCTTGGGTGCCATAAACGCGACCAGACCGAGCGAAAGCACCGCGCCCACTGCGGGCGTGATGGGATATAATGGTACCCGGAACTGCGGATCGTAGTCGGGGTCGAACTCCCGGAAGACGATCAGCGCGATGTTCATCAGAGCGTAGACGACCAGATGCAGGACGGAAGCGGCTTTCGCCAGCGTCTCGATGTCCCGGCCGAGTGCGGCGATAAAGACGAGGATCATCCCGCCGGTCAGGACGATCGACCGGTACGGCGTCGCGTAGTCCGGATGGATCTCGTTGAGCCAGTCGGTGACGATCCGATCCCGACCCATCGCGAAGTTGATCCGGGCAGACGCCAGGATCGAGGCGTTGGCCGAGGACGCCGTCGCCAGCAGCGCACCGAGAGTCATCGCGGTCGCGGCTGCCGCAGCAACGCCGCCGACGCCCAGTATGCTCTCGGGGAAGACCGTTTCGGCGACCTGTGCGACCGGCGCTTCCTGGCTGAGTTCCGGCCAGGGAATGATCCCGACCATCAACCCGACGATAATCGCGTAGATCACCGTCACGATCGCGACGCTGCCGATGATCGCCCGCGGGAGGTTCTTGCCCGGATTTTTCAGCTCCTCGCCGACGGTCGCGATCTTGGCATACCCCAGAAAGGAGACGAACACGAGCGCGGTCCCGGGCAGGAGCTGGCCATAGCCCATCGGCGCGAGACCCCCCTCACTGACGACGGTCCCCCAGTCGAACGAGAAGATGCCGACCGCGGAAAGCACTGTCAAGATTGCCAGCAGGATCGTGACGATGATCGTCTGGACGTTTCCGGTCTCTTTCGCCCCGATGTAATTCACACCGACGAAGAGCCCACCGGCGATCAGCGCGCCGATCTGGATATCGTTGAGAAACAGCACGCCGGGGATCGGGGCGAGCGTGGTGAGATATTGGCCGAACCCGATCGAGTAAAACGCCGAGGCAAACGCCAGTCCCATCCAGTCACCCATCCCGGCGATCGAGCCGAAAACCGGACCCAGAGATCGGTTGACGTAGTAATAGCCGCCGCCGGCCTTCGGCATCGCGGTCCCGATTTCAGAGATCGAGAGGGCGTTCACCATCGCGATGACGCCGCCGACGACGAACGAGGCGACGACGATCGGTCCGGCTTCCTGGGCTGCGATGCCGGGAAGCACGAAAATCCCTGCGCCGATCATCGTCCCGATCCCGATCGTCATCGCCGAAACGAGCCCGAGGTCTTTCGCCAGTTCCGTGTCGGATTCGCTCATTTTGGCCCCTCCATCGGAGAGATAGAGTTCGCTCGCACGACGTTATCCCTCCTCTGTCTCCGGATTCGGAAGGGAGATGACCGGGATTGTCGGCTCGGTCACTAGTTTCGTCGCTGTGTCCCCGGAGAGCAACCGAACGAGGCGACTTCCGCCACGGGCCCGAAACGCGAGTGCCGTCGCGCCGACGTCGTCTGCTGCCGCAAACAGCGTCTCGACGACGTCGGTCCCGTAGTGGATCCGGGCGTCGAACGCAACGTCGGAGGCCAGCCGGCTCTCGACGACCGCCAGAAACTCCGCGGCGTCGGACTGTCGTTTCTCCAGCGGGGCCTTGTCCGGTGCGCCGCCGGCCTTCTCGACGACGTGGACGGCAGTGACGCGCTCGATCTCGTCCAGATACGGTTCCAGCGCGGCACTGCTCGCCAGTGCGTCGTCCTCGCTTGCGACCGGCAGGAGAACGTGGTCGAGTATCACCATCGGTGATCACCGAAGGGCTGCATGGTCCACGTTCAGGCCACCGAACCATAAGTTTGCTCATCCGCCAGACAGGTCGTCAATCTATGCCATATATTTTGTCAGAACGTTCTTTTCTAACGCTTCAAATGACGGAGTGCCAGAAGAGAAGTTAGATCAACCGAACAGCCGCTCCCACAGCGAGCGTTCCCGGGCGCGTTCGGCCAGCAGGACCGAACAGGCGATGTCGTCGACGACGTCCATCACGAGCGAGCCGGAGATGAGCCGCTCGAGCAAGCCGCGTTCGGTCGCGCCGAGAATCACCATCGAACAGCCCCGGGCGGCGTCTTCGATCGCCGCCTCGACGTCACCGGTCGTCGCGATTAATTCGGCGTCATCGAGGTCGTGTTTCTCGGCCCACGATTCGATGAACGCCTCCGCTTCCGACTGGCTGTCGCCGACGTGCAACACCGTCACGTCGGAGTCGTATTTGGCGCTGAGCAGGTTCGCGATCTCGGCGCTCAACGCCGAGTCCGGTCCGCCCGCGGTCGGCAGGAGGATGTGCCCGGGCGTGAACCCGCGGTCCTTGAGCACGAGGAAGTCACAGGGGGGATCCTGCGTGACGTCGTCGAGCGTGCTCTCGGCGCGGCCGGGCGAACCGTGCGAATCCTCGCCCCAGCCCATCACGACCAAATCCGCCTCGTGGTCACGGGCGGCGTCGAAGATCTCCTCGAAGGACTCGTGGGAGAGAATCGTGTGTGTCTCGACGTCCACGCCGAAGGTTTCGGCGTCCGCGCGGGCCTGATCGAGCAACTCCTGGGACTCGGCGTCGATCTCGTCGAGGTGTTCGGCCCCGTACTCCAGGGACGTCTGATCGGGTACTGTCGCGATGTGGACCGCCTCGACGGTCCCGCCGCGGGCCTTCGCGATCGCGCTCGCGAGCGTGATGAGATCGGTCTCGTGTTTGGGGTTGGCCAGCGGGACCATTACCGTGTACTCGCCGCCGTCGGGCTGGACCGTCTTGGCGGCAGAGACTGCCGGGCCGGGAATGCGGTCACGACGCGAGAGGACGTACTCCGAGAGGACTCCCTGCTTGGTCGTTTGGGTGCGCGCGTAGAGAACGTACCAGACGAACCCGAAGACGACGAAACCGACGGCGAGGCCGATCTCGATCGGTTTCATGAACGCGATCAGTCCGAACGAGGTGATTGCGCCCAGAATCGGGACGATCGGGTACAGCGGTACGGTGAAGTCGGGATCGTACTCCGGGGTGTCGGCCCGACGCATAACGATCAGAGCGATGTTGAGCAGCCCGTAGACGATCAGGTGCAGGACGCTACCCGCTTTCGCAAGCACCTTGATGTCCCCAATGAGGATGAATGCGAGGATGAACCCGCCGGTAACGGCGATCGAACGATACGGTGTGGCGAACCGATCGTGGATGTCGTTCAGCCACGGGCTCATAAGCTTGTCTCGCCCCATCGCGAAGTTGATACGCGACGACGCCAGGATCGAGGCGTTGGCCGAGGACGCCGTCGCGAGCAGGCCCGCGAAGGTGAGGATTGCGACTCCGACCGCACCGAACCCGAACGCTCCGAACGCGATCTCGGCGACGTCTAGAACAGGCGTCTCCGTGTTTGCCGGGACGAGCAGATCCCAGTTGATAACGCCCATCAGCATAACCAGGATGACGGCGTACATCGTCGTCACGATGGCGACGCTGCCGATGACCGCAAGCGGGAGGTTCCTGCCGGGATTTTTGATTTCCTCTGCGACAGTCGTGATCTTCGCAAACCCGAGAAACGAAACGAACACCAGGGCGGTCCCGGGGAGAATACCCGCCACGCCGCCGGTTTCGTCGGGGAAAAACGGCTGGAGCGTCGAGAGATCGGCCTGCAGGAATCCGAGAATCGAAAACACAGTGAGAATCGCAACGAGCGTAAGCACGATTACGTTCTGTAGCCGACCGGTCTCTTTGGCGCCGACGTAGTTGACGGCGACGAACATCCCACCGGCCAGCAACGCACCGACCTGCGACTGGGTGATGACGAGCGCGGCGATTTCGAAACTGGGAAGCGGGACGAACGTCGCGAGGTAGTCCCCGAATCCGATCGTGTAGAACGCGCTCGCAAAGGCTAGGCCCATCCAGTTACCCATCCCAGCGATCGAGCCGAAAAGCGGCCCGAGTGCGTGGTTGACGTAGTAGTAACTGCCGCCAGCCTTCGGCATTGCAGTCCCGAGTTCGGAGGCGGACATCGCGGTGAACATCGAGATGACTCCCCCAGCGACGAACGACAGCGCGACGGCGGGGCCGGCCTTGGCAGCCGCCTCACCGGGCAACACGAAAATACCCGCGCCGATCATCGTCCCGACGCCGATCGTCAGCGCCGCCAGCGGCCCGAGGTCCTTCGCGAGTTCCTCGTCAGCGTTACTCATTGTCAATCACTCCCTCAGAGTCCCCCTCATAGCGAACCTCAGGCACGACGATACTACTCGTGTCGATCTCGTGGGTAGTGTCGGAAACCGCCTTGGCGCCCACTTGACCGCGGACGACGCAGTCGAACAGCCTATCCATAATACCGTCCCATAGGACAGAACAGCTTGTGTTGCGACACCAGTCGGACGGCCGTGGCTGGTGGTGATTGTCGCATATTCGGGTTTCTGTAGTGGGGAACCTTAACTCTGGTCAGTCAGTTCCGAGCTCGCCGGTCCGTCACCCACCCGCCGGACCGCGATGGAAATCCACTTACCACAGGGAATCGATACCGCCGGTAATGAGACGAAGGCCGACGACAGCGGGTGATCATTCGTGCGCGTGGTGATCGTCGGTGCGGGCGAGGTCGGGTCGAGCGTCGCCGCGAGCCTCGCTGACGACCACGAGGTCGTCGTGATCGACATCGACAGCGACCGCGTTGATGCATTGACCTACTCGCTTGACGTACTGCCCATCGAGGGCGACGGGGCGTCCCTGGAGACACTACAGGAAGCCGGGGTCAAGGACGCTGATATGGTGATCGCGTGTACCGACAACGACGAGACGAACATCGTCACGTGCGGGACGGTCCAGACGGTTTCCGAGGCGTTCACCATTGCTCGCGTGCGAAACACGACGTATATCGATACCTGGGAGCACTCCGAGGGTGCGCTCGGCGTCGATTTGATGGTCGGGACAAACCTGATGGCGGCTCGGAGTATCGTCCGTGTGATCGGGCTTCCCGGTGCCGAAGACGTCGACCGGTTCGCGGACGGGCTTGTCCGGATGGCCGAATTTCGTATCACAGACGACAGCCCGGTCACCGGGAAGTCTGTTGCGGAAGCCGACACGTACGACTCGCTGACGTTTGCAGCGATCATTCGTGACGGCGACGTGATCATCCCGAGCGGGGACACGTGTCTGATCGACGGCGACGACCTGGTCGTAATCGGCTCGCTCGAGAGCGTCAGCGAGTTCGCGCGGTCGCTCACCCCTGGAGTGGACGACATCTCGGACGTGCTGATCGTCGGTGGCAGCGAGATTGCCTTCGAAACGGCCGACATCCTCTGCAGCGAAGGCATCACGCCGCGGCTCGTCGAACCCGACGCGGACCGCGCACGCCAGCTCGCCGAAGCGTTGCCCAACGCGACAGTGTTCGAGAACGACCCGACGGATCAGGAGTTCCTCGAGCGCGAACGCATCGACGAGGTGGACATCGCAATCGCAGCGCTGGAGAGCGACGAGAAGAACCTCCTCTCGGCGCTGTTGGCAAAGCGCCTCGGCGCGGACCGATCGATCGCCGTCGTCGAAGACGGCGATTACTCCGATCTGTTCGAGGCGGTCGGTGTCGACGTCGCCATCAATCCTCGCGAAGCCATCGCCGAGGAGATCACGCGATTCACCCGCGAGCGACACGCCGAAAACGTTGCGCTGATCGAACACGATCGTGCGGAGGTTCTGGAAATCGAAGTCGACGAGGAGAGCGTCCTATTCGGTCGGCCGATCCGCGAATCGGTCCGGGAGTTGCCAGACGGTGTCGTGATCGGGGCGATATCGCGCGCCGGTTCTCTCGTCATCCCTCGTGGAGATACGGTCATCGAAAGCGGCGACCACGTCGTGGTCTTCGCCGCACAGGAGATCGTCGAGGAAACGATGGAATTGATCTAAGGGCGGCGGTCCGGCAGGGGATCGACAGCGACTATCGGCCGTCTTTCCGATACTTTGATACCGCAGAGAGGATTTGCTACCCCTATGTCGTGGCGAGTGGACTGGCAGGCGAGTGTCGGCCTCCTCGGCACCGGCCTCAAGTATCTCGCGGTCACGATGGTCGTGCCGCTGTTCGTCGCAGTCGTCTATATGGAGGACATCTGGGTGTTTGCCCTCTCTATGGTTTTCGTCACAGCGCTCGGGTTCGCACTCGAACGGGTCGACCCTGACCCGGATGTCGGGCCCCGGGAAGCGCTGGTGTTCGTATCGCTGGCCTGGCTTACGGCCGCGCTCGTCGGCACGGTTCCGTATCTGCTGGCAGGGTTCGGCACGAGTTCGACGCTGGCCGATCCCGTCAACGCACTGTTCGAGTCGATGAGCGGGTTCACGACGACGGGGGCGACCGTAATGGGCGAGATCAGCTTGGAGCAGCACTCTCACGCCCTGCTCATCTGGCGCCAGCTCACCCAGTGGCTCGGCGGGATGGGGATCATCGTCCTGATGATCGCGATCCTCCCCGAGGTGGCCGTCAACGGTGCCCAGCTGATGGCCTCGGAAGCACCGGGCCCGGAGCTCCAGAAACTGACGCCGAAGATCGCCGAGACCGCACGCGTCCTCTGGCTGATCTA
>ENA-ORCS01001343-ORCS01001343.1-marine-metagenome-genome-assembly--contig:-NODE-1343-length-10895-cov-3.143095_pt1 | contig 10895 bp, 11 predicted proteins | sample MGYA00237781_ERZ508513 | MGnify/ENA primary metagenome ERZ508513 (study PRJEB26184, sample SAMN06268793) | marine metagenome | isolation source: Eden Landing Ponds, San Francisco, CA, USA | place...
CCGGCGGTTCGCTTCCCATCGTCGGGTCGGCGTTCGAGCGCGTGACCGGCGCGCTGACGACGCGCGTCGATCGACTCGCGGACGGTCCCGGGATCGCCGCGCTCGGGGCCGTTCACGGGCTGCTTCCCTGTCCATTGCTGTACCCAGCGTATCTCTACGCGCTTTCGACCGGGTCGGCCCTTTCGGGCGCGCTCGCGCTCGGCGCGCTGGGGCTCGGAACGATCCCGGCGCTGTTCGCCTACGGGACCGCGTTCCAGTCCCTTTCGACGGGGACGCGTCGGCACCTCCATCGCGCGCTCGGCGTGGCATTCGTCGTCCTCGGGACGATCCCGCTCGCTCGCGGACTTACGCTGTTCGGCGTCGCCGTCCCCCATCTCCCGCTGCCGATGCCACCCACTCTCTCGTGATCATGTCCGATAGCTGTACCCTCTGTGACTTGCCGACGCCCGACCCGCCGGTGACCGGCGACGGCGTCGACGGGACGTTCTGCTGTCGGGGCTGTCTCGAAGTCGCGAGCACGTTGGAAGACGTCGAAGATGCGGATGCCGAGACCGCGAACGAAGTCATCGAGACCGGTGACGCCGCGTCCGCGGAGGGGGAGACAGCTTACCTCTCTGTCGATGGGATGCACTGTGGGACCTGCGAGGTGTTCGTCGAGTCACAGGCGGTCGAGCGTGAGGGCGTCGCCGCTGCGGAGGCGAGTTACCCCTCGAACACCGTCAAAGTCGTTTACGACGAGGAGCGAACCGACGCAGGGACGATCGCGGAGGCGATCTCGGGACTGGGCTACGCCGCGAGCGAACGCGAACAGGGCGATCGCGACACGGAAACGATCCAGCAAGGACGGCTACTGATCGGTGGCTTTTTCGGCATGATGACGATGGTCTGGTACGTCCTCTTTCTCTATCCGGCATATCTGGGGCTGGAAGGGTTCGTCCTGCTCGATCCCGCGGGACCGGCCGGTGCGTACCTGCTTGCGAACGTCTGGATCATGGCGACGATCATCCTGGGGTATACCGGCTTTCCGATCCTCCGCGGGGCCTACGTCAGCCTCCGGGCCGGTCACCCCAACATGGACCTGCTCGTCGCCCTGGCGGCGACGACGGCCTACGCCTACAGCGTCGTCGCGTTCGTCCTCGGACACACGGAGCTGTACTTCGACATCACTGTCGTCGTGATCGTGGTCGTGACGCTGGGCAACTACTACGAGAGTCGTATCAAACGCCGGGCCGCCGCCGGCCTGGGTGAACTGACGGCTCAGCAGGTTGAACGGGCACGCCGCCGGACGGCTGACGGGACGGAGACGGTCGGCGTCGACGTGCTGGAGCCGGGCGAGGAGGTCGTCGTCGAGAGCGGCGAGCGAGTCCCGATCGACGGGACCGTGTGCGAAGGTAGCGCAGCCGTCGACGAGTCACTGGTGACCGGCGAGTCGCTGCCCGAACGCAAACAGTCCGGCGACGCAGTGATCGGCGGGTCGCTGGTAACCGACGGCGGGCTCGTCGTTACGGTCGCCGAGGACGCCACGAACACACTCGACCGGCTGGTCGATCACCTCTGGTCGATCCAGAGTTCCCGGCCGGGCGTCCAGCGGTTGGCCGACCGGATCGCGGCAGTGTTCGTCCCGGGGGTGCTCGCCCTCGCCGTCCTGGCCTTTGTCGTCCATCTGGCGATCGGTTCCCCGCTGACCAGCGCGTTGCTGACCGGGCTGGCCGTGCTGATTGTCTCCTGTCCCTGTGCGCTCGGGTTAGCGACGCCGTTCGCCGTCGCCTCCGGGATCCGTGCGGCACTCGAACGCGGGATCGTCGTCACCAGCGGCGCGGCCTTCGAACGGGCCGAGACCGCGGACGTCGTCGCCTTCGACAAGACGGGGACGCTCACGACAGGGCGACTGACGCTGCTGGAAGTGCCGGAGAAGGAGTCGCTCCGGCGGGCCGCAGCCCTCGAACAGTTCGCCGACCACCCGATCGCCCGGACCCTGGTTGAGGCCGCCGACGGACCGCTCCCCGAGGTAGAAGACGTCGGGACCTATCCCGGTCGTGGGGTGAGCGGCACAGTCGATGGCAACGCTGTGCTGGTCGGCTCGCTCGCGCTGTTCGAAGAACGAGGCTGGGAGGTTCCGAGATCCCTCCGAAAGCGTGCCCGAACGGCCAGGGATCACGGACTGATCCCGGCGGTGGTCGGCAGTGACGGGGAGGCAGAGGCCGTCGCTGTCGCGGGTGATGAGCCGCGTCCGGAATGGGAAGAAACCGTCGGGACCCTGGCCGCGGATCACGAGGTCGTTGTCATCACGGGAGACAGCGAGCGTGCAGCCGCCAGGTTCCGCGAGCGTTCCGACGTCGATCGGGTCTTCGCGGGCGTTCCCCCGGAGGCGAAAGCCGAGACGGTCCGCCGACTGGGCGCGGACGGGACCGTGGCGATGGTCGGCGACGGGAGCAACGACGCGCCGGCGCTGGCCGCGGCCGGCCTCGGGATCGCAATGGCGAGCGGGACCGAACTCGCGGCCGAGGCCGCCGACGCCGTCGTCACGGACGGCGATCTGTCCTGCGTCCCGTCGGTGTTCTCGTTGCTGACGGGTACACGCCGGCGTATCAGACAGAACCTCACGTGGGCGTTCCTGTACAATGCGATCGCGTTGCCGATCGCCGTCGCCGGGCTGTTGAACCCGCTTCTTGCCGCGGTCGCGATGGCAACCAGCAGCCTCCTCGTTGTCGGCAACTCCGCCCGGTCGCTGTCCTAACCGGTGTGACCGTCGCCGGGCGGTTGGATGTGATTATCTAACGATCGTGACGGGAACCGTCGACCGTCGGAGAACCCGTTCGGCAACGCTCCCGAGGATGAACCGCGAGAGCCCTCTCCGGCCGTGGCTACCCATGACCACGTGGTCGATTTCCTCCTCGGTGGCGTACTTGACAATGCAGGGGGCAGGACGGCCGACGACGAATTCCTCGGCGACAACGGAGAGGCCTGCGTCCTCGGCCGTGTCGCGGGCGTTCGCGAGGGCGTCCTGTCCCCGGGCTAGTGCGTCATCCGACGTATCGTCCCAGTAGCCCGGCAACGACGTCCAGTCGAAGTCGTAACTCGACTCGACGTGATCGATGGCATAGAGGAGATGAACCGCCGTGTCGGGGTGATAGCTCGCGACGAACGAGAGCGCACGCGCCGAGAGCGGCGAACCGTCGATCGGCACGAGCACGGACTCGATCATGGCCCATGTGGAACGGACACATACATCAAGCTTTGCCCCGAATGGGCGAGATACGCCAATCGGGCGTCCCCACAGCACTGCGTGAGTCGCTCGGGGGCGGGAGCAAACGAACAAGGGAGGGATTGAATCCGTTGCTACCGGACCCGCAGGGGCTTTAGGCACCGGGTGGCTATCGATCCCAATGAGTCAACCGAGTCCGGATGTCTACGAGCGGGGAAAGGGCATGGACGCCCACAATCGGGTAATGCGGGAGATACGGGCCCGTAACGACGCCTCTTATGAACGCGACGAGCCGACCCGAGTCTGGATCGACCGGGACAACACGCCCGACGGCGTCGTCGACTCGCTGACGATCGTCCTCAACACTGGCGGGTGCCGATGGGCGCGAGCCGGCGGGTGTACGATGTGCGGGTACGTCGCCGAGAGCGTCGACGGCGGGACGGTCGCCCACGAGGATCTCCTCGCCCAGATCGACGCCGCTCTGGAACAGGAACGCGAGACTCACGACGGCACCTGCCGGCAGGTCAAGATCTACACCTCCGGGAGTTTCCTCGACGAGCGCGAGGTGCCCGCGAAGACCCGCCAGGCGATCGCCGAGCGCTTCGGTGACCGCGACCGCATCGTCGTCGAGTCCCTGCCCGATTTCGTCGATCGAGAGAAGATCGCTGACTTCCGTGAGAAGGGCCTGGAGACCGACGTGGCGATCGGCCTGGAGACGGCGACGGATCGGGTCCGCCACGACTGCGTGAACAAGTACTTCGACTTCGCCGATTTCGGGGACGCCTGCGCGGAGGCCGTCGCGGCCGACGCGGGCGTCAAGGCTTACCTGCTCATGAAGCCGCCGTTCCTCAGCGAAAGCGAGGCGATCGAGGACATGATTTCCTCGGTCGAGCGGTGTGGAGCCGTCGAAGGATGCCACACCGTCTCGATGAACCCGACGAACGTCCAGCGATACACCATGGTCGAACAGCTGTATTTCGACGGTGGCTATCGCCCGCCGTGGCTCTGGAGCATCGTCGAAGTCCTTCGAGAGACGGCCGAGGAAGACGTCACCGTCGTCTCCGATCCCGTCGGACACGGCAGCGACCGCGGGCCCCACAACTGCGGGGAGTGTGACGACCGCGTCCAGACGGCCATCAAGGACTTCAATCTCCGACAGGATTCGAGCGTGTTCACGCAGGTCGAGTGTGACTGCGAGCGGACGTGGGAAGCAGTGTGCGACCGAGAGAAGAGTTATTCGATGCCGCTGGCACAGTAACGACCGGACGATCGTCCAGTTCAGGCGAACGCTTCCAGCACGCCACGGCCGTCAGTCCCGCCGATGTCGGGCAGCGACATTCGTTCCGGGTGAGGCATCATCACGGCGACGTGATCCCGGTCACCGGTGACGCCGGCGACGGCGTGTTTCGAGCCGTTCGGGTTTGCCTCGGGTGTAACGTTCCCTTCGGCGTCACAGTACCGGAAGAGGATCCGATCGTCGGACTCGAGGGCCTCGAGGCGTTCGTCATCGATCTCGAAGCGTCCCTCGCCGTGTGCGATGGGCAACTCGATAACTTCGTCCTCGTCGTACTGGCGGGTCCAGGGTGTCCCGGCGTTCTCGACGCGCAGGTGGACATGCTCACACTGGAAGCGCGCGCTCTCGTTGGTGGTGAACGCGCCGGGAGTTAGGCCGGCCTCACAGCCGATCTGGGCGCCGTTGCAGATACCCAGGACGGGCGTTCCTGCGCGTGCACGTTCTCGGATCTCGTCCATGATCGGGGACTGTGCGGCCATCGCACCAGCCCGGAGGAAGTCGCCGTAGGAGAAGCCGCCGGGCAGGACGATACCGTCAGTCTCGGACGGGAGACCATCCGTGTGCCAGACGCGCTCGGCGTCGACCCCGATCGACGAAAGGGCCCGGACGGTGTCCCGATCGCAATTGCTCCCGCCGAACTGGATGACTGTGACGTTCATCGTTCAGTGACGGCGATATCGTAATCGTGAATCGTGGGGTTGGCCAGCAGGCGCTCGGTCATCTCCTCTGCGCGCCCGAAAGCGGCGGTCTCGTCGTCGGCTTCCAGGTCGATCTCGAAGTGCTCGGCCGAGCGCAACGCTTGTAGCTCGAACCCGAGACGCTCTAGGGCCTGACGGGTGGTCTCGGCTTCCGGATCGAGGACTCCCTCTTCGAGCCGGACTGTCACGGTCGCCGTGTACTCGGTCATCGCCTGAACGGCGGTTGCCCCCGGCGAAAACTCTTGTGAATCCTGAGCGGATCACCGTTCCTGACGGCCGAATGAACTCACCGCATCCGATAGAATACCACTTTCCTGACCGGAAGCGGCAGAAAGTGCCTATTTTCCTTCGTGAGAAACTAAAAGTCTACAAACGAAGCAAGCTTTATCTGGATCGTTGGGCTATTTATAGGTGTAATGGTGACCGAACTGCTTCTCGCGCCGCCGATCGCGTTCGGTATCTTTTTGCTGATAATTTTAATTATCGACCGTGTTGGAGACAGCATCTCGGCCGACCGTGTGACGCTAAAGGGATCGTTCCGGACGGCCTGGGCAAGCGGTGAGGATCCGCCCGAGCAGTCCGGTCGGCCGAGCTACCGGCTCTATCACGTCGGAATCGGCTTTACGATCGTCCACGTCGCCGTCTTACTCGTCGCGACGATGCCGACTGATCTCGGCGGCGCGGTAATCGGTTTGCCGTTGCTGGCGGTCGTGGGGCTCTCGTTGTTCGCACTGCTGGACTCCGGACGACCAACACCAGGGAGGTAATACACATGGGACGCATCATCGACTGGGCGCGGAACCGCTCGCCGTGGATACTCCACTTGAACTGCGGGAGTTGCAACGGCTGTGACATCGAGACGCTGGACGCGCTGATGCCCCGATACGACATCGAGCGCTTCGGCATTCAGAAGAAGGACACGCCGCGACACGCCGATATCCTCGTCGCCACCGGGCCAGTGACCAAGCAGATGGCACCACGCCTAGAGCGCATCTACGAGCAGATGCCCGAGCCGAAGCTGGTGATCGCGGCCGGATCGTGTGCCTCGACTGGCGGCGTCTTCCACGACTGCTACAACTGCCACGAGGGCGTCGATGACGTCATTCCCGTCGACATGTACCTTCCGGGCTGTCCGATTTCGCCGGAGACGTTGATCGACGGAATCGTCAAGCTACTCGAGGAGTCGGGTCAGGATGCCAAAGCGGAGCGCCTCGCGGAGAAGAAACCGGAAATCGTCGAGGAGGGGACGCCGATCGACGAGGCCGTCCCGAAGGAACCGGACGCCGACCGCACCGAGACCGACGACGCGCCACAGGAGGGGGCCGATGAACCCGAACCAGTTGAAGTCTGATCTCGACGAGCGGCTCGAGGACGTGATCGCGGCGTCGGGCAAGCGCGAGGACGGCCGCCTGGAGTTCGTCCTGGCGGATCGGGCGGACCTCCCCGACGGCGTCTCACGGATCCGAGACGCCGGGATCACCCACCTGATCACGATCACCGGAGTCGACGGCGACGAGGAGATAGAGATCCTCTATCACTTCCTCAAGTACGGCGAGTACGACGACGGCGATCTGAGTGAGGGGATCGAACTCACGCTCCGGGCGATCGTGCCGAAGGAGGATCCGACGATCGGGACGATCACCGACCAGATCCCCGCTGCCGGACTGTACGAACGCGAACTGATGGACATGCTCGGCGTCGAGGTGCCGGACCACCCCAACCCCGAGAAGCTGCTCCTGCCGGACGACTACGACGGTGGACCGCCTCTTCGGGCGGAGAACCTGGAGGTGAGCGACTGATGTCCGAGCAGTCCGCCGGAACGGAGATCCCGGTCGGTCCCCAACATCCCTCACTGAAGGAACCCGCTAATTTCACCCTGAACGTCGACGGTGAGGTCATCACGGGCGCGGAGATGAAACTGTCGTACAATCACCGCGGGATCGAACAGGCGGTCCTCTCGAAGTCCTATATCGAGGCGATCTACCTCCTGGAGCGGATCTGCGGCATATGTTCACATGCACACACGTCGGCATTCACGCAGGGCGTCGAGGAACTGCTCGACCTCGAGGTGCCGCCGCGGGCCCGATACATCCGGACGTTGATCGGCGAACTCGAGCGCATCCACAGCCACATGCTCTGGCTCGGCGTGGCGGGCCACGAGATCGGCTTCGACACGCTCTGGCAGTACGCCTGGCGGGATCGGGAGATTGTCATGGATCTCTTAGAGGAGATCACGGGCAATCGGGTCCACTACTCGATCAACACTATCGGCGGCGTCCGTCAGGATCTCAACGACGACTACCGCGAGGCGATCCTCGACGGGATGGACGATCTCGAGGAGCGGATCGACTTCTACCGGAACACCGTTCCCAACGAGGAGACCGTTCGGATGCGCTGTGAGGGCGTCGGCGTCGTCTCCGAGGAACTCGCCCGGGAGTACTGTGCGGTCGGCGCAGTCGGTCGGGCTTCGGGCGTGCCCACGGACGTACGGAAGGACGCGCCTTACGCCGCCTACGACGACGTCGACTTCGACGTCATCACCGACGATCGCGGCGATCTGTTGGCCCGGACGGTCGTCCGGATCGAGGAGATTGCCCAGGCGATCCGGATCATCCGACAGGTCGCCGAACGGATCCCGGAAGGGGACCTGAAGGCCAGCGCCAAACCTCCGCAGGCACTGCTCGCCCAGGTACCGGAGGAGGACGTGGTCAGCCGCTACGAGGCGCCGCGCGGTGAACTGGTCCACTACGTCCGCGCGGACGGAACGGATACGCCCGCCCGCGTCCACATCCGCGTGCCGACGCTCGCCAACTGGCCGACCGTCGTCGAGTCGCTGAAGGGCAGTTACATCGCCGATACGCCGATCGTCGTCGCCGGGATCGACCCCTGTATCAGCTGTACGTCCCGGATCGGCGTCGAGACCGACGGCAGCCACGGTGGCGAGAACGCCTTCGATCTGGACGAACTCCGGGAGTACGGCATCGAGTGGTACGACGAGCGCGGAAACGTCGACCGGCCGTCGACGGAGGACGACGGGCGAACGGTAGCCGACGGAACGGAGGGTGAGCGACCGTGAGCTTCGAACTCGATCTGGCGACCGGGCTCCTCGCACTGCTGGTGTTTCCCGGCTTCGCGTTCCTGTTCGTTTACGGCCTGACTGCCGAATACCTCGACCGGAAGCTGTACGCCCGGCTGCAGAACCGTGTCGGCCCGCCGCCGCTGCAGCCCCTGGCGGACTTCCTGAAGCTGCTGGCCAAGGAGTCGGCCGTCCCTGAGGGAGCCACGGCACGAATCTACAATGCGGCACCGTGGACCGGGCTGGCTGGCGTGTTCACCGCGATGCTGTACATCCCTGTCTGGAGCGAGCGGGCGGCTTTCGCCTTCGAGGGCGACCTCGTCGTCGTGCTGTTCCTCCTCTCGCTGCCGTCGTTCTCGCTGTTTTTCGGCGGCTGGTACTCCGGAAACGTCTTCAGTCGGATCGGGACCACCCGGACGATCACCCAACTGTTCGGTTACGAGATCCCGTTCTTCCTGGCCGCGTTCGCCCCTGCAGTGGCCGCCGGGACCCTCTCGACCTCGGGGATCGCCGCGTTCGTCGCGGCCAACCCCTGGTACGTCGCCGTTCTGTTGCCGGCCTTCGGGGTCGCGTTGCTCTCCTTACAGGCTAAACTCGAGCGAATACCGTTCGATATTCCCGAGGCTGAAACCGAACTGGCGACGGGCGCTCTCGTCGAGTACTCCGGCCGGAAACTGGCGCTGTTCCGGCTCACGAAAGACGTCGAACTCGTCGTCGGTGCGGCATTGCTCTCGGCGCTGTTCCTCGGCGGCCCCGCCCCTGCTGGAGTACTTGCGGGCACGGCTGGCCTCGCTGCGGGTGTGGTCGTGTTCCTCGCCAAGACGCTGGCGGTGATCGCGCTGTTGACGGTCCTGAAGGCCGTCGTGGCACGGCTCCGCATCGAGCAGATGGTCGACGTGTTCTACCGGGTTCTTGTCCCGGTCGCCCTTGCCCAGATCGCGCTCGTGCTGGCGGTCGGACTGTACACGGACGGAGTGATTCTATGAGTATCCCAGGTAAACTCGTACCCGAGGCACTGAAGACCCTCGGCAAAGATAACGCGACCGTATCGTACCCGAAAGACAAGCGGACGATGCCCGACCGGTTCCGCGGGGCTGTCGAGTTCGAGCCCGAACCCTGTACCGGCTGTGGCATGTGTGAACGCCACTGTGCGGCCGACGCGATCACGGTCGAAGCAGACGCCGACGGAAACGTCACCTGGAGCTATGACGTCGCAAAGTGTATGTTCTGTGGCCAGTGTGAGGAGTCCTGCCCGACCGACGCAATCGTGATGGGAAAGGAGTTCGAACTGGCAGCCAGCGACAAGCCGAGTTTCGAGGAGAGTTACACGTTCACGCGCTGACGGACATTACCCGCGTCGCTCCCGATAAGTTTCGACGGCGACGTCGGGCGCCCGAAAGTCCGCGACGGTGAACGACGTCGTCCGTCGATCGAACGACGATATGGCGGACATCTACCTGCATCACTCCCGTTGTGAGGGCTCCGCTGATTCGGTCGACAACGAGAGAGGCTCGACCCGTTCGATTTCGAAGCGTGCTCCGCCGGATCCGCTCTCTGTCGCCCCGATCGACCAGCCGTGGGCGTCGACGATATTCCGGACGATAGCGAGGCCGAACCCGGTCCCATCGTCGCTTGTCGTGTACCCGCTTTGAAACACGTCTTCGCGGTGTTCGTCCGGGATCCCTGGGCCGTCGTCTTCGACGAAGAACCCGTCTTCGAACGTCCCGACGCGAATCTTTACGTCCTCACCGGCGTGATCGATCGCGTTCCGATAGAGGTTCTCGAACAACTGCATGAGCCGGTTTCGATCGGCATCGATGGTGGCTGTTGCCCGCACGTCGAGGGTCGCTCGGGCCGTCTCGACAGTTTCCCAGGCGTCGGTTGCGACCGCCCCGAGGTCAAGTGTGTCCGTCTCGGCGACGGTCTGGCCCTGCTTCGCGAGCGTGAGTAGATCCCGAATGAGTGTCTCCATCCGTTCGTGGGCGCTCTCGACGCTCTCGAAGTATTCCTCGTCTCCTTCCAGCCGCGCGAGTTCGAGGTTCCCCGCCGCGACGTTGAGTGGGTTTCGGAGATCGTGGCTGATCGCACTCGCGAACGTTTCGAGGTGTTCGTTGGCCCGTTCGAGTTCCTGTTCCCGTCGATGTCGCTCGGTCACGTCACGGGTGTGCACGACGATCCCCTGGACGAACGGGTTCTCGGTGAGGTCTTGCCCGACCGACTCGACGACCCGGACGGAACCGGTCGCGTCTTCGACTCGATACTCGAATCGAACGGTATCGGTGTCGACGCCAATCGTTTCCAGCGCGTTTCCGACTCGGTCGCGGTCGTCCGAGTGAACGTACGTGAGTAGTGATCGTCCGAGGAGTGTTTCCGGATCGTACCCGAGAACACGGTCGATCGACGGGCTGACGTATTCGAGCGTGCCCTCGTGATCGACGACCGTGATGATGTCCGATGCGTTCTCGATGAGTGCCTGGTACCGTTTCTCGATACGTCGATTGTCCGTGACGTCACGGATCGTCAGTAGTCGTCCGAGGTGGTCATCGTCCCGGAGAGGGGAGAGCTGGGCGGTATAGAAACGCTGTCCGTCGTCGGTCTCGACGACGATGTCGTCGTGAGTCT
>ENA-ORCS01001347-ORCS01001347.1-marine-metagenome-genome-assembly--contig:-NODE-1347-length-10877-cov-3.409167_pt1 | contig 10877 bp, 10 predicted proteins | sample MGYA00237781_ERZ508513 | MGnify/ENA primary metagenome ERZ508513 (study PRJEB26184, sample SAMN06268793) | marine metagenome | isolation source: Eden Landing Ponds, San Francisco, CA, USA | place...
TTACTCTAACTGTTTACCGCTGCGACCGCCCGAAAGAGGACGGTCGATGCGAAAATGACTTAGAGTAATCCGTATCAATCGTCACAAGAAAGTGTGTGGCAGTCGACGTACTGGGTTTCCGCTCGCTCAGAAGTCGATTACCTGCTTGTCCTTCCAGAACAGTCTGCCCGGTGACCACGTCTTCAATGGCGAAACGCTCTCAAACCCACGCGTGGGCGGGCGGCACTGCTGGAGAACGACGCGCTACCGGCGCTCGTGGAGTCGGGTGCGACGCTCGAAACCGGTACGACGGGGACGAACGTCAATGACCTGCGGGTCTTCGTGATCGAGGCCTAAACCCCCTCACAAGGGCTAAGTAATCTGGCTCACAATGTACACACGATGAGTAGCGACAAGAAGCGCGTCCAGTTCAGGGCGCCCCGTCGCCTCGTCGATCGGACGGATGCGCTCGCGGACGTTCTCGGCGAGGACCGGACGGACATTCTCGTGACGGCACTCCGGGAATACCTGCAGGACGCGACGCACGACGACGCGCTCACCCAGGAGATCGCGGCCGCCTACTACGACGACGAGATCTCCTTCGACCAGCTCAAAGCCCTCGTCGGTGCCGAAGAGGCCGCGAACCTCCGGGTGTTGAAACAACAACTCGACCAAGACTTCGTCGACGAGGTTGCGGACGCATAGATGTCGATACTCGTCGCTGACGCCTCTGCCTTGGTCAGTCTCGGGATCGTGGCGGAGGGCGATCCCGATCCACTCGCGCTCTGTCTGTATCGCTACGAGGTCGTTGTCCCGACAGCGGTCATCGACGAACTCCGGGATATCGCCTCCTACGATGACGAACACGGTCGGGCTGCGTCGGCCGTCCTCGATCGAACTGATGAGTTCGAGACACGATCGGTCGATCTCGACGCGGAATTCCCACTCGATGACGGCGAGAACGCCGCCGCCACCCTCGCGAACGACCTTGACGCGGCGCTGTTCCTCTGTGACGAGTTCAACCAGCTCGGGCTGATCCACGCGTCGCTCGCCGACACCCGGCTCGTGACGACCCTGACGCTGCTTTCGGTTCTCGTTCGGTCCGGGCAGCTATCGACGACGGCTGCACGGCAGCTGCTCGACGAGATCGGCGACGCCCGGAGCTGGGACGCCAATAGCTACGTACAGCGCGCTCGCTCGTTGCTCGAAGAGTCATAATTGGGGCTCACTAGCCTTCTTCGTCGCAGTGACCGACAGTTTCTGCATGGGCCGTGTCCTCTCGCTCCCCCATTTGAGGATCTCCCGTCCGGACGGGAGTTCAACAAGACCGAGTTCGCCGACCACGCCGGCGTCGCGCGCCAGACCGTCGGCAACTACATCGACCTGCTACTCGAAACCCGGATCGTCGAGGAAGTGCCCGAAACTTCGCCACAGCGCTACCGGGTGACGGAGAGCGAGGTCGTTCGGGAACTCTACGAACTGGACAGCGCGTTGAACGCGGTCGTCGAGTGAGATCATCACTCACGAATATATCGCTACTCTTCGAGACAGGCGGCGACGATCCGCAACAACTGCTCGCCGCGGACCTCGTCGGCGAACAGCGGCACACGCCGGACGTCGTGACCCCGGAAGACGTCCTGAGAGCGCTCGAGCGCCCCCTGCTGGACGTCCCACCGGCGCTGACAGAACTCACAGGTCTCCAGGTTCGGCGAGACGTACCAGTCGGCGTCGACGTCGGCAACGTCGGCCAGATCCTCCATGACGCGGTTGACCACGATCGTCCCGACGGGGATGTCGAAGGCGGCCAGCCGTTCGAGCAACCGCTCGGACTCCATGACGCTCAACTCCTCCGGAACCATGACGACGCGGAAGTCCGTTTTCTGGGGGTCCTGGAGGATCGTTCGGAGGCGCTCGATCCGCTCCCGGAGGACGCGCAGATCGTCGAGTCCTTCCTCTAAGTCTTCCTCGTCGGCATCGCCGAACATCCCGGTGATGGTTCCCATCATCCCGCTCATTCGCTCCCGGAAGGAGAGCAGTTTCCCGACCATCGTGTCCATGACTTCCGGAAGTTCGAGTAGTCGGAGCGTGTGCCCCGTCGGAGCCGTGTCGACCACGACGCGGTCGAAGCGCTCGTCGTCCAGATACCGGATGAGAAGGCGGATCGCCGCGGCCTCGTCGGTGCCCGGCATCGCGTTCGTGAACGGGTCGGTGACGTCCTCGCCCAGGAGTTTCCCGAGGCCGCCGAGTCCGCCGCCTTCGAGGCCCAGCGGATCGTCGCCGAGGGCTGCTTCGGGGTCGATCTCGGCGGCGTACAGCGGCATATCCTCGCGGATCTGGGCCGGTTCGGCGGGGATGTCCGCTTCCAGGGTATCCGACAGCGAGTGGGCGGGGTCGGTCGAGACGACCAGCGTCGCGGTCCCGTCCCGGGCGCTCGCCAGCGCAGTGGCCGCTGCCATCGTTGTCTTGCCGACGCCCCCCTTCCCGCCGTAGAGGACGTACTCCGACCCCTCGATCCCCTCCGGGACGACCGACTCCTCGATGTCCTCGACGGGTTCTACGTCGATGTCGTTCATGGACGGTGTTCTCCGCGCGGACTTGAGAACTCGTCGGTCCCGACCGATCCAGCCATCGAAAGACCGCCGCCCATCGAATGATCGTCTCCTCCCATCGAATGATCGTCTCCTCCCATCGAATGATCGGCTCCTCCCATCGAATGATCGTCTCCTCCCATCGAATGATCGTCTCCTCCCATCGAAAGACCGCCACTCCCGGTCGTTGCCCGTGTCGCGGCCTCCTCGAAGGTGAGACAGCGAGTCGGCGCATACTACGGGCTGGACGTTGACAGAGAGATTCGACATCGGAGGGCGAATACCGTCGAAACGGGACAATCGGCGGTTTCAGTCGGCGGCTGCCGGCGCGTCGATCAGCGGGCTGGATTCGAGTTCCTCGAGGATGGCGTCGCGGTCGGCCTCGACGGAGTCGATCGGTTTGATGTCGAACTCCTCGACCAGCACGTCGATGACGTTCTCCGAGAGGAACGCAGGCAGGGTCGGCCCCAGCCGGATTCCCTCGACGCCCTGGCTGAGCAACGCCAGCAAGACGGTCACGGCTTTCTGTTCGTACCACGCGATGTCGTAGGCGATCGGCAGGTCGTTGACGTCCTCGACGGGGAGGGCGTCCCGCAGTTCCAGCGCAATTTTCAAAAGCGAGTAGGAGTCGTTACACTGGCCGGCGTCGAGCACACGTGGGATCCCGCCGATGTCGCCCAGGTCCAGCTTGTTGTACCGGTATTTCGCACACCCGGCGGTCAGGATGATCACGTCCTCGGGCAGGGACTCGGCCATCTCGGTGTAGTAGTCCCGTTCGGGGTGACGGCCGTCACAGCCGCCCATGACGACGAAGCCACGAATGTCGCCGGCCTGGATGGCCTCGATGATGTCCTCGGCCCGGTCGAGGACGGCGTTGTGGGCGAACCCGTTGGGCACCGTCCCCGACTCGATCTCCTCGGGCGGTTCGGTCTCTTTGGCGTGCTCGATGAGGGCAGAGAAGTCCTTGGGGTCGCCGCCCTCGCGGTCCTCGACGTGTGGCAGGCCGGGGAACCGGACGACTCCGGTCGTGTAGGTTCGGGGCGCGTAGGAGTCCTCGGGCGGGACCAGGCAGTTGGTTGTCATCAGGACGGGACCGTTGAAGGCCTCGAACTCCTCGTGTTGTTGCCACCAGGCGTTGCCGTAGTTGCCGACGAAGTGGTCGTACTCCTCGAAGGCGGGGTAGGCGTGAGCGGGGAGCATCTCGCCGTGGGTGTAGACATCGACGCCCTCGCCCTCGGTCTGTTCGAGCAGTTCTTCGAGGTCCTTGAGGTCGTGGCCGCTGACGAGGATGCCCGGGCGATCGCGGGTCCCGATGTCGACCTCGGTCGGCTCGGGATGCCCGTAGGTGCTGGTGTGGGCCTCGTCTAAGGTCTCCATGACTTCGACGCCGACCTCACCACACTCCAGGACGAGGCCGATCAGTTCCTCGACGCTTTTGTCCTCGAGCGTGGCGGCGAGACCGCGCTGGACGAACGCGAAGACCTCCTCCTTCTGTTCGCCCAGGACGTGGGCGTGCTCGGCGTAGGCGGCGATGCCCTTGATGCCGTAGGTTAACAGCTCACGTAGCGATCGGACATCCTCGTCGTCAGTCGCGCGGACGCCGATCCTCTCGGGAGTCGCCTTCTCGTACATCGCGGCGGTGTCCTCGGGCTCCCAGGTTGCAGCTTCGGGGAGATCCGCGTCGTCGATCGGCCCGACTTCGGCTTCGAGGCGCTCGCGGAGGTCACGCCGGAGATCCAGCGCCTCCTGGATCTGTTTCTCGAACCACTGGGGGTCGAAGTTGACGTTCGTGATCGTCGCGAACAGGCTCTCGACGACGAACACCTGGGCGTCCTCGTCGACGATCCCGGCGTCTCTGGCCTCCTCGGCGAGATAGGCCAGTCCCTTCAATTCCCAGACGAGCAGGTCCTGGAGGGTCGCCGTCTCGGCGTCCTTTCCACAGACACCGACCTCCGTGCACGCTTCGTTCTCGATCGTCTCCTGACACTGATAGCAGTACATACTACTCATAGTTGATCGTAGGGTGGTGGGGGACGGCCACGTCGCAGCGCACAGCCACCCGGCGTCCGCCACCGTCGGGGCGGTGATGGCTGGCGAGGCGACGTTGCGAGCGCCGGTCTGCGGGTGGCGTCGTATCCCCGCGTGACCGGCCATGTGTCCCGTTCACGATATAATATTCGACTCGGTACTGCTTGGGAATTCTCCCGAACGTGTTCGTGGTGTTTATTTCGGGGCAGCGATCTCTCGACGCCGACATTCCCAAAGACTGACTAAAAAGATAATCCAAATTATTGTCTATCTCTGACTCGGTGGCGATAACTCTCGAGGGTCCTGCCGAGGTCCACATGCCGAGTTAGAGCCGGAGGATGTCGATCGAGCATCGAGTCCGTGAAAATCTCGGGTCGATCCCGGACGAGCGCATGAACGAGGTGGATACTGCCCTCGAATACGGCCTGGGTCTCGTCGAGATCTGATGTATCGCACGTGACTGCTTGACGTGTCATCCGTCACGACCGCTTGAATCCGTCTCTATTACCAGTGTCACGAAGTCCATCGTCGGTTCGTTCAGCGAATCCGAACTGCTCGAGATACTCGAACCGCCGCTCGATCTCCCCTTCTGAAACCTCCAATTCCGCTGCGAGTTCGCTCACCGGTTTCGACGCCGCCTCCTCCAGATGCATTCGTAGTTCCAACCCTTCCAGATACCGTTCGTGATACTCCGATACCACATCGTCAAGCGGCGTCTGGATGCCCTCGGTCTGGTCCAGTTTCTCGAGAGATTCGGAGATGATCGTGACAAAGCGCTCTCCGCCGAGTAGATCGACCTGTTCCGCTATTTCTGACTCGATGATATCGAAGTCGAGTCTCGTCTGAACGAGGGTCGCCATGTCTTCGATATCGTCGGGTCGCTCGGCGACGGCCTTGAACAGAAAGATGTCTTCGAGCGCAACGAGTCCGACCGAGAAGTGCTGCGTCGAGAGGAAATCGTCGCTTCGCTCGGCCATGCCATCGCTGAAGACGAGCTTGTCCGCGATCTGCCGGTTGAACACGTCGAACTGACAGCCATCATCGTTCTGCACGCAATGTCGTGCGCCCAGCCGATCGTATTCCGCACCTAGATCGGTGACTTTCTCGTATCCAAGGTCGTCGAGCGTCCTCATCAGTCTGCGGAGTTCGTCTTCACTCGTCACGACGAGATCGATGTCTTTGGTCGTTTCTTTGAGGTTCCGAAGCGACATGGCTCCACCACCGACGAGATACGCCTCGACGCTCGTTTCGAGTTGGTCCACGATCATCCGAAGTTCGGTCTCGATATAGTCCCGACCGAATCTGGAACGCTCACTCATATGGTGATGTCGTACTCCGTGGCTGTCTGTTCGAACGCTTCCCATTCGGGGAGCCGATCAGTTGTCGCCTCGCCTTCTGTCTGTAGGTATTCGAGGAGTTCATCGACGACAGCACGCAAGTCGAGTGCCGCTTCGGGCTGATAGTGAGCAGCACGCTCCTGCAACGCCGACGGCTCGACGGCCTGTTTCTCTATCAACAGCAGACAGTAGGTCCGGTACCGAGGGCCACCGTCGACCAGCAAGGTGTGGCAGATCAGATCTGCTGGAGTGATCTCGGCAAGCCGATCCGAGCGGATGTACTGCCGTTGATCCCTTCTGAGAAGCGGGACGTCGAACGCTTCGAATCGCGCTGGACCTGTCAAATAGAATTTATTATCTTCGATCTTCTCATCGCACGTGAAGAGATACTCGTCGTGTGTTTCCCAGTGAATGCTGATCTTCCCGGTATGACGCTTTGCTTCACGGCGATGTCGGTGGTGATACAACCCGCGGGCTATCGACGATAGTGGCGTAAATTGATCGTTGAGTTCGTACTGGGATGTGGATTTGCTGACGATACCGACCTGCTGGAGGTCGTCCAACCGGCGATACACCGTTGCCCGACTAACGTTACTGTGTTCGACAATCTCGGTCGCTGTCCAACTGTGGTCGAGATAGTAGAGGATTTGGAGTCCGGAGCCAGCGATCAGCTGGGGAAAGTCCACGTGACTATACTCTGTGAGGAGCGCTTCGAGTTCTTCGACCGGTTCAATATCAGTCGGGACGACGACCTTTCGTCGTCCCTGTGTTTCAGTCCGGACGCATCCCCATGTTTTCAGCTCGGAAACGACACGCGATGTGTGCCCGAGACTCCAATCGAGAGAGTCAGCGAGGGACGTAACCGACAGTTCTGAGTCAGTCGTTCCCAAAAGATATGAGAGAAGCTGAAGATGACTTTTCGATATCATATGATCTCATTTCATACAAGGATATTATAAATAGTTTTCGTTATTTGAGATAGTCAGTTGGATTTCTCACTAGAGCTGTCGAAGTGTCCCGGTGACCGACGACTCACCGCTCCGTCCAGAACCGATCGATTTGGTCGGGCAGGAGCTCCGGACTCATCTGGACGAATTCCTCGCGCTCGGCCGGCCAGAGGTATTGAAAGACGGAGTGGCGGGCGTCGGGCGTGTAGCCCGCGCCGACAAGGCGCGGACACCGAGCTCCTCGACGGCTGGATTCGAGTACAGATAAGCCAGGGCGAAAACACTCGAAACCCGAAGCGTTATAGATATGAATATGATATGAATACGTATGAGCGAAACCGACCGCAGGAAAGTCGGAGAACGCGGACAGGTGACGATACCCAAAGAACTCCGGGACCGGTTCGACATAACTGGGGGAGACGAGGTCGTGATTTACGAGGAGCAGGGCAAGCTCGTCATCGAACGGCCGGTCTCGACGGACGAGCTGGCCGAGGGCTACCGACAGCGAGCCCAGCAGTCCCGCGACCTCGCTGCGGAACTGCGTGGGGCCTCGACAGAGGCCGACGAGACCCTCGGCGACGTCCCGGAGTGGTAGGCGATGCGTGTCCAACGGGGTGACGTGGTCATCGTCGAACTCGATCCGACACAGGGCTCAGAACAGCGGGGGACCCGCCCGTGTCTCGTCGTCCAGAACGACATCGGGAACGCGAACGCACCGACGACCATCGTCGTGCCGTTCACGACTTCGTTCGGAGACGAACTCTATCCCTTCGAGGTACTCCTTCCCGCTTCCGAGGGGCCACTCCGCGAGGACTCGGTCGCGCTCTGTAGTCAGATCCGGACGATCTCGATCGAGCACCGGATCCGCGAGAACCTCGGGTCGATCTCGGACGAGTGCATGGACGAGGTGGATACTGCACTCGAATACAGCCTCGGTCTCGTCGAGATCTGATCTATCGTGCGTGACTGCTTTGATTTTGGCGTGTCATGGAACTGTTCACGCCGATTTGCTGCGGTGCAACTCGGGTGAATACTATCGAGATGGATATGGTTACGGAATGCAGTGCAAGACATAGAGTTTGAAATCAGCAAAGTGACTCCGTTTGTTTCAGGCCTGTACTTCTGAATCTACCGTGCTGTGTGTGAGCATTATACAAACTGTTTTATTAATGGAGAACCCACTTTTTCATGAATCAGACTATCCTTGATCAGATCGTCGGAAGTATCGCCGATGTAGAGGAAGTCGATCTGATGGACCTCGATGTTTCTATCCAAAACTGTGTTTCAACGGATAGTATACGGAATTTGGTGAACCACGGGAGTAACGCCTGGCGTTTGCAGTTCGAGACACCGAATCACGTCGTGGAAGTCACAGGTAATGACAAGATCCTCGTCGATGGAACACAAATACGACAAATTCCTGATTATTAGAGGCCCGCACTGACCGTTTCTATTTGCTTGTACTGACTACAGTGACGTGTAAGATCGGCGTCCTGTATCTCGTACGGGATACTTGATGATAATCTGACAGAGCGTCCGTGCAAAGCTTTGTAAGATACGCTTTGGTTTGGAAACACCCTGTGTCTGCGGTAATCCACGACTCACCGCTCCGCCCAGAACCGCTCGATCTGATCCGGGAGGAACTCCGGGCTCATCGTGACGAACTCCTCGCGCTCGGCCGGCGAGAGGTAGCCATAGACCGAGTGACGCGCGTCGGGCGTGTATCGGGCACCGACCAGCGCCCGGACGCCCACTTCGTCGGCGCCGCGAATCACCCGTCCGATCGCCTGCCGTGCCCGTCTAACGGCAGGGATCGTCAGCGCGTACTCGAAAGCGTGGTCCTCGCCGAAGACGTCGCCGTAAGCGCGCTGGACGGCCCGAACGCGAGGGGAGCCGATGTTGACCAGGGGGACGCCGACGACCGCAGCCGCCTGGAGTTTCGCGCCGTCGTAGTCGACGCCCTCCGTGAGCGTTCCCCGGGTACTGGTGACCATGACTTTCCCCTCGCCGGCGAAAAAGTCGCGTTTGAGTTCCTCGGTCGCCTCGTTGCTGGAGGACTCGTCGACGAGGACGGGCATCTCGACTGCTTCGTCGAGGTACGCGCCGGCCCAGGTCGCCTCGCGGTAGTTCGGCATCGCGATCAGGACGTTGCCGGGATTGCGTGCGATGGCCCGGAGGACGTGGGCGTACTCGTCGCGGGTCGGGTTCCACGCCTCGCCCAGCGGGTCCATCTCGCCGGGGTCACCGCGGTTGCGCGCGGTAAAGGGTTCGGCGTCGACGAGCCAGCTCGCTCGGTTCTCCTCGGGGAACCTGAGCGGGTAGCTCTTCGCGACGACCGGGCGGCCGTCGCTGGCCGCCGGATGCGGTTCGGCGGCCTCCGACCCTGTCTCCTCGCCCGGGGTGTCGACGTCCGTCCCGTCACTCGCCGGCGCACTCCCGCCCTCGCGGAGCGATTCCAGCCCCGAGACCTCGGTGAAGACGTCGAGCGGAGAGAGCGTCGCGCTCATCAGGACGCCCCCGCCGAGGGTGTCGAAGATCTCCATGAGCGACTCGCTGGGCATACAGTCGAAGAGGACCAGTCCCGCCGTGTACGCTCGTTCGTAGGCGGGGCCGGCGCTGCTCGCGTCTTTGGGCGAGTGTTCGAGTTCGATCTCCCGCAGGTAGCGTGCGTGGTCGCGCTCCCACCAGCGGGTCATCACCATCCCCGTCGGCGCACAGACGGGCGAGCGCGAGAGACCGAGGCCTTCGAGGGCGTCCTCGACGGCCGCGCCGACGGTCGCGAGCGAGCGCCACACCTCGCCGTCGTAGCCCTCGCGCTCGGCCCACCGGGTGAGTTCGTCCGGTTCCTCGGTCTCCGGATCGCGCAGGGGAACCTCGACGTCGTACTCGGGGAGCGTTTCGGCGGGGTCGCCGACGCGCCAGTCGCGCTCGAACGCCTCGTCCAGGTGGGACTCGACGCGCTCGTCGACCCACCCCAGCAGGTCCTCGTAGAACTCGCGGGCGCGCTGGACCGCCGACAGCGGGACCTCGTGGGTCGCGAGGCGCTCTCGTACCGCCTGTTTCGCCTCGTCGGTCTCGCGAGCGCGAGTGACCAGTGTCGCGCAGTCGTTGCGCGCCCGGACGAGCGTGTCTCGCCCGACGCGGTCGGAGAGCAGGTCTCGCACCCGCTCCTCTAATCGGTGGGCCTCGTCGACGACGAGGAACGTGCGCGAGTCCAGTATCGAGGCGACGAGCGGCCGCGTCCCGGGGTCGAAGAGGTGGTTGTAGTTCCCGACGACCACGTCGGCGTTCTCCAGCAGGACGCTCATCACCCGATGCGGACACGTACCCCGCTCGGTTGCGGCGGGCAGGTAGTCGTCGGCGGTGACGACCGAATGTTCGCCCGCCGAGAAGTCGACGGGCGAGCCCTTGTTCCGGGCGAACCAGTCAGCCTCGAACGGACAGAAGAGCGGTGGATCGTCGCCCCCGACCATCGACTCGGGCGCCTGTGGCTGGCTCCGGGGGTAGGGGGATTCGGCACCCGCGGTTTCGAGGGCGGAGTCGAGGGTGCGGTAGGTCTCGGCGTCCCGGCGGGCCTCTTTCACGAGGTCGCTCGCGCGCTGTGGGTCCCACCAGACGTCGTCGGGATCGGCTGCGATGGCCGCCTCCGCCACGGGTTCGTCGTCGGAGCGCCCCTCCGCTTCGACCAGATCCGCGGTCGCCTCGCGCAGGTCCTCACAGCGGTCGTGGGTGGAGACGTCCTCGGGGAACGCGCCCTCGCGGCCGTAGGGGCAGAGGTCGCGTTTGCCCGTGAGCGCGACGCCATCGAGGGGTTCGGGTGCGTCGTCGTCTGCTTCGAGGCGGGCGTTCATCGCGTGCAGGTCCTCGACGAACTGGGCGCGTTGCTGTTTGACGGGGGTGACGACGACCACACGCTCGTACTTGCGGGTCTGCTCGACGAGCGTCGCGCCCGCGGTGAGCGCGGCCATCGTCTTGCCCGTCCCGCAGGGGCCCTCCAT
>ENA-ORCS01001350-ORCS01001350.1-marine-metagenome-genome-assembly--contig:-NODE-1350-length-10856-cov-6.265331_pt1 | contig 10856 bp, 10 predicted proteins | sample MGYA00237781_ERZ508513 | MGnify/ENA primary metagenome ERZ508513 (study PRJEB26184, sample SAMN06268793) | marine metagenome | isolation source: Eden Landing Ponds, San Francisco, CA, USA | place...
CTGACGGAGATTTGAACTCCGGTCCCTGGCTCCGCAAGCCAAGAGGATAGTCCACTACCCTATCAGGACTCACTCTCAGGTACGCCGGTGCCCAATAAAGGGGTTACGATCCGGGGGCCGCGCAGGGAGGCGGCGCGGCGCAGGTAAAATGCAGTTTTCATCGAACCGAAGCGCTTTGAAATGTGGGGACGATAGTCGTGGACGCATGAATCGACGCGACGTGCTTCGGAAGACGGTCGCACTGGCAGGCGTGGGCACCCTCGCCGGCTGTCTGAACGACGGCAGCGGTGACGACGGCGGCGACGGCGGTGGTGGCGGGTCGGACGGCGGCGACGGCGGCGACGGCGGCGTCACCACCGAGGAGCCGACGCCGTCCATCGACAGCAGCTCGATCGCGACGCAGGGCGCCAACTGCATGAGCGACGACGCCAGCGCCGGCGCCGAGGTGAGCAGCGACTCGATGATCGTCACCGTCGCGGGCACCATCGAGGCGCCGGACCCGTGTCACGCGGCGACGATCGCAGACGCGGGGTACGACGGCGACGCCGACGCGCTGGCGCTGACCGTCGGCTACGAGAGCGACGGCGACATGTGCTCGGACTGCGTCGGCGCCGTCGAGTACGAGGCGACGGTGACGTTCACGGGTCGACTGCCGGGCAGCGTCACCGTCGATCACGAGGGCACCGACGGCACGACGACGATCACCGAGACGGATCTGTAGGCGCCGGGGGCACCGCGGGTTTACGTACCATCGGGCGCGAGACGCCGGACGTGACCTACGCCACAGCGACGGGCCGACGAACCGACAGCGTTCGGCAAGGACAACGCTTAAGCGAGCGTTCGCCCTCGAAACCGTACAGTTATGGGCGCCATTGAGGACGTCTACGACGATCTCGAGGCGGAGGTCTCGCTGGAGGAGTTCCGCGAGGCCGTCGAGGCGAAGGTCGACCAGATGGGGGGGCTGGCCGACGAGGAGACCGCCGCGATGCTGGTCGCCCACGAGCACGAGGGCGAGGCCGGCGGCGAGGTCGAGGCCGTCGCCGACATCGAACCCGGCATGGAGGAGGTGAAGTTCCTCGGGAAGGTCGTCGGGATCGGCGATCTGCGGACCTTCGAGCGGGACGGCGAGGACGACGACGGGCGCGTCGTCAACGTCGAAATCGCCGACGAGTCGGCGTCGATTCGGTGCGCCTTCTGGGACGAACAGGCCGCGAAGGCGACCGAGCAACTCGACGTCGGCGACGTGCTGCGCGTGAAGGGCCGCCCGAAGGAGGGGTACAACGGCGTCGAGGTCAGCGTCGACCGCGCCGAGGGCGACCAGGACGCCGAGGTGAACGTCACGCTCCAGGACAGCTACCGCATCGAGGACCTCTCGCTGGGACTGTCCGACGTCAACTGCAAGGGGCAGGTGCTGGGGACCGAGTCCGTCCGCACCTTCGACCGCGACGACGGCTCCGAGGGGAAGGTCGCGAACCTCACGCTGGGCGACCCGACGGGACGACTGCGGGTGACGCTCTGGGACGAGATGGCCGATCGGGCGACGGAGCTGTCCCCCGGCGTCACCGTCGAGGTCGTCGACGGCTACACCCGCGAACGGGACGGCGACCTCGAACTGCACGTCGGCGAGCGCGGCGCCGTCGAGGAACTCGACGAGTCGGTCGAGTACACGCCCGAGAGCACGCCCATCGACGACGTCGAGATCGGCCAAACCGTCGACCTCGCGGGCGTGATCCGGTCGGCCGATCCCAAGCGCACGTTCGACCGCGACGACGGCTCGGAGGGCCAGGTGCGCAACGTCCGCGTGCAGGACGACACCGGCGACATCCGCGTCGCGCTGTGGGGCGAGAAGGCCGACGCCGACCTCCAGCCCGGCGACCGCGTCGCCATCGCCGACGTGGAGATCGAGGACGGCTGGCAGGACGACCTCGAAGCCTCCGCGAACTGGCGCTCGACGGTGACGATCCTGGAGGACGGCGGCGCGCCGAGCACGGGCGAGAGCGCCACCGCCGAAGACGACGAGACGGGGCTAGGGGCGTTCGCCGGCGGCGACGGGCCGAGCGGCGACGGCGACGACCGCACAGACGGCGCGGCCGACGACCCAGCGGGCGACGACGCAGACGACACGCTCGAAGACGCGGGCGGCGAGGTCGAGTTCGTCGGCACCGTCGTCCAGGCGGGCGAGCCGGTGGTGCTGGACGACGGCGAGGAGACGCTGAGCGTCGAGACCGACGCGGACCTGCACCTCGGTCAGGAGGTCCGCGTGCGGGGTCGTCTGCTGGAGGGCGGCCGGATGGACGCCGACGACCTCGACGCCGAGTAGGAGCGGCGCAGAACTGGCGAGCGCCGCTACGGAAAACGTTAAGGAGCGGACTCTCCGCCTTTCCGTATGAGCGTCGAGCTACCGTTCGCCCCGGTCGACACGGTGATCCGCCGCAACGCCGGCGACCTGCGGGTCAGCGCCGGGGCCGCAGAGGAGTTGGCACGTCGCGTGCAGGACCACGGGGCCGAACTCGCCATCGAGGCCGCCGAGCAGGCCACCGAAGACGGCCGGAAGACGCTGATGGCGGCGGACTTCGGCGTCACACAGGTCGTCGACAAGGACAGCCTGGAGCTGCCGGTGGCCCCGGTCGACCGCATCGCCCGCCTACGGATCGACGACCGCTACCGCGTCTCGATGGACGCCCGCATCGCGCTGGCGGACGTCCTGGAGGAGTACGCCGACAGCGTGGCCGACGCGGCGGCGATCCTGGCGCGCCACGCCGACCGACGCACCATCAAGGGCGAAGACATCGAGACGTACTTCGAGTTGTTCGAGTGAGGTTGCGATGAACTTCGGCTACAGCGACACCTGCCTGCGACACGACACGGGCCGGCGCCACCCGGAGACCGCCGACCGCCTGCGGGCGATTCGGGAGGTGCTCTCGCGCAAGCACGGTGTCGCCTACGTCGAACCGGACCCGATCGACCGCGAACTCGCGACGGCGATCCACGACGACGACTACGTCGACGAGTTCCGGTCGTTCTGCGAGGACGGCGGCGGCGAGTGGGACCCCGACACCGTCGCGGTCCCGGCGACGTGGGACGCCGCACTGCAGAGTGCGGGGCTCGCGCGGTGGGCCGCCGAGCGCGCGCTGGCCGGCGACGACGGGCGAGACACGCCGTTCGCGCTGGGGCGACCGCCGGGCCACCACGCCGTCGGCGACGACGCGATGGGGTTCTGTTTCCTGAACAACGTCGCCATCGCCGCCCAGTGGGCCCTCGACGCCGGCGCCGCCGAGCGGGTCGCGATCGTCGACTGGGACGTCCACCACGGCAACGGCACCGCGGACGTGTTCGCCGCCCGCGACGACGTGTTGTTCTGCTCGCTGCACGAACAGGGTATCTACCCCGGCACCGGTGCGGTCAACGAGGTTGGCGAGGGCGCCGGCGAGGGGCGGACGGTGAACGTGCCGCTGCCGGCGGGCGCGGGCGACCCCGAGTACGACGCCGCCCTGGAGCGTGCGGTCGAACCCGCGCTCGGGGCGTTCGACCCCGACCTGCTGCTGGTCAGCGCGGGGTTCGACGCCCACCGCCACGACCCCATCTCGCGGATGACGGTGTCGACGGAGGGGTACGGCCACATGACGACGCGGCTGCGTGACGCCGCCGGGCGGAGCGACGCGCCGATCGGGTTCGTCCTCGAGGGAGGGTACAGCCTGGAGGTGCTGGCAGAGGGCGTCGCGATGGTCCACGAGGTGTTCGACGGCTACGACCCGATCGCACCAGACGAGGCGGTCGACGACGCGGTCGCGGAGCTGCTCGACGACCTCGTCGCCGAGCACCCCCTGCTGTCCTGACGCCGGGCGCTCTCGTCGCAGTCCGGCGGGGCGCCCCGTCGCGATCACCCCGAGATGAGACTCGCGTGAACGGGTGCCCGGCGGTCGGCGTCACCGCCGTCGAGGCCGTCCGCGAGGAACGGCCCCAGCGCCGCGCCGACGGCGTCGGTCTCGACGAGGAAGGCGTCGTGACCGCGGTCGCTGTCGATCGACTCGTGAGCGACGGTCGCGCCGGCCCGGTCGACGGCGTCCGTCAGGTGGCGGGCCTGAGCGGTCGTGAACAGCTGGTCGCTGTCGACGGAGACGACTAGCACCGCGCCGTCGAACGCCGAGAGGGCCGCCGCGTCGTCGGGCGCGTCGGCGGCGAGGTCGTAGCGCTCCATCGCTCGCGTGAGGTAGCAGTAGGCGTTGGCGTCGAAGCGGTCGACGAACGTCGAGGCGCGGTCCTGGAGGTACGACTCGACGGCGAGCGGGGTCGCCCCCGCGGCGGCGGGGTCGGCGTCGAACGGGCCCACGGGCCGACCGTCGGCCGGCGCTCGGCCGAGGCGCCGATCCATACCCGACCGCGAGCGGTAGGTGACGTGGGCCAGCGCGCGGGCCTGTGCGAGGCCCTCGTCCGGACCAGGGCCGTCGCCGTAGTACCGACCACCGCGGTAGTCGGGGTCGCCGACGATCGCACGGCGACCCAGCGCGGTCAGGGCGAGCCCCTGTGCGTCCAGTCGGGCACCGGTGGCGACGGGCGCGATGCGGTCGACGCGGTCGGGGTAGCGACGGGTCCACTCCAGGGCGTTCATGCCGCCGACGCTGCCACCGACGACGGCACGCAGGCGGTCGACCCCGAGCGCGTCGAGGAGCGCGCGCTGACTCTCGACCCAGTCGCCGACGGTCACCGGCGGGAAGTCGGGGCCGTAGGGCTCGCCCGTCTCCGGATCGGTGCTGGCGGGGCCGGTCGTCCCGTAGCAGGACCCGGGGACGTTCGCGCAGACGACGTGGTAGCGGTCGGTGTCGATCGCTCGCCCGGGGCCGACGAGGTCGTCCCACCAGGCGCCGGCCTGGCCGTCGGGCGCGGCGGGAAGGTCCCACCAGTCGGAGTCGGTCTCGTCCGGCGCGGTGGCGACGTGGGCGCTGCCGGTCAGCGCGTGACAGACGAGGACGGTGGGGTCGGCGGGGTCGCCGTGAGCCTCGTAGGCGACCGTCAGCGGCAAGCGGTCGCCAGACTCGAAGCGGAAGTCCTCGACCTGGACGGCGTCGCGGACGACGGTCACGGCGACCCTCCGTGAACCGCCGAGAGCGCCGCGTCGAGGTCGGCGATCACGTCCGCCGGGTCCTCGATGCCGACGCTGACCCGGATCATGTCCGGGTGGACGCCGCTCTCGCGTTGCTCTTCGGCCGAGAGTTGCGCGTGAGTCGTCGAGGCGGGGTGAATCAGCAGGGTCTTCGCGTCGCCGACGTTCGCGAGGAAGGAGCCGAGGTCGACGACCTCCGGAATCCGGCGGGCGGCGTCGTAGCCGCCCTCGGGGGCGAACGTGAGGACGCCGCCGTAGCCGCCGTCGAGATACTCGCCGGCGGCGTCGTGGGTCTCGTGCTCGGGCAGGCCCGGGTAGGTGACCCGGGTGACCGCGGGGTGATCGGCGAGGAACTCCGCGACCGCCAGGGCGTTCTCGCAGTGGCGGTCCATCCGCAAGCCCAGCGTCTCACAGCCCTGGGCGGTGACCCAGGCGTCGAACGGGCTCTGGCCGTCGCCCAGGGGACGGAGCCCGCGCTGGCGGACCGCGGCGGCGAACGCGCGGTCGCCGAACCGCTCGGCGAAGCGGACGCCGTCGAACGCCGGGTTCTCGCCGCCGAGTTCCGGGAACCGCTCGGGGTGGTCGCTCCAGGGGAAGGAGCCGCCGTCGACGAGGACGCCACCGATGGTGGTCCCGGAGCCGTGAATCCACTTCGTCGTCGACTCCCAGACGAGGTCGGCGCCGTGGTCGAGCGGGCGACACAGCGCCGGCGTCGCGAACGTGTTGTCGACGAACAGCGGGACGCCCCGGTCGTGGGCGACGTCGGCGATGGCTTCGATGTCGGGCGTCACGAGCGCGGGGTTGCCCACGGTCTCCAGGTGGACGTAGGCGGTGTCGTCGTCGATGGCGGCGGCGTAGGCCGCCGGGTCGAGCGTGTCGACGAACCGCGGTTCGATCCCCCGGCGTGGTGCGACCGTCGAGAGGTACGCGTGGGTGCCGCCGTAGATGGAGGCCGCCGAGACGACGTTGTCGCCCGCCGAGGCCAGCACCGACGTCGCCGCGTCGAACGCGGCCATCCCGGAGCCGGTGGCGACGGCGGCGGTCCCGCCCTCCAGCGCCGCCAGGCGCTCCTCCAGCGCCCGGACGGTCGGGTTGGAGATGCGAGAGTACACGTCGCCTTCGCGTTCCAGGGCGTACAGATCGGCCGCGTGCTCGGCGCTGTCGAACTCGTAGGAGGTCGTCTGGTGGATCGGTGTCGCCGTCGCGCCCGTCTCCGGGTCCGACTCCTCGGCCCCAGCGTGGACACACAGGGTGTCGAACCCCCAGTCCGCTCTCTCTGACATACTCACAAGTTATAATCTACATCTTATTCATTACCCTCAGTAACGGCAAGGCCTGCCGGCGCGCGGGCGGGCGAGCGACGGGTGCCTGCGGGCGGCCGGCGGACCCCGTCGGCCTCAGGGTCGCGGCTCGAAGTAGTCGGCCAGTTCGACGCCGAACTCCGGCGCGAGCGCCGCGACATCCTCGCCGACCAGCACCTCGTAGCCGGCTTCCAGTTCGCGCTCGACGGCCGGGCCCAGCCCCACGTCGAAGACGGCGTCGCTCTCGACGAGTTCGGCGGCGGTGCGGTGAGACCGCTCGCGCTCGACGACGTAGCGCTCCCCGTCGACGAACGGCCCGTAGGCGTCCCCGTCGGCGTACTTCTCGAAGAAGCCATCCGCGTGGTCCCGCACGGCGACGGGTGGTCCCTCGTGGCGCTCGACTGTCGGGCGCTCGGCGACGGCGAGTTCCACCAGCAGGACCGCCGACTCGTCGGCCCAGGCCGCCGAGCGCACCGGATCGAACCCCCGGCGCTCGAGTTCGTCCCGGAGCCCGCCCAGCGACCGGCGCAGTTGCGGATAGAGCTGGTCCTCGACGAGGTCGGGCGCGTCGAAACGCACCGCAAGCGGCGTCGTCCCGCGCCGCCGGACGTGCTCGCGGACCGCGTCGCCGGACAGCGGCGCGGACTCGTCGCGCTCGAAGACCGCCTCGTCGGGGTCTTCGAGCAACTGGCGGGCGTGGTGCTGGAACCGCGCGAGATTCGTCGCCGACAGCACGGCCGCGACGTTGCGCTCGGGGTCGGTCGGGTCGATCATCACCAGCGGATCGTCGAAGGTAGCCGTCCCGTGATCCGCCGGGTCGAACCGCACCGGCGGCGACCAGTCGGCGGCGCCCCGCAGCAGCGCCGCGAATCCGCCGTGTTCCCACACCAGCAGTTCGGTGAGGTAGCCGCCGAACCCTTCCGTTCGGAGGTCGCTGCCGTACGCGCCGATGGCCTTCAGGAACGCCTTCGCGACGCGGACATCGGCCGCCAGTTCGTCGTCGAGGTGGGCGTCCAGCCAGCGCGTGTGAAACGGCGTGCGGTCGACCGCCGACGCGATCTCGGTAGCAGATTCGACGGCGTAACACGGCACCAGGTCGACGTCGAACCCCTCGTAGGTGCCGGTGACGTAGGGGTGCTCGGCGTACTCCTCGCGGCCGTCGGGCAGCACCGCGCGGCCGACGGTCAGCCCGTACTCCTCTAAGTCCTCGCGGGGCAACTCCGGAGGGAACCGCACGAACACGTCGATGTCCCGGTCGCCGGCGACCCAGGTCCCCCGGGCCGTGGAGCCGACCCGCAGCACGTCGCCGTCGACGGGCAACTCCGCCAGCGCCGCCTCTGCGCGCTCGACGAGGTCGCTCGCGGCCGCCGCCATGCGCTCGCGCTCCTCGTCGTCAGGCGTCACGCGGTGTTCCACCGCGTCGAGAACCGTCGCCAGCGCGTCGTCGCTCATTGCCCTCAACTATCGCCGGCCGGCGTGAAAGCGTGTCGGTGGCCGGCGCCGGGGAAACGAAAGTCATTTTTATGCACCTCAGCGTACCGATGTATGCACGAAGCCGCCGTAGCTCAGCTGGTAGAGCACCACGCTGTTAACGTGGTTGTCCCAGGTTCGAGCCCTGGCGGCGGCGCTTCTCTCAATTCACTATGCGCCGAGCGATAGCGAGGCGTCCACAGTCGTGTGAACGAAACGAGCCAGGGCTCGCGCCGACAAGTCGCAGCCCCGGAACGACCGAACAGAGTGAGGTCGCATGCCCGGAACGTCTTGGCTCGTTCGAGCCCTGGCGGCGGCGCTTCTCTCAATTCACTATGCGCCGAGCGATAGCGAGGAAAACCGTTCCGGCAGTATGCGGATCGTGATCGGAGGCCCGAACGCGGCAGATATTTTCCGGGAACCGGGGATACAACCGACTGAGACCCGAAGTGGCCTGTGATGTCATCTGCACTGTTCATCGTTAGCGAACACGGCTACTGGGGCGAGGAATGTATCGAGCCGCTCACGACGCTCGACGACGCCGGGCTGGACGTGACCGTCGCGACACCGTCCGGTGGGCCGGCGGTACTCGACGAACGATCGGTCGACACCGACGAGGTCGACGAGGAGACTGCTGCGCTGGTCAAAGACGTCCACGAGAACGACGAGCGACTGAACGATCCCGAACCGCTTGCAGCGGTCGACCCCGACGCATTCGACGCGGTCGTCTTTCCCGGCGGTCACGGAACCGGGTGGGATGTCAACCAGGACACACACGCCCGGGAAGCCCTCCGGACGGCCGTCAAGGGAGACGACGGCAAGGCGATGGTCGTCTGTCACGCGGTCGGGATCCTGGCGTTCACACGGGATTCAACTGGCGATATTGTGGCCGAGGGGCGCTCGGTGACCGGCTTCCCCAACGCCTGGGAAGAGGGGATCGTCGACGAACACGACCGGCTGCCGGACGGCCGAAAGCTCCCCTACTGGGTCGAAGACGAGGTCAAAGCCGCGGGAGCCGACTGGGACGGCAAGCTTGCGGAGGACACCAGCGTCACTGTCGACGGCGACCTTGTGACTGGTCGCGGACCGCCCTCCTCAGCAGCGGCCGCCCGAACCCTGCTCGAAGAGCTGAGTGTCGAGTACGACGGCTAGACGGATCGCTCTCGTCAGTTATTTGCCCGTCGCTGACCCTGGCTCGCATATGACGATCGAAGACCGAGGCGAGGCAAAAGTAGTCACGCACGCGCTCGCAAAGCACACACTCACACAGTTGCGAAGCGTCGAGACAGAACAGGTCGCGTTCCGGAAAGGGCTGGTCAAGCTCGGGCGGATCTGTGGCTACGAGATCATCGACGGCGTTATGGAGACTGCTTACGAGAGCGTTCAGACGCCACTGACCGAGACCACCGGCGAACGCGTCGTCGGTATGGACGACGTCGTGATCATCAACGTCCTCCGGGCGGCGACGCCGTTCGTCGAAGGACTCCTGAAGGCCTTTCCCCGCGCGCGCCAAGGCGTCATCTCTGCCAGCCGCGACGAGTCCGGTGGGATGGACGATGCCGGCGAATTCGACATCGAAGTCGACTACGTAAAACTCCCCGAGATCCACCCTGAAGACACGGTCATCATCGCTGATCCGATGCTCGCAACTGGATCGACAATGGCGACCGTCCTCGAACACGTCCAGGGGATGGGCGATCCCGAGCGACTGCTCGTGCTTGCGGCCGTCAGCGCACCTGAAGGCCTGGTCCGGCTGAACGAGCAATTCCCCGATATCGACGTGATCTCAGTCGCTGTCGACGATCATCTCGACGACGACGGCTATATCATTCCCGGACTGGGCGACGCCGGCGACCGCGCCTTCCGAACGACGTGACGACAGGCCAATGCTGGGCGGGCCGTTGTGGTGCGTAGTCTGTGTAGCGATCGGGAGCTATCCCCTGGCCCCTATGATTGTAAATCCCGTTCGATGAAAAGATGGGCTGGTTTTTTACGTCCAGGTCGTCGTGTATCGGCCCGATGGACGAGAAGACCGAACAGCTCCGGGATATCTTCATGGATGTCGCCGGGGAAGAGACAGTCACCGAGCGCCAAGAGGCGGGACGGGGATCGCTGACCGACACAGACGACGGCGACATTGACAATCGGCTGGCCGAGGTGATCGAGGAAATCCGGCAGCGACACGGTTTCGAGAACAACTGTGAGACGGCGACACTCGTTCGAATCGTCCGCGGGTTCTACGAGGGAGAGGACGACGAGACACTCGCGTCGGAACTCGACCTCGATCCGGAGACCGTCTGGATTGCACGGATGGATCTGCACCTAGTCGCCGAGAGCGACACCGACGCACCGTTCGAGTTGGCGGCACTTCGAGATTTGCTAGTCGAAGACGCCGACCAGGAGACAATTATTGCGGAACTGGGTGCTGGTGAGGAAACGATCGACCAGTATCGACGCGTTGCAGCCGCCCAAAACCGCGCCCGCCGTGTGAGCCAGCGCTACCGGACGGCCTTTGAAGAGATCCTCACTGACGCTGATCTTTCGGTTCGACACACAGCAGGCGTCCAGGAAGACGGGTTGAAAGAGGCTACCGAAGACATGGAAGTCGACGTGTCCTTCTAGAGGTTTATACGGGATTCCGGCCCATGCGGAGTATGCACGCGTTTCGTGATATCGCGACTGCCGCGTACTGTCCTCGCAAGCTGTACTACCGACAGCGCGATCCCGACCTCGGGGAATCGATTCCTGACGGCGTGACGGATCGGCGACAGTTGGCCTTCGAGTACGACGAATTGCTGGCGGACGATACAGCAGTGCTCGCGGCGCCGATTGAGGTGACTCCCACGACGTTCCGGTCGCGGGTCGGCTGTCACAAGGCCGGGCTGGACGCCTGGGAACAACTCGTCGATCCGCCAACCAGAGACGCGATGTTAGAGGGGAAAGACGTCCGGGGAATCGCTCACAAGGTGCTCGAACAGCCGCTC
>ENA-ORCS01001351-ORCS01001351.1-marine-metagenome-genome-assembly--contig:-NODE-1351-length-10847-cov-2.845682_pt1 | contig 10847 bp, 9 predicted proteins | sample MGYA00237781_ERZ508513 | MGnify/ENA primary metagenome ERZ508513 (study PRJEB26184, sample SAMN06268793) | marine metagenome | isolation source: Eden Landing Ponds, San Francisco, CA, USA | place...
TGACTCGTTTCAGATCAATTAATTCTATTCGTATAAACTGATCAGAGTTCTCCAGCCGGTAGGTCGAAGTGAGGAGTCGGAGTTGCGGCTTGACTTGTAGCTCCGACTTCGTATGCTCATTCTGTCACTACGGCTGTTCGGAACGCATTACCGGTGGGAGACAGCGAGCTAGTCTTCTCTCACAGACTGTACTCCTCGTTGATCGTGTCGGTGACCGTTTCGACACCGGTGAAACTGAACTGGGTGCCGCCATCCACCGTGACGCTTCCGTTCCACCCGTGGCCCGAGACCACGCGCTCAACGATCAGTAACCCGAGTCCGACGTGACGATGTTCGACATCGGTATCGAACAACGAGTCAGCGATGGATTCCGGTAGTCCTGGCCCGTCGTCCGCGACGGTGAACCCCTCGTCGGTTCCGCGGACCGTTACCGTGACATCCGCGCCGCAGTGTTCCGCGACGTTCCGGAACAGATTCTCGAACAACCGCTGGAGCCGGGAGCGGTCCGCGAGGAACTCCCGGTTATTTTCGACTGTGAGGGCTGCGTTCGACGGCGACACCGTCTCCCACGCAGCCTCGGAGACGCTTTCGAGAGTGACGACTTCGCGCTCGCCTACGTCCTCTCCCTCTCTGGCGAGTGTCAGAGTTTCACCGATCAGCGCTTCCATCCGGTCGAGTGAGTCGAGTGCCGTCTGCAGGTAGCCCGATTCGGGAGACGACACCATCTCGAAGACCAACTCGACGTACCCGCGCGCTGCTGTCAGCGGGTTCCGCAGGTCGTGAGTGAGCACCCCGGCGAACTCCGCCAGTCGTTCGTTCTGCCGGTCGAGCGTCCGGTAGTGTCTGTCACGTTCGATTTCGTAGCCGATCCACCGGGTGAGCAACCGCACGAACCGTCGGTCATCTTCTGAAAAGTCGGTATCCCGCGGTTCGTCATCCGAGTAACACAGCGACCCGTACGACTCACCGTCTACGAGGATCGGTGCACCGATATAGCACTCAAGCCGACTCCCCTTGTAGGCAGTATCGTCTTGATACTCGGAGTCTCCGACATCCGAGATTGCGAGCACCCGCTGATCGCTAATGACGTGCCGACAGTACGTCTGTTCGATGTCGTAGACGCTGCCAGTTGCGTACGGGCCGTCAGTGGCTTTTGAACTGATGATCTCGTACACGTCGTCTCCTGTGTACGAAAGCCATCCGTAGGGAAGTCCCAGCCGATCAGCACCGATGGTAACTGCCTGGTCGATTTTTTCATCCACTGAAAGTGTCTTATCGATTCCCAACTCGTAGAGGTCTCGAAAATAGCGCGCCGCGTCGGTGGAGCCCATATATACCGCTTGTCGGCGTACGAGTTAATCCTACTCGTCGCCGCTATCGAACCCGGTTCGCTCCATCGCCCCCCACGTGTCTACGCCTTTGAGATACTCGACAAGTCCCTGCCAGGCGACGACGGTCTTCCACTGGCGGTACCCGAAGTTCTCCAGAATTCCGTACCACAAGAGTCTGAAGATCTGCCACGGACTATCGTACCGGTTGAAACTCCAGACTTCGCTGAACACCCCGAACCACGAGAGGAACACCCCGAGTCCCGTGGTCAAAAAGAAGAAGATCAGGAAGAATTCGACGTTCAAGATGCCGAAGTACCACGCGAGTGGGAGAATCAGATATCCCAGACCCTCAATCAGTGGTCCGAACATCTCAGCTGCGACGAAGAACGGAAACACGAGTGTTCCAACACGGCCGTATTTCGGGTTGAACAGCATCCCTCGGTTTGTAATGACTGTCTCGACCATTCCGCGGTACCACCGGCGTCGCTGCCGTCCCAACACCCGCCGGGTGCTGGGAACCTCTGTCCACGCCACCGGCTCCGGAATAAAATCAACAGTATACTCACGGCCCTCATCGACGAGATGACGGTGGAGTCGCACGACGATGTCGAAATCTTCGGTGATCGTGTCGTGTCGGTACCCGTCGATCGCCCGGACAGCCTCGGTCTGGAACAGTCCGAACGCGCCGGAGATGAGGATCAGTCCCTTGATGCGGTTGAGACCTAAGCGACCCGAATAAAACGCTCGGAGATACTCCATCACCTGTAGTCCGGGCAACCCGGTCTTCGGCAGAGAAACCGACTTTACGATCCCATCGGAGATCGAACACGAGTTGGCGACGCGGATCACGCCGCCGGATGCGACCGCAGTTTTCGGGCGTTCCAGGAAGGGTTTCACCAACTGGAGCAGTGCGTCTCGGTCGATGATTGTGTCCGAATCGACGGCACAGAACAGCGGCATATCGGTGAGCCATACGCCGGCGTTGAGTGCATCGCTTTTTCCCCCATTCTCCTTGTCGATGACGAGGAGTTCCTCGTACCTCGTTGAGCGATACACGCCGTGAATTTCCTCGGCAGGGACTTCGACCGGGATGTCGGCCGACACGGGTTTCAGCTCGAAGTTCTCGATGAGTTCCTGTAGTGTCTCATCGGTGGAGCCATCGTTGACGACGACGATCTCCAACTCGGGGTAGTTCAACGACAGCATAGACTGAATGCTCTCGACGATCGTTGCCGCCTCGTTGTACGCGGGGACCACAATCCCGATTCCCGGATAAAACGGGCTGGAAAACTCGCGGAAAGGGGGATCCCACTTTGATTCCTTCACGTTTTCGTCGAGCTCGAACAGTGCCAGTATGTGGATTCCAAGGTAGTACGCGTTGATCAGCAGGTAGTATCCGATGACGAACGACCCGAAGCCGACGAGTGTTATTAAGACGAGGTGTGTAGCTGAGTGCATCTCAGGAAGCCTTCTGATCTCCGTCTTCGTGGACGACTCCGTCGAACAGAAACCCCGACGCTGACTGCGAGTCTGACGACTCTCCGCTCCGATCGTCGAACCGATGGACGGTGTCGTCGAACTCGGCGTGTTCCCGGCTCCATTGCCACGTGGCGTCGAATTCAGCCGGGTGGTCCGCCGGGGCGGAGTCGGTCCGTGTCACTAATGCGTCCATCCCAACAAGTCGGGCACGGTCGTCTTCCTCGTCAACGAGCGCAGCGGACAGCGTCTCTACTGCTTGCTGGTCACCCCACCGAGCGAGCATCTCGTAGGTCGCGCCGCGAACTTCCGGTGAAGGGTCCTGTACTAACCGGGTCAGAAAGGGCTCACTACGGATATCCTGCCGCCAGCCGACGTTCCCGAGCGCCCGAGCGGCTGCAGCACGGACAGCCGGGACATCGTGTTCCAGTGCCCCAACGAGCCACGAGAGGTCTTCTGTGGTGACATTCGTCCCGATGTGTTGACACACCGAAAGCACCTGTACCAACAGCGGTTGCGACCAACTTTGATACTGTTCCTGTGCTTCGCGGAACAGCGCCGCAGGGTCGTCGGTCGCAATCCGATAGAGCGTGTCCTGTCCGAAGATGGAGAACTGCGACGTGGCTCCGTTCAGCATAACCGAGACGCCTTCGGCTGGCGAGTCGAGGTCGTCCGTTTCGTACCGGAGTCGTGCGACTGACGCCCGTTCGCGTGGCGTCTCGGGAGTGAAATCGGCTTCGTGAATCTTCTCGGGGCGTCCGAGCAGTGCGAGCCACGTCAACGCGTACAGCCGTTTGTACTCGCCGGACGCCCCTAACCGTTGTTTCGATCGGTCCGGGATGCCGAGGGTGTCACCGAGTTCCTGTAGTCGTGCGACGTTCTCCCCGTCGAGTTCTCGTAGGTATTCGTCCAACAGGTCTTCGAGCACGTCGCGTTCGACTCCCGATAGGGTTTGGACCCACGAGTCCCATTCGGGGTCCTCACTAAATACTCCGTCAAGTAGCCGGGATTGGAGATCGTCTCGGACCCGTTCCTGTCGGGTGTCCTGTACTGACCGATAGACCGATAACCCAACTGTCAGCCAGAAGAGGACCGCGAGCGCGAGCCCGATCACCAGCGCCAGGACGACTACCAGGACGATCAGACGGACGCTGTATCCGAACGCCGAGACGACCTGTAGCATTATCTCAACCCGTCCCGGACGCGGCTACTCACGGATACACTTCTTAACGCGCGCCAGCAGTTCTGCCGCCCGGAACGGTTTTGTCACGTAGTCGTCCGCGCCACTCTCGAACCCTTCCAAGACGTGTTCTTCCCGACCACGGGAAGTCAGCATAATCACCGGGAGATCCTCATCGACCGGAAACTCACCGTTCCGGACCATCCGGAGCAACCGCGTGCCGTCCAACCTGGGCATCATTATGTCGAGGATCGCCAGGTCCGGTTTGAATCCGTCTTCGAGAAGGTCTGCGGCCTCGCGTCCGTCCTCACAACTCTTCACGGTGTAGCCAGCGCTCTGGAGCCGATGTTTGACTAACAGGCGGATGGGTTCGTCGTCGTCGGCCGCGAGTATCTGTCCTGGCATTTGATCAGCGCACGCCCGCGCTCTGTTACGTACTGCTACCAGTAGTATCTACATATTGAAATAGGCTTTGACGAGAGGGCGATAGAGGGATTCAGATACACGATCAGGGATCAGTTAACTAAACAAGTGCTGTACGACACTGAGCCCTCAGCTACGTAATATACCAATGCACTCGGGTCGTCAGTACACGGCACGTCACTCGCCTGATCGGTGATTGGTTTGCGCTGAGGCCCGACACACAACAGACAGTCACTCCCAGCAGACATCGTTCCTACCTGTGATATGATGTTTCACTACGAGTATTTGTTCTTAGCCAGCGTAGTCGTAGTATGAACCCGAAATTCATACTTCGCTTAGAAGGAGCTGTAATCGCCACTGTGGCGACGGCGGCGTATTTGACGGTTGGTGGCCCGCTGTGGGTGTTCGTGATCCTTGCTCTCGCCCCCGACATCTCGATGCTGGCGTACCTCGCCGGGAATCGGATCGGCAGCACCGTCTACAACGCGTTCCACACGTATCTTGGGCCGGTCACGTTCGGGGCGATTGGGGCGTGGTTCGGCACAACGCCCTTCATTTGGGTTGCACTCATCTGGACTGCTCATATCGGTGTTGACCGGGCGGTTGGCTACGGATTAAAATACCCGATTGGATTCAAACACACGCACCTCTCGGGTAACGCCGACCGCGACACTCCAATAAGGAGACCCGCTGACGTTGTCTCCGACGCTGCTAGTACTGGAGAGACTAATAAATCCAAAGAACGTGTGAGGACTTGAATTGTCTGTATAAAACGTCTCTCCGAACTACTTCAGTTCTGCCAGTAACGGTATGACCGATTCTGAGTTTGATTCCATCAGAGTCAGCGTCCTAAGCTTAGAAGTATTAGTTATGTACCGACGCGTAATAATACCGATATGGACGGAGATTTACACCGGAAGCTTATTCAGGAATCCTCGGATATTGCGACGATCATCGATTCAAATGGGACAATCACGTATGTGAGTCCCTCGGTCACCCGGACGCTCGGATACGAGCCAGAGGAGTTAGTCGGAGAAGTCGGCTACGAATATCAACATCCGGACGATCGTGACGCCGTTGCTGATGCCATCGAGACCATCCAGACGAACCCTGACGAAACCCAAACAATCGAGACACGGTTTCGACAGGCTGACGATTCGTGGTGTTGGATTGAGGCAACACTACAAAACCGGGTCGACGATCCGGAGATCAGCGGTATTCTCGTGAATAGCCGTGACATCTCCCAACGAAAACGACGGGAGCAACAGTTTCAGGAACTGGCCGAGGAGTACAAGACACTGCTTGAAACCGTCGAGGATAGTATTTTCTTCCTCTCTGTTGAGTCAGTAGAAACAGGGTACACGTTTCGCTTCGAACGGCTGAACCGGGCCTACGAGGAGCAGACCGGGATTACAACCGACGAAGTCCGAGGCAAGACGCCGGCCGACGTGTTCGGTGAGGACCTCGGAGCGGAACTCCAGGCGAACTACCGCCGATGTGTCCAAGCCCGTGAGCCAATTTCGTATGAGGAAGAGTTGCCCGTCGAGACGGGCGCACGGTTCTGGCAGACGGTTCTGACACCAGTTATCACGAACGGCGAGGTAACTCAGATCATCGGGATCACCCGGAACGTCACCGAGCGGATCAAACAGGAACGAAAGCTCAGAAGCCAGAAGGAACAACTCGACGAGTTCGCAAGCGTGGTGTCCCACGATCTGCGGAATCCACTCAATGTCGCACAGGGCCGCGCAGAACTACTCGCCAACGACTGTGATAGCGAGCATCTCCCACCCATCGTCAGGTCACTCGACCGGATGGAAGAACTCATTACTGATACGCTCACGCTCGCCAGACAGGGTCAGGTCGTTTCGGACCCGGAACCGATAGACTTGGTCAATTTGGTCGGTGTGTGCTGGAAAAACGTTCGAACGGACGAGGCAACCATCGAAATCGAGGACGAAGTCACAATCGCTGGTGACCGGAGTCGGCTCCAGCACGTCTTCGAGAACCTCTTTCGGAACGCACTCGAACACGGTGGGGCAGACGTGACCGTCCGCATCGGCCGGATCGACGATCACGGGATTTACATCGAAGATACTGGTCCAGGGATTCCTGAAGAGGCCCGTGAGACGGTGTTTGACCAGGGCATACCTCGGCAAGCGGCGGAACCGGGTTTGGATTAACGATCGTCAAACGGATCGCTGAGGCCCACGGCTGGCAGGTTACAGTTGTCGATGGGACGGACGGTGGAGCCCGATTCGAGTTCACTAATATTGATTTTGATCAGTAGGCGGGACGCACATTGTATCCTGTACGGCTATCAGAACTCTCCCCAGTTAGTAGAAGTTACAACAACCAATCCGCAGGTAGGGTACAACGGATGGTTACACGCGAAACTGTGAAGTTGAACTGTTCGATGACTCTCCGTTTGAGAGGTGATCACACGTGAGTCTTGAGTATTGCCGAACGATTCACTACGCTATAACGACATTTTATATGCCGAACAGCCTGACGTAGCGTTATGTTTCGGCGGCAGTTCGTCTCCACCCTCGGCGCGATTGGCGTCGTTGGCGCTGCCGGGTGTAGTTCTGAGTCGTCAACCCAACCACCGTTTCGGGTTGGCAGTGGGAGTTTTCAATACCGGGCCGAAGATGGGTACCAGTCCTTTCGGACCCGCGGTGTGAACCTGGGGATGGCAAAACCCGGACGGTTTCCCGGTGAAGCGGCCATCACGCGGGCCGAGTACGACCGGTGGCTTGCCGCGATCGGTGAGATTGCGAACGTCGTTCGAACGTACACGATCCACCCGCCAGCGTTCTACCGGGCCCTCAAAACGTACAACGAGACGGCCGAGGAGCCGTTACTGCTCCTACAAGGGACGTGGGTTCCGACCGCTGAACTCCTCGATGCTGGGGACGCGACCGCCGTCACCGAAACCACCGACGCCGAACTCGGCCGCACTGTGGACGTGGTTCACGGGAGTACGACGCTTCCGGAACGCCCCGGACACGCCGCCGGAACGTACGACGCTGATGTGAGTGATGCGACGCTCGGGTTCCTGTTCGGCATCGAGTGGCCGCCGGAAGTCATCGTCGAAACGAACGAACGTGACGACAACTCACAATCACAGTATGCTGGCACGTACTTCCAAGCGACCGAGGTGACGCCGTTCGAACGGTGGTTGGCCGGTCGAATGGACCGCATCGTGACGCGCGAGATGACCGAGCACGGGACGCAGCGACCGGTCGCGTTCGTCAACTGGGTCACCACGGATCCCCTCTCTCATCCGTATGAACCCTTCCAGAACGAAGACCGCGTCAGCCTCGATCCGGATAAAATAACACCGACTGACGAGTTCCAGGCGGGAACGTTCGCGTCGTATCACGTCTACCCGTACTATCCGGACTTCCTGAATGAGACACCAAAGTACGTCGAGTATACTGATCATCGAGGTGAACGGAACAACTTCGCTGGCTATCTGAACGACCTTGTCGAAGCCACCGACCTGCCTGTGTTGGTGTCGGAGTTCGGCGTCCCGACATCCAGAGGATTAGCACATCGAAACGTTCACGGCCGCGATCAGGGTGGTCACACGGAACAGGAACAGGGAGAGATCGTCGCGGCGATGTTTGAGGATATTGCCCACGCCGATACGGCGGGCGGGATTATGTTCGCGTGGCAAAACGAGTGGTTCAAACGCACGTGGAATCTTGACGCCCGATCCGTCCCCGGTAGACGCCCGTTCTGGTCGAACGTCGAAACGCCGGAACAGCGGTTCGGACTGCTCGCCTTCGACCCGGTCGATCAGGTGCTGCTCGACGGATCGGACAACGGTTGGGGTACCGCTGACCGTATCACACCGGACGCTGAATCCGATGCGGCACCACACCGAACGCTCACCGAGTTTCGAGTTACCCACGACATCGAGGGCCTCAACTTCCGCCTCGAATTCGAGGAACTTCCCGAGCCCGTAGATTGGACGGAACTCAACGCGTTCGTGACGATCGGACTGACCGGCCGAACCGCGAGTCTCCCGTTCAGCCTATCCGCAGAGACGACTGCGGACTTCGTGGTTCGACTGGGTGGCCCCGAGTCGTCCCGACTCCTCGTCGAAGCAAGCTACGATCCGTTCGCACGGGAGTTCGGTGACGAAGCCGGGTTGCCACTTGAGGAGTACCGCGATGGGTCGGCCGGGTTCGTCCCTGTCCGGGAAACGATCAACCGCGGCTACACAGTCCCGCCTACCGGGGAAACCGTGCCGTTCGAGACCGTCGAAACTGGAAGACTACGGTACGGGAATGGGAACCCGGAGTCGGACGCGTACGACTCCCTAACCGACATTCACGTTGATCCGAGCAGCAACACCATCGGGGGACGCATCCCGTGGATCCTGCTCAACGTCGCGGACCCATCGACCAAACAACGGATCGCAACGGACTGGAGCGACGGGCTCAGTACTGTTCCGTTCGACCACCTTACTGTCGGCGCTGGGACGTTCGTTCCGGGTTCCGGGCGGAGTGGACAGGCGGCTGAGGTCACGGGACCGACGAATCTGACTGACCGTCTGCCGCCGGGGAGTGGCCCCACGGTCCAAACGATGGACTACACGTGGGACGAGTGGAATCGGCCGGACTACGAAGAGCGGCTCAAACAGTCGTACGATGTTCTCCGTGAGCAGCACCGGTCAGCTGTCCTCACCGATCTCGGGTGACCACCTCGCCTGGTGACGTTGTAGTCCCTTCTGAGAGTGTCACGCCCGCGTTAAGCGACGTATTGATCCCGGTCTTCGCGCCGGCCCACAAACCACACCGAACTTGCGACGACCCGTGTCGGTGCGCTCGCCTTTGACTGTCGCTCGAACCGTACTATCGTCGTGGCGTAGGTTGGCGACGACTGTTCCCGCACCGAAGTTCACGTCCTCGCCAAGCACGCTGTCACCGACGTACGAGAGGTGACCGACGGACGTATCCCGCATTACAACACTGTTTTTGATCTCGACGCTGTGCCCGGTTTTGGTGTCCGGCCCGAGCATCGTCGCCCCCCGAACGTACGCGTTCGGTCCGACGCTTGCGTTCTCACCGATATACGCGGGCCCTTCGATCACGACCCCCGGCCGCACCGTCGCACCCGACTCGACAGTAACCGTTCCATCAAGATGTGCGTCATCGCTCACCTCACCACGAATCTCCCCGTCGAGTTCGGACAGTTTCCACTCGTTGGCCGCGAGCAACTCCCAGGGGCGGCCGACATCCAACCACCGCTGGAAGGGCACCGGTGTCACAGCGGCGTGGTCGCAGGCGCGCTGTAGCACGTCGGTCAGTTCGATCTCTCCACGTTCGCTTTCGCCCACGTCCAACCACTCCCGAGCGGCCGCTGGGAACACGTACGCACCGGTGTTGATCAGATCCGATGGTGGGTCGGCAGGCTTCTCGATGACGCCCGTCACTTTGTCACCATCCGTTTGGAGCACGCCGTACGCTTCCGGGTTCGGGACTCGATACGACCCCACCGCGGGACCGGTCTCGTAGAGCTGGCTGAGCGACTCATGATCGTAGAGGGCATCACCGTTCAAGACGACGAACGGGCCCGAATCGAGTTGGGACACAGCACTGCGGACGGCGTCCCCAGTCCCGCGTTGTTCGGCTTGCTGAACGAACGATACCGGCACGTCGAACGTTTCGCTCTCGAAATGATCTTCCACGATTGCCGACTCGTACCCGACGACGAGCACGATCCGCGTCGCCCCCGCATCGATTGCGGCATCGACCGTGTGCTCGACGAGCGGGCGGCCTGCCACTGGAAGCATCGGTTTCGGCAGTGTATTCGTCAGTGGCCCCATCCGCGTCCCACGCCCGGCCGCGAGAATCACCGTCTGCATATCCCTACCTCGCGGGCCGGGATGAAATGGATTTCCACGTCGTCCACTAGCCCATTGTCAAGCGTTACTGTTGATCCGTCTCGGCCCGGCTAACCGCCTCGCTAACCACGGTTTCGGCCCTCTCAAGTAGTTGATCCGCCGTCTCGGGGTCACGTGCCTCGGCAGTGATCCGAACCAGTGGTTGTGTCCCCGACGCCCGGATGAGAAACCAGCCTTCGGCGTCGGACACTCGCACGCCGTCCAGGGTCGTGACTGACTGCCCCATCCCGTCGCACTCGGTGCGAACGATCTCCATTGCGTCCCGCTTCGCCGTCGTCTCGATCTTCGTCCGGCGGATCGGATACGGGTCGAACGCTGCGAGGCGGTCGGAGAGGGGCTGGACCGCAGCGAGCACTGCCAACCGGACGGCTGCCAGCGGTCCATCGGGACACAGCGTCTCCTCGGGGAAGATCCACGCACCCGATGGTTCGCCGCCGAACACGACATCGTCGTCTTTGGCCCGTTCAGCCACGTACACGTCACCAACGCGCGTGTGAACGAGTGAGGCACCGAGTTCTTC
>ENA-ORCS01001353-ORCS01001353.1-marine-metagenome-genome-assembly--contig:-NODE-1353-length-10844-cov-3.439863_pt1 | contig 10844 bp, 12 predicted proteins | sample MGYA00237781_ERZ508513 | MGnify/ENA primary metagenome ERZ508513 (study PRJEB26184, sample SAMN06268793) | marine metagenome | isolation source: Eden Landing Ponds, San Francisco, CA, USA | place...
GCGTTCGCTCGCGTCCGGTGAACCGCCTCGCTCCCGCTGGTCGCTCGGCGGATGCTGTAGTGTTGTGTCCTTCCCCTGTACATAACGTCCGCCGAGCGAAGCGAGGCGGTTCACGCGGACGAGGCGAAGCCGAGTCCGCGCTTTTTCACCCATGTTTTTGCTGCGGGGGTTCCCGCAGGGAGCGAAGCGAGCGAGGAAACCCCCGCAGCAAAAAGATGGTGTCACTGCATCGTGACGTAGGTGAGAAAGACGAGCGCGAGAAACTGCAGACCCCGCAAAACGACGACGGCCTGCTGGACGCCGGGGCTGCCGGCGTAGAGCATGCTCGTACTGAAGAAGAAGTAGACAGCCACCAGATTCTCGACGAGCATGACTGCGACGAACGCGAGCAGTCCGAGGATGAGGTTCGTCCGGAACGTGCGGTAGTTACGCAGCCAGACGACGCCCAGCGCGCCCAGTAAGAGGACGTTCAGGGCGGCGATCGCGGTCGCGACGGTCAGCCAGGGTCCCATTGCCATACGTTAGTCACTCCATCTGGTCGGTGATCTCCTCGAAGGTCTCGCGGTGGTGCTCGAAGCGGTCGGTGAGAAAGTACATCGCACCGTAGTCGTCACCGCCGCGTTCGAGCACGTCGTGTTCGAGCAGGACGTCGAGGTGGTGGCGAACCGTGTTGTAGTCGACGTCGAGTTCGCCGGCGAGTTTGTTCGCGTTGCGCGGTCGCTCGTCGAGCAGCCTGATGATGCGAGCGCGGTTCTCACCACCCCGCGTCCCCGCGAGCAGGTACCACAGTGCCTTCTCCATCGAGCCTCGACGTATCCCGATGTGTCTGTCACTCGCTTATGCGTGCTGGTTCGGTGACCGCTGAAATCGTCGCCCGGCCGGAACGCCGGCCGGTCCGCGCCGGCGTCGCTCACAGCGTCGACGGGTCGATCGTCTCGCGGACCCAGCCTGCGGGACCGTCGGGGACCGGCCCGGTCTCCTCTCTCGTCTGGACGGTCCCGTCGTCCTCGATGGCACGGACGACCACCTCGTGTTCGCCGTCGGGGTCGTAGGCGTGCCGCCAGAGCCGCCAGGCGTCGGCGGCAAACGAGTCCCCACCCCCGCCCACGTCGGCCGCCGGCCCCGACGCACCGGGCAGGCGTTCGGTCAGTTCGGCCTCGGTCCAGGTGTCGCCGCCGTCGGTCGACACCTCGACGGCGCTGACACCGCGAGTGCCGGCGTAGGTGTGACCGCCGACGACCACCTGGCCGTCCTCGCGTCGTTCTTTGCCGTGGAGTTTCGCGACCGTCTTGACCGGTCCGGTCCCGTGCCAGCCGCGTTTCTCCCAGTAGCCTTCGGCCTCGCGTTCGAGGAACTCGATCTCGGTGAGCCACTTGACGTTGACTTCGCCCCAGTGCCCGGGGACGAGCGCACGGACCGGCGCGCCGTGGTCCCGCGGGAGCGGTTGCCCGTTCATCCCGTAGGCCAACATGCCGGGTTCGAGCGCTTCGAGCGGGAACTCCTCGTAGAAGTCGTCACCCTCCGCCCGAAGCATCACACACTCACAGTCCGAGGTGGGGGCCGCCTGCTCGATGATGGGTTTGACGGGGACACCCGTCCAGAGGGCGGTGTCCATCTTGTGGGCGTTGAGTCGTTCGCCGACACACCGCAGGGTGAGAAAGCGGTGCTCGTGGTCCATCGACTGCAGGTCCTCGTAGCTGAGTTCGAGTTCCTCCTCGACGGCGCCGGTGACCGAGAGCGTCCAGTCAGGGGGTGCGATCGCCGGCGACACCGAGCTGATGGAGACGTTGAAGAACTTCTCGCTGATCGACGGCTCCATCCCCTTGACGTCGAAGGAACGCTCCATCGCGACGGAGAGTTGTTGCTCGACGTCGTAGGTCAGGTCCATCTCCTCCGGGTCGGCCGAGTTCCCACCCGATCCGCCGGAGCCACCGGTCCCACCCGGCGTCTGTGTGCGACCGACCGCGGTCCCGACAGCGCCGGCGATCGCGGCAGTGCCGAGCGCCGAGAGGGCCCGGCGGCGTCCGTTGCCGTCGGTCGTCGGTCGCCCGGTAAAGCGTCCGATAGCCGGGGCGAACTCCGAGACGGCGACGACGAGTGCCGCGCCGACGGCGGCGCCGGACGCCGCCAGGATATCGAGCACGAGCATCGCGGTGCCCACCCAGACGAGGACGACCGTCACGAAAACCGGCACCAGCGGGTTGTTGACCTGACTCCGGAACCCGAGTGCGACCCAGACCAGCGCGGCGTACAACAGGACCACCAGGAACCCCGCGAACGCGAGGTTGAGTTGCTGTCCCAGGCTACCGAGGACGGTGATCGCGAACGTGACGACGGCCCCGGGCATGAGCCGCGAGAGCAGGCTCTCGACCGGCGCGACGGGGAAAGCAGGCGCGAACCCGACCGCCCCGAACGCGCCCAGGACGCCCGCGACGCCCGCCGCCAGCGCGACTGTCGCCGGTGGCGCCGCCGGTCTGACCCGTTCTAACAGTGTTGACTCGCTCATACCCGACCCGAAGGACTCTCCCCTCAAAGGCGTTGTTCGAAAACCGGTCGGACTCCGTCTAGAATTCGACTGGAATCCCGCCGGGTTCCCGACCGCTGGGCGCCACAGTCATACCGTCAGGGAGACCGGACGCCACAACGCTCAAACGCAGGGGGTCCGTTCCGGCGGACATGAGCGACGTCGGCGGTCGGCCGTGTCCGATGTGCGAGCGGCCGATGACCCACCGTCACTGCAAGTACGTCTGCCCGGAACACGGCGTCGTCTACGACTGCTCGGATACCTTCTACTGACGTGAGTCCCGCGGCGACTGGCATTCGTCCGTGACGACTACCACTCACTCGCCCGTGAGGACCAGCACTCGCTCGCGAGTCCGAGGCGCTCACGCATCCTTTCGGGTCTCGTCGAGCGCCCGGCGGATCGCCGCGACCTGTTCGTCGCGGGCCTGTGTGACCGCCTCGGGCGCCTCCTCGTACTCGAAGAACCCGGCGCCGCTGTGGATGCCCGCTCTCCCCTCGGAGAGGTGTTCGTCGAGCAACCGACTCGGTTCGTCGTCGTCACAGAGATGCGGCGAGAGGTCACCCAGCACCGTCCGAACGAGGTCGAGTCCCGCGATGTCGATGGTCTCCAGCGGCCCGATCGCCGCGGTTCGTAGCGCGTAGCCGTCGCGGATGGCCCTGTTGACGTCTTCCGGCGAGGCGATCCCCTCCTCGACGATGTGCAGTGACTCCCGGAAGATGGCCATCTGGATGCGGTTCCAGACGAAACCGGGGACGTCTTTCTCGACCAGTACGGGCGTGCGGTCGACGGAGTCGAGAAACGACTCGACGCGCTCGACGGTCCCGTCCGCGGTCCGCTCGCCGCGTATCACCTCGACTGTCGGGAGGAGGTAAGGGGGATACCACCAGTGACAGCCGACGACCCGGTCGGCGTCCTCGGGAACCGCCTCGGCGATCTCCGTGACGGGGAGGCCGGACGTGTTCGACGCGAGGACGGCGTCGTCGGGCGCGGCGGCGGCGACGTCCCGGAACACTTCGTGTTTCAGGTCCAGGTCCTCCGGGACCGATTCGAGCACGAGGTCGGCGCTCGCGAGTCCCTGTTCCCGGTCGAGGGTGTATTCGATATCGGAGGCAACGTCGTCCGGGGCACGGTCGGTGAGCCCCTCCGACCGGAGGAACGACACCACGTCGCGAATCCGGTTTCGTGCCGTCTCGAGGTTCGATTCGCGATGGTCGAGTAGCGTGACGTCGTGGTCGTGGACGGCGAAGTGCGCGGCGAACCCGTGACCCATGTCACCGGCACCGATAACGGCCACGTCTCGTGTGTCGGACATATCCCCCAGTTGGACACCGACGGTCAAACCATTGCTGGCCGACCGGACCGACGCCGCGGAAAGCCGCTGGAGACGCGCTGGCTGGGGCGGTCCACGCTCAGTGAGCGGCCTCCGGTGCGGATTCGCGAACGTACTGGTAGACGGGACGAGCGAGCAAGACTCCCGAGAGCGCCGTCGCGCCGACGAACAGCGAGAGACTGTGACTCAGGCCGTGGACCGACAGCGCGTGCATCGAACTTCCGGCGACGACCTCCGCGGCGATCCACGGCGTCTCGCCGACGAACGTCCCGAGCAGATACGAGCCGAGTGAGACCTCCGAGAGCCCTGCCGCCGAGGAGACGACGTCGGCGGGCAGCGGCGCCAGTCGGGCCGCGATAACGCCGCGGAGTTCGCCCGTCAGTTCGACGAACCGGTCGCTGGACCGGCTGGCGAATCCGACCAGGCCGTCCTCGCTGCGGGCGTAGCGCGCGAACAGGAAGACGATCGTGTTCGAGGCGAGCGTCCCGGCGACGGCGACCGGGATCCCGTATGTCACGCCGAGGACGTAGCCGGTCGTCACCGAGAGCACGCTGATCGGCCACATCAGGAACGGACGCGCGAGAAACAGGAGTGTGACGACACCCGCAAACAGCCACGGACGCGAGGAGAGGCCGGCGAGAGAGGACAGCACCGCCTCCGGCGAGAACACGAGTGCGGCCCCGCCCAGCAAGAGCGCGAGTCCGCCGAGGCTCGCGACCTGTCGGCGGGTCGCCTGGCTAACCATCGATTATCGGTGGCTCCCCGGACAGTACAAGTCTTGTGGTCTGTGCAACGCCGTGTGCAGGGAGTGTCTGGCCCAGTGGATGCGCCCGGAAACGCTTAATTCGCCGGCGGTCGGAGGGCGTGGCGTGGACGACCCCGTCGAAGTCGGCGTCGACCTGCTCGACGCGCTCGAACACGAGGAACTGTCGCTCGCGGCCGCCGTCGACCGCATCGAGACGGTGACCAGCGACCCGGCGGTGACCCGCGAGATCCTCGAAACCGCCGAGCGCCGCGGCGTGATAGACCGCGACGGCGACACCGTCGTCCCGACGACCCGCAACTACCTCAGTTTCGAGAGCGACGTGATATCGAAAGAGGGGGAATTTACCTGCCGGCGCTGTGGCGCGGGCATCTCGACGGGCTATTTCATGCGCTTCGACGACGCCGAACACGGCCCTTTCGGCTCCTCGTGTGTCCGAAAAGTCACTGGACGCGAATGACGGGTCGGTGAGAATTTCCCACATCACACACAACGACCCCTGGTTTCCGGGAGGCCAAGGTTCACTTCCCTGGCACCCGCGTGGCAGGTATGACGTATCGAGCGGGCGTCGTCGGTACCGGTGGCGTCGCGGGCATGGGCATTTACGACGGCAGCGACACGGACATCGGCCACGACCCGGTCGACGCGAGCCACGCCGGCGGCTACGCAGCGGTCGAGGACGTCGAACTCGTCGCTGTCGCCGATATCGACGCGGACGCACTGGAGCGGTTCGGCCGTGCGTGGCGTATTCCCGAAGAGAACCGGTATCTCGGACACGAGGCGATGCTCGACGGGACAGACCTGGACATCGTTTCGGTCTGTACGCCGTCGATGCTCCACCGCGAACACGTCGAGGACGTCGCCACGATGGGGGACCCCGACGTGATCTGGTGTGAGAAACCCGTCGCCTGCTCCGTGAGCGACGCCGAGTCGATGGTCGAGACCTGCGAGGCGGCGGGCGTCGAACTCGTCGTGAACCACTCCCATCGATTCCTCCGGCAGAATCAGCGCGTGCGGGCAGCTATCCAGGACGGACTCGTGGGCGACGTGCAGTCGGTCACATCGGGGAGTCCGATGGAACTGTTGCGCGTCGGTACCCACGTGGTCGACCTCTCACTGTACCTGCTCGACGCACGCGCGGAACTCGTCGCGGGTCACGTCACCGGCGCGAACCAGGCCGCCGAGCATCTTACCGACGACGACGTCGACGACGCCGCCACGGGTGGCTTTTTCACCCTCGATTCGGGGACCTTCGTCACCTACGACGGCACCGCCCGCCGGGACGTCTCCACGTTCCACCACCGGATCAACGGCACCGAGGGCCGACTCGTCCGGGCCGAGGACGGCTGGCGCTACTGGGACTCCTCGGGTGGGAGTCACGAGGAACGGGAACCGCCTACCGGTGGGTACGACGACGACCACGAGCAGTCGTTCGTCAACGCCGTCTCCCACGCTGTGGACCTAGTCGAGGGACGGGCGAAAAACGTCTCGCCCGGGAACGCGGCCGCCGAGACGCTCGAAGTGCTCGTGGGATTTTTCGTGTCGGACGCGACCGGTGGCCAGGTATCGCTCCCGCCCGCCCGGCCGCTGAAAGACGTGACCGTCACGTCGTGGTGACTGCTCGTCTCACGTCGTTCGGGTTTGCGGACCTCGCGGACGCGGTCAGATCTGCTGGTACTCGACGTGGCCGACACCCACGGGGAGTGTCGTTCTGTCGGTCCGGCCGTCGAGTTCGACGGTGACGGTTAGCGTCCGGGGTGCCACCGCTATCAGCCGATCGAGCGCCACGTTCGGTCTGCTCGTGACGTCGCCATCCCGGTCCCGGGTGACGGCGCGGTCGACGGTGACCACGAGCCCGAACGCCAGGTGTCGGATACCCGACCCGACTCCCTCGACCGATTTCTGGATGCGGTCGTCGACGGTCTCGACGACCTCGCTCGTCGCGGCGTCGTGACACGCGAGTCGTGCCCACGTGTCGAAGGGAGTCGTACCGACCCCGGTGCGGACTTCGTTCGTCGCCGGCAGGTATTCGACGTCGTCGCCGGTGACTGTCTCCGTTATCGACGCTGGTTCGCCGTTCCCGCGAGTCAACTCGTCGCTAACGAGGAGGTCAGCTCTCGCCGTCTCCGCGAGCAACGTTCCGCCGGCAGCGACGCCGCACACCCCGGCGGTCGAGGCGAGAAACTCCCGGCGGTTCACGGTCTTCTGGTAGCGGACCGGTCCTGAAATACTGTTGGGTCAGTTTTCGGCGGAACGCGCCGGCGGCTCGGTATCGTGTTCGGTGTCGACTCGGAGCGTTTCCTCGATACCGCGTATCACGCCGGCCCGTAACGCTGAAACGGTTCGTGGCCGAGGTGAGAGCATGGACCAGCGGACGCGGGCCTACCTCGCGTGTAGCGCAATCGTCGGGATCTTCCTGTTCGTCCAGCTGGGTGCGCTCGCGCTGGTCGGCCCCTTCGAGTCGGCCGGCTACCAGGCCGTCGACGACCCGGACAACCCGGTCAACAGCCTCGTCTACGTCGTCGCGATCCTCGTGATGACCGGCGTAATGCTCGCGGTCATCAAGTTCGGCCTGGAGTGGATCCTCCGGGCGCTGATGGTCTTCGCCGGCGCGTACATCAGCCTGTTCGCCCTCCGGGTCGTGCTCCCGCCGGTCGTCACGGTACCGGTGAGCGGGTTCGGTATCAACCTCCTCGCGTGGCTGGTCGCCGTGGCCCTGGGCGTCGCGCTGTGGGTCTATCCCGAGTGGTACGTCGTCGACGCCGCTGGGGTCGTCATGGGCGCGGCCGCCGCCGGCCTCTTCGGGATCAGTTTCGGCGTCCTGCCGGCGCTCGTTCTCCTGGTCGTGCTCGCCGTCTACGACGCCATCAGCGTCTACGGTACCGAGCACATGCTGACGCTCGCCTCCGGCGTGATGGACCTCAAAGTCCCGATCGTGCTCGTGGTCCCGCTCTCGCTGTCCTATTCGTATCTGGACGCCGAGATGCCCGACCCCGTCGCCGAGGAAGGCGGTGAAACCGACGAAGAACGAACAGTTCCGGCCGACGAGCAAGGCGACGTCCCCGCAGATGTGGGCGACGAACGAGACACCGATACCGACACCGGGACGGGAACCGCCGCTGCCGTCAACGGTGGGGTAGCCGCCGAGGACGCGGGCAGTGGCGGTGACGCGGAGACGGAAGGCGGTGGCAGTGACACGGAGACGGAAGCGTCACCAGGGGAGGAAGCGACCGACCCGGAACCGGACCCACTCGACCGCGAGGCGCTGTTCATCGGGGTCGGCGACGCCGTTATCCCCACCGTACTGGTCGCCAGTGCGGCGTTTTTCGCACCCGATTCGGTCCCGGCGGTCGAGTTGTTCGGGTTCCCGGTGGCGCTTCCGGCGCTCACCGCGATGGTCGGGACGCTGGTCGGCCTCGTGCTCCTCCTGCGGATGGTGTTGAAAGGCCGGGCCCACGCGGGACTCCCCTTGTTAAACGGCGGCACCATCGCTGGGTATCTGATCGGCGCGCTCGCTGGGGGACTGTCGCTCGTCCAGGCGCTCGGGCTCGGCCCCTACGTGTAACCGACAGCCGACCGCGTCAGAGAGTGATTCACCGACACTCGCGTTCTGTCCAAACTGGTCGAAACAGCTGTTCATGCTCTGTTGCGGAGTTATCACCGGCATCCGCGCCGAACGGAGTGAGGCGCGGTTCACTGAACCCGAGCGGTGCGAGGCGCTCCGCGCCTCGATGCGAACGGGGAATGCGCGGCGCTCCGCGCCGCGAAGTCGAGGCGGCGTCGCCGCCTCGCACGAAGTGACCCGTGAGCGAGCGAAGCGAGCGAGGACACCCCTCCGGCAAAGAGATGGCCTGTCCCGAACAGTTCGACTACAGTTCAGAGCGCTTGACGAGCGCGTAGACGAGCAGCGCGGAGAGAACCACGCTGAGGTACGCCTCGCTCGCGGCCATGACTTCGGCAGCCCTGCCCTCCGGCCCGATGAACCCGTAGCCGATCGTCGTGTAGGAGATATAGCTGAATCGGGCGTTCTCGAAGAGGATCTGGGCGCCGTCGCTCGAGAGGAGCGTGGCGAGGGACGTGATCTGTGCGCCGTCGGCGGCGCTCGTCGTGAAGAGCGACCCGCCGAACACGTAGAACGGGACATAAAGCAGCGGTGCGACGAGAAACGCCATCCCGATGCGGATGGGACGCATGCCGTAGCCACAGGTGATCCCGAGGAAGTAGTTCTCGGCGGCCCGGCCGAAGTTCTTCACGCGAGCCCAGGCATCGACCGAGCCGTCGCGGACGACTTCGAGGTTCTTCTGCCGACTGTACTGCTGACGTTTGACGCGGAACTCGCCGGCGACTTTCACGTCACCCGCCTCCTGGGCGGACTGTTTGGCCTTCAGATAGGTGGTCTCGATGACTTCCGGCGTCATCTCGAGGGCGTAGTCGGGGTCGGCACCGGGCGGTTCGTCGAAGGTGTGGATCTTCCAGGCGTTGCGGTCCAGGTAGTCGCGGTGGTCGCTGAAGTCGAACTCGTGGTCGGAGAACTCGTCGAACTCCGTCCGACAGAACCGGAAGTAATCGAGCAGTTGCGTGCTGTCGCGCTTGCGCTCGACCGAGAGGTCGATGTCGCCGATGCTCGCGAGGGTCATGTCGTACCGGACCCATCCCTCCGCGGGCTGGTTGATCCGGCCGGTGCGGATCTTGGCCCGCGTGAAATCGACGAAGGCGTCGTCGTCGACCTGCGTGGCCGAGAAGTCGATGCGGTCGGTAAAGCGCGAGTCGCGGAAGTTTATCGCGCCGCCGAAGGCGGTGTCGTCGAACGACGCCGCGCTGAAGTGGGCGCTCGCGAAGTCGGCGTCCGCGTCGAACCGGGTGCGAGAGAAGGCGGCGTCGTGGTCGAGGAAGTTGTCCCCGCCGCGGAACTCTGCGCCCCGGAAGTCACAGTGGCCGGCGAAGTGAACGTCCGAGAAATCGGCGTCGCCGTCGAAACGACTCTCGTCGAAATCGGCCTCGGCGGCGAAGGTCGCCTCGGCGAAGGTAGCGTCGTCGCCGAACTCGGTCGCCTCGAAGTGAGCCAGCGCCTCGAACGCCGCCCGCTGGAAGGTTGCGGACCGAAACGACGCGTGGAGGAAGTCGGCCTCGTCGTGGAAGACGACGTCTCTGAAGTCGGCGTCTTCCTCCAGCGAGCGCTGGCCACCGGAGAAGACGGCACCCTCGAAATCCGCGACACCACAGAATTCGGCCCCGGAGAAGTCGACGTCCTCACGAAAGCGCGCCTCGTCGAAATCCGCCAGTTCCGCGAACTCCGTGTCGGCGAACTCGGCGTCGTTGGGGAACGTCGCCTCCTCGAAGATCACGTCGCTCTCGAAGTCGACTTCCTCGAAGTGGATGGCACCGAACTCGGCCTGTTCGAACGCCGCCCGCTCGGCGAAGGTCGCACCGGTAAAACTGGTGTTGTCGTCGAGCAGGTTCGAGTCGCCGTGGAACTCCGTCCCGCGAAACTGCACGGCGTCTTCGAACGTCGCGTCGTCGAAGTCGGTGTCGTCGTCGAAGATCGCCTCGTCGAAGCTCACGGCGTCCTCGAACGTCGCGTCGTCGAAGTGTGCGTCCCCGTCGAACCGCGCCTCGAAGGCGTCGATCTCGCCGGTGACCCGGATTCCGGAACAGGAGAGTTCGTCCTCGAACCGGGCGTTGTCGAACTGGAAACCACCGACCGTCGCGCCGTCGAGCAGTATCGGCACCTTGATCGTCGCGAACTCGGCCGAGATCGGTCCCTCGATCGTCGCGTCGCGCAGGTCGATCGGGTGACGGTCGCTCCCCTCGACGACGACCCGGTCGAGCGGCAACGCCGGGAGTGTGATCCCTTGCAGGTCCTTCGCCTCGGGACTCCCGTCGCGGGCCACCGCCAGGAACGCCGCCACGACCGTCTCGTCGTCGATGCCTCGTTCGTCGCGTTCGGCAGGCGAGAGCTGCAGGACCGACGTGTCGACCTCCGACGCCGGCCGGCCCCCACCACCGCTCGCCTCGCCTGAACTCCGTGTATTTGTCATATCAATGCCGTAGCGTAACCATCTATTTATAGATTGATGGGGGAGCGGAGCGCTATCCATCACCGGTCGGAGCGTCTTCCCGACGGTCGAACCGCCTCGATTGTACGCGACGGTCGAACCGTCTCGATTCTGCGGTCGAGACACACGTTCGGAGTCGAGTCGCCCCGCTCAGTCGGTCGAAGACCGTGA
>ENA-ORCS01001356-ORCS01001356.1-marine-metagenome-genome-assembly--contig:-NODE-1356-length-10825-cov-3.895795_pt1 | contig 10825 bp, 7 predicted proteins | sample MGYA00237781_ERZ508513 | MGnify/ENA primary metagenome ERZ508513 (study PRJEB26184, sample SAMN06268793) | marine metagenome | isolation source: Eden Landing Ponds, San Francisco, CA, USA | place...
GTCCGGCAGGTGATGGTCTTGCGCTCGGTCAGTGTCGCGACCGAGTGCTCCGTCACGTCCTCGAGCGTGTCGACGTCCCCGAATGTCTGTTCGGCCATCCGGTTGACCCGGACCACCCGCGATCGGTCGTCGAGGACGAACATCGCCTCGTCAGTTTCGGTCAGGGCGGCTCGCTCACCCAGTCGCCGAGTCGCGGGCACACGAGCGAAGATATCGTATCGTGTAACTCCCAGTGCGAGACTGGTGGCAACCGTGACGAACGCTCCCCCGACCAGCACTTCGTTCGCCAGCGGCGTCGCGGGGCGGGTCGCCTGCACGGTGAAAATGTACGCCGCGACCGGCAGCGTCACGAGAACGCCCTGTACCATCGGCAGGCGGTCGTGTCGGTACGTGGTGACGAGGATGCCCCCGATCAGGGCGAACACCAGCACTAGGAGGCCGAGTACGAAGACCGATTGCACGGTCCCCAGCGTCTGGAGTGTCCCCTCGCTCACCAGTCCGGCATCCACTCGTCCGTTCTCGACCAGCGCACCGGTGACGTTCACGACCATGAGTGCGACCGCCACCACCGCTGCTGTGACCACCCGGCCGAGTGTGACGTACCGCCCGACCCCGACGTACCGGGCTGCGAATACCATCCACGGGACGGCCACCACGAAGAGGGTAATCCCGCCGGTCAGCCGTGTCGCGAGCGGTGTCGTCACCTCTAGACCGGCGTGAACGGCCCCGAGGAACGCGACTGCTACGGTGAGGGCGATGAACGGTCGCGCGAGCCCGGTGTGAACGTCTCCCCGGCGAAGCCGTCGATAGACTGTCACTCCGACCGCCCCGGCGACGCACCCACTCGCTGCTGGAACCCCGACCCCGAGTAGCGCCAGCGGATCGAACTGGAGCACTGTATACAGTTTGACGGCTTCGGCCTGAAACCGATTGTGGACCGTCTGATACTGATCCTCGACCGATGTATCGACTATTCGCCACTGTCGCTGGTTGTCTCCAGTGCTCGGTGCTGCCGTTTCACCGCCCTCGTTTCACTCGGCGCGCACCCGACGGTGGCCGAGCGAGGCGACACCGGCCTGCGGAAGATCCCTGTCGCGTGATAGAGATACGAGCGCATACCCTCGCCTTCCCGTGAGCGACGAGTGTTCTGACACCCTGTCGGAACCGAGGGGCGAACAGGCGGGGTTGAGCGGACACAGCGGCTACGATCCACGAACGAAGGCTGGGCTGGATTTCCCACCGCAATCATTTTCTCGTGGCCCAATATATCTCGGCCTGCTACGGAGTCGGTGAGATGCCGGGCCCGAACCACGAGGGGCGGCGAACTGGTGGTTCCCACGGCGATGACACGGATTCCGATGGGGTCGTCCGAGAGACGAAGCCTCTCGTGATCACGAAAATCTTCGATTTTCGAACGACCTGCGTGACCGGGCCACAGCCCTATACAGGGGAGGAAACGCGAGTACCCCCGATATGCTGCCGGTTCCCCGTGAGTGCGGGTTGGAACCTTGAACGCCACACTCGCCGGAAATCCGATGGTCGGATTCCACGTCCTTTCGGGCGTGGAGGAGGTCAATCTCTGGAGCGGCCAGTGGTGTCGGGTTCGACTATGAGGGCAGTGTTTCAGACCCGGAGACGCTGATTTCCGGTTTACTGTGTCCGCTCTCGTCGGTGCAACTGTACTGATGACAGACCCAGCGATCGAAATGAACGGATTGACCAAGCAGTTCGATGACGTGACCGCTGTCGACAGTGTTGACCTGACCGTCGAATCGGGCGAGATCTTCGGCTTTTTGGGCCCGAACGGGGCCGGAAAGTCCACGACGATAAACGTGCTTTTGGACTTCGTGAAACCGACGAGTGGAACGGCCTCGATGCTCGGACTGGACGTCTCGGACGAGCGCAAGACGCTCCACAACCGGATCGGTGTCGTGCCCGAGGACTACGGACTGTACGACAGACTGAGCGGTCGGCGACACGTGAAACTCACAGCCGAACTGAAAGACGCTGACGATAACCCGGACGAGCTACTCGACCGGGTCGGACTCTCCCGGGACGACGCGAACCGGCCGGCCGGGGAATACTCGACGGGGATGAGCCAGCGACTCGCCCTGGCGACGGCGCTGGTCGGAGCCCCTGACCTGCTCATCCTCGACGAACCGACCAGCGGTCTCGACCCGAACGGCGCACGGGAACTCAGAAACCTCATCCGCGAGGAAAACGAGCGCGGCGTGACGGTGTTCTTTTCGAGTCATATCCTCGAACAGGTCGAAGCCGTCGCCGACCGGGTCGGCATCATGAACGAAGGAGAGCTCGCCGCCGTCGACAGTATCGACCGGCTCAGACAGCAACTCGACACCGGAGCGCAGGTGACGCTCAGCGTGGACCGCGAGCCGGAGCGCAACCTGGGCGACCTTCCAAACGTCCGCGACGTCGACGTGGTCGATGGGACCGTTCGGGGAACCTGTCTCGAACCGGCGGCCAAACTCCGGTTCATCGACCGGGTCCGCGAGGTAACGACGGTCACCGACGTGCGCATCGAAGAGTCATCGCTCGAGGACCTGTTCGCCAGCTACACCGGTGAGGACACCACGGACAGTCAGGCTGAACCGGTCGTTTCGGGAGGTGTCGCGTGATGAGCGTCCGTACCATCGCCCGGAAGGACCTGGCCGACGCGAGCCGTTCGAAGACGCTGTGGGCGGTCACCGTGGTCGTCCTGCTGTCGACGGCCGGGATCACGGGACTCCTCGCGGCGACCAGCGGCATGGCGGCCGGTGAGGTGTTCACACTCTCGTTCCAGCTCGCCGTGACGACGCTGCCCATCGTCGCGCTCATCCTCGCAAAGGGGGCGATCACCGCTGAGCGAGAGTCGGGGTCGCTCCGGGTACTGTTGAGTTTGCCACCGTCACGCCGGGACATTCTCGTCGGGAAGCTCCTCGGCCGGACGGCCCTGATGCTCGTCGCCACGCTCGCTGGCGGGCTCGCAACAGGCCTCGTTGTCCTCACCTTTCTGGGCGGTACTGTGGGCTCACTGGCGTCATTTATCGGTTTTCTCGGGCTGATGAGCGTGGCGTTCGTCGCTATCGGCGTCGGCATCTCCGCTGGCAGTGCGAGCGATAGTCGTGCTACTGCCGTCGCCGTCGGTGCCTACATGATCCTGGTCGCGCTGTGGAACCTCATCCAGGGCGCCATCCAGTACGGCGCCGTCGAACTGGGGCTGATGACGTCTGGCAGCGAGCCGGCGTGGTTACAGCTGATCGGACTGTTCCCGCCCAACCGCGCCGCGGACGCCGCCTACCGGGCCACCGTCGAGGGCCAGTTCTTCGGAACCGACCCGTTCGCGTCGGTCTGGCTCCCGGTTCTCGTCCTGCTGGCCTGGCTTTTCGTCCCCGTCACGGCCGGGTATCTCCGTTTCCGCGACGCCCAGATTGGGTGATGCCCGCCCGCCGTTCGCTCCACGACAGCTTCACCCGGAACGTCCGTTTCCTGCTCTGCCTTCGAACGACCGGCTGTCCGGAGGGGACAGTCGCTGCAGGCGGTACCGGCGACCAATATATATCTATCGGCGAGTTGCCCGTCCGGGAGTACTGCTCCGGTACTTACCGGCCGTCCGGCCAACAGATGAACTATGCGTCAACACACGCAGCAAGATGCGGTCGCGGGACGACGCCCGTTCGCCCGGCGCGCACTGGGCGTCGGCTTCCGCAGTGAGACGTACCGAAACATGGGGTACCTCCTCACCCGGTTCCCACTGGGCATCGCCTACTTCACGGTGTTCGTGACCGGGCTCAGCCTGGGGCTATCGTTGGTTCCGCTCCTCGTCGGCATCCCGATACTGGGCGGGGTCCTCGCGCTCGGCGGGTACGTCGGGACAGCAGAAGCGTGGTTACTGCGACAGTTCCGCGACAGTACGGTGACCCACGACCCCACCAGCCCCGACGAACTGCCGGCGACCGAGTATCTGAAGACGGTCGCGACGGAACCGCGTAACTACCTGTTGGTCGCCTTCGTGCTCGCGTCGTTCGTCGTCGGGATCAATCTGTTCGTGGCCATCACCGTCGTCTTCACGCTCGCGCTCACGCTCGTCGTGGCGCCCGCCGTGTACTGGATCCCCGGGATCGAATACGACGTGACGAACGTCGGGACACTCGAAGTCGGGTCGGTGTCCGTCGACACGGCGGCCCTCGTGGGGGCCGGGATCGACACGCTTCCCGAGGCGCTGCTCGCGTCACTGCTCGGCGTCGTCGTCTGTCTGGTGGGACTCCACGCGGTCAACGTGACCGCTCGCCTCCTCGCCGGCGCGACAGAACGTCTTCTCCGTGTCGGGTCGAACTGAACCGGGCACCGACCGACAGCGGCCCCGGTCCGGTCGTCGGAGCCAGCGATATCCACCCGGGAGCAACTCCTTCCTCGCGTCCGAGTCCGGGACCGATTCGCGACGGAATCGCGGACTGGACGGGAGAACGGCGGCGCTGACTGCCCCGTCTCCCGGGTAGTCTGGCCAGTGGTACGGCCCGGTTTCGGTAGGTCTCGGGGAGGCGGGGCCCTCAGCGACCGCCGTCGGTCCCACCGTCGGGGAGTGTGACCGTGACGACCGCCCCGCCGAGGTCGCTGTCGCCGAACGACAGCGACCCGCCCATGGCCTGGACGGCCCAGTTGGCTCCCCAGAGACCGAAACCGCTGGCGTGTTCGAGCTGCGCTTCGTCGCCCGTTTCGATCACTGCCCGCTCGGATTCGGGGATCCCCGGACCGTCGTCCGCGACCACGAGGCGAACGTCCGACTCCCGTCGTTCACCGCGAACCACGACGCGGGGCGACGCCCCCTCGTTGTGTTCGACGGCGTTCTCGACGAGCTGTCTGAGCGCGTACCGACACCGCTCTCGGTCGACGCCCACGGTCGCGTCGGGCACCGCAACGGTTACGTCGGCGTTCGTTCCGGCCGTTACCTCGGCGACGACCTCCTCGACGAGCGGACACACCGCGGTCTCGGTTCGGTCGGTCGTGGACCGCTCCATGAGTTCCTGGACCCGTCGGGCTTCCTCGCTCAGTGCGCCGAGTCGGTCGACACCCGCGAGCGCCGGGTCGAGGTCGGCGTCCTCCGCGTGTGCACGGATCACGTCCAGTTCGTTCCTGACGTTGTGCCGGAGGATGCGGTTGAGCACGGCCAGTCGCTGGCGCCGGATCTCCCGGTCGGTCACGTCGATCAGCGTCACGGTGTATCCGAGGGTCTCGTGGTGCTCGTCGACGAGCGGGACGACACCGGGTTCGAACTGCCTGCGACCGGTCGTCGTCCGGCAGGTGATGGTCTTGCGCTCGGTCAGTGTCGCGACCGAGTGCTCCGTCACGTCCTCGAGCGTGTCGACGTCGCCGAAGGTCTGTTCGGCCATCCGGTTGACCCGGACTACCTGCGTGCGGTCGTCAATGACGAGTACTACCTCGCCGGTTTCGGTCAACGCCGCTCGTTCGCCCAGCCGTCGGGTTGCGGGCACACGAGCGACAACGTCGTAGCGAGTGACGCCGAGCGCGAGACTCGCGGCGACTACAGGGAACGCGCTCCCCACGAGGACGTCGTTCACCAGTGGCGTCGCAGGCCGGGTCGCCTGCACGGCAAACAGAAACCCCGCGACCGGCAGCGTCAGGAGAACGCCCTGTACCGTCGGCAGTCTGTCGTGCGTGTAAGTCGTGACGATGGCGCCGGCGATCAGGGCGAACACGAGCAGTAACAGACCGAGATTGACGACCGACGTGGCGGTTTGCAGCGTATCGAGTGTCCCCTCAGTCACCACGTCGAGACGTCCCTCCTCGACGAGCGCGGTGACGAGGTTCACGCAAAGGAGGACGCCTACGAGAGCCGCCCCCGCCACCACTCGTCCGCGTGTGACGTACCGTCCGAAACCGACATACCTGGATGCAAACACTAGCCACGGGACGGTCACGGCCAGAAAGCTGGTCCCGCCGTTCAGCCGTGTCCCAAGCGGTGTCACCAGATGAAAACCGACGTGGACGATTCCGAGACCCGCGACCGTCGCGGCCAGGGCGATATACGAGCGAGCGAGTCCGGTTCGAACCGTTCCCTGGCGGAGTCGTCGATAGACCGACAGCCCGACCACCCCTGCGACGACGCTACTCGCTGCCGGGACGGCGACCCTGAGCAGTATCGCCGGGTCGAACTGAACCACGTACCCAATATGCTGGCTTCTGCCTCAAACCGCTTGTGGACCGCCCGAGCATCGTTCTCGACGATGTAGCGACTGTTTACCACTGTCGGCGGCGCTCACCGATGTTGGTGGTGCCAGTTCACCGCCTTCGTTCCACTCGGCACGCACGAGGCTGTGGCCTGGTGTGCGCGAATCGAGGCAGGAAGGCTACTACGAGTCCCGGACCGTTGCCTGGCGAGGCGACACGCGACAGGTCATCGTTGGTCGGGCAGTCAGCCGACTGGAACCTGCGGGAGGACGGCGGCGTTCTCCCCAAGCACCGCGGAGACGGTGGTCAGTGACAGGAGGCCGTTTTGAACGAACCCAGTGGCGATGACTACCGTAACGAGCGTCACGAACACCGCGACGTCGAGCGCATCGCGTGCGGGAGGCGAGACCAGCCTGCTGAAGACCCCTGTCGCGTGATTCAGCGCCTGTTCGAACGGGGGGTGCCCGAGTGAGTCCAGTGGGGACATCGTCGTTGTATCCTAGTGACTGGCACACTCCTGTAGCGACACGCTAACAGTCGCAAGCCCGGTCGAACCCGACTCTAGTGACGCAGAGACGAATCCCGGAATCGGCCTCTAGCCCGACAGTCACCGTTTGCACCGTTCGAACAGCCAGGTGACCGGAGACGACGCGGTCGGGGGTCCGCGGGCGCCCGCTCCCGGTCCCACTCGGCGTCACGCAGTGTCGAGGTATGGGGCGGTGTTTCCCGACCTGAGACACTGCACCTGGGTTAGTGATGGTGACACCCGTCGTTGCAACTGCATGTCGAAACTGAAAGCCGGAGCCGCCGTCGCGGCCCTCGCGACGGTAGCCGTCGTGGTCGTGACGAAACGCCGCGACTGAACTGACCCCCGACGCCGACCCCGTCGCCGTTCGAAGCTCGAGTTGCGGAACCGCACACAGACCGACTCTCTTCTTTCGTCTTCATAGCGACGCCGACCCGGCGGACCGACGATACCCCCGGACACGAATAGTTCAACGCGCCTGTTGCGTGGTTCGTGTCCGGGTGTAGAACGGTAGCCGGCAGATTCCGACTCGTCCAGAGCGGCCGGTCGAACAGTCCACAACTCCTATTGGGCAGTGTTTCGGTATTACTAGAGTGTTCGGCTATTGGGATAGGGTGCCAACAGTACTTCCATGACACTGATCCGTCCGCCTCCACGCCGGCCGACCGCTCACGTCTGTCGACTGTCAGTCAGATACCGCACCCGCAGTGAGATGACTGGTGATCCTGATGTGTGATGAGCGCGAAACCCGACGCACAGACGCACGCACGAAAGTTTCGATCGACGCCGTTCCGGACCCGGTCGTGGGATACGAACACCGGGGTCAGTCGCTGGTCATCGTCGAACAGAACGACGCCTTCGAGAGCGCGTTCGAGTCTATCCCAGTCGGGACGGCTGTCCGTGAGTGGCTGACGTCGGCGACGAGTGCCGACGGTCAGTCGGCCGCGGCTATCTGTTCGTCCCTCGTCGACGGCGACCGGGTCGACACGGCAGTCGGCGGACAGCACGGCGCCGACGACTCCGGCGGGGAGTACCGGCTCCGCACGCTCCACGACGCCAGCGACAGCGGAGCAGGCGACGGGTTCCTCGTACTGACCGACGTGGGGTCCATGCGACCCCCGGAGGTCGAAGTCGACCGCATCGCGAGCGTCATCAGTCACGACCTCCGGAACCCGCTCGACGTCGCGAACATCCACCTCCGTGCCGCCCGCGAAACGGGTAACTCGGAGCACTTCGACCAGGTACGGCAGTCACACGACCGGATGGAACGGATCATTCAGGACGTGTTGACGCTCGCTCGCGGCGAACACGTCCTGGACGTCACCGCCGGCATCGACATCGAGAGCGTAGCCAGGGACGCGTGGGCGACTGTCGAGACCGAGTCCGCCTCGCTGACTGTCGGAGACGACCTCCCGACGACCGACGCCGACCCTGACCGGTTGCAACGCCTGTTCGAGAACCTGTTCCGGAACGCCGTGGAACATGGTCCCGCGAGCCCTGCTTCGCAGGCTCAGCAGGACAGCGCGGAACGGAGTTCCGCGGGCAGTCGGACGCAGTCCGACGACACCGGAAGAGCAAGCGCTTCCGAGCCCTCCGTCGCTGACGCTCCGGAGGACGCCGTCGAGCACAGCTCTACGAGCCCTCGGTCGCAAGCTCCCGAGGACGCCGACGACGGCGAGGTCGGCAGCGATCACGGCCTCGGAGATGATCTCTCGAACAACGGACTCGAAGTTCGAGTGGGACGCGCAGACGAGGGGTTCTTCGTGGCCGACGACGGCGTCGGGATCACTCCTGGCGAGCGTGAGCGCGTGTTCGACCCGGGGTATTCCGCGAACGGACCGAGCGACGGCACCGGTCTCGGCCTGACGATCGTCGAACGGATCGCCGAAGCTCACGACTGGACGGTCTCGCTTACCGCCGGGTCGGCCGGCGGCGCGAGATTCGAGTTCCATCCCGCTTCGGACAGCGACTGAGTCGCGAACGACACACAGACCACAATGACACTCGACGACCGAGTACGGGCGGCCCCGGGCGGGGTTATCGAGACCAGTACCGACGGGCGCGTCCTCGATGTTGACGAGACTGCGGCAACGACGCTCGAATCGACGGCCGAGGCGCTCCACGGAACGAATATTCGCGACGCCTTCCCGCAGTCGGCGGCCGGAACGCTCCGCGAGGCGTTCGACGGGGAGACGGTGACCGACTGCTCTTTCGAGGAGTACTATCCGCGGACCGACCGCTGGCTCGCCGTCGACGTCCACGTCGGCGAAACCGTCCTCGTGTACGTCCGTGACCGAACGGACCGGAAGGCCGACGAAGAGCGGGCCGACCAGCTGGAACGGCGGCTCGAACGCGTCCGGGAGATAAACAGCGTCGTCGCGACAGTGTTACAGCGTGTCGTCGGTGCGTCGGACCGGACCTCCGTCGGCGAAACAGTGTGCGAGCGGTTGGGCGGAACGGACCTCTACCGGTTCGCGTGGGTCGGTGAACGTGATTTCCCGGACGAGGACCTCAGAGAGCTGGCCGCCGCGGGGGACGCGCCCGACCTCCGGACTCGGATCGACGAGGCACTCGGCGAGGGAGGAACGCTGCCCGAACGAACGGCGCTCGAAACCGGGGAGGCGCAACTCGTGGGCGCCATCGCCGACGAGGAGTCGATCCCGCGCGGTGTCCGGCGAGCGGCGTTCGGTCACGGCGTCCAGTCGTGTTATACCGTCCCGCTGGCGTACCGGGGGACCACGTACGGCGTGGTGTCTGTATACTCGGCGCGACCGGACGGGTTCAGCGAACAGGAGCAGGCAGTGCTCGAAACGCTCGGACACGTCGCGGGGTTCGCGATCCGGGCACTCCGACAGGAAGACCTGCTGGTCGCCGACACCGTCACCGAGGTGACCATCGACATCGCCGACGGGTCACTGCCACTCGTCCAGGCCGCCCGAGAGGCAGACTGTCGATTCTCTCTCGACGGGGCGGTTCCCCGTGGTGACGGGGCAGTCGTCTGTTATCTGGGCGTCGACGACGTGAGCGGAGCTTCCGACGCGAGGGCCGACGGGACCGGAGGGATAGACGAGGACCTGCAGCGGGAGCTTCGAACCACGCTGGCCGACGACGGGGCCGTCACCGACGTGCGATGGATCCAGGAAGGCGAGAACTCGCAGATCCAGGCCACACTCGTCGGTGAAACGCCGATCACCACGCTCGTCGCGTGGGGTGCGAGCGTCGCAACCGGGGAGTTCAGGGCGGAGTCGGCACGACTCGTCGCGGAGGCACCCCCAGACGGGGAAGTACGACGGATCGTCGAGGCCGTCGACGAGACGGCCGCGGAGACGGACCTCGTCGCCAAGACGGAGACGACCCGCACCGCCGAAAGCGCCGAGGCGTTTCGAAACGAACTCGACGAGCGACTGACCGACAGACAACGAACGGTGTTGCGGACCGCATACCTGTCCGATTACTTCGACTCGCCACGCGGGAGTACGTCCGAGGAAGTGGCCGAAACGCTCGATATCGCCGGATCGACACTACTGTATCACCTTCGCCGGGCCCAGCAGGAACTGGTCGGGACGTATCTCGAAGCTGACAGCGGATCGCTTCGCCACTCGGACTCTTGATACGGCCGGTCGTCGGTCAGTTCCGGAGTTCGCCGGACCGCCCGGCGAAGTAGTGGTACATCGGTACAACGGTCAGTATCAGTACCCGCCCCGGTCGACACCGTCGAACGAAGACAGCAGCTGCTCCGCCTCGGGCAACAGCGAACGGATCCGCTCTCTGATGGCCGAGCGTTTCGCTTCGAGGTCGGCGATTTCGCCGTCGCCGGCAGCTTCCTCGGGGGTCTGTGACACGACGACAGCCCGTGTCGACTCGAGTCGGAAGTACTCGCCCAGCAGTTCGTACGCGAGCACCTGACACTGTTGGTCGACGACCGCGAGCAGGTCCGCACGTTCGACCGGTTTCGACAGATAGTCGTCGAACGGCATATCCAGCACGTCCAGGCCGGGGTCGACTGCCGTCACCATGACGACCCGGGACTCGACGTCGCGCTCCCGGAGACGGGTCAGCACCTCGTCGCCGGACATCGCGGGCATGTGTCTGTCGAGCAGTACGACGTCCGGC
>ENA-ORCS01001358-ORCS01001358.1-marine-metagenome-genome-assembly--contig:-NODE-1358-length-10814-cov-2.978020_pt1 | contig 10814 bp, 1 predicted proteins | sample MGYA00237781_ERZ508513 | MGnify/ENA primary metagenome ERZ508513 (study PRJEB26184, sample SAMN06268793) | marine metagenome | isolation source: Eden Landing Ponds, San Francisco, CA, USA | place...
TGTCTTCGGTTTCGACCGCCACGACGCGTTCGCCGGTCGCAGTCGAGCCGATCGTATGGTTGAATGTGACGTTTGTGCTATTGCCACTCGATAGTGTAACCTGACTGTCGCCGACAGCTGTGCCGTTCACGAGGAATGTGACTGTCTGGGTTCCGGATTCGCCACCAGTGTTTTCGATGTTGGCAGTCACCGCGATGTCCGCACCCTGAGAGACAGTAGCCGGGGCATCGACGATCGTGACCGCGAACGCAGCTGGCCCGGCGGTGTCTTCGACAGTGACAGTCCGCGTGTCAGTGTCTGTGTTCCCGGCACTGTCAGTTACGGTCAGCGTGGCAGTGTACGTTCCGGGACTGTCGTAGGTGTGCGTCGGCGTCAGACTCGTGGATGTCTCGCCATCATCGAATGCCCACTCATGGCTGGCTATGCCGACATTGTCAGAGGAACCAGTGCCGTCGAACGTCACTGACTGGCCGACATCGACTGTCACGTCCGATCCGGCATCGGCCGTCGGGGGCGTCGTGTCTTCGACAGTGACAGTCCGCGTGTCGGTCGCCGTGTTCCCGGCACCGTCAGTTACTGTCAACGTAACGGTGTAAGTGCCGGTACTGTCGTAAGTATACGTCGGCGTCGGACTCGTCGAAGCCACACCGTTACCGAGGTCCCACTCGTAGCTGGCTATCCCGACGTTGTCAGTGGAGCCAGTGCCGTCGAGTGTCACTGACTGGCCGACATCGACAGTCTTGTCCGGTCCGGCTTCGGCCATTGGAGATGTCGTATCAGTGATGGTAAGTTCGGAACTAGTGGTGTCGAGTACCTCGTAGGTGCTCCCGTTCGCATCACTAACGTTTCCGAAGCCGGGCGAGAGCGTGACCGTGCCAGTCGTGGCCCCTTCGATCGTGAGCGTCGCAATCGTCGGCGAGCCGCTCTCGATCGGATCCGTCAGATACGCAGCAGCAATGTCAGCGCTCGATCCGTCACCACTGATCGAGACGGACTGACTGTCCGGAGCGGTGCCGTTGGCCCCAGTCGGGAGATCGACAGCAGTGATTTCAGCGAGCCGATCATCTGACAGCGCGGTCGTGAGTTCGTAACTCCCGACACCGGCCTCTGCAGCAGTTGCAACGACATCGACAGTCGTTGTCTGTCCAGCTTCAACACTGACTGTCGTTGGCGATCCATCGAGTGTGATAGCACCCTCAGGTGCGTTGATTGTCGCGGAGTCAGACTGTCCGATCGCACCGTCCGTGCCTGTCGTGTCGGCTGCGGTATCAAGTGCCGCAGTGTAGGTGCCGTCGCTCGACCCCGTATACGTCGCCGTATACGTGTAGGTGTCGCCGTTGTCGGTTGTGTTGAAGTCAGATTCAGTCAGCGTCGCCGACTCGGCACCGGTGATCGAGACACTGATACTATCGAGCTGTCGAGCGCTGTCGAACGAGACCTGTATCTCCCGATCCGACGGGTTCGAGACCGCGTAGTTCGATATCGTCGACGCGATTTGGTACTCGCTCGTAGCATTGGCGGCTGCTGTCGTCGCTATGCCTCCAGTGCTGTCACCGGAAGCGTGGATACCAGCAGTCAGCGTCTGCATACCAGCATCACCGTTGGAGACGTTCGACAGTGTGAGATCGAACGTGTCACCACTACTGGGATCGGCGATTACGTCGGAGTCAGCCAACTCGACGAGAAGCGTCTGTCCGTCGAGTGCGACCGTTCGGTTGACAGCGAAGTCACCGTTCGGGCCAGACACCGTCACGTCGCTGGTACCGACACTGCTGACGTCGACGCTACTGGTCCCGAAGTCGGCCGAGAAGACCTGTATCGTCTCAGGGCCGATCTGATCGACAGTGACGTTGAGTCCGTACGTCGCCACCTGTCCGTTCGTTCCGGGTGACGGATCGAGAGCGGTCGCCGATAACTCGTAGGGGACAGCAGAGCCATCTGCGCTGTCGAGCCACGGTTCGACATCAACTGGACCAGTCACACCGTTGGCGCCGTCCTGGCCGGGCCCGTTCGCGCTGCCCCACCAGTTGCGCTCGGCGTCGGCCGTTCCAGTCACGCTGCCGTCACCATCGTCGTCGTAAATATTGATCGCAGTCGAGCCGGGGTTGTTGACGATCTCGCTGTTCGTGATTGTCAGCGGGGACACATCAGCGGTCGCCGGAACGTTGACGCCAGTGTAGGCGTTGTTTTGGATCCCGCTATTCTGTATCGTTACGTCGTACTCCGATTGGATCTGCATCCCGTTGCCCCAGCCATCGACTTGCGTGTTGGTGATCGTTGACCCACCAGAACCATCGAGGAACACACCGGTTTTCGTCCCAGAAGAGCTCTGGAACGCGACGTTGTCTAGCGTCACGACACCGTCACTGTACATCCCGCCGGTAGCATCGTTGAGAGGGGTGAGGGACGCATTTCGGACCGTGAGGTCACTCATCCCGTAGGTGTTCAACACGTTGTTGTCGCTTGTCCCAGCTTCGAGACTGAACCCGTCAATAGCGACACCAGTACTGCCTCCATTCGACCCGTCGATCCGGATAGCGGGACCACTATTGGTCGATATCGTCGTTTCCGATGCGGTTCCTGTCGATTCCAAGGTCAGGTTGTCTACGGCTATCGTCACTGACTCCGCGTACGTTCCTGGGGCAGCCGTGATGCGGTCGCCCGTAGATGCACCGTCGACTGCGCTCTGAATCGACACGTAGGTCGTTCCGGTGTCCGTATTCGTGACATTCCCATCGAGCGCGAAGTCCTCAGTGGTGTTCCCGCTATCGATGGTCACACCGGTTTGCGTGGCGCTCTGGTGGTTGGGCGCGGTCACCGTCAACGTGTAATCGCCGTCGTCCTGGGCGGAGAACACGTAGTCGCCGTTGCTGTCAGTGGTGACCGACTCGATGTCGGACCCGTCCTGTGACAGCGTGAGTGTTACGTCGTCACTTCCGACAGTGAAGTCAGCAGCGTTGGAGGTCACCGACCCGACGATACGCTCGCCGAGAACGGTGACTGACGTATCTCTGCTGTCGTCGGGTGTGCTGACGGTCAGAGTTAGCGATCCGGCGTCGCCGTCGGTCGTCGACCACGTTAGCGTGGAGACCTTGGTTTCGCTTCCGTTCAGTTTGACGTCCTGACTGTCAAGGACCGTCCCACTCGAATTGGTCAACTCAACCGTTTTGGTCGCTGTCGTCCCGCCGATGTTCTCGACCGTCGCGTCGACGGTGAGGTCGTCGCCCTCGGCGACCGGACCGTCCGTGCTGATGCTGTTGACCGCGAAGTTCGCCGGCGCCGAACCGACAGTGTAGGAGTCCGATGCTGTCGTGTATGCGGTCGCAGCGACACTGCCGATATCACTGCCAGACTCGTGGAGTCCAACTCTCTGCGTGTAGGTACTCTCGTCCCCGTTGACGACGTTACCGATAGTCACGTCGTAGGTGTCGCCGCTCGACGGATCAATGATAGCCGTCCCGAGGTCGATCAGGAGCGTCTGTCCGCTGTCGACCGTCTGGACGCTGTCGACGCCGAGGCCCGTATCGCTGGGGTCCTCGACCGTGACATCACTGATACCGACGCTGCTCAGATCGACCGTGCTCGTCCCGAAGTTGACGGAGACGTACTCGCCGGTCTCACTGCCGACTTGATCAATCGTGACGTTCGTCCCGTAGGTCGCAGTCTCGGCTGCGCCTTTCGGTGAGGGATTCTGCGCGTCGACGATGATCTCCGTCGGGACTGCCTGTCCGTCCGGTGCTGCGGCGTCAAGCCACGGTTCGACGTCGATCGGACCGGCGACATCGTTGGCACCATCCTGGCCGGGACCGTTTGCGCTGCCCCACCAGTTGTTCTCTGCATCGATTTCGTTGTTGATCGTGCCGGAGGACTCGACGGAGAGAGCAAAGTTATTGTCGACGATGTTGTTCTGTGCGACGGTGATCGTCGAGGCGTCGACGGTCGCGCCGCTGTCGACGTCGACGTTGATAGCGTCCTCGCCCGTCGCGTCGCCGGTGTTCGCAAACCGGTTTCGCTTGATGGTCAGGTCGTCGGCGTTGATCGCGGTCGTAGCGTTGCCGAAGCCGGTGACCTCGTTCTCGGTGATGGTCGTCCCCGAGGCACCCGCGTCGTAGAGTTTGATACCGGTCGCCTCCGCAGCGGAACTCGTTATCTCGTTGTCGACGAGCGTGAGCGTCTCGCCGGTGTTGACGCCGACCTGTCCGCTGCTAGCTCGGACAATGTTGTTCCGAACCGTGTGCTGTGTCGTGTCGAAGGTGTTGACCAGCAAGTCCGGCCCGGAACTAGTGATCGTGAACCCGTCGATGGTAACGCCGTCGACGCCGACGTTAAACGTCGGGGTCGACCCCTGCCCGTCGACGACAGTCTCCGTCGCCGCGCCCGTCGACGTGATCGTCAGGTCAGACACCGTTCCGGTCAACGCGACGGACTCGTCGTACGTGCCGGGCGCGACTTCGATGGTGTCGCCCGCCTGCACGCCGTCGGCACTGATGGCGCTCCCGATGTCGGTGAACGACCCGCCGGTGCGGGTGTTCTCGACTACGCCGGCGAGTGTGACGTCCTGCGTCACGGAACTCTCGGAGACGCTCACAGACGCCCTCACCTGCCTGTGTGCGGGCGCGTCCGCGACGACAGTGTAACTACCGTCGGTGACGTTCCGGAACTCGTAGCTCCCGCCGGAGTCGGTCGTGACCGACTCGATCAGCGTCCCGCTCTGCTCCAGCCGGACCGGCACACCGGCGAGCGTGCCGTCCGGCGCCGCCGAGGAGACGGTGCCGCTGACGTCGGTGAGGGCGTCGCGGCCGGCGGTGTAGGCCGACCCGGCCTTCGAACTCGCGTCGATACTACCGGCGGTGTCGCCGCCGCCATTCCCGCTGAAGTAGTTGCCCGTCGCGTCGACGGCGTTGTTCAGCGTCCCGTCGCTCGCAGTGGTGAACATCCCGAAGCCGTTGTCGACGACGTTCGTCTCGCTGAACGTGATCGTCGAGAGGTCGTAGGTCCCGCCGTCGTCGGCTTGGATGCCGACAGCGTCGGAGTTCGACGGCCCGAGTTGGACCTTCGTGACGTCGACGTTCTCGGAGTTGAATATCTGTATCGCCCGGCCTTTCACGGAATCGTCGCCGTCGTCGACGAACGTCGACGAGATATCGACGTAGCGGAGCGTCGACCCGTCGGTGTTCCTAAGGAGTATCCCGTTGATGTCGTTGCTCGTTGCGACGACGCCGCTCACGAGGGTGTCGGGGCTGTTCTCGATATAGAGGCCGCGGTCGTAGCCGGAGAACTCGCTGTCGGTGACCGTCGTCCCGGCTGCCGCGCCGGAGACGTACAGTCCCGAACCGTAGTTGTCCGTGTCCCGGAACTCGACGTTGTCGACTGTCGCCGTCCCGTCGGTGAACATCCCGCTTGCGGACCCGCCGGCCGCCGCGGAGTCGACGACGCTGTTTCGCAGCGCGATGTCGTCGACGTTGTAGGCGTTGACGACGTTACTGGCAGATCCTTCGAGCCTGAAGCCGTCGATGGCGACGCCCGTTGCGCCGCCGTTGTCGCCGTTGATCTCGATCGCTGGGCCGCTGGACGCGGTGACCGTCGTCTCGGCCGCACCGTCGGTCGAGCGCAGCGTCAGGCCATCGGTCGCGATGGTCAGCGCCTCGCTATAGGTCCCAGGGCCGACCGTGATCGTTTCGCCGGTCGCCGCGGCGTCGAGTGCCGGTTGGATCGCGGTCCAGGAGTCGCTGGTATTCTCATTAACCACCGTACCCTCCAGCGCCAGACTCTTGCTCACATCGCTGCCGGAGACTTGGAACGATCCCGTCGACGCGTCCCTGTGATAGTCTGCCTTCGCGACAAGCGTATAGCTGCCGTCAGAGACGTTGTGGAAGGCGTAATTGCCACTGCTGTCGGCATAGGTGCTATCAACGACTGTGCCACTCTTTTGCAGTATCACGCGGGCGTCGTTGCCGGACAGCGAGCCGTCCGTTGCGTCGGAGGTCAGCGTCCCGGAGACGGTCACATCGCCGCTTGCCGGGCTCGCGTCGCTCGCGTTGCCCGCACTTGCAAGACCGACTCCACCGACCCCGACAACCGACAGCACCATAATCGCCGAGAACGCGACCGCCAACAATCCCCGAACGTTCGTATCTGTCATCAGTTGATCACCTCGTTGTACAGTTCAACGATATCTCCCAAGTCGAATCGCCCGTTGCCGTTGAAGTCGAACCTGTCTTCATTGTCCTGCACGGCGTCGCTGTTTCGATTTCCGAAGAGCTCGACCGCATCGTCGAGGTCCGTGTCCCCATCGCCGTCGACATCCTCGTTGAGACCGTCGCCATCGAGGTCCGAGCCAAGCGGTGATGTCGGCTCACTCTCAGTGATCGTCACGTACGGGATCGTTCCGCTGTCGACGATGTCGCCGACAGTCGTTCCGTCGGGCGTGATGGCGTCGATGACGCGTGTGTCCGTCGAGCCGTCGGTCCCGCCACCGAACGCGTAGTCCCCGGCAGTCGATTCAATTACCCGGAGATTGTCTGAATTTGTACCGTCATAGGGCGCGACGATCGACGCGATATCCATCGCCGAGAGGTCACCGTCGATCGCCGACTTCGGAATGTCAACCGCAATAGTGTCGCCGTGTACCGAGACGTTGACCTCCGTCGAGACTGTCGTAAAGCCACCGCTCCCGTCCGGAGCCTCCAACCGTCGATCGGATTCACCGTTGACGACCAGCCGATAGTGGTACGGATCCGACAGCGACGCGCCGAGACCGTCCCACGCAGTCGTCGTCGACGGCCCGGACCCATCGGGATCACGCAGGTAGAACTGAAGGAACTGCGTCGAGAACCCTTTCGGAAGGTCAAACGGATTGCGGACGTGATCGACATCGAAGGTCACGGTGAAGCGATAGTTCGAGTGGTTCTCCGCGACACTGAACTCGGAGATGTCGAAGCTCCCGTCCTGGAAGTCAGGACTCGTTGGGTACGTGTAGCGACTGGTGTCGTCGCCGGTCGTGTCCGAGAACGTTTTGATTGTGGAGTGCGGTTCGTCGACAGCCACGAACGGAATCGTCGCCGCCGAGTTCGCGCTGTATGCAAGTGCGTCCGATTGGCTCGTTCCCCGGGGCGTGACCGCGTCGACAGCATGTGGTGCGTTGTCGTTTTCGGCACCGCCCAGCGCACGCCAGTCGGCCTCGTCCTCGACCGGGAGGACGTTCCCCGGCGAGTCAGGTTCGTACCCGAACAGCAGCGGTGCAATCTCCATCGACCCCAGGTCAGTCCCGAGCGGATCTGTCGGCACTTCCACGTGGAGCGTGTCGTTTTCGACAGTGACCGATCCGGTTGCGAGTTCGTCACCGGTAGCGTCTTCGAGTCGGGCACCGTTCTCGCCGTCGACGACGACCCGGTAGTGATACGGAGCAGTGAACGAGAGGTTCGTCCCCGCCCGCCCGCGGGTCGTCCCACCAGATGCGGCGGGATCACGGAGATAGACCTGGAGGTGCTGGACCGAGAACCCGTCCGGATAGTTCCAGGGGTTGTCGATACCGCCGGAGATGTCCACCTCGAAGTGGACCTTGCGGCCCGCGTCATCCGCACGAAAGCCCGCGATATCGAGACTGTCCTGTCCGTAGTCGGTGTTGGTCGGATACCGGTAGTTGCCCGGACCGACGTCGTCTCCGGCCGCGTCCTCAATCGCGATGTCGTACGTCGGCGGCGCATCGAGAATCGCAATCGTATCAAACTCGACACGCTGGTAGCCGTCCGCACCGCCGTCGACGGCGACATCATCGCCTGTGAATCGATCCCGAGTCGAAACGCTCTGGTGGACATCGATGTATCCCATTCCGTCACTGGCGTTGACGAGAACGACGCGTGCCTCGTCGCCGTCCTGGCGTCGGAACGCGAGGATATCGCCGAACGGATCGGTCGTCAGTGCCGGAGACAGGTCTGCGCCTGGTTTGAGAAGGTCGTCCTCGTGGTAGTAGTCGAGCACGTCCTGATAGAATTCGAGGTGGTCCTCCGGCACAGTGTCGCCGTTTTCCTCCCAGTTCATAAACGCCCGTGAGGGGTTTCCGGGGCCGACATCGCCGTCGCCGGTACGCGGGTCTTCGCCGCTGCCGTCGTAATCGAACCGTTCGGTCCCGTACTTGCTGAGTTGACGCTCCTGGCCGTAGTAGACGAACGGGACGCCCGGGAGCGTAACGCCTGCAGCCCAGACGGCGCGCTGGACTTTCTCGGGGTTTTCCAGTCCGTTGTCTAACGCCAGATCCAGGGTCCGGTACTCGTCGTGGTTCCCCGTTGAGTTGACCAGCAACGTGTGGTCCGGCCACCCTTCATTCTTGCGCTTATCGACGAGTCCGTAGAGATCTTGCATTCCTTTGTTACCCTTCGCGATTTCGTGAGCGCCGGCACCCATAAAGTCCGACGTGTCAAAGTGCATGTCGAACTCGTTTTCGGCGAAGGAGGGATCGTTCGGAATCGTCTCGTCGAGCATCATGAATTCAGTGTTGTTGCCCCGGACGATCTCGCGGACCTCCTTCCACAGCGAGTGAACGACTCCGTACGCGATATCACACCGGAACGCGTCGATCCCGACCTCGCCGGACCAGAACTCGGCGATCGAGAGGATATGCTCTCGGAGTGCGACGTTCGCGTAGTTGAGATTCGGCATCACACGAAGACCGGCGAACCCAGTCGGTGACGGAGCTGGCTCGACCATATCGCCGCTGTCGGTCGTGATCGGTGCGTCCTTACGGTCGAACCAGTCGAAGTATTTCGAGTTCGTATCCCACGAATCGACACCCTGGTAGGTCCAGCCGTCCGGAGTAGTGCCGGTCTTGCTCGCGATCGTATCCTGGAAAAAGGGATGGTGGCGACCACTATGGTTGATTACGAGGTCGAAACAGATCTTGATGTCACGGTCGTGGGCGGCGTCCATAAAGGACTTGAACTCCTCTAGGGCGTTCTCTCGAGCCGCCTGCCTGGTTTGTGGGTCGTCGTAGTAGTCGTCAATCGAGTACTCTGACCCCAGGTCTTCTGCGACCTGCAGGTACGTCAAAGCGTCGTAGCCATGCGGGCCACCCCCGGAGTATTTGAAATTGATGTTGTCACTACCGCGCTTGTATGCCTGTGGTTTCCAGTTGGAACTCTCGCCTGGGACGATGGGGGTGAACCAGATGACATCGATCCCCAGTTCTTCGAGGTAATCGAGTTTGTCGCTGAAGTTGTCGAAGTTGGCATTAGAGTTCTCGAACGGCCACTCACCGGGTTCAGGCGGACCCATAAATGACCGGGGGAAGATCTGGTACATAACCCCGTCTTCCATCCACTCCGGCGGCCGGTTGGGATACTCGACAGACTGGCTGTCCGGATCGAGGACGACTGTGTCGGTCATACTGTGGACGTCACCGTCGAATCCCGCAGCGTGGAGCCGCGCATCCTCGCCGTTCAGGTCTGCCGTTGGAATGCGAATAGTCCAACTATCGCTACCGCCCAGTTGCGTGAAGCTAAGCGCATCACGGTCATCGGCTCGCCAGTAGACCTCGATATCGGATACTGCACGGCTGCTGTTCGGTGCCAGCTGCGGGTTTGATTCGAGAACGAACTCGTCAGTCTCCTCGTCGTAGCGCCCTTCAATCTCGATCCGTGGCGGACCGCCCGCGTCCGATGGCTCAGGGAACGCGTAGATCCACTGCTCGTGAGTTCCGTCCGGCGCGTCCAGTTCGAGAATGTATTCGCCGGCTGTGTCGGGGATGAACTCGACAGCGTTGTGCGTCCCCGGATCGTACTGCTCGGCTGGATCGTCTTCTGCTCCGTCGGGAGGTGCATACATCAGGTCCGCCGAGCTACCCGAGGGTTTGGACTTGATCGACCACTCGAAATCGCTAGCGGCGTAGTTGTCGGGATCCTGTTGTGGCGTTCCGACGATTGAGGGAGCGAGATTGTCACGGTCTTTTCCGCCGATATGGTCATCGTCGAAGTCGATGAACATCATATCCTGGAACCCTTCCCCGACTGTCGTAAATCGAGGAGGTCCAGGGTGATGTGTGTCGTCCTCTGTTGCCATCCTGAGTGAATTGTGCTCAGTGGCCGCTGCCAATTGCTGCTCGTTGACAGCTGCCCCAAGGGTGCCGATGCTCGCTAACGTCTGTATATATGTCCTTCGTTCCATGTGTGTGCCCACTTCACGCGAACGCTCGTTGATTCACTGTTCCAGTAGCTAAACAATCATTCCTGATTGTTAGTCATCCACATTCGTTTCTCATTCTGGATATAGGGTCCACAATATTAGATGTGGCGAAATAACTCAGAACAGATTACACGACGTGACAAGCTATATTTATACATAGAAGGTTTCAGTTACATCTACAAAGTACAAAATCTGCACAGGAACACAAACCAATCCCGGAAAAAGTAGGCTGTTACTGGAGACCGATACCTTGCCCTAGAAGAGTAGATCGAGACGAGACCGCTCTCGGACAATCCCGTGGCTTGTCATACTGCCGGCTGTGAGTTCGTCAGATATTCCACATTCCAGAGTACAGATTCCGTCAGTTTGTTACAGCCGGCAGTATCAGTATACTCCTATTCTGACCGAGTGATCCTTGTTCGCGTGGGTGGTGTGATTCTCCTAGACGTACAGCCGGCCGTATCACGCATCGCCGCTCGGCTCCCAGGCGTCGTATCGGTCGTGCTCGAGGTCGAACCGTTCGAAGATCTTGCCGACAACGTGATCGACGAAGTCCTCCGGGTTCTCGGGGTCGAAGTAAAAGCCAATCACAGGCGGGAGGACTTCGCCGCCCATCCGCGCGAGTTTCAGCAGATTCT
>ENA-ORCS01001359-ORCS01001359.1-marine-metagenome-genome-assembly--contig:-NODE-1359-length-10801-cov-4.209344_pt1 | contig 10801 bp, 12 predicted proteins | sample MGYA00237781_ERZ508513 | MGnify/ENA primary metagenome ERZ508513 (study PRJEB26184, sample SAMN06268793) | marine metagenome | isolation source: Eden Landing Ponds, San Francisco, CA, USA | place...
ATATCTTCCTCATCGACACCTGAGAGAATCCCCTTCATCTCTGCGGACATCTCGCCACTCTGGCTGCTGTGAGCTTCGTCGACGACAACGGCGTAATCCCGCTCCGGAAGTGACTGTGCGTGCTCAATGACGTATGGGAACGTCTGCAGCGTCGTGATGATCACGGGCTTGCCCGCTTCCAAAGCCTCTGCGAGCTCCTCGGATTTCGAGCGGTTCTCGCCTTTGATCGGGTGAACGACGCCAGTCTTGTGGTCGAGTTCGTAGATGGTGTTCCGGAGCTGTTCGTCGAGGACAGTTCGGTCGGTGACGACGACGACGCCGTCGAATACCGCGTCGTCTTGGTCGTCGTGCAGCGACACGAGCCGGTGAACCAGCCACGCGATTGACTTGCTCTTCCCGCTCCCGGTGGAATGCTGGATCAGGTAGTCCTCACCAGGGCCCTCCTCTTTCGCGCTGGCGACCAGCTGTCGGACACATTCTAACTGGTGATAGCGCGGGAAGATGATCGTCTCGTCTTCCTCGACAGTGATACCGTCTTTCTTGATCTCCTCGGTGTCGATGTGAATGAACCGCTGGATGATCTCCATCCAGCTATCTTTCGCCCAGACGTCCTTCCAGAGATACGCAGTTCGGTGGTCGTTCTCTCGTGGCGGGTTGCCACCACCCTTCTCGTGGCCCTTGTTGAACGGGAGGAAGTGGGTGGGAAAGGCGCACAGAACGTCTACCAGACGCTCATCGAGTATACCCGGCCGGTCTTCGTCGACGACTTCGGAGACCATGGGTCGTTCTCACTGCGCGAGTATATCCAGAACCCCGACGGCCGCGTGCTGATCATCGACTCCAGTCCATCACGGATGGCAACCCTCGGCCCGATGTTCCAGCTGCTCATCGACTGGTCGATCCGCTTCGCGATGGAGTCACCCAACCCGACGGTCCACGTCCTCGACGAAATCGATCAGTTGCCACCGCTCGGCCAGATCACGAATCTCACCGCCCGTGGGCGTAAGGAGAAAGCACGGGCGCTCGTCGGCGTCCAGACGATCGGCCAACTGGAGGATACGTATAGCGACATCTCCGGAATCCTCGGCAACTGCCCGCAGGGCCTGTACTTCGGGCCAGGTGATGCCCAATCGACCGAGTTCATTCGCAACGAGATCGGCGAGCGACGGATCCTCGACCGCACCGAAACCCATGCTCTGTCACGGAATACGGGTGCGAAAACGCAGCGCTCGCAAGCACGCGAAAGTGTTCGGGAGACGGAAAAAGCGCCCGTCACGTCTGGGCAACTCCGGGATTTCGAACCCGGCGAGTGTATCACCGTCACGCGAACGTCCTGGTGGCACGGCCAGACATACGAACTCCATCAGGTCCGCGACGACTTGCCCGACCGTGGTGTAGACTCGCCCGGAACGCCCCGTGAGGAGGAACCCGACGGTGGGCTGACGGAGACAGATAGCTGGATAGAGCTGGCCAAGCAGTATATTGCTCGACGGGAGACGGCTGACGATGGCGTGAATGACGACCAGTCTGTCGATGAAACAGGCTTGGATGTGTGGGCGGATCCGGATGTTGACGAGACGCCGGCGATTACGTACAGTGACCGGCACTGGCAGGATGCACTCTCACGCCTTGATGTCGATAGCGCCCCGATCACGCAGGGACAGAACGTCGACGCCTTCTCGGACCTGTGTGCGATGCTCGACCGGCGGGTGCTGGACTTGCCTGAGGGTGAAGAGGTTACCGCCGAAGTTCGTGAACTGCTCATCGAGGTCTACCGTGCGACTGGACTCCTGCCCTCAGAGGTCCTCGATGAGGTTGAGAAGCGAACCAGTCTTCTCCGGATGAGCGATACATTCCGCGAGACCTACATCACGATGGCGTTGGCTAGCGATGCGACCGCTGTCACGCCAGCTGACGAGGACGACGATGAACTGCCGCACACGCTATTCGAAGAGCAACTGGACTCGCCGCTCTCCTCAGACAGCGATAGCTCGATGTCGGCAGACCAATGTGGCGAATCTGGGTGTCAGATGGATGCGGAGACAGAGACATCTGACACAGGGCCACCAGTGTCCCCAGACGATACTGACACCCGAGACACAGCGACTCCTGACTCGGTATCGGTCAGTGACTGCGAAGATCAAAAGGGCCCCACTGATGACAATGACCGATCGTCGAAAACTGCATCTGACCCAGCGTCCGACACCAACTCCGTGTCGGCTGACGACGACGTCGACGCGGCAGACTTCATGTAACCTCTCACGCTGCTGGGTCACGTGGCTCGCTCCTGATTGACCTGCTTCTCCCGGCGCTTTCGTCTTGGCACATCCCCCAGCGACAGTGTTGCCCTGTTATCTTAGCTTTCTAATCATTCGAGTTGTCCCGACGCTGGGACAACAGTCAGTTCGTGTCGTCCAATCTCGGTAAGCGTGATGCTGACCGAGCTATCTATAAGGCTTCCAGTAAAGTATTTTCTTCCAATGTATATTTTCTCGAAAACGCAAGACAGAGCCGACTAGAGTCACATCTATACAAGAAATTATTGCCGTGGCTCCATCAAAACCGCAAGACGGCAGTCGGGTGAGTCAGATTTAGCATGACCATTTATCTTGCCCCAGAAATCCGCGGCAGTCTGGCTCAGGTATCCAGTGTGATATGTCGAAATCGATTAGCATTCTGTGGTGACTGTCGGCGCGCAAAATTGGAGCTGCCAGCCGACGTTCTGAGCCGGCTATCAAACCTCTTAGGATCCGTAGATGTTCGCACGCTACCGGATGGGACGCACCCACCATAGCCGGCACTGCTGAACCATTTCGAGATGCACAGTCCACCGGGTGCAACCACTCTTGGGACGGGTGCTCGAATCGGTTTGAGATTATCCTCGCAGCGACTGCAGGGATGGCGGTACTGCCGGCTTTCGTCGACATCGCCGACACCACTCGCTAGTCGTCGCTCACAGTAAGCGTGGGGACGTCGTCGGGCCGTTCTTCCTCGGTCCAGTCGAGTGACCAGCGATAGTAGTCGCCTCGATACCAGCCAGACTCGGAGTCGTACCGGAGACGCTGAAAGATGACGAGGTACTCGACCGGATCAGCGTGTCCCGGCAACACGTGGGGCCTAATGTCGACGTCGCACACCCGGCCAGTCGTTTCGAGAAACTGTGTCACGAGTGCGACGGCGTCGGGCCACGTGTCGACGCGAATCTGTCCGTACTCGTCGAACTGGGCAGCTAACCACCGTGGGTGTGGTAGGTCAGTCATGGGTCTCCACTCACCCGTGGAACGCACAAATCACGCTCACGAGAGGAGAGGCTGCCGTCGACGGACGAAATACCTAATACTGTCCTGCAGAAAGCGCCGGTAAGAACGACAATGGCGAATGAGACAGTCTGGATCAAGAAACGGGGTCCAGTCGGGGCAGGAGCCACCGTACATATTCACACGGATCCAGACTGCCAACCGCTCCAGCAAGCAACAGCCGTCCAAAAAACGGAGCGTCAGAACCTGCCGGATCACTGGCCCGACTGTTCGCTCTGTGCGGGGACAGCCGCTACAGGTGGCGTGTCTGAAGGCGAAAACACGCATACCCGCCGGAAACTCCTCGAAGAGACTGATCCAGATACCCTCCCGTAGTGCTGGCGACTCACCCCACTGCGCGGCCGTTCTGTGGCGACGACATGGCGGACGCCTCGAATCAGTTCACGAGCCGACAACGGTCGCTACTCGGGACAGACAACCTCTGCACAGGCTGGACATTCAGCCCAGATACCGGTCGTACCGTCGGATTTCTCGTACTCAACTAACACCCATGCAGCAGAGATGCTCGTGCTGCATTCTGGACACCGACCAAGCGTCGACGCATCACGGGTCATGGAAAGGGGAAAGGAGCGTGTGACAGGTGCCCTTCCACGAGAGTGTGATTCGGCCACGAAAATAAGCGTTTGGTGGTGTATTGTCGCTATGTCCGGCGGTTTCGAGCGAAAAAAGGGTCTCCGGAAGGGTTACATCGGTGCCCTATGCAGTGGAAGCCAGGATGGGTGTCCGCACAGTCCTCGAGCAGCTCCTCAGCGACGAGATGACTGTCGTCGTCGAATGTCGACAGTGCGGCACAACGGTCGCTCCTGAGACTGACGAGTGTGACGCGTGTGGGGCGACTGCGTTTTGTCGGTACGAAATTCCAGAGTAACCAGCCCGAGACAGCATCGGAATACGCCGTCGGCATCGTCCCACACGAGCCTGAGAGTACCCGTGAGACGGCACGTCTCGTCGACCGGGACGTCAATCAAGTCCACCGGAATCTGAAAGAGCTGGAGGAACTCCACCTCGTCGTGCTCGTCGACGACGGCCAATCGAAGCAGCCATCGGTCTGGTACGACACGATCGATATCGACCTCCCGCTTGTGGCGCCGGATGTTGCCTCAGACGAAGCAACAGCGTGAGCTTGGTAGACCAACAGCCGGTGAAAGACCAACCAGTACGGTCCACTGGCCACTCAATCGGACAGGTACTTGATGAAGCGATCGGCCTGATCGAAGCCTTCCCCGAAGACGGTACGTCCGAACGGGTGAACCACCTCGGGGTCTAATGAGTACGAAAACTTTTGTGAGTTAAGACCGACTGCCGTTCATGGAGCGCTCACGTCGCAAGGAGATCAAGCGTCACCTGTCTGAGGAGGAGATCGACGAATTGCTGCGTGAGGCTGAAGACGATCACCGACTTCGGCGTCTTGGGTTCCTGAAAAACCTCTATCAAGGTGATTCGATTCCGGAGGCCGCCGACCGGGAAGGCAGGTCGGCGGCCACCGGTGATCGCTGGGCAGAAGCCTGGAATGAAGGTGGGCTCGAAGAACTCATGCCGAGTTTCGGGGGCGGTCGGCCCCCGAAACTCGATGAAGACGAACAAGAAGAGCTGATCGAGATGCTTCGTGACGGTCAGCCTTGGAAATCACAAGAGATTCAGCATCTTCTCAAGGAAGAATTCGACGTCGAGTATAGCCGGAATTATCTCGGCACCTTCCTTCGAAATCTTGGTCTTTCGTACGCGAAACCACGGCCAAAGCGGCCTCATCAGCCAGAGAACCCAGATGAAATCCTCGAAGAGCGCGTCGTCGACGCGCTCGACGAGGACGATCAGCCATACAACAAACGCGAGGGTGACGATGACGATGGATGGGTTGTTGACGATGATGTTTGCACCGACGGTGGAACCGTCTTGGGCTTCTTCGATGCATCGAAGCCACAGCCATACGATAATTCACGCCGGGTCTGGTACGATGATGATCCTCATATTGAACGACCACTAGTCAAGACGGACGATTCAGCTGTCGGGTTCTATGCGCTTAACGGTGAGAGTCTCGTTATGTTCAAATAAACTGAGGAGAAAGAACGGATTCTGCTCGTCTTGGACAAGCACGGATCCCACATCTGTAAACACACGCGCAAGCGTGCGCATCAACTTGGGATCGACCTGATCTTTCTCCCCACAAGCTCACCGCATCTTAATCCAATTGAGAAGGTTTGGGATTACCTCAAGTGGACGATGTGCCCAATCATCGTGGAAAATGAAAACGAGTTCAAAGATCTCGTTCAGGAGACGTTCGAACAAATAACCGAACGCGTTAGATTCGCAAATAAATGGTGACAGAAATTCCTTGACTTTCAAAAATTATCTTAGTCATTAGCGCGGTGCCCTTGCCCTCTTCGACTTTCAGCCGCAGCTCTCGCTATCAACAATCTACTTCGCAAGAGCGTTGCACGATAGCAGAACCGATCCGCACGGACTGTTCAGAGATTCTGCTTGTATTCGAGGAAACTGTGGTCCTGCATGACTGCAGTCCGGCCACCGTCGACAAGGAGACTCGTCCCGGTTATGAACGACGCCTCGTCGCTCGTGAGGAACGCTACCGTCGTCGCGACGTCTTCAGGTTTACCGATACGACCTAGCGGATGCATATCTTCGACTCGTTCGCGGTCGTCCGCGCTCAGTTCGCTCTGGGTTCGTTCGACTTCAACCCAGCCGGGGTTGATAGTGTTCACGCGGATGCCGAGCGGTCCGAGTTCGAGCGCGAGCGCCCGGGTCATTCCATTGATACCCGCCTTCACCGCGTTATACGGGAATAATCCGGGCATTGTTAGGAATGCGTGGTTTGAAGACATGTTGACGATGGCACTGCCCTCTGGCATATGCTTGACCGCGTGTTTGACACATAACCAAAACGATTTGAAGTCCGTCTCGAGGACGAACTCCCAGTCGTCCATCGTCGCTTCGGTCGCTGTCGTCTCGGTCTGGACCCCGGCGTTATTGACAAGGACGTCGATGCGGCCGAAACGGTCAGCTGTTTCCTCAATGAGCGCCTCGATTGCCGTGGGGTCACGCATATCGGCCTCAGTGAATATCGCTTCACCACCTAATTCTCTGATGGCTTTGACAGTCTCCATCCCGGTGCGAGTCGACCGGCCGTTGACGACAACAGTCGCACCTTCGTGTGCGAGTTGCTTTGCGACGCCGGCTCCAATCCCCTTCGTCGAGCCAGTCACGATTGCAATCTGCCCGTCGTGACGATTCGAGCCTCTGTTAGTCATCGGATTTCCCATCAGTGTGATTCGTTTGATCAGTTTGAGTCAGTACTCTTTTGTTGGCTGGATAAGTGTGAGTCATACTCTGTGGATGTGTGTGTTTTCATCAAAGGCTGTACGATAGACACGAGATTCAGCAGCACGTGGTCACCATTCTGCGACACTACCGTCATCGTGCCGCCAAATCGGATTGTGCCAGTCAGTGTCGGCTTCGGTACGCTCGCGGACGTAACCAACGTCGATATCGACGCCGAGACCCGGCCCGTCTGGGAGGTTGACGTAACCATCCTTGTAGTCGAAGACCGAAGGGTTGACGAGATAATCGAGCACATCGTTATTCTCATTATAGTGGATATCGAGGCTCTGCTCTTGGATTAGTGCGTTTGGAGCGGCGGCATCCACCTGAAGACACGATGCAAGTGCAATGGGGCCGAGGGGACAGTGCGGTGCCATCGAAACGTCGTATGCCTCAGCCATTGAAGCAATTTTGTGAACTTCGGTAATTCCCCCAGCGTGCGATAGATCCGGTTGAATGATATCGACGGACCCATTTTCGAAGACCTGCTTGAAGTCCCACCGTGAGTACATCCGTTCACCTGTGGCAATCGGAGTCGATGTCTGGGCAGCTATCTCTGGGAGCGCGTCGTTGTGCTCTGGGAGTACCGGTTCCTCAATAAAGAATGGTTCGTGGGGTTCGAGTGCTTTAGCTAAACTCTTGGCCATCGGTTTACTGACACGGCCGTGGAAGTCCATGCCGATATCGACCTCGTGGCCGACTCGGTCACGGACTTCCCGCAGACGGTCAACTGCATCCGCGACGGCGCTTGGATTGTCGACGCGGCGAATCTCTGGCGTAGCGTTCATTTTCAACGCGGTAAACCCTTCGTCGACTTTTTTCGCCGCTGCATCGCCGACGTCACTTGGTCGGTCGCCGCCGACCCACTGGTAGACACGAATACGTTCACGGGCTGGACCACCCAGTAGCTCGTACACTGGCGCGCCGAACTGCTTGCCTTTGATATCCCACAGTGCTTGGTCGATACCTGCGATCGCCGACATCAGGACGGGGCCACCTCGATAGAAACCACCACGGTACATCGTTTGCCAGTGATCCTCAATTGGCGCAGCCGGTTCACCAATGAGGTAGTCTTCCATGAGTTCTTCAACAGCAGCCCGGACGGTGTGAGAGCGCCCCTCAACGACCGGCTCCCCCCACCCGATGGTACCGTCAGCGGTTTCGACGCGCAAGAATAACCATCGTGGAGGCACTTCGAACAGTTCGTAATCAGCTATGTGAGTCATTATCTGTACTCAAAAATAAATTGAATACTACTTTTGATAGTTGTTTCGGAAGGCATCATTGATAACGCTATTTATTAGCTACCATAGATCCAGGACCTTTTCGAAGTCGTTCTGGATTCCACCATCGATTGGCCCTGATACCTCCACTCTACGTAAGCAGCTAAGATCCTCCCACTGGAAACAACCAATTCTCTTATCTCTGTTTGGTATTCCCGTTATGTCTCATTCAAATCAATCACTACCGATGAGAGACCATGTTGAATCGCCATACGGCGGCGGAATTCTCTGTTTGACGGCTCGTTTGATGTTGCAGACGACACACATCAGAGCGATTTCTCGGAACTCACGAAACCGGAACGCGCTCGCTCGGCTTCGCCGTGCGAGCGCTTGACAGCCAAATTCACGGTTTCAGTCATAGAGCGCTGATTGTAGCGTTGTTCGTCGACTCTGGCGTTGTGAGCGTGATCGTAGGGAGCGAAGATACGATGCTTGATAAGCGGTCTGATACCGAGTTCACGCAGTGCTTCGCGGAGTGACTGCTTGTCATGGCCCTTATCGGCGGCAAGAGACCGCAGACCGTCCGCATTCCGGCGGGCGATCTGCTCAGCGAGGTCTGAGTCGCTTCCCTCCCGCGTCGTCGAGCAGTGCATGTCAAGGACTGCTTGCGACTCTGTATCGCCGAGCTTCGTGACTTTCAGTTTCTGAACGCGGTAGCTTATTCGCTGGCAGTAGTGGCGGCTCGCTGCTGAGCGTTCGTAGAATATGGCGTCGATAGCGGCGTGTTTGGACAGATCGTGTAGCTGCGCCGACTGGCGCAGCAACACTCGACAAACGCTCATACTGATTCGGTCGAACGCTTTACACAACGTGGATGAGGAGGGGAGATCGGCCTCAGCACGGCCGATCTCCCCGGTTATTTGCGGCATCTCCTTCAGCAAGTCGATGGTCATTCGGTAAGCTCGCTGAGGCGGTCAAATTCGGCCATAGGTATCCGAACCAATGACCGCCTCATCCTCTAACTTGACGCGACCAACATATTCGAATCCACGCTTTATGACCCCCTCATCGTAGTTACACCTGTATTCGCTTAGACCAATCTAAAAGACATAGACGAGAGCTGGCGGTCGATCGCCTCGATCGGTTCCGAACCCAGAGGTGTGGAACCCGTGATCCGTGACCACGTTCGTCATCTACGACCAGTCCGTTCTCATCCGGGCTGTGATCACGCTCGCGGCACTGCTTTCCTCCCGGTGTTCGGCACCGGCGTCCGTACCTTGGGGAAGTTCACTGGGTCTCGGTCGGCTCGTCCCCCGTTACTCGTGCTTGCCCACGTCCCAGTCGTCATCGCGCTCATCGCCGTCTGGTCGATCGGGTGTGATGTCTGTCGAACGAAGGGAGAAGCGTGACGGCGACCAGCTTCGACGCAGAACGTGCGTACGACGACGAGCGGTTCTCGGCGCACCTTAGATCTCTCAGCTACGATTCACGCCAGGTTGATCAAACTGTAAAGCTGTTAGTTGTCGACTGTTCTACTTCGTTTGCACGTACTGCTGGTAGTCCACGTCGGTCTCGCTGGTCTTGGTCTTGATCGACTCCTGCGTGCCGATGTCGAAGAGGTAGAGATCTTCCTTGTCGAACCCGAAGTCAACGGACATCCCCTCGTCGGGGTGCATCTTGCTCTCGATACGCGCCGTCAGCTCGATCTCACCCATCGTCGCGTAGAGGAAGTTCTCGTTGCCCATCTCCTCGACGACGGTGACATCGCCGGGCATGCCGCCGTCGGGATCGAGGCGCATGTCCTCCGGTCGGACGCCCACGCGGATGCGGTCGTGGCCCTCAACGAGCGACGGGTCGTCGAGCGTGTACTCGAAGCCACCCGGACCGTGGAGTGTCCCACCTTCCACGTCGGCCGTGAAGGTATTGATGCTCGGGCTGCCGATGAAACCGGCGACGAACTCGTTAGTCGGCGACCGGTAGACCTCGCTGGCGGTCCCGACCTGTTGGAGTTCCCCCTCGTTGAGGACGGCGATGCGGTCGCCCATCGCCATCGCTTCGGTCTGGTCGTGGGTGACATAACAGGTCGTCACGCCCAGTTCGCTCTGGAGCTCCTGTAGCTCCGTCCGCATCGTCGCCCGGAGCTTGGCGTCGAGATTCGACAGTGGCTCGTCCATCAGGAACACCTCCGGATCGCGGATGATCGCTCGACCCAGCGCGACACGCTGTTGTTGCCCGCCGGAGAGCTCTCTGGGCTGGTCGCCCAGCAGTTCCTCGATACCGAGCATCTGTGCGACCTGCTCAACCCGTTTGTTGATCGCCTCGGTCGACTGCTTCGTCGAGAGCCGGAGCGGGAAGCCGATGTTCTTGCGGACGGTCATGTGGGGGTACAGCGCGTAGTTCTGGAACACCATCGCCACGTTCCGCTCGCGTGCGCGCTTGTCGGTCACTTCTTCGCCGTCGAACTCGATACTGCCGTCGGTGACGTCTTCGAGGCCGGCGATACAGCGCAGCGTCGTCGTCTTCCCACAGCCCGACGGACCGACGAACACGAGGAACTCCCCGTCCTCGATGGTCAGGTCGAAGTCGTCGACTGCTACGATCTGCTCACTGTCGTCACCGAACTCCTTGCGTAGGTTCGTGATGTCTATTGTAGCCATTGTAATCACCTATTGTTTGACCGATCCCGAGAGCATACCTTTGATGAAGTACTGCTGCATCGTGAGGAACACGATGAAGATGGGCGTCACAGCCAGCGACGTGGCGACCATGATCTGGTCGAAGTAGACGCGCTGTGCGCCCACGAGGTCCGCCAGCGCCAGCGGAATCGTGTACATCTGGGGGTCCTGTAGCACGACCAGCGGGTAGAGAAACGCCTGCCACTGATTGAGGAACAGGATGATCGACAGCGCCGCCAGCGACGGGAGCATC
>ENA-ORCS01001360-ORCS01001360.1-marine-metagenome-genome-assembly--contig:-NODE-1360-length-10801-cov-3.760351_pt1 | contig 10801 bp, 4 predicted proteins | sample MGYA00237781_ERZ508513 | MGnify/ENA primary metagenome ERZ508513 (study PRJEB26184, sample SAMN06268793) | marine metagenome | isolation source: Eden Landing Ponds, San Francisco, CA, USA | place...
CGGGCAGCGGAGACGGTGTCGATCGGTGTTGCGGGCGACTCTGCGAAGTACGATCCACAGGTGTCGACGGTAACCGACCGGCGTGACCGGCAGCTGGGAACTGTCATCAGCCTTCGAGAAGTGACACAGCGAGAACTCCGCAAGGAACGCCTCTCAGTTCTCAACAGGGTTCTACGACACAATCTGCGCAACGAACTCGACATCCTCAACGCTCATCTAGAGGCCATCGACGACGATCACGGAGACACAGCGAGCAAGACGGTCGACCGCATCGCTCGGATCGGTGACCGCACGCGGAAGGTCGACCAACTCCTCTCGGAGACGCGCGAAAACGTCTCAGTCGATGTCGCCGAACTGCTCCGAGATACTGCCGCCGTCTACGATGCCTCGATCACGATGGAGGCGACTGATTCGTGTCTCATAACGACCGACCGCGTCGCCCTCGAAGCAGCTGTAACGAGTGCTGTCGACAATGCGGTAACGCACGCTGCAAACGTAGCCATCGTTCTCCAGCCGACGCCGGAGGGATGTGCTGTGGAAATATCCGACGACGGTCCCGGGATTCCCGAGTCGGAACTAGCAGCACTCGAAACCGGGACCGAGACATCGCTCCGACACGGAACGGGGTTGGGATTGTGGCAGCTTACGTGGGCTGCCCGCACGCTCGGCGGAGACGTGTCTTTCGACACGTCGGACGGAACCACTGTCACGATCTCTGTTCCCGATTCCTCTCACGCCGATACCTGACTGCAGGGAGCAGATACTGCTTCGTCGACGTACCCTGTATACGCCGCAGTGGAATTGTTCCGGTTTTCCGGTCGGGTAACGAACATGCCATCGGTCCGACCCCAACCTAGTAGAAGTGATAGTTTCGACCGCCAGCGAACGCTGTACGATAGGTTTGAGCTGATTTCGAAACCGTGCAACCGGCTACTATACCGACAAACGTCGTACAGAGGCGTCAAAACCGCGCTCCACCAGTCCGCTGACGCCGAAACCGGTATCTCTGCCGAACCAAAGGGTCACCACGGCGCGGACGAGTACGCGAGTCGTACTGGCCTCCGGGATCGACGATCGACGCGTCCTCGACAGTACTACGCCGGCAGGTCGTCCGTCACTGTATCCGGAGAGGGGCAGGCCGCCCGAGTAGCGATTCTGTGGTGTGGTCCGTGCGTTTACGTCTGTGACGAGAGCACTGCGTCCATCACGGCTGATTCGGCCTTCCTGAGGTGGGCCGAGACTGTCGAATCAGTGATGTCGAGTTCGGCAGCCACGTCCGCGACGGTCGCGTCTCGGGGGACGTCGTAGTATCCGAGTTCGGCGGCCGTCGCGACGACCTCGCGCTGGCGGTCGGTCAGGACCGTTTCGGGGTCCCGTCGCCGGTCAGACCCTCCCACACGTTCGACGGTACTGTCCACACGCGCTGGCAGGTTCGCGAGCAACGCACGGAGGTCTTCAGGGTCACCGAGTACCTCGAATACCGCGGTGCCTGTCTCGGTGTAGACGACCGGCGGGAGAACGACGATGGACTCCTGTGCGAAGGCCAGAATCCAGTCCCACTCCTCGCTGGTCGGAGTCGCGCGGACGAACGCGTAGAAGGAGTCCTCCGTGGCCGGTGTCAGCGTATACTCGGAGATCGTGTCTACGTCCGCAATCTGTTCTCTGTAGGGTTCGATGGGGCCGACGACGCGAAACAGCATCGCGGGCAGGTCCCCGAGGAACCGCCACGTCCAGAGTTCTTCGCGGTCCATCTCCGGGTGCGCGACGAGAAACTGGTGCATCGGATGGCGAACCCGCTCCGAGAACGCGAGTCTCACGCGCAGGTACCGCATATCACGACGTACGACTGTCGGCACTTAAACGGGCTCGTATGGCCGCGTCAATCCTGATTGTCTCTCCCGGACGATCATCGGTATGAGCAGACACGATATCGAGCAGTCGTTGCCGCCGAAACGGACCGGGTTACCGGTGATCGGGAGTGCAGTCTCGTTCGGTCGCGACCCGTACGCCTTCTACGAGGACGTCGCACGCCACGGTGACGTGGTTCGGTTCTCGATGGGGACGTACGACATGGTCGGCGTCCTACATCCCGACGCGATAGAGGAGGTCCTGGTCGAGAAGTTCGACCAGTTCCGCAAACCGGACGCCGCCGGCGGCGTCGACGTACTCTCCGAGGGATTGTTACTGTCCGACGGTGAGCAGTGGCAAGCCCAGCGCACGCGCCTTCAGCCGATGTTCTACCGGGAACGCATCGAAACGTACGCAGAGACGATGGCCACCTATGCGGCGGCTGCTGCCGACGAGTGGGCAAAAACAGAGGGGTCCATCGACCTGACGGAGGCGACGTCGACGTACACCCTGCAGGTTCTCGGGAAGACCCTGTTCGGCATCGATACCGACGCACACCGGAGTGCAGTCCGGGCAGGTGCCGAAGCGATCCTCGAACGGAGTAGCCAGAATCCGGTGTCTGTCGACCTCCCCGACTGGCTGCCCACGCCCGGTAACCGCCGGTACCGTCGCGGCGTCGACCAACTGGAACGCGTCGTCGACGAACTGATCGCGAAGACGGAGCCGGACAGTGACCAACAGGACATTCTCTCGATGCTCGTCACGGCCAGAGCCGGAGCGGAGGACGGACCCACAGAGAGTGAGATCCGAAGTCAGCTCATGACGTTCCTGTTTGCCGGCCACGAGACCAGTGCGACGGCGCTGACGTGGGCGCTGTACGAACTCGGTCGGAAACCCGAGGTGGCCGACCGCCTGCACAGGGAGGTCGACGACGTGGTAGACGGCCCCACTGCCACACTGGCGGACATCCCGGACTTGCAGTTCACCGAACAGGTGCTCAGGGAGACGCTCCGGCGGTACCCACCCGCCGCCGCTATCTTCCGGGAAGCCGACGCGGACGTCACCATCGGTGGGTACCGCGTGCCAGCGGACACGTTCGTCGTCCTCCCACAGTTCCACGTCCACACCGACGAGCGGTGGTGGTCTGACCCGGACCGGTTCGATCCATCACGGTGGGACGATATCGCAGAGCCACCGGGTGACCGCCCCGAGTACTCGTATTTCCCGTTCGGTGGCGGTCCGCGGCACTGTATCGGAATGCGCTTCGCACGGATGGAACTCAAACTCGCGCTCGCGACGATCGCACGGCGCTGCCGGATCGAACACGACCGGGACGACGTCACCATCGATGTTGGGTCAACCGTCCACCCGGGGGATGCGATTCGGGCGACTATCCGACGTCGAGATTGACTGTCCTGCCCCCGAAACGGCAGGATACAGGGTGATGAGTTTCAGTTATCTTCCTGATATGGTACGCCCCTCTACTCTAACAGAACGTATCTACCTCGGCCGTCAGTAGTTCTCCCCTGTTGTTGCCTTCGGTGAAACGACCCGACTGTGGCGGGGACTCGTGTTCATTTGAGCTACCGTATCCGCTTTCACAGGAATCGAACCGAGGATCCTGCCGACGTCCGGTCGGTCGCCAGAGAACGTTTCGCCGGTCGGATCGGAGAGCGATCCCGTCGTCGAAGTAGAACAGGGGTCCGCCGTCAGGCCCACCCTGCGGCCACGACGACGACGTAGGCGAACGCGTTGTTCAGCGCGTGCATCAGGACCGCACCCGAGAGGTTGTCGTACCGAAGACGGAGCACCGCGGGGAGAAAGCCCCAGACGGAGATGAATATCGTCCCGGCGACGCCGAAGTTCGGCAGGTGGATCAGGGCGAATAGCGCGGTCATCAACACCGTCGCGCTCACGGGACCGAACCCCCGCGAGGTGAGCGCGCCGAGGACCAGTCCCCGGTAGAGGATCTCCTCGGTGATCGGAGCGAGAATTACCGCACCGACGAGGATCGCCAGGAACGCACCAGGATCGGACAGCGAGTACGAGAGCCCCTGCAACTGGTAGCCGAGTATCGCACTCAGTTGCGCCGTGACCTGATAGACGCCCAGTCCGACGACGAACGCGACCAGGGCCGTACCCGCTTCTCGCGCCGATGGCCGACGAAATTTGAAAACGCCCGCTCGCTGGTCGGGGGTCAACAGTCCGTACAGTATCGCGACGACGAGGAGATTCACGATACCGTAGAACAGGTACCCCGAGACCAGCGAGTACGCCTCTGCGGGCGTCCCGGTGACGATGCTGTGGGCCGCATACAGGACCGACACCAGCGGGACGGGGAGCAGGGTGACCACCAGCACTGTTCCGAGACGGTCCCCGACGGACTCGCCGATCCGCACCCGGGAGACCAGACTGTCGAGGTTTGTCGTTCGCGTCATCGCTCACCCTCCGCTCTGCCGGGTCCACGTTCGGAGACAGTCCCACGGTCGCGCGCTCTCCGTCGTTCGCGATTGCACATATCGGTAGTGACGTCGTGACCGATATGAATCGGGACCCGGCGTTTCAGTGCCTGAAACAATCTTCGATAGCAGGGTCGGGCACCGTTCGAGCCCCGGGATGGACCGACACGTCAGCCCGTCGAGTCCCGTGTGACGAACGGGCACCGGACGTCTCCGTTCCCGAAAACAGGAAACGGGTGGAAAGAGAGGATGGGGTGGGCGGATTGGGTGGGTGGAATCGGATGGGCGGATTGGGTGGGGTTGGCGGCGGCACCGAACGACGCGTCACAGTGGGTGGAGCGTGTGGGCAGGGGTGACGTGGTGCCGCGAGCCGACAGGCAACTGTCGAACGACGACCCGGAGGGGTCGGCGCCTCAGTGCGTCGGTGGAGGGCGCGTGTCGACAGGGCGGCTGTCGGCACTCGATACGACGGGTGACAGGTCAAAAGGGGTGTCGGTGGCTACAAATCGTCTTTGAGTGTCAACGGTCCACACACCAGTTCTTGCGGGAGCGGGGCAACCGCAGTGCGACCAGTCGGAGTGGGACGGTGGGACCCGTCCGTGAACGCGGTTTCGGCCGGGCAGCGTGGGGCCGCACTCGTCGAGCCGAGGATGGTGCTCGTCTCGCGTCTCGGTTCGCCGAACTCCTCTTTGAGCGTGTCACACGGTGCCATACAAACGATTTACGGGTATCGAGACCGAGATGTTAGCCATGTTTCCGGTGGGATCTCGTACGGTCTGTTCTGCGGTGGGGGAGGCATCGCTCGGTCGTGTTCTATCAGGCTCGGAGAGTGAGACCGACCGCCCCCTCGAAGCGGAGGTGGTCGACCCGGAGGAGATGACCGGAGCGGAACTGTCTGGCCGAGACGACGACTGCCTGGTCGTCGATAGCGCCGCCCCGGCGGTAGACGTGGACGATATACTCCAGCAGTGGACAGCCGAACGGCCAGATACCCCGGTCGTGGTACTCGTCGATGGCTGGGACGCCGACCGACTGGCGGATGCGCTGTCGGCGGGCGCGACCGAGATGCTCCCACGCGAACTCGTAGAGTCCGATCCGGACCTGCTCGCCGACCGGATCGCCGCTACCGTGGAGCGCGAACACGCCCGAACGGGTATCCGGGAGTTATACGACGGTCTCGCCAGCGTCGTCGTTCTCCACGACCCGGTATCGGGTGAGATAGTGCACGCCAACCAGTCGTTCTGTGAACTTCTCGGATACGACCGCGAACGTCTCCTCTCGATTGGACTGGACGAATTCGTCGTCGACGTTCCCGGGTACGACCACGAGCGGATGACGAACGTCGTCGCAAGGGCCGCCGGCCGGGACGAACCGGTCGAGGTGGAGTGGTCGGTGACGACAGCGACCGGTGGGGTCCGGTGGATCGAATCGCGACTCCGTGAGATCGAGGTCGGCGGACGGGAAGTCGTCCTCTCCACGTCGGTAGATATCACCGAAAAACGCCGCCAGGAGCGCAAGTACGAGCGGGTCTTCGACAACGTCAACGACGTCATCTCCGTCCACGACCCGTGGGACGAGGAGTTGCTCGACGTCAACGAGACGCTGTGTGACCTGACCGGCTACGACCGCGAGGCGCTGATCGAGATGGACATCGGTGGATTCAGCGTCTCCGAAGCGGGGTTCACGGGAGACAGGGCCTACGAGACCCAGCAACGCGTGGCCGCCAGCGGCGAGGCAGAAACCGTCGAGTGGATGATCGAAACGGCGACCGGTGACCGACGACTGTTAGAGGTGAACCTCGCGCCGGCGACGATCGACGGCGAGGACCGCGTGCTCACACTCTCGCGTGACGTGACCGAACGCACCGAGTACGAGCGCCAACTCGAGCGTGAGCGTGACCGCCGGTCGGTGCTGTTCGAGAACAATCCCGACCCGGTTCTCAGGGTGAAATTCGAGGGCGAGGAGCCGATAATCCAGGAAGTCAACCCCGCCTTCGAGGACGTGTTCGGATTCCCGTCCGAGGAAGTAGTCGGGTCCACCGTCGCCGAAGCGGTCGTTCCGGAGAGCGAGCGCGCCGAGCACGAGCGGTTCAACGACAAGGTCTCCGAGGGCGAGTCGCTGGAGCGGGAAGTGTCTCGACAGACGACCGACGGGATCCGCGAGTTCCGCTTCAGGGTCATCCACTTCAGTACCGACCCGAACGCCGACGGAGCGACCGACGCGTACGTCTGGTACACGGACGTCACCGAGCGCAAGCGCCGCGAACGCGAGTACGAACAGCTGTTCAATGGCGTCAACGACTCGATCACCGTCCACGACCCCGAAACCGCGGAACTGCTGGAGGTCAACGACACGTTCTGTGACCTGCTCGGCTACGACCGCGAGACGATCCTCGACATGGGGATCGAGGGGTACAGTCCGAGTGACGAGGGCTACACGATGGAACAGGCCCGGGAGTTCGTCAGCGAGGTGATCGACTCGGACGAACCCAGACAGACCGAGTGGGTCGTCGAAACCAGAGACGGAGAGAAGCGGTGGCTCGAAGTCAAAGGGACGACCGTAGAACTCGGCGGGGAACGCCGGTACGTATCGATCGACCGTGACATCACCGAGCGCAAGCGTCGCGAGCGCGAGTACGAACAGATATTCGACGGCGTCAACGACTCCATCGTCGTCCAGGACCCGGAGACGGCACAACCACTCGACGCGAATCAGACGTTGCTGGACAGGCTCGGCTACGACAGCGTCGACGAGATCCGCGAGGCGGGATTCAACGGACTCAGTGCGAGTGAGTCCGGGTTCACCAGAGAGAGAGCACAGGAGCTGTGCCAGCGGGTCATGGAAACGGGCGAACCCGAGACCGTCGAGTGGCAACAGGAGACGAGGTCGGGAGAGCGCCGCTGGATCGAGGCGACGGTCGACGCGGTCGAGATCCGGGGTGAGGACCGGATCCTCTCGATGCAACGCGACGTCACGGAGCGCAAACGTCGCGAGCGGCTGATCCGCACGCTCCACGAAGCGACTGACGACCTGCAGGAAGCGGAAACCCCCGTGGCGGTCTGTGAGGCCGCCATCGACGCCGCGACGGAGGTGCTGGACCTCTGGCTACCGACCTGCTGGCTCCAGGACACCGAAGAGTGCGACCGGCTCAGTCCGGTCGCCAGCGGCGACGAGACAGAAAACCTGCCTCCGGACGACCGACCACGCCCACTCGACCCTGCCGACTTCGAGTACGGCGTCTACGAGGATGGGGAGAGAGCCGTGTGTGACCCGGCGGATCTCGACGGCGGGACGCCGCCGGGGGATGCGGTCCTCTTCCCGCTCGGCGAACACGGACTGTTCGGTGCGGTCGAACGCGACGGCGAGTTCGACGACGTCACGCTCGATGCCGCCGGCATTCTCGCCCGCCACATCACAGCAGCGCTGGACCGCGTCGAACGCGCTCGCGAGTTACGCGAGCGGGAGCGTCGCTTCCGGTTCATCGCCGACCACATCGACGAGATCATCTACGTGTCGACGGCCGACTTCTCGGAGATCCTCTACATCAACCCGGCCTACGAGGACATATACGGTCGCCCGGTCGACGAACTCGCCGAGGACCCCACGTCGTTCGTCGAGGCGGCCCATCCCGACGACCGGGCCGAGTACGAGGCCGACGTCGAGCGATTGATCGAGGATATCGAGGCCGGCGATCCGCAGGACGCCTACGAGGGAGAGTACCGGATCGAACGTGACGGTGAAACTCGGTGGGTCACGGTCACCCGGTTCCCCGTCACGACCGACGACGGCACTGTCGACCGGATCGTCGGACGTGTCGAGGACGTTACCGAGCGCAAGCGACGGGAACGCGAGTACGAGCAGATCTTCAACGGCGTCCGGGGCGGTATCACGATCAACGACCCGGAGACGGGCGAGATCGTCGACGTGAACGACAGTATGTGTGAGCTACTGGGGTACGAGCGGGGGGAGATCCTGGAACTGGGGGTCGAGGGCATCAGCGCGTCCGAGCACGGATTCACTGCCGAGCGTGCCCGGGAACTCGTCGACGAAGTCGTCGAGAGCGGCGAGTCGAAACAGTTCGAGTGGGCGCTGGAGACCAGCGACGGCGAGCGGAAGTGGCTAGACGTCAGGGGCACCGTCGCGGAGATCGGCGGTGAACGCCGGTATCTCTCGCTGACTCGTGACATCACCGAGCGCAGACGGCGCGAACGCGAGTACGAACAGATATTCAACATGGCCGGCGACGGGATCGTCATCCACGACCCCGAGTCGGGAGCGGTCGTCGACGCCAACGAACAGGTCGCGAACCTGCTCGGCTACGACCGCGAGGCGTTCCTCGACAGGCCGCTCTCGGAGTTCCAGGCGACAGCGGAGGGCGTCAGCGGCGAGGCGGCCAGGGAGATGATCCTGGAGTCGGTCCGCGAGAGCGGACAGGAGTTCGAATGGCCGCTGGAGACGTCCGACGGTGAAACCGTCTGGGTCCGCGCTCGACACGAGCTCGGTGAGATCGGTGGCGAGCAGCGTGTCGTCGCCCTCCTGCACGATATCACCGAGCGGCGGCGACGCGAACGCGAGTACGAACAGATCTTCAACGGCGTCTCAGACGCGATCACCGTTCACGACCCCGAAACCGGTGAAATACTCGACGTCAACGACCGGATGTCCGAGCTGACTGGTTACGATCGTGAGACGTTGCTGTCCGAGGGGCAGTCGTTGATTAACGTTCCCGAACAGGGGTACTCGACCCAGCGTGCCAGGGAGATAATCCACGAAGCCATGGCGAAGGGGGAAAAGCGGACGATTGACTGGCTGATCGAACGGAAAGACGGCGAACGCCGCTGGTTGGAAGTGACCACGACGCCGTCGACGCTCAATGGTGAACAGCGGTACCTCGGGATCCTGCGGGACGTGACCGAACGGCGCCGCACCGAGCGACGCCTCAGCGAGATACTCGACCGGATCGACGACGCGATCTTCATGGCGCGTGCCGGGGCGATCACCGCCGGGACCCAGTCGCCCGACTACGTGAGTTCCGGCTACGAGGCGATCTGGGGCCAGTCCCTCGAGGAGATCCGGGACACCTACCAGGACGGGTTCTTCGGGACGCTCCACCCCGACGACGAGGCCGAGTACCGGACGTTCGTCGAGAGCGTTGCACACGAGGTGGTCGACGGCGACGCCGACGATAGCTACTCCATAGAGTATCGCATCCGGCGGCCCGACGGCGACGTCCGCTGGGTCCAGTCCGACTACTACCCGGTCGAGTGGGCGGGCGGCCCGCCGCGGATCGTCATCGTCAGCAGGGACGTCACCGACCGCAAGGAGCGCGAGCAACGCATGGCGTCGTTCGAGGCGGCGACCGAGGACCTGGCGACCGCCGACGACGCCGGGGAAGCCGCCCGTCTGGCCGTCGAGGCGGCGACCGACACGCTGGAGCTCCCGGCGGTCGGCGCGTTCCTCTACGACGACGAGACAGGAGAGTTACGTCCCGAAGTCCACTCCGAAGACATTCCCGGGCGACTGGCGGAGCGAACGGTCGGCCCCGGCGACGGCCCGCTCTGGGAGGCGTTCGCGACCGGGAGCGCGGTCGACCCCGACGGAGCGGGCACGGAGCGCGCCGGGACGGCCGAGAGCGGCGTCGCCGGGGCCGACGGCAGCCTCGCCGACTGGCGTGCCGTCGCACTGGGGAACCACGGCGTCCTCGTCGTCGGCGCGCCGGAGGAGACGCTCGATCCAGACACGCTCCAGGCCGCCCACGTCCTCGGGGCGACGCTGGAGGCCGCGCTCAACCACCTCCGGGGTCGACAGCGTCTCGCCGTCCAGGAGGAACAGCTGCGGAGCCAGACCGAACGCGCCGACCGCCTCGACCGTATCGCTCGCCTCACCCAGGACGTCGAGGCCGCGATCACCGAGGCCTCGGACCCGGCGGCGGTGAACCGTGCGGTCTGTGACCGACTCGCCGGGAGCGGCCCCTACGAGGCGGCGTGGGTCGGCAGCGTCGAGGTGGGCGCCGACCGACTCGCGCCGCGAGCGGTCGTCGGCACCTCACAGGGGTACGTCGAGGGGCTCGACCTGGCGACGACCGACGACTCGGCCGACCTGCATCCGGCGGTTCGCGCCTGGCAGGACGACACTGTCGCGGTCGCGGAGTCGCTGGTCGGGGGCGGTCCCGCCGGCGAGTGGCGCCGCCGCGTGCTCTCGGCTGGCTACCAGTCGCTGTGTGCCGTCCCGCTCACCTACGACGGGACGACGCGCGCGGTCCTCGTCGTCGCGAGCGCGGAACCCAACGCCTTCGGCGAGCGTGAGCGCGACGTCCTGGACGGACTCGGCAGGTCGGTCGGCTACGCGCTCGCCGCCATCGAACGCCGTCGCGCGCTCGAATCCGACGAGACCGTCGAACTCGAGTTCGCCGGAGACGGGGCCGAACTCGGCCTCGCCCGACTCGCCCGCGAGGCGGACTGTTCGGTGCGCCACGACCGGACGGTTCCCCGTGA
>ENA-ORCS01001361-ORCS01001361.1-marine-metagenome-genome-assembly--contig:-NODE-1361-length-10787-cov-2.909804_pt1 | contig 10787 bp, 7 predicted proteins | sample MGYA00237781_ERZ508513 | MGnify/ENA primary metagenome ERZ508513 (study PRJEB26184, sample SAMN06268793) | marine metagenome | isolation source: Eden Landing Ponds, San Francisco, CA, USA | place...
CAGGTCTACGCCGCGATCATCGCGATTATGTTCATCGGTATCGGTCTCGACCGCCTGCTCCGGTTCTCCCGGAAGCGGCTCCTGCACTGGACGTAGGCGCTGATCCGTTTTCGCCGACCGCCCTTTCCGACCACAATCCGGTCCGTACGTTTTTGCTCACACGATCGCCCCACGTGTGATCGGCTGAGTCCCCGGTTGTAAGCGTTACTACTGTCTCGCCCGATTTTCGGCTGCTTTCGGTCGCTGTCGACCTCGTTGTCTCACCCGAAACCACACGAGCACAAAAACCTAAATGGAAGTATATCAAAGACTTCTCTGTATGCCAACCATACACAGCCACGGACAGGTGAGGCAGCAGGTCCCCCAAGCGGTAGCGAACGCGACGGTTGGTGAGCGGGAGGGCGGCCGATGATCGACGCCGCGGAGGAGACGGTCATCGACTGCGACTGGCACTACCAGGACTCGTTCAAAGAGGTCGCCGAGTATATGCCAGAGCCCTGGTACACCAAGTACAAGCGTAGCAACTGGGACGACGCCGGGGTGAAGCAGAATCTCAGTTCGTTCTTCCCGACGTCGACGGGCGACAGGCAGAATTACGGGAAAGTGCTCAGAGAGCACTCGAACTACCCCGACGAACCCGAAGATCCCGAGCGCGTCCGCGAGGGGATGGATTTCCTCGACATCGACGTCTCCCTGCAGATTTCACACCTCATCCTCGCGATGGGCGGGGTCAACGCCGACGACGAGCGGATTCAGGCGTTCACGGAGGCGTACGTCGAATATATGCTGGCTGAGGTGCTCGACCCCGACGAGGGCGTCTACGGGCTCGCGCCGATGCCCTACGGCGACGTCGACGCCTCTCTTCGAATCCTTGATCGCGTCGAGGACGAAGAGGCGTTCGTGGGCGCGTGTTTCGTCACGGCGGGCGCGAGTCCCCCCCTGGGTAACAGAAAGTACGACCCGATCTACGAGCGTTGTGAGAAAATGGACTTCCCGGTCGTCTACCACACGGGCGGCTCCGGCCTCGACGAGTACGTTCGAGCCGGGTATCAGGAGATGATCGAGACCCACACGCTCGGCTTTCTCGAATCGAATATGTCCCAGATCGTCAGCGTCGCCTGTCAGGGCGTCCCCGAGAAGTACCCAGACTTGGACATCGTCTTCATGGAGAGCGGCGTCACCTACATTCCCGGGCTCGTGAGTCGACTCGACGAGGAGTACCTCAAGCGGCCCGAAGAAGCGCCGCTCTTGGATACCCGCCCAAGCGAGTACATCACGGACTTCTACTTCGGGACCCAACCCCTGGAGATCTCCGCGCGCAACGACCTCTTGGAACTCTGCTTCGATATGATCGGCACGGATCGACTGCTCTACGCGTCGGATTACCCCCACTGGGACTTCGACAGCCCCTCGATCATCAACGAACTCTCGATGCTGGAAGACGCCGACCGCCGGGCGATTCTCGGCGGGAACGCGATCGAGGTATTCGGGGTCTGAGTATCGATCCTAATTCTGCAGCGGCCGCCGTTTCTGTCGGTACCGGCGACTGAAGCGCGAAGAAACGGGATTCCACGGGGGGGCGGGCGCGCGAGCCGATCAGCTCTCTGGGATGTACTCGTTGGTTGCGTACTGGGTCACGTCGAAGCTCTCCTCGACGAACCCGAGGTCGACCAACTGGTCCATCGTGAACTGGAGTCGGTCCGTATCGATCGTCAGATCCTGTCGGTAGTAGTCGTTGTTAGTGAGGAAGAAGCCGTCCACGAGTGGTTCGGGGAGTTCGAAGTACTCGGCGGCCAGCGAGACGACCTCGTCGCGGTTGTCGTAGGCGTAGTTGACCATCTCGCGGAAGTCCTCACCCCACGCACCGATGGCGTCACCTTTCTCGTCGAGGGCGTTGTTCGAGGCCACCGTGTACGCGAACGGGTACGCCTGCTCCCAGGTGTCCTGGCTGGAGTAGACCTCGGTGAAACCCTCGCCGCGGGCCGAGACGGCGAAGATGGCCGGGAAAGTCCCGCAGTCGATCCGGCCGTCGTTGATCGCGGAGACGAACGTCGGGAACGGCAGTTCGACGATCTCGGCGTCGCTCTCGGGATCGAGTCCGAGCTGCTGCATCTGCTTGACGATCAGGGCGTGGACTCCGGTGCCGGTGGCGTTGACGCCGATGGTGGCCCCCTCCAGATCCTCGGGTTCCTGAACGTCGGAATCAGGACCCGAGAACACCGTAATGCCGTACCACTCCGGATGCGCGTCCCAGAAGTCGGTCGCGATCATCGAGATGTTCCCCGGGACCGCTTCCTGGCGGACGGCGGAGGCGTAACTCACCGTCGACAGGAGCGCCATATCGACGTTGCCGGCCGCCATCGAGTTGAGCGAATCCGGCGTGCTCTGGTCCCGCTGTACCTCCAGTTCGTACGCCGAGCCAAGGTTCGAGAGCTGCTCTTGGATCTCGGGGATCGCGAACAGCGAGGCGATGTTCTCGACCGGGACGGTGAACGCCAGCGTGAGCGGTGGGGTCTCGCCGCCAATGACGCCGGAACAGCCGGCCAACCCGGAAACGCCGATTGTACCGAGCGCGGCACCGGTCTTGAGGAACGATCGACGGTCTCGAAGTGTCATAATAAACTATCCCATATCAGAGGTATTTAATTGTTTTGGATATTTTCGAGGAGCCCGAGACGAAACAGGCGTCGTCGTCCGGGTACCTGGGGCGCGGTGGTCCCCCGCAGTCGGGTCGCCGCCGTCGGCGGGCGTTCAGCTATCCTCTTCGACTTCGCTGTAATCGAGGTCGAGGTCTTCGGCCGAGGGATTCAGGTGGCCGCCACCGTCGACTTCGAGAATCGTCCCGTCGATGAATTCCGAGAGGTCAGAGACCAGATAGAGCACGCCGTTGGCGACGTCTTCGGGTTCGACGAAGCGTCCCATCGGCCCGCGGGGACTGCCGCCCGGACAGAGCGCGTTCACCCGGATATCGGGGCCGAGGTCGCGCGCCGCGTGCTTCGTCAGGCCGATCAGCCCCCACTTGGAGGCAGTGTAACTCGGGTTCCCGTTGACCGTGACGTTGCGGCCGGCCATCGAGGAGATGTTCACGATCCGGCCGTTACCGTGCTCCAACATCCCGGGCATCACGGCCTTCGAGCAGTTGAACGGTCCCGTGAGATTGAGATCGAGCCCGAACTGCCAGGCCTCCTGGTCGATCTCCTGGAACGTTTCACCGCCACTCCCACCGGCGTTGTTGACGAGGATCTCGACGCTGCCGAATCGCTCTTCGGCGGCGGCGACCATCTCCTCGACTGACTCGCGATCGGTCACGTCGCACTCGACGAACAGCGTCTCGACGCCCTCCTGGGCGAGGTCGTCTGCGACGCCCTGGCCCTTCTCGGTTTGAACGTCGACCACGACGACGTTCGCGCCGGCCTCGCCGAGCCGGGTGGCGGTCTCGGCTCCGAAGCCTTGAGCTGCACCTGTCACGATCGCAGTCTCTCCCGAGAGATCGATCATAGCCTGCCATCCAGCGGAACTGTCTTGAATCCTGTGAATGTGTCACCTGCCCCCAGCCGATAGGCGATTATCGGGCGGGGCCCCAGGAGCGATGGAGCCGCCTCACGGCTCGACCAGTATCTTCACTTCGCCGCTCTCGCTGTCGCCGAGCGCCTCGAACCCGCTGGTGATCTCCTCGAGGTCGAGGCGGGACGTGACGAGGGCGTCGCCGTCCAGTTCGTCCCGGGCGAGCATCTCGTAGATCTCGCCGAACTCCCGGCCGGCCAGCGGTCCCGTCTCGTAGGCAGCCGACCCGGTGATCGTTCGCTCGTGGTTGACGACGTGCATCGGATCGATCTCGACGTCGCCTTTGAACACGCCCAAGACGGTCGTATTGCCCCCGGCGCTCGTGGCCGTGATCGCGTCGTTCAGCGCCGATTCGCTGCCGGCGACCTCGAATGAGACGTCCGCGCCGCCATCGGTCAGTTCGCGAACTCGCGCACCGAGGTCGGTTGCGCTCGGATCCACGACCGCGTCGGCACCGCTTTCGCGAGCCAGTTCGCGACGCGCCTCCCGGTGTCCCGAGGCGATGATCGGGCGAGCGCCCGCGGCCGCCGCGAGTTGAACCAGCGCGAGTCCGATCGGCCCCATCCCGATTATAACCGCCGAATCGCCCGGCTGGAGCGGCGAGCGCAGCAGTCCGTGGTACGCGACGGTGAACGGTTCCGCGACTGCAGCGTCGGCAGGGGAGAGTGAGTCCGGGAGCGGAAGCACGTTCCCAGCGGGGGCGACGACCTGCTCGGCGTACGCACCCGGGCGCTGGGCGCCGATGACTTCGAGGTTCTCACAGCGGTTGTACGCTCCCTCGTCGCACCACCGACACGCTTCACAGGCGACAAGCGGGTTCACACCGACCTCGCTGCCGGGTTCGATGTCGACCTCGTCGCCGACGGCAGCCACCCGCCCGCCGAACTCGTGACCCATCGTGTACGGCAGGGAGTCGTCGTACCGCGGCCCGTGGAGGTACTCGCTGAGATCTGACCCGCAGATCCCGCAGGCCCCGACGTCGATCAGGACTTCACCGGGCCCCGGCGTCGGCGCTTGGATGTCCTCGATTCGAAGGTCTCTGTTTCCGTAGTAACGTGCTGCGTCCATCTCGACCCCACCTGCTCGGGCGGCGATAATAAATTGTGGTCCAGGTGGGACGTCTCTCGAATCGCGACGGACCGACACCAACATTAATGTACGATTGCTCGCTGGTATACATTCACGTAGATGTACGAGTACGTGATCGTCGGTGGCGGGAGCGCGGGGTGTACCCTGGCTCACCGGCTGACCGAAGACGACGACGTCGAGGTGCTGCTGCTGGAGGCCGGAGAGCCTGCCTCCGACAACGAGGCAGTGAAAGATCCCTCCCGCGTCTGGGAGCTGATGGAATCGGAACTCGACTGGGCGTTCAAGACCGAACCCCAAGCACAGATGCACGATCGCCGGATCGACTGGCCCCGCGGGAAGGCCCTCGGCGGGTCGAGTATGATCAACGGGATGGCGTACATCCGCGGTCATCCCGACGATTACGACACCTGGGCCGAACTCGGCAACGACGGCTGGAGCTACGACGACCTGCTCCCGTACTTCAAGCGGTCCGAAAACTTCCAGGCCAGGGGAGAGATGGCGTACCACGGCACCGACGGCCCGCTCTCGATCACTCGCGGCGACAACCCGGACGACCTCACCCCCAGTGAGTTCTCCGAACAGTTGATCGAGGCCGCACAGGAGGCCGGGATGGAGCGGAACCTGGACTTCAACGGCGACCAGCAGGCCGGCGTCGGCTGGTATCACTCCACGATGCAGGACGGCGAGCGTCACAGCGCGGCCAAGGCGTTCATCGAACCGGTGCTCGACCGCCCGAACCTCACAGTCGAGACCGGTGCACACGTCACCGAACTCACTTTCGAGGGCGACCGGGCGACCGGAGCGGTCTATGAGTCCGACGGGCAGGAACACGAAGTCACGGTCGCCGAGGGCGGTGAGGTCGTGATGGCGGCCGGGGCGATCCAGTCCCCGCAGTTGTTGCTGCTCTCGGGGATCGGCCCCGCCGACCACCTCGAGGACCACGGGATCGACGTCCGTGCAGACCTCCCGGGCGTCGGCCGGAACCTCCAGGACCACCTCCGCGTCAACGTCGCATACGAGACGACCGAAGACATCACGCCACGCGATCCCGAGGACCAGCCTGAGACCGGCCCCCGCTACGACCGCGTCCTGACAGGGGCGTTCGAGCGCTCGTCTGCGGACCTCCCGGCGCCGGACATCCAGTACGGCCTCTCGGCCGGACTCGACCCCGAGAACCCGACGGAGGGCTTCTCGATCGCCGCGCTCCCGCTTCGGCCGTCGAGTCGGGGTCGCATCACGCTGGCCTCGACGGATCCCCACGAGGATCCGATCATCGACCCACAGTTGCTTACGACCGAGAAGGACCGGGCGGACATCGTCACGGCGATCCGTCGCGCTCGGCGTATCGCCCAGGCTGACGCCCTCGACGACGTTCGCGGCGAGGAAGTCCGACCCGGTCCCGACGTCCAGTCCGACGAGGAGATCTTCGCGTACTGCGGGGAGATCGCTGAGTCCGGCTACCACCCGGTCGGGACCTGCAAGATGGGAGACGACGAGTTGGCCGTCGTCGACGACGACCTTCGCGTCCACGGCGTCGAGGGACTGCGCGTCATCGACGCCTCGATTATGCCCAACCTGATCAGCGGGAACACGAACGCGCCCACGATCGCGATCGCCGAGAAGGGTGCCGACCTGCTGAAAGAAGCACGCTGAGGACCGGACGCAGTCCCTGGCACTGCCGTCCGCTATGCTCCGGCTTCTCTGTACCAGGGCTTCGCCGTGCGGTAGTTCCCGACAGCTTCCGGGAGCGGATCCACTCACAGACGGCCGCCGCCGGCGTGACCCTGCTCAACTGTCCGTTGCTAACCGCTCTCGCAGCGCCGCCAGCGCCTCGGGATTCTCCATCGACGAGAGGTCGCCGGGGTCCTCGTCCTGGGCCAGCGACCTGACGGCACGGCGGATGATCTTGCCCGACTGCGTGCGCGGGAGGTCGTCGACGAAGTAGATGGCCCGCGGGCGGAAGGGTTTGCCCTGCTCGCGGCCGACGAGTTCGCGAAGATCCGCGGCCAGCGCGTCGTCGGCTTCGGCGTCCGGATCCGGGATGACGAAGGCCTCGACGGCCGTGCCTGTGGTCTCGTCCGGGACGCCGACCACTGCAGCCTGCGTGACGACGTCGTGTTCGGCGAGGACGCCCTCGATCTCTGCGGGCCCGACCTTCCGACCGGCGACGTTGAGCGCGTCGTCGGCTCGCCCGTGGAGGAACCAGAAGCCGTCTTCGTCTCGCTGCGCCCAGTCGCCGTGGTCCCAGAGGTCCTCCCACGTCGACCAGTACTCCTCGAGGTAGCGCTCGTCGCCGCTCCAGAGGCTCTTCGTCATCGAGGGGCAGGAGTCGCGGGCGACCAGATACCCGCGCTCGTGGTCGTCGGCGACGCTGTTGCCGTCGGCGTCGACGACGTCGACGTCCATCCCCGGGCCGGGGCTCCCGAGCGAACAGGGCTTCAGCGACTGCGTCGGCATCGGCAGCAGGAAACAGCCCATAATTTCGGTCCCGCCGGAAATGTTGATGATCGGACACGCCTCGTCGCCGACGGCCTCGTAGAACCACTCCCAGGACTCCCGGTCCCACGGTTCGCCCGTCGAACCCAACAGTCGCAGGCTCGAGAGGTCGTGCTTCTCGACCCAGTGATCGCCGTGTTCGCGCAGCGCTCGGATCGCCGTCGGCGAGATGCCGAACTGCGTGAGGTCGTGCCGGTCGATCATCTCCCAGAAGCGGTCCGGCTCGGGGTGGTCCGGCGCGCCCTCGTACATAAACACGGTCCCGCCGAACGCGTGGGTCCCGATGAGCGTCCACGGGCCCATCATCCAGCCGATATCGCTCACCCAGAAGAACCGGTCATCCGGCTGGAGATCGAACCCGAAGTGGAGTTCCTTCGCCGGCTGGACCAGCGATCCCGCGTGCGTGTGAACGATTCCTTTCGGCTCTCCGGTCGTCCCCGAAGAGTACAGGAGCATCGACTCCTGATCGGACGGGAGCGACTTCGACTCGTAGGCGTCGGCGGCGCTCCCGACGGCGTCCTCCCACCACGCGTCGCGGTTCGGATTCCACGGAACGTCCGCGTCGGACTCTTCCCCCCTCGAGCCGAGACGATCGTAGACGACCACGTCCTCGACGTGGCCGGTCTCCGCAATCGCCGCGTCGGCGGCGTCCTTGAGCGTGAGTTCGTCGCCCCGCCGGTAGAAGCCGTCGCCGGTAAACAGCACGGAACACTCGCTGTCCTCGATGCGCGTCGCCGTCGCGTCGACGCCGAACCCCGAGAAGATCGGTACCGCGATCGCGCCGACTTTGAAGCACCCATAGAGGATCGAGGTGACTTCCGGGACCATCGGCATATACAGGCCGACTGTGTCGCCGGTACCGATCCCGACAGATTCGAGATAGTTCGCGACGCGGTTCGAATGCGCGTGTAGTTCCGCGAAGGTGATCTCGCGGACCTCGCCCGGTTCACCCTCCCAGACGATGGCGTTCTCGTCGGCCCGGTCGCCCTCGGCATATCGATCGAGGACGTTGTGAGCGATGTTCAGGCGGCCGCCCGGATACCAGTCGGTGAACTGTGGGCCGTCGGTGTCGTCGCGGACGGCGTCGTACGGCTCGTCGAATTCCAGATCGAGGTAGTCGACGAGTTCGTCCCAGAACCACTCGATGCCGGCGTCGTCGCGGTCGTGCTGTCCCGTCGTCCGCGCGAGGAATTCCTCGTGGTCGTCGATGTCGTGGGCCTGCATAAACGCCCAGACGTTCGTCGACTCGATCCACTCCTGTGTCGGTTCGTGAACGACCGGGAACTGATCGGGGGATCGGGCAGTCATCTCGGTGGCGAAAGGTGTCCGACGGAAGTGTGATAACTCTTCGCATTCGACCGCTAACCCGGACGAACGGCGTCGTGCGTGCAGAGAGACAATCTCGGATCGTGGACGTTAGGCCGAATGCTCCGAATCGAACGCCGTCGAGGTGTGGTGGGATTACCTCCAGGGGGGTTTACGCCCCGTCGTACTCCAACTCGCTCGACGCTGGAACACCGTATCCCACGAGCACTGGGCACGACACTGACCCGGCCGTCTGACCGTCTTGTCCTGGTGAAGAGCCCCCTACTGAGTATCAAACGGAAACAGTCTCCGGATGGTCCCTCACAGGCGTTGCGGTGCAAGCAGCGACTCGACGTTCTCGGAGAAGATCTTTCGTTTGGTCCGTTCGGGAACGTCCCACTCCTCGATCGTCGGAATCGTCGTCTCCAGCCACTTGGTCCCTCCACCTGGCCCGTAGGGGACGTCGGCGCCGAACAGGATGTTGTCCTCGCCGAAGAACTCCAGCCCACTCGCTAGCGTGTGGGTGAGCCCACGGCTGCTGACCGCAGTGTCGGCGTACACCCGGTCGAAGTACGCGTCGATCGGCTCCGACAGCGCCTGGATGCTCTCCGCACCAGTGTAGGCGTCGCCGTACTCCTGGCGGGTCTCGACCCACGATCGCATCCGCTCTTCGAGGTACGGCAGGACGCCTCCGAGGTGGTGGGTGACGATTTCGAGGTTCTCGAACCGGTCGAGGACGCCGCTGAACACCAGGCGGCCGATCGCCAGGCCGGTGTCGAAGGGCCACCCCATCATCGCGTACAGCCAGTAGTCATCCGCGTCGAGGTCGGGGTACCACTCCGAGTCCAGGGGGTGAATCCAGATGGGAACGTCGGCGTCGTCGACGGCCGCGTAGAACGCGTCGAAGTCGTCGTGGTCAAGCGGCTTGCCGTTCGCGTTCGTGAAGATCTGGATGCCGGCCAGATCGAGGTCGTTCACGCACCGCTCGAACTCGTCGACGTACTCGCCGGTGAGGAACGGGACGGTCCCGACGGGGACGAACCGATCGGGGTCCGTGTCGGCGTAGCGCCGGACCTCGTCGTTCGCGAGCCGCGTCGCCTCGATGCCGTCGGCGGGATCGACATTCGGCCAGATCCGCTGGCCGGTCATCGTGATCACCTGCTTGTCGACGCCGATCCGGTCCAGATGGTCGATCCGCTCGTCGACGTTCTCGTGGTACAGCAGGTTCGGCTTGTGCTTGCCGTGCGAGGGGTCGAGATCGAGAAACGCCTCCTCGACCTCCCGGGTGAAGACGTGTGAGTGCGCATCGATTCGGTTGCGCATTGGACCGGGGTTCGCCAGCAGTAGACAAAAATTTTCATAATATATTATATATGATACATCTGCGTACCACCTGAGCGTCCCCACTCGTGGTGTTGGACGGGACTGGCACTCGACAGAACGGATGACTGAAGAATCATCACAGGAGCCCCACGCAGTGCCTCGGACAGAGATGATCCGATCGAGTTCGAACCCGGCGGCTCGAAGGCAGCCTCCGGCAATGCCGTCGACACAGGCGACTCCGGCATCACCGTCCGGAACGCCGCGTTTCGCTGCAACACGGAACTCAACGACAGCGCCGACGGCATCGTCGCGAACAACACACCCGCCACCACCGCCAGGCCGGTGTGCGTCAGGCGGCTGCTGGCCGCGCTTCTGTGCGAGCGGTGTCGATACCCGTCTGCTGCCGGGACGGGGACGACGAGATGGCGACAGATCTCGCGGAGAGCGAAGCGGTCGAGGGTGGGACAACCCGTCACACTCCCCATCCGCGATGCTGGAGCTGAACGTCTCAGGGTCTCGACGATCGAGGACGTCTCCTGCTTTCCCGAACTGTCTGCGCGATGCCGCCGCCGCACTTTCGGGCCGGTGACCCGCTTGCGACTACGCGTTCTTTTTCTCACGGTAACAGCAATTTGGCCACCGCCGCGATGGGTTTATTATGGTTGATTACATGGGTTGAACGAGGTGTACGGGAACACGCTGCACCCCTCGTCGGGAAGGCGTTCATCCGGACACGGTACGAAGGTGACATTATGAGCGCAGAATCACCGGACGACGACGGTATCGACCGACGAACATACCTGGCAGCGCTGAGCGCGACCGCGGCGGCGGGCCTCGCGGGCTGTGGCGGCGGTGGCGGCGGCAGCAGCGACGACGACGGTGGCGACAGCGGCGGTGACGGGACCACCAGCGGCAGCGAGCAGGACCTCGGCGAGCGCGTTCCGACGGTCTCGATCGGGGCACTCGGCGGTGTGGCGGGCGCCTCAAACATCGAGCAAGCCAACCTCCAC
>ENA-ORCS01001362-ORCS01001362.1-marine-metagenome-genome-assembly--contig:-NODE-1362-length-10784-cov-3.466517_pt1 | contig 10784 bp, 8 predicted proteins | sample MGYA00237781_ERZ508513 | MGnify/ENA primary metagenome ERZ508513 (study PRJEB26184, sample SAMN06268793) | marine metagenome | isolation source: Eden Landing Ponds, San Francisco, CA, USA | place...
CGCCGCCGAGGGCGTGCTACCCGAGCGACCACTGGGCCGGTGTGCGACCGGCGGCAGCGACGCCAAGAAACTCCGCGAAGCGGGCGTCCCGGCCGTCGAGTGTGCCGTCGGCAGCGACACCGCACACGGCGTCGACGAGTACGTGACAGTCGAGGACCTCGAACGGACGGCGGCGTGGTACGAGCGAATCCCGTCGCTGTTCGATGAGCGCACTTCCGAGTAGAGATATATACTGCTATTGAGTGGACAGAGCAACGGTTATAGGTCGTTTCTCCCAACAGGCGACGTACGTCACGGACGGCAGCGAGCCAAACGGAGACCACAATGACAGGATCACACACAGTGCAGGTCGCGTTCGTCTGCGTCCAGAACGCCGGGCGCTCACAGATGGCCTACGCGTTCGCCGAGCGCGAACTCGAAGCACGCGGACTCGACGAGGAGGTATCGGTCGTCACGGGCGGGACCCGCCCGGCGGATCACGTCCACGAGGAAGTACTCGAGGCGATGAGCGAGCGCGGCATCGACCTCGCAGATCGCCAGCCTCGGGAGATTGCCGTCGAGGAGACCAGCGACAGCGACTACGTCATCACGATGGGGTGTTCGGCAGAGGACGTCTGCCCGGCGACCTGGAGCGGCGACAGCCGCGACTGGGATCTGGACGATCCGGACGGCCGACCGCCAGAGGAAGTCGCCGCGATCCGCGAGGAGATTGAACGGCGTGTCAGGGACCTATTCGACGAACTCGAAGACAGGGTGCTTGAGGACTAGAACGGGCTTTTTTGGCTGACTGTGGGTAGACAAGGCCGAGATCGTAGACGTTGACCGGAATCTCCGGGTCGTGGACGCCTCGAAGCGCCTCGACGACTGCCTCGTGTTCGACCATAGCCGTACTTCGGGCTCGAAGAGTTTCAACCTTGTAGCGAGCGCCGAGGTCGCCAGGGTTTGATACGGTCGGTTGTACGTCTGTTCCGGATCGATCGCATCCGTTATGGGATCGTACCGGTAAATCGGTACAACCGACCGTATGAGACCGGAGTGGCGACACAGTATCAATCTGCCGGACGCGGCGGGTCCGTGACAACGCCAACTCCGGAGAATTCAAATCGGGTCCCAGTCTTGTCAGATTCGACACTGCCGTTCCAGCCGTGGCCGGAAGCGACCCGTTCGACGATCAGCAAGCCGAGTCCGCGACGTCCCGTTCCATATGCACCGCCAAACAGCGATTCGGCAATCTCCTCAGGGAGGCCCGGGCCCGTGTCTTCGACGGCAAATCCGTCCTGAGTTCCCTCGACTGTCACCACCACGCCCGCATCGCAATGTTCCTCGACGTTGCGGAAGAGGTTCTCGAACAGCTGGCGCAGCCGGGATTCGTCGGCCTGGACGGTCCGATCGTTGCTGATCTCGAGAGTCGCTGTCGTCGGTGACACTGTATCCCACGCCGCCCGGGCGACCGACGACAGTTGCACCGGCTCTCGTTCCCCGACATCCGCGCCCTCTTTGGCCAGCGTGAGCGTCTCGGTGATCAGCGTCTCCATCCGATCGAGTGAGTCAAGCGCCGTCTGGAGGTAGTCCGCTTCGGGGTCCGAGACCGATTCGGCAGCCAATTCCGTGTATCCCCGGGCCCCAGTCAGCGGGTTTCGAAGGTCGTGTGCGAGCACGCCCGCGAACTCGTTGAGCCGCTCGTTCTGTGCGTCGAGCGCGCGATAGTGACGCTCACGTTCGATCTCGTGACCGATCCACTGGGTGAGCAACTCCACGAACTGTTTTTCTTCGGCCCCGAACGCGGACGGCCGTGGCTCGTCACCCGAGAAACACAGCGTCCCGTAGGTATCGCCATCGACCACGATCGACGCGCCGATATAACACTGGAGACCGGTCACGTCCCGTGCGATGTCGTCGCTGTATGGCGAGTCACTCGCATCGGAAATTACGAGCGTCTCGTCGTCGCTGACGACGTGTCGACACCACGTCGTCTCCAGGTCGTGTGTCGAGTCAGCGGCGTACTGGCCGCTCTGTATCGTCGAGCCGATCACCTCGTAGTCGCCGCTGCCAGTGTAGGAGAGAACACCGTAATCGACGTCAAGGCGGTCCCGCCCGATCGTAATCGCCTGCTCGATTTTCTCCTCAAGCGATGCCGATGGATCGCTCCCCAATCGATAGAGGTCCTGGAAATAGTCCCGCACCTCCGCGTCTGTCATAGGTGTTATTCGGTGCCGAACCCACTAATCGTCCTCGGTCGTGAAGCCGGCTCGCTCCATCGCGCCCCACGTATCGACACCACGGAGATACTCGAACAGCCCGCGCCAGGCGATGAACGCTCGCCACTGTCTGTAGCCGAAGTTCTCCAGTACGCCGTACCACAGCAGTCGAAGGATCTGCCAGGGGCTGTCATAACGGTTGAAACTCCAGACCTCGCTAAACACGCCGAACCACGACAGGAAGACGCCGAATCCGGTCGTCAGCAGGACGAACACGAGGAAGAACTCGACGTCCAACAGCCCGAAATACCACGCCAGCGGCAATAGAACGTAGCCGAGGCCCTCGACGAGCCGGCCGACCGTCTCCGCCGCGACGAAGAACGGCAGGATTACTGTCCCGACCCGGCCGTACCGGGGGTTAAACAGCATTCTCCTGTGTGTGACAACTGTCTCGACCATCCCCCGGAACCACCGCCGGCGCTGCCTGCTGAGTACTCGTAACTTCGAGGGGACCTCCGTCCACGCGACCGGCTCCGGGACGAAATCGACGGTGTAGGTCCGATCGTGCTCTTTGAGATAGCGATGCAGGCGAACGACGATGTCGAAGTCCTCGGTGATCGTGTCGTGTCTGTAGCCACCGATCTCTTGGACGACATCGGTCCGGAACAGTCCGAACGCGCCGGAGATGAGGATGAGACCGTTGACGCGATTGAGGCCCAGCCGCCCCGAATAGAACGCCCGTAGGTACTCCATCACCTGAATCCCCGGCAACCCGGTCTTCGGTAGCGCGGTCTCTTTGACGACCCCGTCCTCGATCGTAGACGCGTTGGCGACCCGGATCACGCCACCGGACGCGACGGCTGTCGTCGGCTCGTTCAGGAACGGCCGGACCAGTGACAGCAGCGCGTCTCGGTCGATGATCGTATCGGCGTCGACGGCGCAAAACAGCGGCATCTCGGTCAGCCACAGGCCGGCGTTGAGCGCGTCGCTTTTGCCGCCGTTTTCCTTGTCAACGACGAGCAGTTCCTCGTAGGTCGTCGATCGATACACGTCGTGAATCTCCTCGGCTGGGACCTCGAACGGAATCTCTGCGTCGACGGGTTCGAGGTCGAAATTCTCGACAAGCCGTTCGAGCGTGCGATCGGTCGAGCCGTCGTTGACCACGACGACCTCCAGTTCCGGATAGTTCAACGAGAGCATCGACTGCACGCTCTCGACGATCGTCGCCTCCTCGTTGTAGGCCGGGACGACGAGACCGATCCCGGGGTAAAACGGGCTCGCAAACTTCCGGAACGGCGGGTCCCAGCGCGACTCCCGGACGTTATCGCGCAGTTCGAGCAGCGCCAGTGCGTGTAACAGGAGATACCCGACGTTGATCAGCGCGTAGAGACTGACGGCAAAGACGCCGAAGGCGAACACGACCGTCGCGACGAGATGTGCAATCGTGTGCATACTAGCGCACCTGCTGAGCCTCCGCACGCCGTGCGAGACGGTCGTACTCGACGTGTTCGAGGCTCCAGTCCCACGCCGCCCCGAGCATCACCCCGGGGTCGGTCTCGAAGCGGTCCTGTCGTCTCGCCAGTACCGTCATACCGGCCGTGAGCGCACCGGAGTCAGTCTCCGCGGCCAGCGCCTGCTGGAGCACCTCGAGTGCCGCTCGGTCACCCCACGACGCGAGCATCCCGTAGACTGCGTTTCGAACGCGCGGCGATGGATCGTTCACCGCGCGTTCGAGAAACGCCCGATCGCGGAGCGACCCTCGCCACCCGAAACTGGCAAGCGCGTCGGCGGCGGCGGCCCGCGTGGCCTCTGTGCCGGTCTCAAGCACGGCGACGATCCACGCCAGTTCGCCGTCTCGGACGCTCGTTTCCAGTTGGGCACAGACCGCGAGCACCTGCCCCAACAGCGGTTCGGGCCACGTCTGATAGGCCACGCTTGCCGTCCGAAGCAGGGGAGCGGGATCCCGGCGTGCGACACGATAGAGCGTGTCCTGTCCGAATACGGAGAACTGCGCGTCGATACCGTCGAGCAGGATCTCTATGCCGGTCTCCTTGTCCGCGAGTCGGTCAGTCTGCTCCAGCAGCGTAACCACTGACGCGCGCTCGCGTGGCGTCCGGGGCTCGAACGACGATTCGAGGTACGGTCCCGGCCGACGTAGCAGTGTCAGCCACGTGAGCGCGTGCAAGCGCTCGTACTCGTCACCGGCTTCGAGTCGCTGACCCGCACGCTCGGGAATTTCGAGTGCGTCCCCCAAGCCTCGAAGCGTCTCGGCTTCGGTGCCGTCGAGTTCTCGGAGATGTTCGTCCAAAAGCGACTCGACGACGTCACGTTCGACGGTCGAGAGACCACCGACCCACGCCTCCCAGTCCGGGTCCTCGGCGAACAGCCGGTCGAGAAGTTCACCACGCAGTTCCGGCTCGACTCGGTCACGACGCGTTTGCTTCACCGAGCGATAGACAGAGAGACCGATCGTGAGATAGAACTGCACCGCGAGCAGGAGACCGACGACGAGCGCGACGAACACGAGCACCACGGTTCGCGGAACGGAATACCCAAACGCTGTCACAGCCAGGACGAGCCCGAGCATCAGTCACGCACCGATGTGGCGTTTGATCCGGGCCAGTAGCTCGGAGCTGCGGAATGGCTTCGATACGTAATCGTCGACGCCAGCCTCGAACCCTTCGAGAACGTGCTCCTCACGCCCGCGAGAGGTGAGCATAACGATCGGCAGGTCCGAGCGGACCGCCAACTCCCCGTTCCGGACCATCCGTGCGAGCCGAGTGCCGTTGAGGCGAGGCATCATCACGTCCAGCACGACCAGGTCGGGTTCGTACTCACCGTCCAGCAGGTCCGCTGCCTCGCGGCCGTCCCCACAGGCCCGAACCTCGTATCCGGAGGCTTCGAGCCGGTGTGTGACGAGCTGTCTTATTGTTTCGTCGTCGTCGACGACGAGTACCGACGTCATTGTTGCTCTATTGGCAGCGGTCGGGCAAAAGTATGGTTATTCCCGCGACGGAAGCGGGAGACCAGCACGCGGAACAGTGCCGATAGCCTCATTGTATCTCGACGGAATACGGATGTGTGGACCGAAGACGATTCATCGCGGCGGTCGGGGCTGCAGGTACCGGGACGATCGCGGGATGCCAGTCCGGGAGCAGTGACGGCCGAACGGAGTCCGAACGACCGACCCGGACTGACACCGAGCGGCCGGACCAGTCAGAACAGCCGGACAAGCCACGATTCCGGGTCGGCGACGACGGATTCGAAAAACTGCGCGGGGATGCGTATCAGTCGTTGTCCGTGCGGGGGATCAACCTCGGAATGGCAAAGCCGGGACGGTTCCCGGGGGAAGCGGCGATCACTCGGGCGGAATACGACCGCTGGCTGGCGGACATCGGCGAGATCGCGAACGTCATCCGAGTCTACACGATCCACCCGCCGGCCTTCTATCGGGCGCTGGCGGCGTACAACCGCGAGGCCACGGAGCCGCTCCTGTTGCTCCAGGGGACGTGGGTCCCGACAGCTGATCTGCTCGAGGCGGGCGACGCGACCGCCGTCTCGGAGTCGGTCGACCGGGAACTCGGACGGACCGTAGACGCCGTTCACGGGCGGACGACCCTGCCGGAGCGACCCGGACACGCCGCTGGCACCTACGACGCCGACGTGAGCGACGCCGTCCTCGGGTTCCTGTTCGGGATCGAGTGGCCTCCGGAAGTAGTCGCCGAGACGAACGACAGCGGCGAGCGCGGCGAGTACAGCGGCCAGTACTTACAGACCCAGGACGGACGCCCCTTCGAGCGATGGCTGGCCGAACGGATGGATCGCATCGTCACACACCAGATGGAACAGTACGGGATCCAGCGACCCGTTTCGTTCGTCAACTGGGTGACGACAGACCCCCTGGAGCACCCCTACGAACCGTTCCACTCGGAAGATTTGGTCAGCGTCGACCCCGACCGCATCGGACCGACGGACGCGTTCGCTGCCGGCACCTTCGCGTCCTATCACGTCTATCCCTACTATCCGGACCTGTTGAACGAGACGCCGGAGTACGTCGAGTACATCGACCATCGCGGCGAGCCGAACAATTACGCTGGCTATCTCGACGACCTTACGAGCCAGACCGACCACCCGGTGTTGATCGCTGAGTTCGGCGTCCCGAGTTCGCGCGGGATCGCCCACCGAAACGTGCACGGGCGCGACCAGGGACGACTCACCGAGACCCAGCAGGGCGAAATCGCTGTCGCGATGTTCGAGGATATCGCTCACGCGGATACCGCCGGCGGCGTGCTGTTCGCCTGGCAAAACGAGTGGTTCAAGCGAACCTGGAATCTCGCCGAGCGTTCGGTGCCCGGGCGGCGTCCGTTCTGGTCGAACGTCGAGACGCCGGAACAGCGGTTCGGCCTCCTGGGATTCGATCCGGTCGACGGCGTCTCGCTCGACGGTTCGGCCAGCGACTGGACTGACGCGATGACGGTCGAGCCGGCTACATCGACGACGGCACAACCTGATCGAACACTGTCGCGTCTGCGGGTGACACACGACGTCGAAGGTCTCAACGTCCGACTTGAGTTCCAGGCGTTGCCGGAACCGATCGACTGGACGCGGATGAACGCTCTCGTGACTGTGGGCGTGACCGGGCGGGAGACGACGCTCCCGTTCGACACGGGGGCGGAAACGACCGCCGATTTCGTGGCTCGACTCGCCGGCCCGGACGCCTCGCGGCTCCTCGTGGATTCGAGATACGACGCGTTCGCCAGGGAGTTCGGACGGGTAGCGGATCTGTCAGTCGACGCCTATCGGGACGGCTCTGCCGGGTTCGTGCCGGTTCGAGAGACGGTCAACCGAGGGTACACTGTCCCGGCAAACGGGAAGCGGGTCCCGTTCGATGCAGTCGAGACCGGACGGTTGCGATACGGCAACGGCAATCCGAACGCGGACGACTACGACTCGCTGACCGACGTCCACGTCGACACCGACGGGGACGCCATCGAGATGCGACTCCCGTGGATCCTGCTGAACGTCGCCGATCCATCCAGCAAGCAACGCATTGCGACCGAGTGGGACGACGGGCTGCAAAAGACCGCCTTTGATGGAGTGAAACTCAGTGCGATGGCGTTCGTTCCCGACGAAAGCGGACAGGCGGCCGCCATCGATGGGCCAACGAACCTGTGCCATCAGATCCCCGACCGACGCGGCGCCCGTGTCGGAGCGGCCGAATATACCTGGGAACCGTGGGACCGGCCGGCCTACGAAGAGCGATTGAAGGAGTCCTACGGGATACTTCGTGAGTATATGTCCTGACGGCAGTCCGAACAGGCGAGCAACCCCGCGACTATTACTGTCTTCGTGTTATAGAAGCATACAAGAAGACGATATGGCAGACAGTTCTGATGCGGACACCACCACTGAACGCTTCCAAGTGGGCGGTGAACACGCGGAAAGCGTCTACGAGACCATCTTTCGTGAGATCGAAGACGCGGTCTTTCTGATCGACGTCGAGCAGACCGACGACGAGTGTACGTTCACTTTCCGGCGAAACAACGCGTCCCACCAGGAACAGACCGGCATTTCCGAAGACGAGATGCGTGGACAGACGCCGACTGAACTGCTCGGCGAGGAACAGGGCACAGCGGTCGCGGCGCGCTATCGCCGGTGTGTCGAACAGGGAGAAACAATCGAGTACGAAGAGACGCTGGATCTTCCCGGCGGGACGAGACACTGGCAGACGAAGCTCACTCCGATCATCGAAGACGGAGACGTGAACGGAATCGTCGGGGTCGCCCGGGACGTGACAGAGCGAAAGGAACAACAGCGGGAGCTTCGGCAAACGCATCGTCGGTTCGAGACGGTGCTTGATACGATGTCTGCGGCAGTGTTCTTGAAGAACACCGACGGCCAGTATACCCTGATGAACCAGGCGTGTCGCGAACTGCTCGATGTGGAAGGTCAGGACATTATCGGCCTGACTGACGAGGAACTCTTCCCCGCGGATACCGCTGAAAGGGCTCGATCAGACGACCGACACGTCATCGAGACTGGTGAGATGACCGAGGTAGAAGAGGTAATTCAGAGAGCCGAGGAAGACTCCGTCCGACTCACGCGGAAATCGCCAGTCTATGATGAGAACGGCGAGGTAGCGGCTGTCTGTGGTGTTTCGACCGATATCACAGACCAGAAGCAACGAGAGCGGGAACTCGAAACGACGAAACAGCGTCTGTCACTTGCTCTCACCGGAACGGATACCGGCGTCTGGGAATGGGACCTCGATACTGACGAAGTTGTCTGGACTGAGTCGATGGAGCGCCTGTTTGGAGTCGAATCCGGCACGTTCGACGGAACCTACGAAGCGTTCACCGAGTACGTTCATCCGAACGACCTCCCGGCAGTCGAAAAAGCGATCGAACAGACAGTTTCGACGGGGGAACCGCTCCAAGTTGAGTACCGAATCCAGAGCGGAGCCGACGGACAACTGTGGGGAGAGGCACGCGCCGAACTCGTCGAAGACGACGACGGCTCCCGACGTATCGTCGGAATCGTGACCGATATCACCGACCGGAGACGTGATGAACGGGCGCTCCAGGCGGTCCAACAGAACCTCCGGAAAGTCATCGACCTGGTGCCGGACCTGATCTTCGCGAAGAATCGCGAGGGAGAGTATCTGTTGGCCAACGAAGCGACGGCCGAAGCCTACGGGCTGACTCCGGCGGACGTCGAGGGCAAGCGCGAGGTCGAGATTCTGCCCGGCGCAAACGACACAGACGAGTTCCGAGAGGACGACATCGACGTGATTGAGTCGGGAGAACCAAAAGAGATACCCGAGGAGACGCTGACGACTGCCGACGGCGAAGTGCGCGTCTTTCAGACGACGAAGATCCCGTATCAGGTCCCGGGGAGCGGCGACGACGCAATGCTGGGCTACGCGCGTGACATAACCGACCTCAAGGCGTACGAACAGACACTGGAGGAACAGCGAGACACGCTCGAACTCCTCAACAAGGTGATGCGACACGACATCCGGAACAAGTTGACAGTGATGGTGTCATACACCGAGTTACTCCAGGAGTCGCTTACAGACGAGACGAATCGAGAGTACGCCCACCGGGTGCTCAACGCGAGCCAGGAGGTAGTCGAGATCTCGGAGATGGCCGAGGACGTCACGGACGTGTTGCTCCGGGCCGACGTAGACCGGTCACCGGTGGAGTTGCGGCCCGTACTCGAAAGACAGATCGAGCAGATCCGGTCGGATCACGAGCACGCGACGGTCGCCGTCGAGGGGACGATTCCCGACGTGGTAGTACTGGCAGACGAGATGCTGGAAGTGGTGTTTCGGAACATCCTGACGAACGCAATCCTCCACAACGACAAAGACGTCCCCGAAGTCACGGTGTCGGGGCATCTCAGCGAGGACACAGTTCGGATGCGAATCGCGGACAACGGTCCCGGAATCGCCGACGACCACAAAGAACAGATCTTCGCCGAGGGCGAGCAAGGCCTCGACAGCACGGGGACGGGGCTCGGACTCTATCTCGTCAAGACCCTCGTAGACCAGTATGACGGTGCGGTCCGGGTCGAAGATAACGAACCGGAGGGAAGCGTGTTTGTCGTGGCACTTCCTACTGTCGAGTGATCGACCTCTCAGGTTCTCCTCGGACGCCCGGCGACGACCACCGCATCAAACCGCATTCTACACGATTAATAACGTTTCAATAGTTTTTGAAACCGCCAGCTATATGTGGGCATGCGTTTTAGATTGGTTTGAAATGGTGGTCGCACAGTGACCCCGGTCGATGTCCTTGTTCCGGTGATACGGGCCGGCATCAATGAAACGATATCGTACCTGACGTTACACGTCATCACGTGTCTGGTACCGGCATTTTTCATCGCGGGGGGAATCTCCGCGGTGTTATCGGATCGATTCATCAAAAAGTATCTAAGCAGCGACGCCCCGAAATACCAGGCGTACTCGTTGGCGTCGGTGTCGGGGATCGCGCTGGCGGTGTGTAGCTGCACGATACTGCCGATGTTCGCCGGTCTATACAAGAAGGGCGCAGGAATTGGCCCCGCGACGGCCTTTCTGTTCTCGGGACCGGCGATCAACGTCCTGGCAATTGTGTTCACCGCCCGCGTGCTCGGATTGCCCCTGGGCGGTGCGCGAGCATTCTTCGCAATCGTGATGGCCGCCGCGATCGGCCTGACGATGGGACTGGTATTCGGCACTAGCGACGACACCGAGAGTTCCGAAGGGCAGGCCGTCGCCACCGACGGGGGTGAGCGAACCACCGGTTCGCGATCCTCGTCGGGACTACGTTCTGACGGCGGATACGTCGCCGAACGCGACCGTCCCCTGTGGGTGACGGGCGGCTTTTTCGGGACGCAGGTCGCGATCTTGCTGATCGCGGCGACCGGTCTGCTCACATGGGCAGTCAAGGCCCCACTGCTCGCGCCGCTGTTCGCAATGTTGGGCTACCTGCTGTACGCCCAATTCGAGCGGAGCGAAATCGACGACTGGCTCCAGGAGACGTGGTTCTTCACGAAGACGATCTTCCCGCTGTTGATCGCCGGGACGTTCGTCATCGGGATCAT
>ENA-ORCS01001363-ORCS01001363.1-marine-metagenome-genome-assembly--contig:-NODE-1363-length-10783-cov-2.876611_pt1 | contig 10783 bp, 10 predicted proteins | sample MGYA00237781_ERZ508513 | MGnify/ENA primary metagenome ERZ508513 (study PRJEB26184, sample SAMN06268793) | marine metagenome | isolation source: Eden Landing Ponds, San Francisco, CA, USA | place...
GCGGTTGCCGACCGCCTTGATGCCCTCCCACATCCACTCGTCGTCCTGATTGGCGACGGAGTCGCCGGTGCCGGCCTCGCCTTCGACGACGCGGGCGACCTCGATGATGTCGACTTCGGTCACGATGCCGGCCAGCGAGGCCTCGTCGTCGAGGACGACCGCGTAGGGGACGTTCGCGTAGAATATCTCGCGTTCGACGATGTGCAGGGGAACGTCGACGTACGTCGTGTTCACGTCGCGGGCGGCGACGTCACCGACCTCGGTCTCGCCGTCGATGTCGCCGCGAGCGATGGCCCGGACCACGTCGGTGACGGTGAGGATGCCCTCGATGGCGTCGCCGTCGACGACGGGGATTCGGCGCGCGCCCTCAGCGACCATCGTCGCGGCCACGGCTTCGAGGTCGTCGGCGGCGCTCGCGGTCGGCACCTCGCGGACGAGCACCGCCAGCTGGTCCTCGTCGGGGTGTTCGATGAGGTCCTCCCGAGAGATGAGCCCCCGGTACTTCGTCCCCTCGTCGGTCTCTTTCACCACAGGAACAGAAGAGAACCCACGCTCTTGGAGGTATTCCAGAACGTCGTCGCGGGTGCCCGGCAGGGACACCGTCACGACCTCCTCACCGCGGGTCATCGCGTCGGCTACTTTCATACACCCGCTTTCTTCCCCCCGCCTAATGTACTCTGCGAACGCTTTCGCCTCGCTGACAGGCGTCCACCGCGGCTCGCGGGGGCCGGAGGACAGGCGATGCGCGCGCGGCGCAAAAGTAGACCGGCTCTCGGTTCAGTTCCCGTCGTTCGACCCGGCGTCGGTCGCGTCGTCGTCGCCGTTCGGCGCGTCCCGCCGAATCGCGTCGAGGTTGGGGAAGAACTTCTCTGGGTCGTCGTGTTCGACGACGCCAACGACGGTGCCGTCGAGCTTCTGCAGGTAGCTGTACATCCGTCCCTCCTCGACGGCGACGGTCGCACACTCCAGCGCCTCCCGGAGGTCCCACGCGCCCGCGATGAAGACCGCGGTCTCGGTCTCCGGCGAGAACAGCGCCGTCACGATGTAGACGCGGCCGTCGTTCTCCGCGCGGTACACCTCGTACTCGGGGAACGAGGTCGCCTCGAACAGCTCGGCGACCGTGTCGGCCTTGTCGCCGGGGATGACGTACGCGAGGCCGAACGCACCCTCGTCGCCCTTCCCGCTGGAGGGACCGAACGGGCCGCTATCGCCCGCGGCGATGCGGACTGTCGTCCACCCCTCGTCCTCGAAGTCGTCGGCCATCGCGGCCATGTCGTCGAGCGTCGCGCCCCACGCCTCGCGGCGACGGTCCGCCTCACCGGCGATGCGTTCGACCTCGGGCGTCTCGTCGTCTCCGAGTTCGGCCATACCCGTTCTGGACGACGTATATGGTAAAAGGCATCGAAGGTCGCGGGCGGCCCCGACCGGTCAGTAGTTGATCTCGAAGACGACCTCCATCGCGTAGGAGGCCGCGAGGATACAGACCGACGCGAGAAGCAGTTTCACCCCGCTCGACGGCCGCTCGTCGCTGGTCGCCGGTCGCAGTCGCGGCGGCAGTACCGCGTCGAGGGCGTCCCCGACGAGCTTCTCGACGCCGACGGGTTCGTCGCTCCCCGAGAACAGGCCGCCGTCGGTGCCGCCGGTGCCGCTGTTGCCGCCGTTTCCGTCCCCGCGTTTCCACGCCGCCTTCGGGCGAACCTTCAGCGACGAGTAGCCGAACATAGCGAACCCGAGAAAGAACATGAGCCACTTCGCGCCGGGCAGTCCGTTGCCGGCGAGCGTGCTCACGAGGGCGCTCACGACGAACACCACGCCGGTGAGCGAGACGGCGTAGACCACGGCGTCGATGGTCTTGACGCCGACGCGGCGTGGGTCGAACTCCATGGCTATCGGACGAGCGTCTCGAAGACGGTCGCCGGCTCCTCGTACTCGGCGTCGTGGCGGTGACAGAGGCTCAGCCGCCCCCGGTCGCCGACCGCGAGCTGTTCGGGCCGCTCGTGGTCACAGACGCTTCCGAACTCCTCGCGGAGGTAGGTCCGCGCGGCGTCCTCGTCGTCGTTTTCGGCGTAGTCGGCGGCCTCGCGGACGTGGGTCATCACGTCCGACGGCACGTCGAGGTCGCCGAACAGTTCGGGGATGATTTCGTCCATCCCGGCGCGGTGGCTCTCCCGGCCGAGTAGTTTCCGGACGCGATCGCTCAGCGAGGGGTCCGCGCGCGAGCGCTCCCGAAGCACCTCGCGGAAGATTTCGATGCGCTCCCAGACGTCGGGGTCTATGTCCCTGTACGCCGCCGGACGAATCTTCACCGGACAGCGGGTCGAGAACGGACAGCCCGCCGGCGGGTCCCGCGAAGGGTGATGCGGTCGCGCTCGACCGTCGGGTCCGGCTCCGGAATCGACGACAACAGCGCGTGGGTGTACGGATTCGCCGGCTCGTCGAACAGCTCGTCGGCCGGGCCGATTTCCATCATGTTGCCGAGGTACATCACGGCGACGCGGTCGCAGATGTGGCGGACGACCGCGAGGTCGTGGGCGATAAACAGGTACGTCAGTCCGAACTCGCTTTGCAGGTCTTCGAGCAGGTTGAGAATCTTCGCCTGCACGGACACGTCGAGCGCCGACACCGGCTCGTCGAGGATGATGAACTCCGGTTCGAGCGCGAGCGCGCGGGCGATGCCGATGCGCTGGCGCTGGCCGCCGGAGAACTGGTGGGGGTAGCGGTAGTAGTGCTGTTCCTGCAGTCCGACGGTTTCGAGCAGTTCGCGGACGCGCTCGCGGCGCTCCGACGGCGTCTTCCAGTCGTGGACGTCGAGCGGCTCGCGGACGATTTCGCCGACGGTCATCCGCTCGTTGAGGCTCGAATCGGGGTCCTGGAACACCATCTGTACGTCCTTGCGGAACTGCTTGAGGTCGGAGCCGGACAGCGTGGTGATGTCCGTGCCGTTGAGTTTGACCTCGCCCGCGGTGGCCTCTTCGAGGCGCATCAGCGTGCGGCCGAGCGTGGACTTCCCACAGCCCGACTCGCCGACGAGCCCGAGCGTCTCGCCGCGTTGGATGTCGAACGAGACGCCGTCGACCGCCTTCACGGGGTTGCTCCCGAGGAGGCCGCCGTCCTCGTAGTAGGTCTTGAGGTCGTTGACCTCGAGAATGGTCTCTCCGCGCGCCGTCGTGGTTCGCTCTTCTTCCGTGGATGTCGTACTCATCGCGTGTCACCTCCGCGCTGTCCGCCCTCTCGGTGGACGGCGACCGCCTCCTCCGTGGGGAGGTCTTCGGGGTACAGCAGACACGACACGTGGTGCTGACCCGCGTCGTCGCCGACCTCGACGGGCTCCGGGTGGACCGTGTCGCACTCGGCGAACGCCTTCGGACACCGGGGGGCGAACCGGCAGTAGGTCGGGTCCTCGTTCGGCGTCGGCACGTCGCCTTCGATGGTCGCGAGGCGCTCGTTCTCGTCGAGTCCCTGTCCGGGGATGGAGTTGAGAAGCCCCTGCGTGTAGGGGTGTTTCGGCGATTCGAACAGTTCGACGACGGGTGCGCTCTCGATGATTTCGCCCGCGTACATCACGTTGACGCGGTCGGCGATTTCGGCGATGACGCCCATGTCGTGGGTGATGAACATGATGCCGAGGTCGCGCTCTTCTTGAAGCTCTTCGAGGAGCTCCAGAATCTGCGCCTGGATGGTCACGTCGAGCGCGGTGGTCGGCTCGTCGCAGATGAGCAGTTCGGGGTCGCACGCGAGCGCCATCGCGATGACGGCGCGCTGGCGCATCCCGCCGGAGAACTGGTGGGGGTACTCGCGGACGCGACGGTGGGCGTCAGGAATCCCGACCGCTTCGAGCAGTTCGATTGCCTCTTTCGTCGCTTTCGACCCGCTCAGCCCGCGGTGGAGGCGAAGCGCCTCCTTGATTTGGTTGCCGACGGTGTAAACGGGGTTCAGGCTCGTCAGCGGGTCCTGGAACACCATGGCGATACTGCCGCCGCGGATGGAGCGCATCTGCTTCGGCGACTTGTCGAGGAGGTCCTCGCCGTCGTACATGATGCGGCCGTTCTCGATGCGGCCGGGGTTCTCGACCAGTCGCATGATAGAGCGGGCCGTGACGGACTTGCCGGAGCCGGACTCGCCGACGATGCCCACGGTCTCGCCGCGGAAGATGTCGAACGAGATGCCGTCGACCGCGCGGATGACCTCCTTGTCGGTGTAGAACGACGTTCGGAGGTTCTCGACGGAGAGCAGGGGCTCGCCCTTGGTGCGGGCGGAGCGCGCCTGTTCGGTGCTCATGCGCCACCTCCCGTGGCGGCGGCTTCGTCACCGGTGTCCGCCTGCGGGTCGATGGCGTCGCGGATGCCGTCGCCGAAGGCGTTCAGCCCGGTCACGACCAGCGTGATGAGGAGGCCGGGGACCAGCGAGATGTGCCACGAGGGGCTGGCGACGTACTGCTGGCCGTTGGCGATGAGCCGGCCCCATTCGGGGGTCGGCGCGGTGATGCCGAGGCCGAGATACGAGAGCCCGGCGACGCTGATGATGATACCACCGAGACTGAGCGAGGCGTAGATGAGCATGTAGCTGAACACGTAGGGGGCCATGTGCTTGCGCATGACCTGCGTCGGCGTCTGTCCGAACGACTTCGCGGCGTCGATCCAGTCCTCCTCGGACACCTGGAGCGCTGGGCCACGTATCGACCGCCAGATGAACGGCCAGTAGACGATACTGAAGATGAGGATGATGAGCACCGCGCCGTCGTACAACTCCCTGACCCAGGTGTTCTGGAAGATGACGAGCATCAAGATGAGGACCATGATGACCGGCAACGCCTGTATCGAGTCGGAGACCAACACCGTCGCCAAGTCCGCCAGTCCCTTGTAGTACGCCGTTATCATGGCCAAGCCGAGCCCGATGAGGCCGGCGATACCCATGGCGACGGTGGCGATGGTCAGGGATATCCTCGCCCCGAACACCACCTGTGTGAACAAGTCCTTCCCGTTTGTCGCCGTGCCGAACGGATGGAACCTGCCGTAGTCGTCGTACGTCAGCGGGGCGACGTTCTCGTCACCCGCGCCCTGCGACCCCGAGCCGAGGTTGGCCTCGCCGACGAGCACTGTCTCGGTGCTCTGGGTGTCTTCGCTCCAGTGGGTGACCTCGTAGTCGTACGGCTGGAGGATGTTCCGCTCCATCGTGGTCGGGCCGAGCGCGGGCGCGAATACCGCCATGACCACAAACGTGATGACGATAATGAGCCCGAACTTGCCCCAGGCGTGGCCCCGGAAGCGGTTGACCACGTCGTCCCGCGGCGTCCAGTCGACGCGGCGGTAGTGGCGGCGGAACCGGTTGTAGCCGTTCCACGCCCACGCCAGCACCGCGAAGGCGTACGCGTAGACGAAGGCGACGCGGATGGCCCACGCGACCGCGGGCGAGAGCCCGAGGAACGTGTTCTCGTAGCCGGTTCCGTTCCAGTAGCCCTGGTTCGGAATCACGTCGCGGGAGATGAGCGTCGGAATCGCGTCGAACGCCGCCTGAAGCGACTGGACGGCGGACGCGCCGGGGTCGCCGGGAAGGAGGTTGACGACCACGCCGGCGACGGCGCCGACGACTTGGAGGATAGCGCCCAGCTCGACGCCGATAAGGACGGCACCGACGGCGGCCCAAATCAGCGCTGGCTGGGGGTTCTCAGCGACTCGTTGTCGGAGCGGAATCTCGGTTTCGGTTGTCGTGCTCACTGTGATTCACCCGTCGTACCCGACGCGCGGGTCGATAATCGTGTACAGGAAGTCCTGCAGGATGTTCGTGCCGACCAGGATGAGGATGAAGATGAACATCAGCGTCCCGATGAGCGGCAGGTCCCCGTTGATGGCGGCGTTGAAGAACAGCCACCCGAGGCCGTTGATGGCGAAGACCGTCTCGACGAACACCGACCCGCCGAGAAGCAGGAACGCCTCGCCCGTGATGATGGGCACGAGCGGGATGAGCGCGTTCCGGAAGATGTGCTTCCAGACGAGCGAGCGCCCGGAGACGCCCTTCGCGCGGGCGGTCTCGACGTAGTTCGAGTTGATGGTTTCGAGGACGGCGGTGCGGCCGATGCGCATCTCGTTGCCCATCGACGCCGACCCGAGGACGAGCGCCGCGGGAGCGATCTGCTTCGTCGCCCGGATGAACGACTCGGTCCACCCGCCGGGGTCGGCAAGGAACTGCTCGACCGGCGACTGGAAGAAGCCGAGCGCCGGCGGCGTCACGACGTTCGTCCTGACGATCCACGTCTGCCACGTGAACAGGCCGTTCGTCCACGTCCCGAGCTGTGAGAGGGCCGTGACGAGCATGATTGCCAGCCAGAAGTTCGGCATCGCGCGCCAGACGATTCCGCCGAAGGAGGCGACGTAGTCGGAGGGCGTGTTCGGGTTCAGACCGGCGTAGAAGCCGAGCGGAATCCCGACGAACAGCGCGATGACAACCGACCAGAAGCCGAGCCAAATCGTCCGGGGCGCGTAGATTTCGATGAGTTCGTACGCGGTCGTCCCGGGCGCGATGACCCACGACTGGCCGAGTTGGAAGGTGAACAGCTCGTACATGAAGTCGAGGTACTGACTCCAAAGCGGCTGGTTCAATCCGAGGTTCGTTCGAATCTGTTCTGCCGCCTGCGGGTTGTATTGCGTCCCCAGAATCGCCGACACGGGGTCGAGCGGCCCCAGGCGGATGAGGGCAAACGTAATCGTCGTCCCGAAGATGACGACAGGAATCGACATCAGTACCCTGCGGAGGAAGTACTGCCATCGACTCATGGCATCACCTCGCAGACCGTTCGAGCGGACATTATTGTAAGGGTTTACTGAGTGGTATGGTTATGTCTTGCGCTTTGAATCCCCAATATTGCAGTTTCAGCAACTATATCGCCAGATTATGCCACATAGTAGCGACTAACTATACGCTTGTCAAAAATTTCTGGGAGTTCGATTTAGACGGGGTGTGAGTGCGTTCCCGTGTTCCCCGGCGTTATCGGTTGAGGGTCACGTTGTTGAGCTTCTGGCGGCTCGGACCCATACCACCGAACGGCTCGATTTCGACGGTGTCGTACCAGAACGTCTCCTCCTTCTGGTTGTAGACCGGCAGCATCGCAACGTCTTCCCAGTTGGCCGTCTCGATGTCGACGTAGGCCTCGTCGCGGACCTGCTGGGCCTCGTCGGTCGGCGCCGGGTTGTTGACGACCTGCTGGTAGGCGTCGGTCGCCTGCTGGTAGGCGTCGCCGTTCTCGGCCGTCCAGTTGACGTACGAGATGGGGCCCTGCTCGGACGTGTCCGTCTGCGGCGGGTTCAGCAGCTGCAGGAAGTTGTCCGGGGCCGGCCAGTCGGCGATCCAGCCGAGGGTGTACGCTTCGAGCTGACCGTTGCGGCCGCGTTCGAGGAGCGTCGAGAAGTCGGCCTTCTGAATCTGCATGTTGATGTGGGCGGACGCGAGCTGGTCGCGGAGGATGCTCGCCATCTCCTCCCACGTGTTGGAGTTGTACTGGGTCCACTGGACCTCGAACTGGTTGTCCGGCCCGTAGCCGGCTTCCTCCATGACCTGGCGGGCGGCCTCGATGTCCGTCTCACCCGCGCTGTACGGGTAGTCGGAGCTGACGAGGTCGCTTGCGGCCTGCGCGCCACCGGGGAAGATAGTCGGCGGCGTGAACAGTTCCGCCGCGGAGCCGCGGCCCTTGAACACCTCCGAAACTATCTGGTCTTGGTTCAGGACGTAGGCGAAGGCTTGGCGGACCGGCTTCGGGACCTTCTCCATGTTGAAGCCGACGTAGTAGATGGACAGGGTCGGGACGCCGACGTAGTTGAGCGTCTTCCCGTTGCGGACGGGACCGTACTTACCGACTTCACGACCGTACTCGTCGGTTGACTCCACCTGAACGAGTCCGGGGTCGTACTGCGCGGTGGGCAGTCCGAAGTAGTCCGCGTTCTCGTTCATGGCGTAGTTGTAGCGGGCCGTGTCGTCCTCGATGACCTGCCAGCGGACGTTGTCGACCTGCGCGACCTGTCCGTAGTAGTCGTCGTACTTGGAGACGGCCGCGGCGGTACCCTGCTCCCAGAACGCGAACTCGAACGGACCCGCGCCGATGGGGTTGTTCGACGCGAACTCGGTGTACTCCATTTCGCCGTCGTAGCCTTCGATGTCGCCGAGGACGCCCTCGGGGAGGGCGGCAAAGGAGGTGTAGGCGAACATCTCGAGGGTGTCGTGGAACGGCTCGGAGAGGTTGACGACGAGTTCGGTCTCGCTCTCGCCGACCTCGAGGCCGAGCGAACCGGGAACGTAGTTTCCTTCGTCGTCCGTCTCGTGCTCCACGCCGACGGAGTCGAGGATGAAGTAGGCGCGGCGGCTGTTCGAGGAGACCGCGAGGCGCTCCCACGCGTAGATGAAGTCGGACGCGGTGACCGTCTCGCCGTTGTGGTAGGTCGCGTCAGCGAGCTGGAACGTGTAGGTCGTGAAGTCGTCGGAGACCGTGTAGTCCGCGGCGAGCTCGTTTTCGACCGTCGGCAGGGCGTTCTGATAAGACATCAAGCAGTCGAAGACCTGCTGGATGAGGATGCCCGACGACGTGTCAGTCGCGGCGACGGGGTCCATCGTCGTGATGGTCCCATCGAGGATACGGTTGAACACCGAACCGGACAGCTCCGTGCCCGTGTCCTCTTCGGTCGTCGTCTCGGTGGTGGTCTCCTCGCCACCGGATTCGGTCGTCGTTTCTTCACCGTTACCGCCGGTACACCCGGCGAGGGCGGCGGCCGTGGCGGCCCCGCCTGTTGCCTTCAGAAAACGGCGACGCGAGAGTTTGTTAGTGTCTGGCATTCAGAACGAAATTTTCGCGGCGCGTGGATAAACTTACCGTATTCGATTTGTTTGATATAGTGTAGCGTGGAAAGACGTAGTTCCATACCCAAGCGGCGAAAACTGCCACGAGACTCCCTACAAAACTCGTTTTACATTTTAAACCGCTTTCGAGGCGACAGAACCAGTCAACGGGGCGCTTCTCGCCCCGTCGTTTCGGTCCACTTATATAGGGTTGTCACAATGTATCATACATGACGCCGGATGCGACGGCTTCCGTCGACGACTCGGGCGCCGAGATCATGGCCTCGGTGGATCGCTCTCAGACGGGCCAGCGTCTTATTATCGCGGACATCTCCCGCGATGACGCGTGGCTCGCTTCTGACGTAGCCGACGCGCTCGCGCTCGACGAGTGGCGATAATCGATCCGGCACCGTTCGCCTCCCCGGCGACCAGACCATTCACATTTTAGTCCGACTCGCTCGTGGTACGCTACATGAACGCTCGAGCGGTGACGGTGAGCGAGGAGTACCTCGCCCGTCTCGAACACGGCGCGGACTGGCGCGAGGAGATCGAGGAGTTCTGCGCGCGCAAGGGCATCGAGTCCGCGTGGTTCAACGCCATGGGTGCCGTCCAGGACGCCGAACTCTGGTTCTACGACCAGACGGACCAGGAGTACCAGTCCGTGACGTTCGACGAGCCGCTCGAAGTCGCCGCCTGCGTGGGCAACGTCGCGCTCCTCGACGGCGAACCCTTCGCACACACGCACGCGATTCTCTCCCGACGGAGCGGACAGGCGCTCGCGGGGCACCTCGACTCGGCGACCGTCTTCGCGGGCGAACTGAACCTCCGCGCCTTCGAGGAACCGCTCGAACGCGACCACGACGCGGTGACCGACCTCGACCTCTGGCTGTAACCGTGCGCGAGGAGGAAACCCGGTACTTCCGTCGCATCGAAGCCCGCCTCGACGAGGCGTTCGACGTCGCGGAGGCCGCGAAGGCGACGGGGTACGACCCGAAGACCGAAGTCGAGATTCCGGTCGCCAAGGACATGGCCGACCGCGTCGAGAACATCCTCGGCATCGACGGCGTCGCAGAGCGCGTCCGCGAGCTCGAAGGCCAGATGTCCCGCGAGGAGGCGGCGCTCGAACTCGTGACCGACTTCGTCGACGGCAACGTCGGCGACTACGACTCCCGCGAGGGCAAAGTCGAGGGCGCGGTCCGCACCGCCGTCGCCCTCCTCACCGTCGGTCCCCTCGTCCTCGTCGCCGGGCGAGAGGTCGTACCCGGCCGAGAAGGCCCGTCCCGCGCCCGTGAACACGACGACCCGCGCGTCGGACTCCTCCTCGATCCACGAGAGGCAGTCGCCGAGTTCCCCGAGGAGGGTCGAGGACAGCGCGTTCATCTTCTCCGGACGGTCGAGCGTCACCCGGACGACCCGTCCCTCGTGGCTGGTGTCGACGGACAGGTCGCGGTAGCTGTCTCGCGGCATCTCACCCGCCCCTCTCGGGCGGGGGTGTTATAGCTGTGGGACGGCCTCGCACGGCCCGCGGGGGTCAGTCGACCGCGAGCGTCCCGACGTGGTCGACGGTCTCCTCGATCTCCGCCCGGGACAGCGTCCGCGGGAGCAGCGTCACGACGCCGTCGGCGACGTCCTCGTACTCCCCGAGGACGGCCGCAGCGTCTTCGGGGGTGCCGGCCAGCGCGATCTCGTCGAGCAGCGCCCCGCCGACCGCCGACCGCGCGCCCTCCCGGTCGCCGTCCTGCCACCGCTCGCGGACGCGTTCGGCCTCCGCCCGGTAGCCGTGGTCCGCGACCGCCCGGAAGTGGTACTCGCCCATGGCCCCGAGGTAGAACGCGATCATCTCTCGGCACCGGCGGCGTGCCCGCGCCCCGTCCTCGAGGACGCAGGTCGTCACGTACGGGACGGTCCGGACCTCGGCCGGGGCCCGGCCCTGCATCCGGGCACCGCGGTCGACGTGTTCGCG
>ENA-ORCS01001366-ORCS01001366.1-marine-metagenome-genome-assembly--contig:-NODE-1366-length-10773-cov-3.440258_pt1 | contig 10773 bp, 7 predicted proteins | sample MGYA00237781_ERZ508513 | MGnify/ENA primary metagenome ERZ508513 (study PRJEB26184, sample SAMN06268793) | marine metagenome | isolation source: Eden Landing Ponds, San Francisco, CA, USA | place...
CTCGACGTTGACGTAACCACGAGCGGGGCCGCCGCGACGTGCGACGAGGAACAGGCTGTCGGGATCGGTGATCTGCTCGCGGAGCCGTTCGGTCGCGTACCACTCCTCGACGACGGTGTCGAGCAACTGCTCGTCGAGGAGCCCGGCGTATGCCGCGTGGAAGCTCCAGTCGGCGACCCGCTGGATCGCGGGGAGGTCCTGGATCGTCGCTCGTTCGATCGGTGTCGCGACCGTCATCTGGGAGTGGGCCCTCAGGCGTCGTCGAATCGCTTGCGGACGCTCTCGGCGTGGGCTTCGAGCCCCTCGGCCTCCGCGAGCGTGGTGATCGTCGACTCGATGTCGGCCAGTGACTCCTCGGAGAGGCGCTGTACGGTCGTCGAACGCAGGAACGAGTCCACGGAGAGCCCGCCGGTGACGCGTGCGTGGCCGCCCGTCGGTAGCACGTGGTTCGGTCCGCTGGCGTAGTCACCCGCCGCCACGGCGCTGTAGGGGCCGAGAAACGCCGACCCGGCCGAGGGGATGCGGTCGAGTATCGACTCGTCGTCCTCGGCGACGATCGAGAGGTGCTCTGCCGCGTACTCTTCGGCGAACAGCACCGCCTCGCTCATCGACCGCGCGAGGAAGACGCCAGAGGCCGCGTTGTCGAGGGCACCGCGGATCACGTCCGCTCGCTCGCGCGCGCTGGCCTGGCTGTCGACGGCTGCCGCGACGGCCTCCGCGAGCCCCTCGTCGTCGGTCACGGCGACGACGGAGGCGTTCTCGTCGTGTTCGGCCTGGGCGACGAGGTCGGCGGCGACCAGTTCCGGATCGGCGCTCTCGTCGGCGACGACCATGATCTCGGAGGGACCGGCCAGGAAGTCGATCGCTACGTCCCCCCGGACGATCGACTTGGCCGCGGTCACCCACCGGTTGCCCGGCCCGACGACCTTGTCGACGGCGTCGACGGACTCGGTCCCGTAGGCGAGTGCGGCGATCGCCTGCGCGCCGCCGGCCTGGTACACCACGTCCGCACCGGCGACGTGGATGGCCGCAAGCGTCACCGGGTTGATCTCCTCGGCGGGCGGGGTCGCGACGGCGACGTGTTCGACACCGGCGACCTTCGCGGGGATCACACCCATGAGGACGCTGGAGGGGTAGGCGGCCGTTCCGCCGGGCGCGTACACCCCCGCACTCTCTATCGGGGAGAACCGCCGGCCGAGTTCCCGGCCCTCGGCGACCGTCGCCAGCCAGTCGTCGGGGACCTGGCGCTCGTGAAAGGACTGGACGTTCGCCGCCGCGTCCTCGATCGCGGTACGGACCTCGTCGTCCAGCGTATCCACGGCACGCTCGGCCTGGTCAGTCACCTCGATGTTGCCGACACTGACGCCGTCGAACTCCTCGGCGAACTCCCGCAGCGCGACGTCTCCCTCGGTCCGGACGCGGTCGAGGATGTCGCGGACGTCGCCGCGGACGTCGTCAACCCCGGCGTCGCGGTCGAACAGCGACCGGCGCTCGTCCGGCGTCAGCGACTCGACGCTTCGAACGTTCATAGCCAGGGTTCGGCCGAGTCGGGCAAAACAGTTTGCTATCGTGCCAGGTACAACCACGCGGCACCAACGGCGATCATGAACAGACCACCGAAGAAGAAGGCCACCGCGGGGTCGGCGAGCAGGCCGCCGTCGCCCGCTGCCCCGACCAGGTCGCCACCCCCGGTGAGCGTCGGTTCCGGGGTCGGACTCGCCGTCGGTGACGGCGTCGGCGTCGCGATGGACTCCGCGGGAGTCGACGCCGGCGTGTCCATCGGCGTCGGCGAGGCCGACGGTGCGGCCGTCGGCGTGCCGGCAGGGTCCGGTGTCCCCTGGGGTGTCGGCGTGCCGGCAGGGTCCGGAGTGGGTGTCCCGGCCGGTTCCGCAGTGTCCATCGCTGCGTCGGTCGCCGTCTGCGTCTCCTCGCTCGCGATGCTCACCCCTCCGCCGTCGCCACCGCCGTCCATCGACTCCGTGGCGGGTGCGCCCGCGTCACCGCCCGACTGCGCGCCGTGGCCACCGTCGGCACCGCCTGCACCCCCGCTCGCAAGACTCGTCCCGCCCAGCGTCCGGGCGACCCGGCGCACGACGAGACTCGCCAGTGCGAGCAGTCCGACGGCGCCGAGGAGCCGGGTCAGCGCGGTCTGGAGGCGTCCGCCCTCGTCCTGGGCGCCCGCGAACAGCACGACCGCCTCGCTGGCCGGGGCGTACACGGTCATCTCGGTCCCCTTCTCGGAGTAGCCCGATCCTGCGGGCTGGATCAGGTCCGCCTCCTCCAGGTTCTCCAGGTGGTAGTGGACGTTCTGGAGCGAGCTACCGATCTCGTCGCGTATCTCCGGCGGCGTCCGTGGCTCCTCGTAGACGAGCGAGAGGATCTCCCTCGCGGTGTCCGATGACAGCGCCGAAAGGGCCTCGTCGGTCGCATCGTCCTCGAGCGAGAGGACCCGGGGGCCGTCCGGCGACTGTGTCGGCTCCGACTTGAACGGGAGGAGACGACTCATCACTCGATGTACCGCCCCCACAGTAAAGGCACTTCGCAAGCATCAAAAGCGCGTTTGAGCTATCCCCACGCTCGTTTGACCCATCGCCGTCACCGGTAGACACGGGTGGCGACGTGGATCGACGAGAGGACGGCCGCCAGGACAACCTCGCCGACGAGGACGACCAGGAGGGGAAGCGAGGTCGAACTCGCGTCGAGGACGACGGCGTAGACGTACCAGCTCGTGCCGACCGCCGCCGCGAGGAACGCAACGTGGATCAGCGCCCAGACACCAAGCGACTGGACCGCCCGGAGCAGCCGCACCGTCGTCGGGTCTCGGGTGCGACTCTGTGGGCCAAAGCGCTGTCCGACGCGCTGGCTCTCCCAGAAACTCGAGGACACGTAGGTCGACTCGCCCCCACCCCCCGCGTCGCCCGAGCGACCGGTGGTCGACCGGTGAGAACCGGTCGTACCCGCACCGGCCGAGAAGCCGGAACTGGTGGTGTCCTCACCCGTCTGGGACCCAGTGGCCGGTTCGCCAGACGCATCGCCTGATCTGCCGTTCGCCCCACGCGACCTGCCGTTCACTCCACCCGACCCGCCAGCCCGCGTCGACCCCGCTGTCGTCCCCGAACGACGGTCCCGATTCCCGCTCGATGTCGTCCGTGACGAGGCCGTGGCGTCCTCGTCGGCGCTCCGGCGCCTCCCGGTATTCCAGTCGCGGGTCCGTGACCATCCAGCGGTTCCCGAACGATTCGTGTGTCGCCGCTGGTCGCTCGACGACCCCGCCCGCGTCGCCTCATTCGCCGACGAGGCGTTCTCGTCGGTCGAATCGGCGTCCGCGTCGGCGGTCGGCGTCTGTCCAGAGACTGTCGACTCCCAGGCGGAACAGGAGACGTGGTGTCGGACGTACGAGGCGTGGCCGAGTCTGTCGTAGCGTGCCCGTTCGTCGGCGTCCAGAAGCGTCTCCCGGGCCGTCGTCAGCCGTTTGAACTGTGCGTCGGCGTCCGGGTCGTCGTTGACGTCCGGGTGGACCGCCGTGACACGCTCTCGGTAGCCCCGTTCGATCGCATCCGCGTCGGCGCCGGGTCCCACCCCCAGCACGCCGTAGAACGTCGGTGCCATTCGGTAACTGCGGATGTTTTCTGAGTTTCAACTGCAGTATCAAATTTCTTTCGACGGCAGAACAGGATCGGTCATCACAGAGCGGTCCCGAACTGTGCCAGTGGGTCGTCCTGTCGCTTGTCGCGGCGACCGGTCGAGCGCCGCGAGCGACCAACAGAGTCATGTGAGCGGTGTGGGACCGATAGTCCAACCACCATGGACACAGCCGAGTATCCGTCCGTTTCGTTGCACAACGTCGCGGAGACGGTACCAGCCGAGTGGGCCGACGACGGCGACCGACTCTGTCGCGTCCCCGCGACCGTCGGCGAGGGGTTGAACGAGATGGCCCGCGACCGAGTCCGCCACGCGACCGGCGACGAGCTGCGGTTCGTCCCCGAGAGCGACGGCGAGATCGAGGTCACGCTCTCCGCCGCACAGGCGGGACAGGTGCGAATCTTCTGGGGCGCGTTCCAGCCGTGGGCACCGACCGAGATCGGCCCCGAACCCGAGACGCTCACGCTGCGTGTTCCCGACCGAGTGTCCGAACTCACCGTCTCGCACGGGACCGGACGGTTCGACCCGCGAGTCTGTCGGATCTGCTTCGAGCGCACCCCGGCGGTCGCGGTCCACGACGTCGCCGGCGACTGTCGCCCCCCTCGCGAGGACGAACTCCCCGACCACCGCTACCTCGCCTACGGGACCTCGATCACCGAGGGCGCTGCGGCGTCGGCGGCTCACACCGACTACGTCACGCACGTCGCCCGCAACTGTGGGTTCGACGCGCTGAACTTCGGGTCCTCGGGGTCGGCCTACTGCGAGGCGGTGATGGCCGAGTACATCGCCAGTCGCGACGACTGGGACCTCGCGACGCTCGCGCTCTCGGTCAACATGGCAAACACCGGCGGCTTCGCTCCCGAGACGTTCCACGAGCGGGCGGAGACGTTCGTGAACACGGTCGCCGGCGGGCAACCCGACAAACCGGTGGTCTGTATCACACTCTGGCCCTACTTCGACGACTTCACCGAGTCCGGCGACGCCGACCACGCCACCGCCTACCGCGACGCCCTGCGGTCTATCGTCGACGAATCGCCACACGACAACCTCACGCTCGTGGAGGGTCCGGACCTGCTGGAGATCTCGGGACTGGGTTCGGACCTCCTTCACCCCGGGGACCACGGCATGAAGGCTATCGGCGACGGCCTGAGCGAGCGACTCGGCGAACTCGTCTAGTAAATCCGCCCCGCCCGGAAACGGGTCTGCGACGTCCGGAAAAGGGAGAAACACGCCCGGAACGCACTTTCGTCCGGACGAGAGTCGAGTGGCTTCAGTCCTCGACGTGTGTCTCGCCGAAGTAGACCCGGCCGCTTCGCGGCACTTCGCGGCGGTCACCGACGACTTCGAAGGAGTCGGCAGTCTCGATGTCTGCGGCCGAGCGGCCGATCCGGAGTTCGTACTCGTCGGGTTCGACGACCAGATCCATGTCGGTGTCGTGGAAGGCCAGTTGCGCGGTCGCGACGTCGAAGTGGACCGTTGCGGACTCGCCCGGTTCGAGGTGGACGCGCTCGAAGCCGACGAGTTCCTGGACTGGACGGGCCTGGCTCGGCCACGCCTGGTGGGCGTAACACTGGACGACCTCGTGACCGGCCGTCTCGCCCGTGTTCTCGACGGTCACGCTCGCGGTGACGGTCCCTGCTGGATTGACTTCCTCGTCGGAGAGGGAGAGCTCGCCGTACTCGAAGTCGGTGTAGCTCAGCCCGTAGCCGAAGGGGTAGAGCGGGTCGCTGTCGGCGTAGACGTGGCGCTCGTTGCGGCTGTTGGGCTTGCGCCCGTAGTAGACGGGGAGCTGTCCCACGTTCTTCGGGACGGAGAGCGGGAGGCGCCCGCTGGGGCTGTGGTCGCCGAAGACGACGTCGGCGATACCCGCACCGCCTTCCTCGCCGGGGAGCCAGGCGTGCAGGACGGCCGGAACGTGCTCGTCGACCCACTCGATGCTGTGGGGTTTGCCGCTGACCTGGACGACCACCAGCGGCGTGTCGGTCTCGTGGAGTCGCTCGACGAGTTCCTGCTGGACGCCGGGCAGTTCGAGGTCGGTCACGTCCGCACCTTCGCCGCTCGTGGGGACGTCCGGGCGGTCGCTCCGGTCCTCTCCCTCCGCGTCGCTGAGCGCGATGGCCGAACGTGCGCCGACGAATGCCACTGCAACGTCGCTCTCGGCGGCAGCGTCGGCCGCCTCGTCGAACCCGCTGGTGTCGGGACCGGTCGTCGTACACCCCTCGGTGTAGGTGACGCTGTCCTCGCCGAGGCGGTCCTCGAAGGCTTCCAGCGGCGTCACGACGTGACGGTTCGACTCGGCTTCCGGGTAGTGGGCAGCGTAGGCGTAGTCACCGAGCTGTCCCTCGGTGGTGTCCGCCTTCGGACCGACGACGGCGACAGACGCGTCGTCGTCGAGTGGCAGCAGGTCGTCGTCGTTCTTCAGGAGCGTCACGGACTGACGAGCGAGGTCGCGCGAGAACTCCCGGTGTGCGTCGGGACCGAACGCCTCGGTGGCGTCGGCCGGATCCGCGCCGTACTCCTCGAACAGTCCCTTCTCGACTTTCTGACGGAGGACCCGACGCGCGGCCGTCTCGACGGTCTCGCGTGCGATGTCGCCCGACTCGACCGCGTCGACGAGCAGGTCGTAACACTCGATCTGGGGGAGTTCGACGTCGAGTCCGGCATCGAGGGCCTGGATGGCGGCCTCGTACCTGTCCGGAGCGACACCGTGTTCCTCGTGGAGGAAGCGGACGCTGAAGTAGTCCGAGACGACAGTCCCCTCGAAGTCCCACTCGCCACGGAGGATCCCGGTGAGCAGGGATTCGTCGGCCGCGCAGGGGATACCGTCGACGTCGTGGTAGGCGTTCATCACCGACTCGGCGTCGGCCTCGCGGATGGCGGCCTCGAAGGGGAACAGGTGCACCTCGCGGAACTCACGCTCGCCGACCTGCACCGACGAGCGGTTCTTGCCGCCCTCGCCGACGCCGTGGCCCGCGAAGTGTTTGACCGTCGCGGAGATCCCCTCGGTCGGGTCCGACCCCTGAAGGCCACGGACGTACGCGCTCGCCATCTCGGCGACGAGCAGCGGGTCCTCGCCGAAGGCCTCCTCGGTACGGCCCCACCGGGGGTCACGCGCGACGTCGAGCACCGGCGAGAGGGCGTGTCGCGTGCCGATCGAGAGCAACTGGTCGCGGATCCGCGTCGTCATCTCCTCGACGAGCGCGGGGTTCCACGTGCTCGCCAGCCCGATCCCCTGGGGGAAGGTCGTCCCGCCCGGTCCCATGTAGCCGCTCAGACACTCCTCGTGGGGGACCGCCGGGATACCGAGGCGAGTCTCCTCGACGAGCAGTTCCTGGACCTCGTCGGTGATCTCCGCGGCGCGTTCGGGTTCGAGTCCGCCGCCGCCAGCCAGGCGGGTGAGGTGACCGATCCCGTGTTCCAGGAGGTCCGCCGCGGCCTCCCGGTCGAAGTTCCCGTCGTCGTCGAGTAACTGTCCGCCACTGTCCTCCTCGGATTCGATGCCGAGGTACTCGCCGGGGACCGACAGCGTCTGTGCGACCAGTTCCTCGGTGGTCATCCTGTCGACCAGGTCGTCGACTCGCCGCTCGACCGGTAGCGACTCGTCCCGATACGCAGGGGTCTCGTCTCCTGTCATACCGCCCGCGACGGCGGTAATCAAGTAAAGCCTGCCGTTGTCCGTCCTCGCCTGCTGCGAGCGAGACCACAGTGACGCGTCTGGGCGTGAGCGTGTCGCCCGGAGCACTCCCGACGAGGTCACGGGAGGAGGTGTATCGAAACTGAGACGCGCTGTGCTAGCGCGTGAAAACTCACGTCGTTCGGACCCGTTACTCGTTTTCGAGGGCGTCGTAGATCCCGCGATTCTCGTCTCGGCCAGCCCTGGCGACCCGCAACACGAGTTCTCGACGGATATCCGCCATCACGTCGTCGAGAGGGGTGCGGTCGCCTGTCTCCTCTTCCGTCGCCGTGACTGTGTCTTGTCCGTCGGTCCCGTTAATCGTTCGGGTCCGATGATTCGTTGGAGAGCTGGTCGAGTCCGTACTCGACGAGGTCACCGCGCCACTGTTCGACTACTTCGTTCAGACCTACCGCCATCGTCCGCTCTCGGAGGTATTCGAGCCCGTGCTCCGGATCGACAGTCCTCTCGTCGGTCCCGAACTGCTTCGGTATCTCTCTGATCTCCTCGTCGTAGTCGAATTGATAGCCGTTGAGCAGATAGAACACGGTCGCGGCGTTGAGCGCGGTCCGCTTGTTGCCGTCCACGAACGGATGAGTGGCGACGAGGAGCCAAAGCAGGTGAAACGCCTTCTCGTGGATCGTCTCCGGGACTGACCCGAAGTTCCCTGGCTGAGTGGTCCAGCGCGAATTCGATGTCGCCACGGCTCTGAACGCCCGAACTCGTGTCGGGATACTCCGAGACGATGTCCTCGTGGATAGCGAGGACGTCTTCGACCGACGGATACCAGAACGAGTCGGTCATCGTCGGTATCTCACGCCGAAGTGACCTATCGGTTTCCCTCTCCGAGTCGGGACTGGTAGTATCGGAAGGGTGTATCGCCCGGAACACTAACGACCGGCGTCACACCAGGCGGCGTGCCGGGTCGGCCGGGAAACCCTCGTGCCGGGCGGGGGACGCCGACCGGCGTCCCCGGATGCCGAGACGGCGTCAGCCGCCTCGCTGACCCCGTCAGGGGTCGGATATCGCGTGCCCGGGTTCTCCGCGCGGTCATCGCGCCCGTACGGACCTGCTCGGGCGGGGACTGAGGCACGCATCCGTCCTTGCAGTCCCGGGCTAAAACGTTTCGCGGTCGGCAGCCGGTGGGTCGAGGCACACACCGGCTCAGACAGTGTACTCCTCTTCACGGATCTGGACGTACGCGCCGTTGCGGAACTTCCGCTTGTGCCACTTGTAGGACCCGACGCACCTGATCCCGGTGAGACCAGTCCGAAGTGCTTCGCGCCAGCGGTAGCCGCCGAGATGTTGCATGTGGTCGCCGGCGGCGAACGCGGCGTCCCAGTCTCGGGGCCCCCACCCGCGGACGAGTTCGGCGAAAGAGACGTTGCGCAGGACCTCGTCGCCGATAGCGGCCTGCCACTCGGGGTTGTAGCGGTCGAGTCGGTCCTGGCCGGCGAGTCGGCCGGCGATCTCGCCCGTGCGGTAGGCGACGTGGTCGCCACCCTCGTGGAACGCCGAGGTCGCACCCATCGCGCCACCGACGACGGCGATATCGGCACCGACGGGCGACTCGATGGGACGAGTCGAGGAGATGGGGTAAGCTTCGGTCCCGCCGCGTTTCCCCCTGTCTTCGACCAGCGGGAAGTCCTCGATGTCGTAGTCGGGATACTCGCGTTCGAGGAGTCGGCGCAGATATTCCGCGCCCGCTGGCACCTGCTCGTCGTCGGGGCGCAGGAGTTCGTAGGACTCGCGGTCTTCGACCTCGTCCAGGTCGACCCCGATGGGCATCGTCAGGCCGACGCGAGCCACGCCGTCGTCGTTCGGGAAGATCCACGGGTAGGCGGTGTGGCCGGGCATCAGCCCCCACCAGAACTTCAGGTAGCCCGGTTCGAACAGTTCCTCCGGGATGCGACGGTGTTCCTGGTAGGCGATGTGGTTGGCCGTGTTCGGGCCCAGCACGTCCGAGACGGACCGACCCTCGGGCATGAACTGGTCGACGACGTCCTGTGTGATCGTCCGCTGGGGCCCGTCGGCGAGGACGAGCTTGTCCGCCTCGATCCCCTCGCCGTCGGCGAGCGTCAGCCGGTGGGTGTAGCCGTTCGTGTCGGTCTCGACGGACCTGACGCTGGTTCCGATCCGGTACTCGGCACCCCCGGTTTCGGCGCGCTCGCGGAGCCAGTCGTCGAAGCGTGCGCGGTGGAAGGCAAAGCCGAAGTTCTCGTAACTGGACTCGATACCGGTCTTCTCCAGGGTCATCTTTCGGGAGGGGCCGATGAACTCTGCACCGTCGAGTTCGCTCAGTATCACGTCGTCGGGGAACTCGTCGGCGTAATCGTTGACGTAGCTGATAGCATCATTAAGCGTCTCTTCGTCAACGGCTGCACGAGCATCCCAGACGATACTCCCGACCGCTTCGACAGTGTGGTTCGCGTCGGTGATGTAGCTGGTTTTGTGACAGAGCGACACGAGGACAGCGTCGCCGGACTCGGGGATACGGTAGATGCCATCATCATGGCCGTACTCAGCTGTGAGCTTGTACACTCTAGTCCAGTTGTCCGGGATACTCCAGAGGACCTCGCTTACATCCACGGTGGTCCGGGTTGCCGGGACGCGACGCGTCCACTTGTCACCCCGATTATGGCCACGGGATTTGATGACATGCTCGTTTGTTTCGTCGTCACGCGTGACGGTGAGGACACCGTCGGCGCAATAGTACCGAACTGTGCTATCGTCGTGTTCTGGCGAGATTTCTGACGTCATGAATATCACGTGCTGACTGCTGTTCGCACTGCTAGCACGCGACGTCCGATGACGCGCTGGCCCCGCGTCAGCAAGGGACTACGATACCAGGGATTGCGGTATCAGATTGGTTTGCCAGAGAGGTCTATGCATCGTCAGAGTACAGATGCGTGGTAATTCTCGGGCGTCGCTTAACTGCTTGAATGAACCTGCCAGTTATAAACCCTCGTCCCGGATTGGTCCCGACTTCTCGCTCTGCAGGATAAGTGTAGGATGAAGGCCGGGCTGTTTCTGGCTTCCCGCACTACCTTACCGGTCGTCTCGCAACACCCACGGCTTCGCATCCGGGTTGTACTCGCGGATCTTCCCACTGTGGCTGCGCGTTTCAGCGGCAAGCACGCCGATATGCTTGAGCTGCTGGACGAAATTGAACAGCACGTTCGTTCGAATGATGTCCTTCCAGACAGCCTTCTCGTCGTAAATCCGCGACACTTGCCCTGCCTCGATCAGCTCTCGGGCTCGTGTTCGACCTGCCCGCGTACAGAACGTGTTCAGGAAGACGTTCGGGTACTCGTGAACCAACCGACGAACCAAGTCAGGGAAGTGAATTCGCGGCCCCTCTTTTCGCAACGCGTCAAGCAACAACCGGAATTCAGGATGTCGCTCATAACAATTCCGAAGCAGAATAGCGAGCGGCTGGTGTTCCGCGACGACCGTTG
>ENA-ORCS01001372-ORCS01001372.1-marine-metagenome-genome-assembly--contig:-NODE-1372-length-10716-cov-3.728828_pt1 | contig 10716 bp, 8 predicted proteins | sample MGYA00237781_ERZ508513 | MGnify/ENA primary metagenome ERZ508513 (study PRJEB26184, sample SAMN06268793) | marine metagenome | isolation source: Eden Landing Ponds, San Francisco, CA, USA | place...
TGGGCCAGGAGTTCGGCGGTTACCGCACGCAGGTCAAGAAAGGCATCGAGCGTGTCGAGAACGCCCGGCCCCACCTGCAGGAACTCGCACTCGGCGGGACTGCGGTCGGGACGGGTCTGAACACCCACCCCGAGTTCCCCGAGCGCGCCGCCGAGTACATCAGCGAGGAGACGGGCATCGACTTCCGCGAGGCTGACGACCACTTCGAGGCCCAGGCCGCCCACGACGCCGTGAACGAGGCCCACGGCGCCCTCCGGACTGTGGCGGGGTCGCTCAACAAGATCGCCAACGACCTCCGACTGCTCGCCTCGGGTCCCCGCAACGGCCTGGGCGAGATCGACCAGCCGGAAAACCAGCCCGGGTCGTCGATCATGCCCGGGAAGGTCAACCCCGTCGTGGCCGAAGCGGTCAATCAGGTCCACAAGCAGGTCGTCGGCAACGACGCCGCCGTCTCGGCCGGTGCGGCCGAGGGCCAGATCGACCTGAATCTCTACAAGCCGATCCTCGCACACAACTTCCTGCAGTCTGCCGAACTCATCGCGAACGGGAGCGAGACGTTCGCCGAGAAGTTCGTCGCGAAACTCGAAGCCGACCGCGAACACTGCGAAGAGCGCGTCCAGCAGTCGATGGCGCTGGCCACCGCTCTCAACCCCGCCATCGGCTACGACAAGGCCAGCAAAGTCGCCAAGCGAGCCATGGCCGAGGACAAGACGATCCGCGAAGTGGTACTCGAAGAGGGGTATCTCGACGAGGACGAGGTCGACGACGTCCTGGACCCGGCGAAGATGACCGAGCGCGGGATCCTGGGCGACGAATAGGGAGGCCTCGGAGCGCGAACGGCGACTACCGAGGACGATACGAGCGAGTAGGCCGAAGAGAGTCCCGGAACCGGTCGATAGTTAATATTTCAGCGTTTTCAGTTTCCGCCAGGATTCGCCCTCGTTGGTATACAGGTTGCGACACTGGCGACAGTACTTGCACTCGATACCATCGCCTTCGTAGTTGATCACGGCACCGAAGCATTTCCCACCACACTCTGGACACGACGAGTACCGCTGTAACACTGCAGGTCCGAACAGTATCTCGCCGTACTGTTCGGCGACAGTGTCAAATGAAGATAATATATCCGCTACGTATCGCACGTCTGAGTCCGGACGGAGGTCTGGGCCGAACCACGGTGGGGGAGAGACATCTACCCGTTCCGCTTCGGAGTCAGCGGAGGCGGCCGAATCGGAGGAGTCGTCGGGGCCGGGGGTAGTACCAGAATCGAGATCCAGATACTGGCCCAACACGCTCTCGACGCCGACTTCGGTGGCAATCTCGTACACATCGTCGCCGTCGAGTAGTTTTACGTTGAGGTCCTCAGCCGTGTCCTGGGCCTTCGAAGTGAACTCGGCGGTCGTGAGGACGATGACGCCATCCACGCTCGCGTCGCCGTGTCGCAGGCTGCTGTACTGCTGGACGTCGGGGGAACCGATCCGGTTGCCCGGCGCGTATTGCTTGACCTGAAGAACGTACGTCTGAGCGAATGGTTCGTATTTCTCCGCGACGATGTCGACACCGCCGTCGTTCGAGCCCGGCGTGACGGACGTCTGCCATCCCCAGTGTTCCAGCAGATCCGCGACCAGTTCTTCGAACTCGTACTCGTTGACCTGCCGGAGTAGTGTGAGGACGCCGTCCTTGCTCAAGTCCATCTCCGAGTGCCAATGGTAGTCGACTTCACCCATAAACGTGTCCCACGCGGGGGTCCGTCCGGAGGCCGACGGGGCCGCGACGGACGACTGGTCGGGGAGGGGGGTGCCGCCGGGTCACGGTCGGTTCCGAGTGCGGGAGACTCGACCGTCTCTGCTGACGTGCCGGACCGATTCGAACAGCACCGACCTGACTCCCGTCGGGACCGATGCCCGCCTGTGATTCAAGTCGCTCCCGGACGAAGCAACAGGCGTTATCACATGGAGGACGACGACCCGCTCCAGGCGCAGTACGCGACCAGCCAGAAACTCATGGACCTGGTCCGGTACACTGCGGAGACGCTGAGCCTCGATTTCACACGATGGGACGAACCGTACGTGACCGGGCCGGGGCTGTACGTGCTCATCGTCGCCGACATCGACTTCGGCGAGTACACCGACCCGCTGGGGGCGAACTCGTGGCCGGTCGGGCGGTGCCGGGTCGTCGGCGAGCAACCCGAAGCGTTCCTCGACGCCGCCCGGGACGTGGCGTTGAGTCAGGACGGTGCGGTGGTCATCGCCGCCGACGGTACGATCCAGGAACAGATGGTCCGCGTTCGGAACCTGGATCGGGCGGCGACCGACCACGGCGGTGGGATCGTCGCCGCCGAGTGGATGGGGACCAAACACCTCAGCGCACTGGAGGCGTCGACCCGGGACCAGGTCCTCTGGGCGGTCACGCTGAGCGAGGAAGACGGCCGGGTCACCACGTTTCTCGACGGCGAGTACCGCGATTACGAACGTGACGACCTCGGCGGCCGGTGGCGCCCGGACTGACCGCTCGCGTGAGGACAGTCCCGCCGTCGTCCCGTCATAGTATTTGTTGTAGAGTATGCCCGGCTAGCGCCGATCCCGGGGTCGGCGCGTCCCGGCAAATCGCTACAGCAACCACTATCAGTCGTCACCCGCTGTGGGACCGCTCTCAGCCTTCCGGGCGACGGCCTGCCACGTGCCGCTGGCAAAGCGGACGGTGTTGACGCCGGCCTGGATGTAAAAGTCCAGGACGACCGCGAGGAAGACGGCGAGGACGCCGAGTCCCATGCCCGGCGCCACGGAGACGGCGCCGATCGAGACGGCAAAGCCCACGGGGAGTGCGAGCGCCGTGATGGCGAGTCGGACGACGAGCCCCAGGATCTTCCCGTAGAGCGGCCAGGACGTGTCACCGGCGCCGCGCAGCGCGCCCCGCATCGTGCGGGCGATACTGAAGCCGGCGACCGAGAGGGCGAACACCCAGATGAACTGGACGGTCAGCCCGGCGTCGCTGGTGTTGAACACGGCCGCGATGGGACGGGCAAACGCCGCCATGACCGCGGCGATGAGCAACTGGGTGACCAGCGCGATGCGGAGGGTGTCCCAGCCGTATCGGGTCGCCTCGTCGTCGTCTCCTGCACCGAGGGACTGGCCGACCAGGGTGCTGGAGGCCGTCGAGTAGCCCCACGAGGGCATCATCGCGAGCATGATGACCCGGCGACCGATAGCGAAGGCGGCGACCACGGGCGTCCCGAGCACGCCGAGGACGAACAGGAACGGGAACCGGCCGAACGTGCCGACGAGGCGGGTGCCGGCCAGCGGCGCGCCGACGCGGACGATCTCTTTCGCGAGACCGAAATCGAACTGCGGGCCGTCCGGGTGCAACTGCACGTCGCGCCGTCCCGAGAGCAAGATTCCGAAGAAGATGATACCCCCCAGGGCGCTGGCGATGGTGGTGCCCCACGCGGCGCCGGCGATGCCCAGTCGCGGGAAAGGCCCGAGTCCGAAGATGAGCAAGGCGTTGAGTCCGATGTTCGTCGGGACGCTGATCAGGTTGACGTACATCGGGGTGCGGGTGTCGCCACTGCCCTGGAGCGCCCGTGCGGCCACCAGCGACCAGAACCGGAAGATCAGGGCGTAGGTGACGATCCGCAGGTACGTCGCGCCCTGCTCGACGACCGCCGGGTCGTCGGTCAGGATGTCGATGAGTGGGGCCGAGTAGAACTGTGCCACCAGTATCATCGGGACCGATATCAGGACGGAGAGCCATAGCGACTGTTTGATCGCGAGATCCGCCCGGGCGTGATTCTCGGCGCCCTTGAACCGCGAGACCACACTGATGGTCCCGCTGGAGAGCGCCAGCGCGAGTCCAAACCCGACAAAGAAGTACTGGAAGGCAAACTCCAGGCCCGCGACCGCCGCCGCCGGCAGTGCGAGACTCACCATGAAGAAGTCGGCCGTCCGGAGGATCGTCCGGACGGTGCCGGTGACCATCACCGGGAGTGCGAGGTCGAATGCCTCCTCGCCACGCTCGCGGTCCACGAGTCCGAGTCGACCCAGCGTTTCCGGGAAGAGGAAGACGACGTCGCGCGCTCGCTCGCGGATGCCCGCGGTCGAACCCGACATCGTCAGCCCCTCACGCTCGCGTCACGACCGTCGTTCCGTCCCCGACACATACGTGACTGACTGATTTGTCAGTCAGCTGTATAACTGTTGTCCTTGCGGGTGCAGTTTTGTTCCTGACCCGACATCGGGCCCGGGTCACGATTCCGCTCTCGACGCGACACTGGGGCCGAGTCGCGGTTCGCGCTACGGTCGGTGAAGTCGGGGGGGACTGTCACCGGGCCCGTCGCTGGGCGGTGTCGACCCAGTCGGGTCGCTCGACGGTGGCGTTCCCGACGCGGCGGTAGCCGAATTCGTATCGGACCCGGACGCGTCGGGGGGCTCGCTCCCGTTCGACGGTGTAGCTGACGTTCAGGTTCCTGACGAGTCCGTCCGCACGGACGACGGCCCGAACCCGATAGTCGGAGACAGTGCCCTCCCGGGGGAGTCGCGAGCGGGTACCGACGACCTCGTAGTGTCGTTGCTGCCCGACGTCGAGTCGGGAGACCCGCGCCGACTCGGGCGAGAGGTGCAGTCGGACCGGTTCGGTCGCGAACCCGACGAAGCCCCTGTCGACGGCAGGGGTGTCCAGGCGACGGTAGACCACCTCGTTCTCGACGATAGACTGCCAGGTCTCGTAGAGGACGCGACCGTCGGCGTACTGCTGGTAGTCCTCGCGGAACTGCAGGTCCTGTCCCATTCGACGGCTCTGGACGTCCGTCCAGCGATAGTACGTTCGAGGGTCGACAAAGCGGACCCGTTGCTCGGTCACGGAGGTGGCCGTCACGTTGCCCCGCACTCTGGTCACGTTTCTCCGTTCCCGCCAGACCCAGCTCGTCTCCCTGGCGGCCGCGACGTGGGCGTCGACGAGGGCGTCGGTGTCCGCGATACCGGTCGTCGAGAGTCCGGGCGCGACGTCCGGAACCGGGTCCTCCGGCGTCGGCGTCGCGGTCGGTACCGGTGCCGGCGTCAGCGTCGCCCGGTCGACGCTCGTTCCGCCGCCAGCGAGGCTACATCCGGCGAGAAACACGAATACAGCGACCACGACGACTCGCCGGATCATACCTGCTACTGGGGACCGAATGGGAAAAAACCGCTCGTCGGATCGGTGTCTCGTCGGATCGGTGTCTCGTTGGATCGGTGTCGATCATGTCGAGATAACGACGACTCCGGGTCCGCACGTCCCGGTCGGTCGCTCTTCCGGTCGCTGGCAGGCCGGACGACCACTGGCGGGTCGCGAACCCCGGCAATCCGGCGGGGGAACGAACAGGCGTTTCCGGCCGGCGTCCCCACGGTGGACGATGACTGGCAGTGACGAGGTGGCGTCGACCGGTTCGACGGGGCCGGCGGGGCCGGCGATGCTGGGCGAACGGGCGCCACGGCGGGCGTACGCGCTCGTCGTCGCGGGTGCCTGCTCCTACACCGCGCTCACGTTCGTCTGGTTTTCGCTACCGGCCTACCTCACGACGATGATCGCGGATCTGGACCTTTCGGGGACCGAGGCAGGCCTCCTGGCGGGGGCGGTCCCGGCGACGTACATTCCGCTGGCGCTGTTTTCGGGGCTCGCGGTCGACCGTGTGGGTCCACGGCGCGGCCTCGCCGTCGGCCTCCTGCTGTTCGGGAGCGCACAGGTCGGTCGGAGTGTCGCCGGCGCCTTCCCGTCGATGCTGGCGCTGACACTGCTGCTCGGGACCGGCGCGACGCTGATCACCTTCGGATTACCCAAACTCGTCTCGGTGTTGTTCCCGCCGGCCCGGACGGGACTGCCGTCGTCGGTGTACCTGGTCGGGTCGTCGTCCGGCACGGCCGCTGCCTTCGCGCTCGGCCGCCCCGTCTTCGGGCCGGCGCTCGGCGGGTGGCGCCCCCTGTTTCTGTGGAGTGGGGTCGCTGCCCTCGCCTACGCGGGCGTCTGGCTCGCCGTCTCGTGGGCGCTCGGACTCCGGGCAACCGGCTCCCGACCGAACGCGCACGACGGGTCGGGCGACAGCGAGGATGGGTCGGCGATGCCGTCGGTCCGTGCGGACCTGGTCGCGGTCCTCACCCACCGCGAGTTGCGACTCGTCGTCGCCGTGGGGGTCGCGTACCTGCTGATCGTCCACGGGATGCAGGGGTGGCTCCCGACCGTGCTGGAATCACGGGGGCTGGACCCCGACCGTGCGGGCCAGACCACGACGCTGCTCGTGGGTGCGAACGTCGTCGGCGTCCTGACGGTGCCGGGACTCGCCGACCGCTTCGACGCCCGCCGGATCGCGGTGATCGCCAGCGGCGCCATCGCCGCGACTGGCGTCGCCGGCGTCATCGTCGGGTCGGCAGGGCCACTGGCGGCGCTCGGTATCGTCGCCGCGGGCTACGGCGTCGGTGGCCTCTCGCCGCTGGTCCGGGCGATCCCGCCCGACCTCGACGGTCTGGGCTCCCGACTCACCGGAACGGCGGTCGGACTGGTCTTCGCCGTCGGCGAGGTCGGCGGCTTTCTCGGCCCGGTCGCTATCGGGTCGCTCTACGACCTCACCGGCACGTACGCGACCGGACTGGCAGTGCTCGCGGCCGGCGGCGTCGTCGCGGTGCTGGCCGGTGGAGCGATGCGAGAGGTGTGACAGGGCGGCGTGTGACCGGCCAGCGCGTCGGGTCGCCGGTCGAACCGCACCCTTTTTTGCCCGACCGGCGCGCACCATGACCCAATGAGCGCTGCAGACTTCGACTACGAGTCCCTCGGGCTGGTGGCTGGCCTGGAGATCCACCAGCAACTCGATACGGACACGAAACTGTTCTGTGGGTGTCCGACCGAGCTCCGCGAACCCGAAGCCGCCGCCCGGACGTTCACGCGATACCTCCATCCCACGAAGAGTGAACTCGGCGAGATCGACGAGGCCGCCCTCGAAGAGACCGTCGTCGACCGCGAGTTCGAGTACCTCGGCTACGACACCACCTGTCTCGTCGAGGAAGACGACGAACCACCCAGCCGCATCGACGACGAGGCGCTGGCGACGACCCTGGAGATCGCGCAGTTGCTCGACGCCGCGGTCGCCGACCAGGTCCACGTCATGCGCAAGATCGTCGTCGACGGTTCGAACACGACGGGCTTCCAGCGGACGATGCGTGTCGCCGGTGACGGCGCGATCGAAACTCCACAGGGCGCGGTCCGCATCGAGGACCTCATGCTCGAAGAGGAGTCCGCCCAGCGCGTCGAAGAGACGGACGCGGGCGTCCGGTACTCGCTGGACAGGCTGGGTATCCCGCTCGTCGAGATCGGCACGAAACCCGACATCAGCTCCCCGCAACAGGCCTACGACGCCGCCGAGCGCATCGGCATGTTGCTCCGCTCGACCGGCAAAGTGAAACGCGGTCTCGGTACCATCCGCCAGGACGTCAACGTCTCCATCGCCGACGGCGCCCGCGTCGAGATCAAGGGCGTCCAGAGTCTCGACGACATCGACGACATCGTCCGCAACGAGGTCCGCCGACAGGTCGAGTTACTGGAGATCGCCGAGGAACTCGACGCACGCGACGCGACTGTCGGCGACCCCGTCGACGTCACGGGGATCTTTCAGGAGACCGATAGCGGCGTGATCCGGGGGGCCGTCGACGGCGGCGGGTCGGTCCGTGCCGTTCGACTCGCGGGGTTCGACGGGCTGGTCGGCCGGGAAATCCAGCCCGACCGTCGCCTCGGAACCGAACTGTCCGACCACGCCAAGCGCCACGGCGCGGGGGGGATCTTCCACACCGACGAACTCCCCGCCTACGGCGTCACCGACGCCGAAGTCGACGCGCTCCGGGACGCCGTCGACGCCGGTCCCGAGGACGCGGTCGCACTCGTCGCCGACGACGACGAGACCGCCGAGCTGGCTATCGAGGCGGTCGTCGAGCGCGCCGAGACGGCGCGTGCCGGTGTCCCCGAGGAGACCCGCGACGCAAACGAGGACGGCACGACCCGCTACCTGCGGCCTCTGCCCGGCGCGGCGCGGATGTACCCGGAGACGGACGTCCCGCCGGTCGAACCCGACCCCGACGAGGTGCCCGAGCCCGAACTCCTGACCGAGAAAGTCGACCGTTACGAGGCCGACTACGGTCTGGACGCCGGTCTCGCGGAGCAGGTCGCCTACGACGAGCGGATGCCGCTGTTCGAACGCGTCGTCGATGCGGGTGTGGACCCGACGCTGGCCGCGGGAACGCTCACGTCGACGCTGACCGAACTCCGGCGGGACGACGTGGCCGTCGAACACCTGACCGACGACCACCTCGCCGACGCGCTGGCGATAGTCGACGACGGTGAGGTCCCACAGGAGGGGCTCGACGAGCTCCTGCGGGCGCTCGCGGCGGACCCCTCACTCACTGCGGCCGACGCAGTCGAACAGGAAGGGCTGGGCGGCGTCGGCGAGGACGAGGTGCGCGAGGCGGTCGCCGAGGTCGTCGAGCGCAACGCAGCCCAGGTCGAAAGCGAGGGGATGGGTGCGTTCTCCGCGCTGATGGGCGAGTGCATGGGTGCACTCCGGGGGAAAGCCGACGGCGACGTCGTGAGCGAGGTCCTGCGCGAGGAGATCCAGGAGCGGAGCTGATCCCATGCACGGACGCCGGGCACTCGCTGTGAGCGTGTTCGTGGCGACGGGGTTGCTGTTCGTCGCGACCGCCGGACTGGCGTCGCTCCCGCCGCGGCCGCTCCGGAGCGCCCTGACGGTCCTGCACACGCTCACGTTCAGAGTGGCGGCCGACTGGCTGGCCGTCGTCGCGTTGCTCGCGGTCGGCGGGCGCTACGCGAGCACCACCACGACGGTCGAGCGCCGGACAGTCGGTCGACTGGCTGCCGGCGTCTTCCTCGGTGGCGTCGCCATCGAGGCGTCGCCGCTCGTCAAGCTCGTCGTCGCGCCGGCCGCACTCGGCATCGAACCGTTCGTCGAGGGACTCGTCGTCGCCGTCCAGCGCGCGCTCTATCCGACGGGGCTGTTCCTCGCGACGGTCGTCGGCGCCGCGACCGCACGTGCCCGGTTCGGCGGTCGTCCCGGACGGGGGGACGGCGGGCCCGGACTCGGTGCTCTCGGCGGAGGGAGGTTGCCGCTCGCACCGACCGGAGAGTGGGACCCGAACGCGGCCCTCCTCGTCGTCGGCCGGGCGATAGCGGTCTTCATGGCTGTCGTGGCCGCGTCCTTCGCCGTCGCGGCGAGCGCCCGCACCGCGCTCGGCGAACCCTACGTCTGGCTCGCACTGGTCGACGCGGGGCTGGGTGCGCTCGGCGCGGGTGCCGGGTACGCTCTCCTCGCGATGGCGTTTCTCGCCCTCGTCGTCGGGGGTGTCAGACTGCGCACCCTGGTCGGCGTGACGGCGCTCCTGTGGGTCGGCCTCGTCCTCATGGGCATCGCCGTCGCGCTCCTGAGTGCGGGATTCGGCGTGGTACTCGTCAGCGCGACGAAGACGCCGATGGTCGCCGTCGAGGCGGCACGACTCGGTCGGTGGCCCGCTCCCGACTCCTGGACCGTCCTCCTGCGGGTCGGCACGTTCCTCGCCGGCGCTGTCGGACTCCTGGCCGTCCAGCGGACCAGAGCCCGCCACAAGCCGCCGAGGGAACCCCCCAGCAGAGCCAGGAGCGGGAGTGCCGCCAGGGCTCAGGCTGGTTCGGGAACCGCGGGCGGGAGAGGCAACGCCGGCGGCACGCACGATTCGCGTGAGCGATGAAATCCGGCGCCCACGCCGTCGTCTCGCTGGTCGTCGCCGGACTCGCGCTCGCGCTGACGGACCCACCCTTCTCGGCGCCGGTCGTCGTCGCCGTGACCCTGGTCGCGGGCGTGTTGATCGACCTCGACCACTTCGTCCTGGCCGCGGGCCGAACTGGCGGCGTGGCTGCGGTGCGCCGGTGTCTCCGCGACCCGCGGATCGTCGTCTTCGCCCAGAGCGAGATCTTCGAAGACGGCGAGGTCGGGATGCTCGAACGCCTGTTGAGTCACGTCGTCATCGGCGGCGTCGCCGTCCCGCTGTGCTGGCTCTCCTCGCCGTACCTGGCCGGGCTGGTCGGCGTCACGATATACGCCCACGTCCTCGCGGACCTCGTCGCGGACACCCGCAACGCGGTCGTCCTCGACGCCGACGACCCCCGCCTGCAGTGATAGTGATTATGAGGCGACCACGGACAGTCCCCGGTCGTCATTCGCTGTCTGCATCCCGTCCGTCGGCGTGCTCCGGGTCGTGGCCCTGTTCGTCCGGTCGCTGCGCTGCCCGCCGGAAGATGCCCTGGAGCGTCGTCGCCTCGCGGCCGGTCGGGTGGGCGCGACCGACGAACCGACGCCAGAGTCGGCGAGCTTTCGCGCGTTTCTCCGGCGGGTGGTCGACCGCGGCCAGGAGCTCGTCGAACCCCTCGTGGAGTCCCTCGACGACGCGTTCGTCCGCGCGCTGGTGCCGGGTTTCGGGGTGCTGTGTCTCCTCGACGGCCAGTTCCCGACACTCGTAGAGCACGACGGTCGCTGCCTGCCCGAGGTTGAGCACCGGGTAGTCGGCCGCGGCCGGGATCGAACACACCTCGTCGAGGCGCGCGAGTTCGTCGTTGGTCAGGCCGACGCGTTCGCGCCCGAAGACCAGACAGGTATCGGCGGCCACCTCGCGGAGCGACGCGGCCAGTTCGGCGGGCGTCGTGAACGGGGAGCGGACGTGG
>ENA-ORCS01001374-ORCS01001374.1-marine-metagenome-genome-assembly--contig:-NODE-1374-length-10692-cov-3.496373_pt1 | contig 10692 bp, 9 predicted proteins | sample MGYA00237781_ERZ508513 | MGnify/ENA primary metagenome ERZ508513 (study PRJEB26184, sample SAMN06268793) | marine metagenome | isolation source: Eden Landing Ponds, San Francisco, CA, USA | place...
ATATCCCAACTGCGGTCGGGAATCCCCGTCCTCAGCGAGCGCCCGAATGGGCGCGAGCAGGGCGGGGAGGATGTCAACCATACTGCGGAGCTAGAGTTTCCCGAAACGGTCCTCGATCGGCTGCCCGAACTCGCTGTGCAGGCATACGTCGATGGCGAGTTACAGACGGCAATCGCCACGCTCCGGGCGTTTCTGAACGCCGAAGAGTGATCGAGGGAGCCGCAATCTCCCGAAGATAGCCAATGGACTACGACCCTTCGAAAAAGGCGGTCAGCAGCTTCTTTTCGGCGGCTCGGAGATGCTGGTAGAATGTCGAGGGGACGACGTCCATCGAGGCGGCAAGCTGGTCGCCGTCGCTGCGGCGCGGCCACTCGAAGAAGCCGCTGACGTATGCCTTCTGCAGCGCCGTGAGTTGTCTATCGGTCAGTTCGTCTTCGACGGCCGCTCGGAAACCCTGCCGAGTCTGTGTCGGCTGATCCGACTCGTGATACGCGACCAGTTCGACGGCGCCGTAGCTGTCCTCGAGTTCGTCGACGATCGCCCGACCGTTCTGCTCGGTCGCGACGCTGAACCGTAGCTCCAGAGCGTTGGCATCGAACTCGACGGTCGCGAGTTGCGCACCGTACTCAGAGAGCGTGCTGACGAACTGCGGTCGGTCGACCGCAACCTCAACTATCGGGGCGTCGTCGCTGGCGAGGAGGGTGACTTCGCTGACCCCAGGAATGCCTTCAGCGGCAGTGACGATAGCATCGGCGTCACCGTCGGCCTCGAAGAGCAACAGCAGGTCACCGTCGTGACGGACGAGCGTGTTCGCATGCACTGCGTCGTCACCGAGCTCGGCTGCAAGGGTCGACAGCGGCGTGTTATCGTGGATCTCGACGCCGATTTCGATCACCGCGTCGGTCGTCACTGTCTGTTTGCTCAGAAGATCGTTGATCGCCGCGCCGATCGAGCGCCCGAGCGCCCGCAAGACAGTCGTCTCCTCTTCGTCAAAGGACTGAGTGTGGCTGTAGACGGCCAACACGCCATAGGTCGTCCGCCGGTAGGTCAGCGGGATAACGACGCCGTTCTCATCGTCGTGACAGCCAGCAGGTGCGGCCACCGAACCGTCGAGGTGGGTAAGCGACTGTTCGTCGATCGCAGTCGCGAGCGGTTCGGCACCGGGACTCGCGAGATCCACTGCCGTGTCGTCGCTACCGGCCTGTATACGCACGAGTCGTGCCCCGGGGTCGTAGTCACCGATCCAGGCCCGGCTGATCGACTCGTCGCTGCCGATCCGGTCGACGGCCTGCTCGTAGACATCATCGGTCGAGTCGGCCGCGACGACGATCTCCGTCACGTCGCCGATCAGTCCGTTAATGCGGTCCAGCAGCCGCTGGAGACGTTCGCGCTCGCGTTCGATCTGGAACTCGGCTTCCTTGCGCTCGGTGATGTCCTGCTGGAAGGCGACGTAGTTGGTCACCTCGCCGCTCGAGTCGCGGATCGGCGTGATCTTCAGCTGGTTCCAGAACAGCGTGCCGTCCTTGTGGTAGTTGCGCAGTTCGACCGAGACCGGTTCCGCAGCATCGAGGGCGTCTCTGACCTCACGAGTCTTCTCGATCTCGGTGTCCGGGCCCTGCAGGAACCGGCAGTTGACCCCGATCGTCTCCGCTTTGGTGAAGCCGGTGATGCGCTCGAAGGAGTCGTTGACGTAGATGAGCGGTTCGTCCGGCAGCGTCGCGTCGGCGATCGCCATCCCGACCGGCGCCTCGTCCATCGCGCGCTCTTTGAGGCGCTGTTCCTCCTCCGCGCTCCGGTCGCTAATCGGCATCCGAACCCGGGATTGGGCCTCCGAGCGGACCATCACGTGCTGTTCGACCTGTTCGGCGACGGCCTCGAGGACGTCTTCCTCACTCGTCGGGACGTACGCAGTCACGTTCGCCTCAACAGCCTGACGGGCCACGCTGCCGTCCTCGACGGCCGGCACGAGAACGACCGGAAACGAGGGGCGGTCCTGTCGCACCGCCCGCAGGAAGGCGAGCCCATCGAAGCCAGCAGGATGATAGTCGACGACCGCGCCGTCGACCTCGTTGTCGAGGACGCGATCCAGTGCCGCCGCGAAGTCGGTCTCGACGACGACGGACCCCTGAATCGCCCCGTCTAGGCCCTCAACGTCGGCCGGGCCGGACTGTGGGGCGTCGCTCACGCGCAAGAGTCGCCGCGTCTCCGCCACCGCGTTCATACCCTCGCGTAGTGGTGGTGGGTCATTAAAAGCGACCCTTGACAACGCGAGGCAATCGCGCGGCCAGCCCGCTCCGCGTTCGGTCCTCGACGACCGCTTCAGCGACGTGTTGGCCGCTGATCAGCGTCATCGGGACGCCGATCCCCGGATTGGTATAACTGCCAACATAATAGAGGTCATCGAGGTTAGCGGCCCGATGTGCCGGCCGGAGCGGACCAGTCTGGCGCATCGTGTGGGCCAGCCCCAGTGCCGTCCCCTTGGGGTAGTTGTACTGGGACTTGTACTCGGAGACACACACGGAGCGCTCGAAGACGATCCGATCGCGCAGGTCGACGCCGACGTTCTCGGCCAGTTCTTCGAGGAGCTGCTCACGGTAGCGGTCGCGAGTCGCTTCGTCGTCGTCAAGCCCCGGCGCGATCGGGACGAGGACGACGACCGCGTGATGGCCCTCGGGCGCGACAGTGTCGTCGGTTTTGGAGGGCACAGAGAGGTAATAGGCAGGGTCCTCAGGCCAGGCCGGCTTCTCGAAGATCGATTCGAAGTGGGGGTCCCAATCGTCGGGGAACACCAGCGAGTGATGGGCGAGCGGTCCCACGTCGCCCTCGACCCCGAAGTAGTACATGATCGCTGAAGGAGCGTAGGTTTTGTCGTCCCAGTAGTCGGGCTCGTGGTCGCGTTTGGCCGGCGAGAGCAGTTCTCGCTCGACGTAGGCCGGATTGGCATTGGCGACGGCCACATCGGTCCGATGGCGGCCCGCAGTCGTCTGCAGGGCGACACCGGTGGTCGTGTCCTGGATGTCGGTCACCTTGTGGCCGGTCTGGTACTTGACACCTAATTCCTCGCCGAGTGCCGCCATCGCCTCGACGACGCTGTACATCCCGCCCTCGGGATAGTAGACGCCGAGGTTGTAATCGACGTGGGCCATGAGGTTGTAGAGCCCGGGCGTGTTGTGCGGTGAGCCACCCAGGAAGACAAGCGTGTACTGGAGCAACTGCTGGAGTTTCGGCTCCTCGAAGTACGACTCGACGTGCTCCTGCATCGACCCCAGCAGCGAGAGCCCACGTCCAGCGCGGGCGACGTCGCGATCGATCATATCCCGAAACCGAGAGCGGTCCTCGTAGACGAAATGTTCCATCCCGACATCGTAGGAGTACTCAGCGGTATCGAGATACTCCTCGAAGGTTTCGCCGCCGCCGTCCTCGTAGGCCGCGAAGATGTCCCGACACTGATCGAGATCGGGTGTCGTGGTTACCCAGTCACAGTCGGCGTCGATCTCGTCGCTGTAGGGCGAGCCCTTTTCAGGTTGGGGCTCGCTGTCGGCGTAGAACACCCGGTAATGGGGGTCGAGTCGCTCCAGGTCGTAGTACTCCTCAGGCGTGCGGTCGAAATGGCCGAAAAACCGCTCGAAGACGTCTGGCATAAGATACCAGGACGGGCCGGTATCAAACCGGAACCCGTCTTCTTCGATGAGATTCGCCGCGCCGCCGAGCCGTTCGTTTTGCTCAAGGACGGTCACGTCGGCACCGGCGTCAGCCAGATACGCGGCCGACGCGAGCCCGCCGAAACCGCCGCCGATCACTGTCACGTCGTCGCCGTCAAGTGGGGTATCGTCGAACATAGTCAAGGTACGTACCAGATCCCGCGGTTACGATCGTACCACGATCCGATGACAACGTGTGGGAGTGCGATAATACTGATGAAAATGCTCCAGAACGCGACAAGCCCGATCGCGAGACTCGCACCACCAAGCGGCTGGGGCGAGAGCGTCCACAAAAGCGCCGCCAGGCCGAACGTGGCAATTGAGCCAGCGATCAACACGCCCCAAGCGCCGAGTGCGACCAGTCGGGTGTCATCGCTGTCCAGGACCGCAAGCAGCCCCTCACCAGTGGACTCCGCAGGGGCGTCGCCATCGACAGCTGTCGTCCGAGCGACCTGCCGGGTGGAGTACCACAGCGGGAAGTACAGCCCGACCGCGATGACGACGGGAACGACTGCGAAGTACGCGACCAACAGCAGCGTCTCGATGGCATCCGCGAGATAGGCCCCAGAACCGGTCGAGCGGACGTAGCCAAGACCGAGATGGACAACGAGAAGTCCACCGTAGCCGGCCCCAATCAGCCATCGCGTGAGGTCGAAATAGGGGCTGACTGCCGCGAGTCCACCGGGCTCGAAGATATCGACCATAATGGCGCTAAACGTGTGGAACGTCTCGGGAAAGAAGAAAATCGGGACGGCCATCACGGCCCCACCGCGGACTAGCGCCGCCAGCGCCCGCTGGAATTTCGTTTGCAGGTGATCGGTGCCGTACGTGGCGTCCATAGCGTGCAATCCACCGTGGCCGCCCTTCGCGACGGCGACGCTGATCGCCAGGGCAAGCCCGGCGACCGGCGCGAGAAAGAGCAGGGCTACGAACGCGGCGATACTGCCCAGGTACAGTCCCACGTACCGGAGCTGGAACTCGGTCGTCCGCCGCCGGAGGTTGTTGAAGTGTTCGAACCCGCCGTGGGGAAGGTTCATCGCGACCATCCCGAACAGGTAGACGACTGCCTGTGTCTGCAAGGGCACCTCGACGCCGACCAGCGTCGCCCCGGCGAAGACGACGATCAACGCCAGCAGTGCCCCACGCGACACTCCCAGCGTCGTCCCGCCCGCCACGTCAGGGACGAGCCGTACCGTCGATCGAGAAGCGTGTTCTGACATCATACGTGACTAGTTTCGGTCACGATATTAATGGCGGACCCAATACGTTGGGCGCGTCCGATCCCACAGTCATTTTGCCCCCGGGTCTCGAAAGTCGGTATATGGGCATCCGGCAACTTCGCTGTCCCGAGTGTGGCGCCGACACAACAATGGGGCTCCCTCGGGACTCGACCGTCCAAGGCGTCGCGGCGACCAAACCGCCCGAACCGGACGCAGACCGCCGCAAGGTCCGGCCCATCTCTTGTCCGAACGATCACGAGTTTTACGTCACGTTTACTGTGTGACTTTCGGACTGATACGGTCGGTTGTAACGATTTACCAGCACGATCGCATAGCGGATACGATCGATCTGGAACAGACGTACAACCGACCGTATGACGCGATTGCAGTGGTTTCAAGCGACACGCCTGTGACAATCGAAATATGAGCCAGCGTGGGAAGTACACGATTGAGGGAATAGATCTCTCAGAGGACCGGTATACAGTCGTGCAGTCGCTCGTCCGCAACAAGTACCGCGCGGAAGACGCCCGCGGGAACGTCGTGGTCCGCGGCAAGCAGAAGATGCTCAAGATGAAAGAGGAGTTCCCGTTCGTCGATGGCGGCGGGAACGAGGTCTTCACCGTCAAGGCAGGGAGCATCATCGACGTAGCCGGAGACTACATCCTCACGGACGCACAAACTGGCGAGGACGTCGTCATTCTGGACAACGACTACTCGATTCTCCAGGACACCTGGAAGATTCGCGACGCGCGCGACGAGCGGAAGCTCGCCGAAATCAACTCCCGAGGCGCAGCGATCACGCTCGCGCGAAATATCGTTCCATTTGGCGGCTGGATCCCGCACAAATACGAGATTACCGATGTGGACGGGAATCACGTCGGGAACATCTCGGGGCAGTTCTCGCTGAAGGACACCTACGACATTACAATCGACGACGCCAGCGACGTGCCCAAGGAACCGATCATTGCCGCCGCGATGGTCATCGACGCGATTCAGGGCAACTAGTCGGGACCGGTGAACAGCGTCATAGTGACCGTTGTACGGCTGTTCCGGGTCGACCGCACGACTTGCAGTCCACCGGTACATCGTTACGGATAATCGAGGAGAAAGCCTCGCGCTTCAGCGCGGGGAGGAAGTCAAAACGGTTCTATGAGACTCCGTAGCCCTCGCCCTCGAGCGGGCCGCTGAACACGCCGTAGAGGAACTTGAAGTACCACAACACGATCAGCAGGACGGGGAACCCGAGGACAGTCGTGAGGTTGAGCGCGAGCGGGGAGACGACAGCGTCCTGGACCGTGAGTCCGGTCGGCGGGTAGATTGTCGGGTACAACAGCAGGGCAACGAGGAGACTCAACAGCGTGGGCAACGCCAGGGCGCTGGCCAGCCAGGCGCGGTACTCCCCGCGGCCGGCCAGGATGATGCCGCCCAGTCCGGCGACGACCGAAAGTCCGACGATCACCGCTGCGGGCACCGAGAGGATCGTCCCGGCGTGACCGCCGGCATCAGTTATCACGACAGTCGCCAGCAACACGACGACGCCGCCGAGATACGCAAGCGTCGCGATGATACCGTAGGCGCTAATGTCCTCGGCCAGCGTCGGCGAGGTCTTGGCTGCCAGAAACGCCGCACCGGTGACGACCGAGACGGCGACTAGCCCAACGCCGGTCAGCAGCGCTGGCAGCGACAGCGTCGCCGCGTCGAACACCCAGCGACCGGCGAGCATACCGAACAGCAGCGGTGAGAGCAGGCTCCCGCCGATGAACGAGTAATCGGAGTAGCGCTTCCATTGTTCGTCGTCGCGCTGTTCGCGCAGTTCCGGGCCGAGCCCGCGGAACAGCAACGCGAGGACGAACCCGATCGCGAGGAAGTAATGGTCGGCCAACAATCGGGAGTAGACGTCCGGAAACGCCGCAAGCGTCATCGTCCCGAAGGCGATCAGCCACACCTCGTTGGCGTCCCAGATAGGACCGAACGCCGAAAGGAACGTCTCCCGGTCGTGGTCGTTGTCCCGGGTCGCATACAGCATCCCGATCCCGAAGTCGAACCCATCGAGGACAATGTACATCGTCAGCGCGAACATAACAGCCCCGAACCAGATCTCGGGCAGCGACTCGACGAGATACGAGTCGGCGGGCAGCCACTCAGTCATCGTCGCTCACCCCAGGGAGTGGACCGTACCAGCGGCCCTGCTGTGACTCTTCGACACCCAGGTCACGGAGTTCGTCCTCGATCATCCACCGGAGGATGTACAGTGCTGATAGGACCAACCCCGTGTAGATGACGAGGAAGCCGACAAGCGTCAGGGTCGCTTCCGTTCCTGTCAGGGTCGACGAGACTGCCTCGTCCGTCTTGAGCACGTCCTGTATCACCCATGGCTGGCGGCCGATCTCAGTGACATACCAGCCAGTGAGCAAGGCGGCGTACCCCAGCGGCGACGCCGCGATCATCGCTTTCAGGTACCAATCGCTGTCGGTCACCCGGTCGCGATACATCAGGTAGCCACCCCACAGTGCGAGCCCGATAAACAGGAACCCGAGCCCGACCATCAGCCGGAACGACCAGAACACCATCGCGACCGGCGGGTTCTCCTCGTACTCGTTCAACCCGGTCACTTCGGCATCGAAATCACCCCCGCTCGCGAGGAACGAACCGACCCTTGGCAGGCTGATCGTGAAGAGGTTTTCCGCCCGTGGATCAGTCAACGCAGACGGATCAGTCGGAATCGCAAAGAGGTGGAGATCTGCAGTGCCCGTCTCGTAGTGGCCCTCCATCGCCGCGAACTTCTGGGGTTGGGTGTCCTCGACATGGCGGCCGTAGGCATCGCCGTGGATCGCCTGCAGCGGTGCCGAAACGAGCAATATCAACACGGCAATCTTCAGTGCCGTGCCCCAGGCTTCCGCGTCACGTTTCTTCCAGACGATGTACGCCGAAACACCGGCGACCAGCAGCGCGACCGAGATCACCGACGCGTTGATCATATGGACGTACATCCAGGACATCCGCGGGTTGAAAAAGGCCGCGACGGGATCGGTCAGTTGCGCGACTTGCATACCGTTGCGGGTGATCATCTCGAAGCCCTGGGGCGTCTGCATCCAGGAATTGACGACCAGGATCCAAAAGCCCGACAGCCAGGCTCCGAAACCGACCAAAAACGACGAGAGGAAGTACGTCCGATCGCTGACCCGGTCACGGCCGAACAGCAGGACTCCGAGGAAGACGGCTTCAAGGAAGAAGGCCATCTTCGCCTCAAAGGCCAGTGGACCGCCGATCATCTCGCCGGCCACCGAAGAGAACTGCGGGAAGTTCGTCCCGAACTGGAAGCTCATCGGAATTCCCGTAACTGTACCCATAACGAACCCTGCCGCGAACACCTTCACCCAAAACGAGCGCAGCCGCGTGAACCGCTCGTCGTCGGTGCGAATCTCCTTCCAGGTGAAATAGATGATGAACGGTGCGAGGCCGATCGACAGGGCAGCAAAAAGGATGTGGACGCTGATGGTCCAGCCGAACTGCGCCCGGCTCGCGATCTCGGGCGACAGCTGCAGTGCCGACCCGTCGAGCAACGACAGGGCAAATCCCACGTCGAGGAGTGATTGTATAGGTGCAGACATCCGTTTTCCTACGCCTCAGGACGTAAATACGATAAACTGAGGCCCCGATCCCGGTATTCGAAAATTGCCGAAAGAAATTTATGCTCAGATTGAATTTTGATTCGGTTTTCGGCAACTGATGCTGGTTCCGGGGTGACAGTCGAGTGATTTTCTGTTGTTTCCGCTTATTCCTCATCGGCAAGATAGTCGTCTTGAACTGCAAGTACCTCAGTCGAATCCCCGCAGTCGCGATAGCGCCGGAGGGGCTCCTCGTTGAGTTCGAGGAAGGTATGCCCCCAGGAGAACTTCGAGAGGATCCGCTCGGCGTGCTCGCGTGCATCGAGGATCGCAAGCGCGCCGGCGAACGCCTCGACTGTGTTGAGTTGGAAGGGGGTACCGTAGTTGACAGGATTGGCAGCAACCAGAAACGGGAGCGCGCGATGGACGCCATCGAGGTCGAACGCCTCCTGTTGGGCAGTCTCCCACGAACAGTCAAGCGCGACCAGTCGGTCGTGGTCGGCGTCGGCAGGTGACAGTGCCTGCTCGGCAAAGGGGTTGAGGACGACACCGGAGGGGGTCGCGCGAGTCGACCGGTGTAGCTCTGCGAGGTCAAAGCGAGCGAGCTTGCGGGCGCTACACTTCTCAGGGTCGTCGTCGCCCTCGTAGCGGACGTGTAATTCCACGCTCGGGTCTACTCGACCAACGGTGATAGTGGTTCGGAGATTGGTACAGCGGCCACCGTGCTGGATTGGCCCGCCCCCATCCTACGTGGGGTTTTTGATCGTGCTGGCCGAAGCGAAGGTATGACAGACCAAGAGATCTGCATCATCGGCGGGGGTATCGCCGGGGCCGGAGCGGCCTACGCGTTAGACGACGCGGACGTGACTGTTTACGAAATGGACACTGTCGGCGGCCGGATGGCGAGTCGTCGTCGGGAAGGCTGTGTGTTTGACTTCGGCGCAAACTACCTCGAGTTGGGCGATAGCGACCTCGAATCCGTGATCGAGGACGCCGCCGGTGACGTCGCCGTCGAAATCGAGTCGCCGGTCGAGCAGTTCACCGCCAACGGCGAGATCCGAACGGGAGAGATACCCCAGAACACTCGCTGGACGACTCCCGACGGTCTCGACGGGATCGTGCGGGCACTGTTCGAGAACAGCGGAGCCGACCTGCAGGTCGGTGTCGGCGTGACCCGTCTCGAACGGCGCGAGGACGATTGGCTGGTCACCACGGACGAGAGCGAGCACGCGTTCAAGGCGGTCGTACTGGCCGTCCCCGGCGCATCGGCGTCGGTGTTGTTCGAGACCGCCGTCTGGGACAATCCGGTCAGAGAGGAACTCGCCCAGGTCGTCGATGAGATTCCCTACCGAACGATGGACACTGTCGCGCTGGGCTATCCTTTCGAGATCGAGACGGACTTTTTCGGACTCCTCAGCGAGGAAGACGCCTACGACGTCGCCTGGGTATCCAACGAGGGACACAAACCCGGACACGTCCCGGACGGCAGCGGTGTCCTCATCGTTCAGTTCGGCCCTAGCTGGGCGGTCACGCACCCACAGACCTCGCCCGCTGCCGCCTCGGAAGCAGCGACTGATCGGGTCGTCGAACTGCTTGAAGACGACCGTCTGGCCGAGCCGGCCTGGTGGGAGTACCAGCGATGGGGCGATGCGGTCCCGACCCACGGCCCCGACGAGTCGCTACGCGAGGCAACCCTGGAGGACGACCTGGCGCTTGCCGGCGACTGGGTCGAGGGTATCGGCCGGACGCGGGCCGCCCTCCGCAGTGGACTCCGTGCGGGCCGTCAACTGCGACAGGTCGAAGGAAACGATACGAAGTAGTCTGGAAGGCAATCTACACAGGCCGATGATAGGCCAGTGATAGCTAGCCACAAGGGAGTGATTAACCTCCGAGAGAACGCCCGGCAGTCTTAACTTGCTAGATTTGCTGTCGGTAGATATGGTCACTCCGGGGGAAAAGGCGCCGATGTTCGAGCTACCGGCAGTGGTTGGTGGGAACCTGGAGCGGCGTGCCCTTTCGGACGTCCGTGGCGATGAAGTCGTGATACTCATGTTCTATCCGGCGGATTTCAACCCCGCGTGCGATCAGTCAGGGTCGGACGTCGGCGAACTCGACGTGTTCACGATGCAAAAGGACGTGACCGTCCTCGCAGTGTCACCGGAC
>ENA-ORCS01001375-ORCS01001375.1-marine-metagenome-genome-assembly--contig:-NODE-1375-length-10672-cov-3.759887_pt1 | contig 10672 bp, 5 predicted proteins | sample MGYA00237781_ERZ508513 | MGnify/ENA primary metagenome ERZ508513 (study PRJEB26184, sample SAMN06268793) | marine metagenome | isolation source: Eden Landing Ponds, San Francisco, CA, USA | place...
AGTTCGTGGAGGATGAGCTGGGCGTGCGACCGGAAGGTCGCCGCCCAGCGTTCCGGCGGAAACACGATCTCATCGTCAGCCTGCTCGGTGACCAGATCCAACAGCTCACGGCTCACCAGCAGTGACAGCAACGCCGCGTACAGCAGAATTTCCACAACAACCGGATTGGTCGTGTCGAATTCGTCCAGTTCGTACTGTGTCTTCAGCTCACGGAACAACGTTTCTACCTCCCACCGACACCGATACAGCGTCGATAGATCTTCCGGCAGGAACTCGTCTCGCGGCAGATTCGTGATGTACAAATGGTAGTCGTCGGCGTCCTCGTCGCGGACGCCGACGACGCGGAACCGCTTTGTGTCCAGCGACCGCGTCCCGTTGTACGGCCCGCGCTTGAACTCTGCTTCGACCGCCACGTCGATGTACTTCCGCGAGAGGTCGTCGATTACATCGTGGATCTGCTCGCCTTCCAAGGGAATGGCGCGCCCGCGCCATTCCCGTAATTCTGCCGTTATCTCCGGATTCGCGTTCTCTTTCAACCGACTCACGAAGTAGCCGTCGTTCTCGTCGATCAACGCGAAACGGCGGTACTTGAAGTACGCCAGATCGAGCAAAACCAGCCGTCCGTGCAGCCACGAACCCGTCTTGAACAACGTGCTGTCGTGCGCTTTCTCGTCCGTCACGTCGATCCGTTCAATCGTCTCATCGGTGGCATTGTGGAGCAGGTGGAGCTTCGCTCCAGCCTGCTCCTCGTGACGAGCTTGGAACTCCTCAGAGAGGAACTCGTGCAACCGCAGGACGGTTCCATCAGCGATCATCACGTCTCTGAATCGGTCGATATCTGCGTCAACAGTGTCGGGAACAGCGACCTCGTCGAGACCGCGATCGACGAGGTCGCGGAGGTACTCCGCGAACGTCGGCGTCAACCGCTGATAGAAGCCACCGGGAGAGATCGTCTCATCGGCTGTCGAGTTGTAACTGCGTCTGAACCCAGCGAGTGTTCGGCTCTCGCCTGCGGCGAAGCCGAACACGAGCGCCCACACGAAGACGGGGATCTGTAGCTTCCCTTCACGCTCGACCACGCCGAGTTCCTCGGCGTGCTCTTCGAGGAACTCGGAGGGAAACAGTGTAGTGAGCCGACGCATGATTCTCGATGAGGAGCGAGAGTCGTGCACAGACTTCTCCTCCTCATTCCTCTCGAAAAGTAGCCACGATAAGCCGTCGCTGTCACGCGCTTCTCGTCTTAGCTAAAGACGGATGGTGGGCGGTGATTTGAGCCCAGAGGACGAGCACAGCGAGTCCTCGCGGTTCAACTCCGTCCCAACCCATCCTGCAACTGCCTACGTTCGACGGAAACAGAGAGCAATCAGTATCCCGCTGTGGATGGGTATGCCCGTCAAGCGCGACCTCAGCCGGTCGAACACCAATGTTGTCACGAGGCAAAGAGGTAAATCGAGTGGTGGTGTCAACACGTACCACAGACGTCGACACAGATGCTACTACGCGTCCGCACTTTCCCATCGTCGTGGCCCATACGAACGGCGACCCGACACCAGCGCGGACGACGATCTCGTCCCGTGACCGTAGGGTCAGCGGGAGGGGTCCTTAGGATCCGTGATTGCGGGTATTCCCCGCGTCGATCAGGCGTTCCTGTCGGTACGTCACGTCGTGTCGAGACAAGTATCGAACCCGACGGTGATCACCCGTGGTACTGAGCGGACTGGCATTACACACAGTCGTTCTCGGCGTCGCCGCCATTACGACGGCTGTTCTCGCCGCGGTCACGTACCGTCGGCGGGAGACGCCGGGCACGACGTGGTTTGCCGCATTGATGGCCTGTCTCTCGATCTGGTCGCTAACTTACAGCGTCGGATTGCACGCGGACAGCGGATTGCGGACGATACTGCTTCGGATCCAGTGGACCGCAATCCCGTTTATCACGGTTTCCCTGTTCCTGTTCGCGGCCACGTATACCGGTCTCGACGAGGTGCTCAGTCGACGAACTATCGCGGCACTCGTGACGATCCCTTTCATCACAGTGGTCGCGGTTTGGACGAACTCCTGGCATCACCACTTTTGGATACGCCAGAACGTTCAGGTCGTCGACGGGATGGCGCTGATGGACCCGACGTTCGGACCGCTGTTCTGGGTGTACACAGTCTACAGCTACACGCTCGTCGCCGTTGCGATGGCGTTGATGATCCGTCTCGTCTACCACTCGGAGTACCTCTTTACGGAACAGTCGGCACTGGTACTTCTCGGTGTCGCTGCGCCGTTCGTCGTCAACATCGGTGACGTGTTCGTGGGGGCAAGCGGTCCGAAGGTCGACTACACACCGGTCGCGTTCACGGTCACCGGTCTCACGTTCGGATACGCGCTATTGCGCCGACAGTTATTCGATCTGGTACCGGCGACGCGGACGCTCGGCCGGGATACAGCTATCGCACAGCTGGATACCGGCATTGTCATCGTCAACGTCGATCGACGTATCGTCTACTGTAATGACGCTGCCGGGGACGTACTCGGGCGTGATCCGGCGGCCGCACTGGGGGAATCAGTTGATGCCCTGGCCGGGAGTGACGTCCTTGATTTCGATGCCGAGGACGCCCTCGCAGAACTCGAAACCGGCGGGTCCGTCCTCGAGATCCGTACGTCACCGATAACTGATCGACACGAGCGACTCATCGGGCATACGTTGGTGATCCACGATGTGACCGCGCGTGTCGAACGGGAACGCGAACTGGCGAGCCAGCGAGACGAACTCGCCACCCTGAACCAGTTGAACGCGATCATTCGGGGGGTCAACCAGGCGCTCGTCGCCGCCGAGAGCCGTGAATCGATCGAACAGTCCGTCTGCGAGCGGGTTGGCGACGCGGACCGATACCGGACAGTCTGTCTCGGGGACATTCCGACGTGGACAGGCGACGCCGACCGCTGGACGGTCGCCGGGGACGAAACCGCCACGGCGCCCACGTTCGACGGTGACGCCGGGCCGGACGACGCTGTCGACGACGGCCGACCTGTCACGACAGTCGCGCAGACGGACAGCGAGTCTGACTGGACCGTCGTTCCGATCGCGTACGGGCGAACAGTTTACGGAGCGCTGGGTCTCCGAACGGATCCGGGGGTTGTCGGGGAGCGTGAACGGGAGATACTCGGCGAGCTGGGTGAGACGATCGGTCACGCTATCAACGCCGTCGAGACCCGACAGTTACTCTCCGCGGAGTCGATCGTGGAACTCAAAGTCGCCTGTGAAGACAAGTCTGCCCCGCTCGTCGCGGTCACGCGCGAGACGGCCCGCACGATCGAACTGGAAGGCATTGTCCCCGGCGGCGAGGACGGCCCGCTCGCGTACCTCTCGGTCGAAAACGGGGACATCGAGCGCGTCAGAGATGAGCTGGCGGCCGCGACCGCCGACGGTGTCCGGACGATCGCTACGTCCGAAGACGGCGACAGGGGCCTCCTCGAATGGGGTATTACCGGCGCGGCCCCGATCGGAACGCTCGTCGACCACGGTGGGACCGTCCACTGTGCCACAGCCGAGGACGGCCGGACAAAGTACGCACTCACCGTCGCGTCCGACGCGGATGCACGGACGGCAGTCGAATCTCTCCGAGAGGGATTCGAGGACGTAGAAGTTCTCGGCAAACAGTCGCGGTCCGGGCCGGTCGAGGTCGCGTCCGCGTTGCCGGAACCGCCCCTGGAAGACCTCACCGACCGACAACGCGAGGTGCTCGAGGCCGCCTATCGGGCCGGGTACTTCAACTGGCCGCGCGACTCCAACGCCGAGGAAGTCGCCGAGAGTCTCGGTATCGCGTCGACGACGCTCCATTCTCATCTTCGGAAAGCCGAGAAATCGCTGTTAGGACACCTGTTCGAGGCCGCCGATGGCGATCCGGCCGACCGTTCGTGACTGAACCCTATGTATCTAGCCCGTCGATACACGTCCAGTCCCTTCCCAACAACGATTGCGATCGGGCATCGCGTCCCGTCGTCGTGGGGGTGACGGGCGTGTGTTCCGGTCGCAGGGAAGTGGGAAAACGGGCCGGACGGGAGGTGAAGAGGCGACCGTCGCCGATCGGCGGCGTCGGATCCTTCAGTGGGGTGGCATTCGAGCCATCTCCCGTCGTTCAACGAGACGAGTGCGCCGATCCGAACCAATGGAGATCTCGCGGATATCCGGAACATGCGTCCCCTCACTGTCAGTCTTGCCAGAAAATCTTATCTTTATTTCTGATAATACCGCTAATATTCAAACAGACGTTAAGTTTTCGAGTGAGCAAAGATAATTGACGCTACGCCTGTAAGATTCGTCCGTGCCCTTCGAGAAGATTTAAATACGACGACGTCATCCCATCGAATGCAAATGTCCAACACATCCGAGGTTGCGTCGGGATCCCCGGCGGATCGAGTTCTTCCAGGGCACACTCGATAGTACGTCCGAAATCACGGACGCACGGATTTTCGATACGACGCTTCGCGACGGGGAACAGACGCCGCGCACCTCGTTCTCTTACGAGGACAAACGAGAGATAGCGGCGCTACTCGACGAGATGGGTACCCACGTCATCGAGGCGGGGTTCCCCGTCAACTCCGACGCGGAGTTCGAGGCGGTTCGGGATATCGCCGAAAGTACCGCGACGACCACCTGCGGGCTCGCCCGCGTCGTCGAGGAAGACGTCGAGGCGGCCATCGACTCGGGCGTCGAGTTGGTCCACGTGTTCGTCTCGACCAGTGACGTCCAACTCGAGGACTCGATGCACGCCACCCGCGAGGACGCCAAACGGCGGGCAGTCAAGTCCGTCGAGCGCGTAAAAGAGGCGGGCGTCGAGTGCATGTTCTCGCCGATGGACGCCACCCGCACCGACGAGGCTTTCCTGCTTGAAGTCGTCGAGGCCGTCACCGAGGCGGGCACCGACTGGATTAACATCCCCGACACGACTGGGGTCGCGACGCCCGGTCGCTTCCAGGAGATGGTTGGCAAAGTCGTCGCCCACACGGATGCCCGTGTCGACGTCCACACCCACGACGACTTCGGGCTGGCGACGGCCAACGCCCTCTCGGGCTACGAGGCCGGCGGCGCCCAGAGTCAGGTCAGCGTCAACGGCATCGGCGAGCGGGCCGGCAACGCGGCCTACGAGGAAGTCGTCATGGCCCTAGAGAGTCTCTACGACGTGGAGACCGGGATCGACACGACTCGGATCACCGAACTCTCCCGGCTCATCGAGGAGAAGAGTGGCGTCGACACGCCGGGCAACAAGCCCGTCGTCGGCGAGAATGCTTTCTCCCACGAGTCAGGCATCCACGCTGCCGGGGTCATCGAGAACGCAGACACGTTCGAGCCGGGCGTGATGACCCCCGAGATGGTCGGTGCCGAGCGCGAGCTCGTCCTCGGCAAGCACACTGGCCAGCACTCAGTCCGGGAGCGATTGGTCGAGGCCGGGTTCTCGCCCTCGGACGGCGAAGTGCGGGAGGTAACCCGCCGGGTCAAGGAGTTCGGCGCCGAGGACAACCGGGTCACGATGGACGTCCTCGAGCGGTTCGCACGCGACGTGGGCGTCGAACGGGCACGCGAGGAGGTCAGTGCCTGACGATGATGTCCACGTCGTTCGCGCCGACCGGCCAGCGGCCGCTGTATCCGGTCCCCTCGGTCGCTCGTGGATCCATCTCACGGAACGTTTATAATGAACGACGACGACCATCCGGTACCGATGCGCTCGCTGGTCACGTCCGGGGTTCGATCCGGCGCCAGCGGCGCGACCGACCTGCTTCTCGTCGGTATTGTAGGGGCTCTATAGCCCCGACAGTACCACACCCTCGACGACGATCGTACGGCGCTTTGACCACCAGCGAGCAGACGAAAGCCATGACACATCAGCGACAACACACGCCGGGGCCGCGGGCAGGTCGTCCGCGGCCGGCACCCACAGCACGGAGGTATCGACCATGAGCGAACGGGCATTCCATCAAGATCCCGAGCCGGAACCACCGGCTGACGACAAAGAGGAGGCGAGCGATGACGCTCGTGAAGTGACGACGGGCGCGGAAGCTGCGATCATCGCCCTGGAGGAGGCCGGCGTCGACATGGCCTTTGGCGTCCAGGGCGGGGCGATCATGCCCGTTTACGACGCCCTCTATGATTCGGACATCGACCACATCACGATGGCCCACGAGCAGGGCGCGGCCCACGCCGCAGACGCCTACGGGATCGTCTCGGGCGATCCGGGCGTCGCGATGGCAACCTCCGGACCGGGAGCGACTAATCTCGTGACGGGCATCGCCGACGCCTCGATGGATTCGGATCCGATGATCGCCCTCACGGGCCAGGTCGCGACGGACTTCGTCGGTAACGACGCCTTCCAGGAGGTCGACACCGTCGGCATCACCCAGCCGATCACCAAGCAGAACTACTTCGCCGGCGATCCGGACACCCTCGGCGCGGACGTCAGCGAGGCCTTCGCGCTGGCTGACGCCGGCCGACAGGGACCGACGTTGGTCGACCTCCCGAAGGACGCAAGCAAGGCCGAGACCGACGTCCAGCCGGTCTCACCCGAAACGCCGGACACCTACCATCCGCCGGAGACCGCCGACGAGGTGGTCGTCCAGGCGGCCGCCGAAGCCCTGCAGGACGCCGATCGGCCGGCGATCCTCTCGGGCGGCGGTGTCATCAAGGGCGAGGCCAGCGACGAACTGCGTGCGTTCGCCCGGAAGTACGACATCCCGGTTATCACGACCATGCCGGGGCTGGGGAGCTTCCCCGAGACCGACGACCTCTCGCTGGGCATGGCCGGGATGCACGGAACCGGCGCGGCCAACCTGGCGATCACCAACTGCGACGTGTTGGTCGGCGTCGGGACGCGTTTCGACGACCGCCTGACCGGCGGCGTCGACACCTTCGCGCCGGACGCCGAGGTCATCCACGTCGAGATCGACCCCGCCGAGATCAACAAGAACATCTACGCCGATTACCCGCTGCTCGGCGACGCCGAGCGCGTCCTCGAACAGCTCGACGACGAGCTGACGGACGCGCCCGAGGCCGACGAATGGCGCGAGCAGTGCCAGACCTGGACCGAGGAGTACCCGCTTGACTACGAGACGCCCGACGACGAACCACTGAAGCCCCAGTACGTCGTCGAACGCTTCGCCGAACTGGCTGACGACGATGCGATCGTCACCACGGGCGTCGGCCAACACCAGATGTGGGCCTGCCAGTTCTGGACCTACACCGAGCCCCGGACCTGGGTCTCCTCCAACGGGCTGGGGACGATGGGCTACGGCGTCCCCTCGGCCATCGGCGCGAAGCTGGGTGCGCCAGATCGGGAAGTCGTCACCTTCGACGGCGACGGGTCGTTCCTGATGACGATGCAGGAACTATCGGTCGCTGTTCGTGAGGACCTGGACATCACGTACGTCATCCTCAACAACGAGGCGATCGGGATGGTCCGCCAGTGGCAGGACGGGTTCTACGAGGGCCGGCGGATGGCCTCGGAATATCCGTGGATCCCCGAGTTCGACCTGCTGGCGGAGTCCTTCGGCGCGCGGGGATTCCGACTGGAGGAGTACGACGAGGTCGACGACGTGATTCGGCAGGCCCGCGAGTACGACGGACCAGCAGTCATCGACGCGATTATCGATCCCGGCGAGAACGTCTACCCGATGGTTCCGAGCGGCGGCGACAACGGACTGTTCGCACTGTCCGAAGAACAACTGGACAACCTCTAACGATGAGCAGTGGAGAACTCCCAGGGCCGGCCCCGGAAGAGCGGATGCGACCCGAGGGGCGGCGCAACACGCAAGGTATTCGTATCGATCCGGAAGCGGAAGCGACTCACCAGCCCCGGATGGCCGTGCTGTCGGCGCTGGTCAAACACGAGCCGGGCGTCCTCGCCGAAGTGTCGGGATTGTTCAGCCGTCGGCAGTTCAACATCGAGAGCCTCACTGTCGGGCCGACGACCGACGACGGCGTCGCCCGGATGACGATCGTGATCGAGGAACCCGAGCCGGGCGTCCAGCAGGCGAAAAAGCAACTCCGTAAGCTCATCCCGGTCATCGAGGTCGAAGAGCTGGAGTCGGCGGCTATGCGCCGTGAGCTGGCGCTGATCAAGGTCGCCGGCGACAAGCCCGACGACGTGCAGGCGGTCGCAGAGATGTACGGTGGCGACGCCGTCGACGCCTCGACGGACGCAGTGACCGTCGAGATCACCGGGAGCAAACAGAAGATCGACGCGGCGATCGAGGCGTTCGAGCAGTTCGACGTGCTCGAGATCGTCCGCACCGGTGCGGCCGCCCTCGAGCGCGGCTCGAAGACGATGGGCGCGACGACAATGGAAAGCGATAACTGAGCGATCCCCGAGGATTCACCTATGGTAGACGAATTTAGCACGGACGTATACTACGACGAGGACGCTGACGAATCGGTACTGGACGATAAAACAGTCGCAGTGCTGGGTTACGGTAGCCAGGGCCACGCTCACGCGCAGAATCTCGACGATAGCGGCGTCGACGTGGTCGTCGGCGTTCGCGAGGGATCTCCCTCGCGGGAGGAGGCGAAAGCGGACGGGATCGAGGTCGCGACCCAGCCCGACGCAGCGGCCCAGGGCGATATCGTGGTTATGCTGGTTCCTGATACGGTCCAGCCGGATGTCTACGAGAACGCGGTCGAGCCGAACCTAGAGGAAGGCGATACCCTGCAGTTCGCCCATGGGTTCAACATCCATTACGGCCAGATAGAACCGCCAGAGGGCGTCGACGTGACGATGGTCGCGCCCAAGTCGCCAGGTCATCTCGTCCGGCGAACGTACAAGCGCGGCGAGGGAACGCCAGGTCTGGTTGCGGTTTATCAGGATGCCACCGGCGAGGCCCACGAGGAGGCACTGGCCTATGCGAAGGCAATCGGCTGCACTCGTGCGGGCGTCATCGAGACGACGTTCCGCGAGGAGACCGAGACCGACCTGTTCGGCGAACAGGCCGTCCTCTGTGGCGGCGTCACCGAGATGATGAAAGTCGGCTACGAGACGCTGGTCGATGCCGGCTACAGCGAGGAGATGGCCTACTTCGAGGTGATGAACGAGATGAAGCTCATCGTCGATCTCATCTACGAGGGCGGGCTGATGGAGATGTGGAACTCCGTCTCCGATACAGCCGAGTACGGTGGCCTGACTCGCGGCGAGTACGTCATCGACGACTCGGCCCGCGAGGGGATGGAGCAGATTCTCCAGGAGGTCCAGAACGGCGAGTTCGCTAAGGAGTGGATCTCGGAGAACCAGACGAACCGACCCAGCTACAAGCAACTCCGAGAGGCGGAGCAGAACCACGACATCGAAGACGTTGGCGGTCGCCTGCGTGAGCTGTTCGACTGGGACGAGAGCGACGAGTAACGGATTGTAAGTGACACGAAACAACGGAGACAACGATTTCGAATGAGTTCAGGAACACTGTACGACAAGGTATGGGACAAGCACAAGGTAACCGAACTGCCGAACGGACAGGATCAACTGTTCATCGGGCTGCACCTCGTTCACGAGGTCACGAGCCCGCAGGCGTTCGGCATGCTCCGGGAGCGCGACATCGATGTCGCCTATCCCGAGCGGACCTTCGCGACGACTGACCACATCGCGCCGACCGAGGAACAAAAGCGCAAACGGCCACTCGAAGACGACCAGGCCGAGAAGATGTTGGATGCCCTCGATACGAATACGGCCGAGAACGGCATCACGTTCTTCGACTTCGAGTCCGGCAAGCAGGGCATCACCCACGTTGTCGCACCGGAACTGGGGCTGACCCAGCCCGGAATGACCGTCGCCTGCGGTGACAGTCACACGGCGACCCACGGTGCCTTCGGCTCGATCGGCATCGGCGTCGGTACGAGTCAGATCCGGGATATCCTGGCGACCGGCTCAATTGCCGCCGAGAAGCAGAAGGTCCGACGGATCGAGGTCGAAGGCAGCCTCAACGAGGGCGTCTACGCGAAGGACATCATCCTGAAGATCATCCAGGAGTTGGGTGTCGACGGCGGCGTTGGCCACGTCTACGAGTACGGTGGTCCCGCGATCGAGGAACTCGGTATGGAAGGCCGGCTGGCGGTCTGTAATATGTCCATCGAGGGCGGCGCTCGCGCGGGCTATATCAACCCTGACGAGACCACCTACGACTACCTGGAGGGACGAGAGTACGTCCCCGAGGGCGAGGCGTTCGAACAGCGCAAGGAGTACTGGGACTCTATCGCGAGCGACGCGGACGCCGAGTACGACGATGTTGTGACGATCAATGTCGACGATATGGATCCGATGGTCACCTGGGGGATCAACCCTGGGCAGGTCGTCGAGATCTCCGAGCCGGTCCCCGCGCCGGCGGACTTCGAGACCGAGACCGAGCAGGAAGCCGCCCAGCAGGCGCTGGATCATATGGACATCGAGCCTGGTCAGTCGATGCTGGGCTACGATATCGACGTTGCCTTCCTGGGCACCTGTACGAACGGGCGCGTCAGCGACTTCCGGCGTGCCGCCGAGATCCTGGAGGGCCACACCATCGACGATGGTGTGCGTGCGCTGGCCGTCCCCGGATCGGAGACCGTTCGCCGTCAGTGTGAGGCCGAGGGTATCGACGAGACGTTCATCGAGGCCGGCTTCCAGTGGCGACGGGCGGGCTGTTCGATGTGTCTGGCGATGAACGACGA
>ENA-ORCS01001378-ORCS01001378.1-marine-metagenome-genome-assembly--contig:-NODE-1378-length-10657-cov-4.094991_pt1 | contig 10657 bp, 5 predicted proteins | sample MGYA00237781_ERZ508513 | MGnify/ENA primary metagenome ERZ508513 (study PRJEB26184, sample SAMN06268793) | marine metagenome | isolation source: Eden Landing Ponds, San Francisco, CA, USA | place...
CTTCGGTCGATCTATCCGAAGACGTTCGACATCGAGCGTGTCGAGGTGGACGTCGCGTCGAAGCTGATTCATCCGGTCGCATTGTCTCACGAGGAGTTCGTTGAGCGGTACCAGCAGGGTGACCTGCAGTACGAGTTCACCGACGACGAGCAGTATTCGGCTGCAGACGTCGACGCCGGCACAGCGCCAGACGGCGGCACAACCACAACACGTGAGTCTGAGGGTTCACCGACGGACGCTGACGATGAGGTAGTCAGCAGAACGGCGGACGGACTGGTGTCGATTGGAGAGACAGTTGTCGAACTTGAAACGACTGACTCGCTCGCTGACGAGGTTCCACCCACGTCGGTCGAGAAGCCGACAGTAGCCGCAGACGGGACGATTCTCGCCCGCCCCGCAGTCGACGCCGTTTCACCACGGGGCGTGCGGTGGTGTGGGTCGGCAGTTCGGAAGCAGGACTGGATGTCGTCGTTGACACCGCTGACGGCGACGCCCGACGAGAGCACGCTGCCGACGGTCGACGAACCGGGAGCTGTGCTTGCGTCGCTGATCGACCATCTGAACGATGCGCGCGAACCGCTCGCGTTCCAAGTCGTGTTTCAGCGCCGGGAGAGCTGGCAAGCGGATGCGGAACTCCGCAAAGAGGACTTGAATGATGGGCGGGATACGCTGTCGCAGAAGATCCTTGGCGACCTGCTTGACCCCGAACTAGAGTACGAACGTCGCACCCGTGACGAGTTGAGTGACATCGTCGTCAAGCGACTTGATGCGATTGATGCGGTCAATCCCAAGCGCTCGTACACGACGAATATCCGGGCAATTGGCGTGCCAACGAGTGAGGCTGGTCGCGACGCCCTTGATGACCGCCTGTCGTCACTCGCGCCGGTCTTTGACCCACTCGACGGCCCGTTCTACGAGATCGAAGCGACACGGCTTCGAGACCGGGGCTTCCGGCAGTCGAAGAAAGAACAGAACGCGCGAGCAGCGCTCCAGCGACTCCTCTTACGAGAGGTAACGACTGGACGTGGTAAGACCCGGCCGGAGTTGGTTCTCTGTGGGGCTGAGCTTGCGAACTTCGTGGTTGTCCCTTCGTCGGAACGATTGACAATGGAGGGTTCTCGTGGGACGCGTGCTGAGCAACAGAGCCGGAACCCGCTTGCCCGTCCGAATCCGGACCTCATGAGCGAGTTCCGTGAGGGCATGGCAATCGGCTACGCGCTTGATGAGACTGGTGAAGCGGAGAAGCAACCGACTCGAATACCTCCCGGACTGCTGCCGACACACTATGGCCGGTTTGGGACGACTGGGGCCGGTAAGTCCAAGGCACAGATTAATGAACTCCTCTCACTCTACGAGGCGACGACTGGGCCGTCGATTCTCATCGAACCGAAGGGCGACGGTATGGCGGAGAACTACATGCGTGCGCATGCTGCGCGTTTCGGCTTGGACGACCTCAGAGAGAATGTTATCTACTTCTCTCTCCCAGACGTCCTCCCCGGCTTCTCGTTTTTCAATCTCGAGCCGTCGCTTGAAAACGGACTCCGGCGGGAAGACGCTGTCCAGCGAAAGGCCGACCACTACGAGGAAATTCTGAAACTCGTTATGGGGGTTGACCGCTACGAGCGGGCGACAGTCGCACCTGGGTTGATTAAGTCGCTGATCAAAGTGTTGTTCGATGAGACGCATGGTCGCGAAAACGGCCAGTATCGCGAGTCAGCGGACTACTTCGCTCATCGGCAGTTAGAGTATGCGCTTGATCAACTTTGGCAGGCAGGGCCACCCCAGCCAGATCTGAGTGCTGCCCCGCAATCGAGTGACGAGGCTGTCTCGCGGTCACTCCGACGACAGTTACAGGCAGACAAGACGACCTTCTCGAATGTGTTGGGTGGTGTCGGCAATCGTCTTTCAGTTATTTCGGATGACACACACCTGCGTCGAATCTTCAACAACACCGAGCCACGGTTTGATTTCCGCGATGTCATCGACGACGATACGGTGATTCTCTTTGATCTGGGTGATCTCCGTGAGGATGCTGCTCGCGTCATGACCGGTGTGATTCTGACCAACCTCGAGGACGCCCTGAAAGAAGAGAACCAGGATGTCGGTAAGCGGCCGGACGATTACGTGGTTAATCTCCTGATTGATGAGGCAGCGTCGGTTGCTGTTTCGGATGTCATGAATACACTACTCGAGCAAGGGCGGAGTTTCCGGCTGTCAGTCGGGCTCTCGATGCAGTTCCCCGAGCAAATGAAAGCGGAAGGGGGGCGGCGCGCCTATCTCAACGTCCTCAACAATATCGGGAGTCCGATTGTGGGGAAGATCAACGTTGACCGTGAGCTCGCTAGGGCGATGGCTCACGAGGAAATGGACCCAACAGCGTTCGCGAACCGAATCCGGTCACTTCCGCGTGGTGAGTGGATTGCGAATCTTCCAAGTCCGATCTTCGGTGAGACTGGGCCGTATCCGTTCAGTCTCGCTCCGCTGCCGATTCCGGATGGGCATCCTGAGAGCGACCGTCCTCTTACCGAAAGTGAAGAGTCTCGGTTTAGTGAGACGCTCAGTCGGATGCAGGGCCGCGTTGACGAGACGTACGGCGTGACCACGACTGAGGCACCGGCGACAGAACTCCCCGACGAACTCAGTACCACGCTTGACATTACTGATGGGGAACTCGACACGGCTCTTGCGAAAGTCGTTCGAGCGGTGCAACTTCGGCTGTCCGAACGTGAGGCAAACGGCTGGGTTTCAGTCGAAACCGTTGATGATGAACTCCGCTGTCTGTGTGACGAATCAGGTGGTGATGCACCGACGTACGACGAACTATCGACGATTCGCCAGCGCTCTCGCTTCCTTGAAACGACGGTTCACCTCGACCAAGACGAACTCGTGATTCGTCTTACTGAAGCGGGCGAAGCGATTGCTACCCCCGACACTGGGGCAGTCCAATCTGCTGGTAGTTCGAAGCATGACGCTGCTCTTGCACAGATCGAAGCAGAACTGACGACCCATGGCTGTACAGTATCGATACTCAGCCAAGACGGGAGCGAGAAACCGGATGGGCGTGCGACGCACCCTGCGTTTGACGCTCCGTTTGCCATCGAGGTCGAGACGACAACGCCAGGGAAGCCTGCGAAAGTCCTCACGAACCTCCGCAAAGCACAGGAGGCGGGGGAAATCCCGATGTTTGTCGTTCGGGCTGGTGAGCCGGAACCCTACTGGGCAGAACGTGTCGAACAGGTGCTGTCGCCACCGCTTCGTGAACTCCAGTCAGGAGACACGCGGTTCTATACGACTGATACAACGATCTCGTTCAATGGTGGTGCGAGCGAGGAGGGTGGTCTGACGGCACTTCGACCCGTGTCGCCTGAGAGCGCACAGACGATCTGGTCACGAGTCGATGGGTGCCTTGTTTTGGAAGACGGTGCTGGGGGTGAACTGCTTCGAGTTGAGTCATTAGACGAACTCTCGAAGAGCCGACTGCCTGCGGTTTACAGCTATGATTCGGTGGCCGATGAGTACGTCGTCTACGCGGAGGGCGAGCAGTATGTCTACGACTCGAAAGAGGCGTTTACTGCTGACTGGACTAAGCTCAAGCGGCCATTCGTCCCCGAAGATGAACTGCTGTATCCAGGATTCAGTAGTGAGCAGTATCTTATCGTCATTCTTCGGAACGACGGTGACGCAGTAATTTATCGGGACGGCACAGTACGGCCCTTGAGTGACCTCTCGGAGCTGGATCTCGTCGCACAGCCAACCCGATCCAATACCGCAGCGGCCGAAAGAGCCGCAACCCCCACATCAGACGAGTCGGACGAGTCTCTGGTCGACGTATCGGAGCTTGCAGACGACCCTGATGCTGTTGTGGGCCGCTTCGCAGAGGAGTTCCTCCGTGAGACAGCCCACGGATCTGTCTCCTCTGAACGGGTTTACAACTGCTATCAGTCGTGGGTGACTGAACAGGGGCTTTCACCGGACTCAAAGCGGTGGTTCACACGCCGGCTGAGACAGCACGTTGAGTTCGATAGCACGGTCAAGAAAGACGGGAATGCCACAACTCGTCATTACGATGGGATCGCCCTCACTCAGGAGGAATTATCTAATGACTGATACTGGTCTGTCAGCGTTTGTCCCCGGTCAGACGAACAACAGCCGATTCAACAAGAAGTCGGCAGAAGAGGCGTTCAGACGGATGGTTACGACAGGTTACGATAGTTTCGTCCAGAGTTACGACAGCCGTTACGATAGAATTCGGATAATAGCGGGACTGAACGGCGTATCTTGGACAGATTCGGATTGTCGGTTACGACAGAATCCGACTAGTATAGACAGGGGGGACCCCGTCGGAACTGGGTATTGTCAAAGTGAGCAGACAATGCAGACGTATTTGGACTCTGAAATGACTGCGAGTCAGCGAGGAACAACGAATGTGTGATGAAATTGACCTCGATATAGACCAGCTGCCACCCGAACTTCGCGAGCGTGAGCAGTGGGTTTGCTGGCGGAGTGAGATGCGAGATGACAAAGCGACGAAGGTCCCAGTCAACCCTACGACTGGCGGCTTCGGTTCGGCCACTGATTCCGTGACATGGGCTGATCTCGATACTGCGGTTGCGGCCGTCGAGTCAGACGGCGCTGATGGGATTGGGTTTGTGTTCACCGATGACGACCCGTTTGTCGGTGTGGATTTAGACGACTGTCGAGACCCCGAGACAGGTACGATTGACGACGACGCACAGGCGATAATCACACAGCTAGATTCCTACACGGAGGTGTCACCATCGGGAACGGGTTTCCACATCCTCGTTGCAGGAGAACTCCCTGTAGGGCGGAATCGCCGTGGAGGAGTCGAATGCTACGACACGGCGCGCTTCTTTACAGTAACTGGTGCTCACGTTGCGGGGACACCGACAGAGATCGCACACCGGCAGGGTGCACTTGTCGACGTCCATCATGAATACGTCCAGCCCGACACCGAGCCAACAACGGAGCCACCGAATTCAACACCATCCGAAGAACGTGATGACGCGAGTGAGTCTGCTCTCAGCGACGAGGTTGTGCTGACAAAGGCGAGGGAGGCAGCGAACGGTGAGAAGTTCGACCGGTTGTGGCGCGGCCAGACGAGTGGATATGAGAGCCACTCGGAGGCAGATATGGCACTTTGCTGTCTGCTCGCGTTCTGGACGGGCGGGAATCATCCACAGATGGCTCGCCTCTTTCGGGAATCGGGGCTGTATCGCGAGAAATGGGACGAAGTCCACTATGCAGACGGCTCAACGTACGGTGAGAAGACACTTGAACGAGCAGTCCAGCAGACGTCGGAGTTTTACGATCCAGACACGCAGCCCCGTGAGGATCACGAGACTACGACGGCACAGAGTGTGGGACCGCAATCAACGCAGGACAAGGCGTATCTCGCCGAGAAGAACCGGGTGTTGACTGAGCGAGTTAAAACGCTTGAGGCGACCCTCGCGGAAAAACAGGCGTACATTGAGGAGTTAGAAGCGACTGTTGACCGGCTTGAGAAGCGTGTCGAGGCAGCAGCACCTCGTGAACAGGATGGAGATCGTGACACGGAATCTGCGTCAATGTGGGAGCGAACACGATCGTGGTTGAAGTGAGACCACGTCGCCGCAACATGGGTTGATACTGAGATACTCCCGCTACGCGGCCCTGTTGAAACGACTGTGTACGACGTCCAAGAACGAACTAGCAATCCCGCGCATGCATTTGTCGACAGGGTTTGTGAGCGGCTGCTCGACCGTGCGGCTGCCCCGCGAACGGGTCTCCCAGATGTACATCTCGATGCACGATTGCCACGGCTATCGAACGATACGGGGACACAGTTATTCGGGAGGTCTCCTACTGAATCCTCGTCGACAGCTCAGTCTTTCACGTCAATGGGACGCTGTGGTTGTAGGCGGCCTGCCACCGTCACGGCCTCCGATTTCAGCATGAAATCTACGGGAATCAGAATAACGCCGAATATACGATCCGAATATTACTCCCTGGACTAAGCGGAACTATTAGTATCATAGGTATTGTATTTGGTTCAAGAACACGTCGTGAAACATCGATTGGGGGCCACGAATGAGAGCAAGGAATTTGATCGCTGATCGATATCGATCACTAGAGGACTTCCAGCCCTCGAGGCCCCGTGATAGTTTCTTACGTCTATCCAAAATGGATCACACGGCTGTGACTCGCCGTGGTCCCCAGCCACTCCTCGCCGAACCCCTCGGCAACAACACAGCCTCTGTGAATGAGTCCGCAGACATACTCGATGACCATCCTAGGTGCTCATAATGCAAGACCTCGTCAAGGATGCGCTCGAGAATGCGGAGGCTGAAAGCCGGGATACGGACCCCGGACCGGATGATACCAAAGAATTCGTAGACCCTCGGATCGTCATCGTCGGGGCTGGCGGTGCGGGAAATAATACTGTCAACCGACTGTACAAAATCGGTGTCGAAGGAACGGACATAGTCGCCATCAACACCGACAAACAGCATCTGAAGATGATCGAGGCAGATACGAAGATTCTCGTTGGCAAGTCGCTCACACAGGGACTCGGTGCCGGTGGTGACCCCTCAATGGGCGAGCGCGCGGCCCAGATGTCTCAGGGAACCATCAAGGAAGTACTCGCCAACGCTGATCTCGTGTTCGTCACCGCTGGTATGGGTGGCGGCACGGGGACCGGCGCGGCCCCCGTCGTCTCGAAGATAGCTAAAGAGCAGGGCGCAATCGTTGTGAGCATGGTTTCGATCCCATTCAACGTTGAGCGCGCCCGGACGGTGAAGGCAGAGGAGGGGCTGGAGAAACTTCGCAACGAGGCCGACTCCATCATCGTCCTCGACAACAACCGTCTGCTTGACTATGTGCCCAACCTCCCTATCGGGAAGGCGTTCTCCGTGATGGACCAGATCATCGCCGAGACCGTCAAGGGCATCTCGGAGACCATCACCCAACCGTCCCTCATCAACCTAGATTATGCCGATATTGCAACGATTATGGATCAGGGCGGCGTCGCGGTGATGCTCGTCGGCGAGACACAGGACAATAATCAGATCCAGGAAGTGGTGAACGACGCGGTGAATCATCCGCTTCTCGACGTGGACTACCGCGACGCATCCGGCGGCTTAGTCCACATAACAGGCGGACCTGGCCTGACGCTGAAAGAGGCCGAGGGGATCGCGAGCAACATTACCGAACGGCTCGATGCCTCTGCGAACGTCATCTGGGGTGCTCGCATCCAGGATGAGTACAAAGGTAAGGTCCGGGTTATGGCCATCATGACCGGCGTCCAGTCGGCGCAGGTGCTCGCCCCATCCACGCAAAAGCAGACCGACAAATCACAGCCTAGGACGACTAGAGGACCCCAACCAGAACCCGGAACTGAGGCCGGGGATCGGACGGATCCAGTCGTGGACGGTGGGAAAGACGACGATAGTGACGATGATGTCGACGTAATTCGGTAACCGCGCCGAAACTCGTCGTGCGACACCGCGATCTGTCCGCCAGTCCGTCAGTAGACAAAGAGTCGAACATGTAGCGCTCTAATCATCGGTCGGGAAGCTAAGTGAGAGGTGGCAGCAATATATCAGAAGACAACTGTTTTGTAACATGTCAAGAAACCTGTTAGCCATGGGTGGGGACGCGGATGAGAATTCGGACATGCATTTCGGGGCCACCGATGACCACCCAGCCGAAATCGACAAACTCGGGTTCCATCCCTATGTTACTGCGGTCAAGTATTTCCTCACGCATAAAGAAACGGAGCCTCCACTGACGCTGTCTGTCGAGGGTAAATGGGGGAGCGGGAAGTCGTCCTTCATGCGCCAGCTCCGACGAGAGCTGGAAGAGGACGGGGAGACAACAGTTGAGTTCAACCCATGGAAGCACGAGCAGCAGGAGGCACTATGGGCGTCATTCGCACTCACGTTCGTTGAGTCCCTCAAGAACAGCGTTCCGTGGTACAAGCGCCCGGCGAAGTTCACGGCCATCAGCTGGCGCCGACTCCTCGCCGAAACTAGTAACGGCGCCCTGTCGAAGCTTGCGGCCATCTTGGTGGTGTCCATCATCGTAGTTCTGGGTGGCCTGTGGTTTTGGTTAATTGTCGGCGTTGACTTGTTTGCCGCGAGGTTCCCCGAGACCGGACTGAACTTCAGGTTCTGGTTAGGAACGAGCGGCGTCGTGGTCAGTATTCTCGCCGCAGTTGATCTCAGTCGCCGTGTGTACGGAGTGTGGGCTGCATCAGTAAACAAATCATTTGAAAGACATGTAAACGACCCGTCCTATCGGGAACGGACGGAGTTCCTGCAGGTGTTTCAGTCGGATCTCGAACGCATACTTGACGTCTATGCCGACGACGATCCAGTATACGTCTTTATGGACGACGTCGACCGGTGTACCGTCCCGAAGGCGGCCGATCTGATGCGGTCGATAAATCTAATGGTGTCGAACAACTCTAAGCTCATCTTCGTTATTGGATTAGATCGAGAACGTGTTGCTGCAGGGATCGCCGCAAAGCACGATACACTCCTCGACTATCTTAATGACAACACCGAGGACGAGTCGATAGAGTTTGGCTACCGCTATCTGGAGAAGTTCATTCAGATCCCCTTCATTGTTCCCAAGCCGAAAGGAGAGGATATCCAGAAGCTTGTGCGCAGGGACATCCTCGACGAAGAGGAGGAGACGAAGACTTACACTGACAGAAGCGACATTGAAGCGATCTGGGAACATGAACTTTCTCCGCGGTTCGAAGCGACGCTCGACGACGTGGTGAAAATGGCGGCGCCCGCTCTCGAAAACAACCCACGACAGGTAAAGCGATTCCTCAACTTATATCGGCTTCGAGCGGTGCTCGCGGAGTCTGAGGGACTACTTGCGGGTGAGGACGAGGAACCAATCGGGGATACGATAACCCTGCTACAGCTCGCGAAGTTCGTTGTGATAAGTATTCAATGGCCTACGTTCATGACTGACGTGGCAAACGACCAGACGGCCCTTAAGCGGCTATCTCGGTTCGCTAACGGAGGCGAAGAGGATATCGCCGAACATGACGTGTTGCAGGACTGGAGTGGAAAGGACTCCCTTCTTGATCTTCTTGCGTACGGTGACGGGGACCGATATCGGATGGACCAGGTGTCGGTTATCGATTTACAGAAAATCTCGCCGCGTGTTGACCGGCCAACTAATTCGGACCAGGAAGAGGCAGAGACGACCGTCCAGATCGCGTTCTTTGATAGCGCGGAATACGACCCGGAGAGGATCCAATCACGCCTCGAATCCGTCTCGGAAACGTTGGAACTGGATTTACAACTCGTCATCTTTGAAAACACAAAGGAGAAGCCAATTGCAGAAGTTGATGAACTCTACTACTGCTTCATCTGGATCGTTGACCCAGCGCTTCTCGCGAAAACGTGGTTCCAGCGGCTCTGTGAAAACGCACCGGAACAACTCCAAATCGTCTCGTTGAGCCCTAATACGGAGTTCATAAATTCGCCAATCTCTCGGGATTTCTGGTCGGTGGATAACCCCGACGAGTTAGCAGCTGTTCTCGAACAGCAACTACAGACGATCGACGCTACTGATGAGAGTGGGGACACCCGGTGGGAGGAGTGGCAACGGTCCCTCGCAGAGCTTCGGAAGTCGGAAGACACCGAAATCATCGACTAAGTACACGGACATAGGCCTCTCTTCCAAGACGAACTTGGGTTATACTCGATCAAACACCTCGGTGGTGGCGAACTGTGTTCGGATGGTCGTAAGTGCTGTCGTCGCATTTGGACTGACCGATCGGTACGCCGCGGGCGGCCCGCTTGCTTTCGACGATGTGTTTCGTGGCGACGACGTTGAGCAACGCATCTACGGGACCATTCTCCAGACTCGCGAGCCGACAACAGCGAGCGCCATCGCCAACGTCGCCGACTGTGATCCGAAAACGGCTCGGAAATATTTGGGTTGGTTCAGTGAACTCGGTATCGTCACGCGCCACGACGGTCATCCGGCCACATACGAGCGCAACGACGCCTACCTCGAGTGGCGGCGAATCAACCAGCTCGCGGCCGACCACTCCATCGAAGACCTTCAGCAGCGCGTTCGGGAACTGAGCTCGCGGATCGAGGCGTACGAGGACACGTATGGTGCTCCGACGCCAGCGGCCGTCGACGCCGTCGTCGCTGCCGAATCGAGCGACGACCGGACGATCGACGACATATACGGTGACCTCGGCGACTGGGCGACCGCTCTCGAGGAGCGAACACGCTACGAACGTGCCCGTCAGCAACGCGCCCGTAGCGACTGCCAAGAGAAATGACGGACGTCGAGTGTTACAACACGGAAGAAACGACTATTGGCTAGCGCGAGAGAGTCGCAATTGTGACTGACGACGTCGCGTATCCTTCGGTCGAGCTCATTCTCGATCTCCACGAGCAGATCGTTGACGAGGGCGACGCCACAGAACCCGGAATTCGATCGGAGGATGCAATCGAATCTGCAGTGCAGTACGTCTCTGAAGGATACTTTGGGGAGGTTCCACAGACACTGCATGAAAAAGCGGTACATCTGATGCGGCTTCTTGTTGCGGATCATCCGTTCGTCGACGGGAACAAGCGAACGGCGCTCCGAACGGTAGTCGTCTTCTACATGCTGAACG